>Ga0181595_10006417_pt1 | contig 10094 bp, 8 predicted proteins | sample 041ome_7_FD_145604 | JGI IMG/M metagenome (GOLD analysis project Ga0181595, IMG submission 145604) | Coastal salt marsh microbial communities from the Groves Creek Marsh, Skidaway Island, Georgia - 041401AS metaG (spades assembly) | ecosystem: Environmental > Aquatic > Marine > Intertidal zone >... | reverse complement strand
ACCGCGTTCTTGTTAACTGTGATGTTGGCTGCGCCCAGGGCCGCATCCGCGTCTGTGCCAGTGTATTCTTTGCCGATCAGATCTACGAGCATCAAGTGGTTGTCTGTTCCGCCAGACACAATTTTGAACCCGCGCTCCATGAATGTAGCGGCCATCGTGCGCGCATTTGCAACAACTTGCTTTTGATAGTCTACAAACTCAGGGCGTTGTGCTTCTAGGAAGCTAACTGCTTTCGCTGCGATTACATGCATCAAAGGGCCGCCCTGACCACCGGGGAATACCGCTGAGTTGAATTTTTTGTGTAACTCTTCGTTTTCGCGAGCCAAGATGATGCCGCCGCGTGGACCGCGCAGCGTCTTGTGTGTGGTCGAGGTCACAACATCCGCGAAAGGAACGGGGTTGGGGTAGACACCTGCGGCAACGAGGCCCGCGATGTGCGCCATATCCACTAATAGGTAAGCACCTACTTTATCGGCGATCTCGCGGAATCGAGCCCAGTCCATAACCCGCGAGTAGGCCGAGAAGCCGGCGATGATCATTTTTGGCTTGTGCTCAAGCGCCAGTGCTTCGACTTGATCGTAATCGACTTCACCGGTTTCTTTGTTCAGACCGTATTGAATGGCATTGTATTGCTTGCCCGAAAAGTTGGGTTTGGCGCCGTGAGTTAAGTGGCCGCCGTCTGCCAAGCTCATGCCCAAAATCGTGTCGCCGGGCTGAAGCAGCGCCAAAAATACCGCCGAGTTGGCTTGCGAGCCAGAGTGTGGTTGTACGTTGGCGTAGGCCGCACCAAACAGAGCTTTTGCACGCTCAATCGCTAAATCTTCCGCTTTGTCTACGAATTCACAACCACCGTAATAGCGCTTACCTGAGTAGCCTTCGGCATACTTGTTGGTTAGCTTAGAGCCCTGCGCCTGCATTACCCGCGGGCTCGCATAGTTTTCCGAGGCGATCAGTTCGACGTGATCTTCCTGGCGCTGGTTTTCCTCTTGAATAGCTGCCCAGAGTTCGGCATCAAAATCGGCGATGTTCATCGTGGATTCAAACATGTTGGTTTCCTGATTGGGTGGCGCGGGGGCCTCGTTAACGAAGGCGCGATTTTACCTTAAACGATCACTGAAAATAACCGCTTTTTTGCACTCTTTTTGTGCATGTTTCACACTTGTCACACTCTGCCTGCGTGTCTGTTTTAATGCTTAAGGTGCTTGCCCCTTTCTTAGGCGGGCCTCGTGCAGCTATTGCGTTATTTTTTATTTTTGGGCTTTTTGCACAGGTAGGACTCTCCCGGTGACACCAGCGCGCGGCCGCGCAAAGCCGTGCGGCCCAAGAGCATTCTGAATCGCATGTTCTCGCGGTTGGTGAGAGTGAGCTCCGCGCTGATGGTGTGCTCTCCTAGCGTGATGAGTGTATCAATAACATAGCGATCTTCAGCGTGTCCGCCTGAATCCCGCACAGTGCGCTGGTCTTTGATTAGTGCTCTGCAGTGAACGACGGTCTTTAAATCGCCTTGAATAGGATGTACCCCAAACTTAACCCAGTGTTCGGCACCCTTCATAAATGGCTCAATATAAAAGGTATGTAGCGCCGATGTGCGAGCGCCCGTATCGACTTTGGCCTTGATCTTGTCGACTCCCAACTCGGGTAGGGCTAACCATTCGCGCCAGCCAACCGTTAAAACTTCGGGCATTGATGTGCTCTTTTGTTCGAACATTGGAGTATCGCTACTTAGATCTGTGATGCCAAGCGTTTTTGTGGCCGCCGTGGGTCAGATTCGAAGAGTCTAACCTCGTAGCGTTAACGTTCTCAAGTAGGCGGCAATGCTCGGAGTTTAAACCAGCCAGCGTTGTTTTGTCGGCCTCCTTGTTTGAGTCTGGATGCCGGCTCGGCGAGATCATCTCAAAGCGCAAAATTCACGAACTCAGCCTTATAGGTGGATTGCATTGCCTATGCGACAATGCCGAATCAGAGGAGCCATCAGATACTCCTGTAATTGCCGCACCGCAAGCGGCCCCTTTTTAGAGATTTTTATGAAAATAGCCATTCTTTCCCGCAACCCTAGGTTATACAGCACGAGGCGTTTGGTTGAGGCCGCTAAGGCGCGCCACCATGAAGTGCGCGTAATCGACCACATGAAATGCTACATGGATATCACGAGTTCGAGCCCGGCCATCTGGTATCAAGGTGAAAAACTTGAGGGCTTTGACGCGGTGATTCCGCGTATTGGTGCCTCCGTCACCACTTATGGGGCAGCGGTGATACGGCAGTTTGAGATGATGGGGGTGTATTGCTTAACGGGATCGATCCCTTTGGGGCGATCGCGCTCAAAGCTGCGTGCTCTTCAGCTGTTATCGCGTAAGGGGATCGGCATGCCGAAAACGGGCTTCGCCCACGATGTGCACAATACCCGCGAGTTGATAAAATTGGTGGGCGGCGCGCCCCTGGTGGTGAAGCTACTTGAGGGTACCCAAGGGCGAGGTGTGGTCTTAGCCGAGACGGCAAAAGCGGCCGAGTCGGTTATTGATGCCTTCTGCGAATTGAAAGCAGACTTCTTGGTTCAGGAGTTTATTAAGGAAGCCGGCGGCTCGGATGTGCGTTGCTTCGTGATTGGCCGAAAAGTGGTTGCGGCCATGGAGCGCACGGCACAGAGCGGTGAGTTCCGATCTAATTTGCATCGAGGCGGGTCGGCCATGGTCACTAAATTGACGCCGACTGAGCGCAGGACCGCTATTAAGGCCGCGCAAGCCATGAGTTTACATGTGGCGGGCGTTGATATTTTAAGAAGTTCTCGCGGGCCGCTGGTGATGGAGGTCAATTCCTCGCCGGGTTTGCGTGGGATTGAGGAATCGACCGGAATTAACGTAGCAGGCAAGATCATCCGGTTTGTTGAAGATCATGCGAAACCGCTTACTCTTCGCGGGCACGCGAAGGGTTAAGTTGACGAGTGGAGTCGATGACGAAGGGGTCGGAGTGCACTCCGACCCCTTCGTTAAGCTAGTCAGCCACCATGTCGCTAGTTTGGTTGGTAAGTCATGGTCAGAGGGAGCGAGTCTACTCCGACCCATTTGTTAGATCGGCGGTAGAGACATTCATTTTTGAGATTGTAAAGGTATGAGCGCAAACGCAGACGAGATGGTTATTGGGGGTGTAGAAATCCTGCCCAACACGAGACAAATCGTGAACATCCCTGTGGCGCCGGTGTACACTCAGGATAGCTTGAGTCTCAATATCAACGTGGTTCGGGGCAAGACGCCAGGCCCTACCTTGTTTGTGTGTGCGGCGATTCACGGTGACGAAATCAACGGTGTAGAGATCATCCGCCGCTTACTCATGAGTCAGATGCTCAAAAAATTGCGCGGTACCTTGATCGCCATACCCATCGTGAACGTCTACGGCTTTGTGAACCAGACCCGCGAACTGCCGGACGGTCGGGACCTCAATCGCAGTTTTCCCGGCTCCGCCAGCGGCTCGTTGGCAGCACGCATCGCCGAAACCTTCATGAGCGAAATTGTATCGCACTGCACCCACGGCATTGACTTGCATACCGGCGCACGGCACCGCAGCAACTTTCCTCAAATTCGTGCCAACTTGCTCGATCCCGAGACCCTCGCGATGACCAACGCTTTCGGAGCGCCCATTGCAATCAATGCTCGAATCCGGGACGGCTCGTTGCGCCAAGCGTGCGCCGAGCGCGGCGTTCCTGTTTTACTGTATGAGTCATGTGAGGCTTTACGCTTCGATGAAATCTATATTCGAGCCGGCGTCAAAGGCATTCTAAACGCCATGCGCCACATTGGCATGCTGCGCAAGAGTCGAGCCAGCACCAAGCCGCCCATGATCAGCGAAAAAACCGCGTGGGTGCGCGCGCCGGACAGCGGCGTACTGCGCGTATTGGTCTCTCTTGGCGAACTGGTAGAGGAAGGGCAGGTAATCGGTATTATCGCCGATCCGCTGGGCATCCAAGAGGTGGCCGTAGTGGCGGATCAAGCCGGCATCGTGATTGGTCGAACCAACCTGCCTCTCGCCTACGAGGGAGACGCGCTTTTTCATATCGCGCAGGTAAGCTCTGAGACCGACTGGAAGCTCGAGGTGTTCACGGAAACCTATGCCCCCGCAGCCGAGTCTTCGCCAGTTCTCAGTGAAGTGCCTCCAATTGCAACGTAGTCCTGGTTCCGGCAAATTCTGTTTACTATGTAAATACGCGGCTGGAACTTGCATTGAGCTGGGAAATCCATTTCCCGCTACCGAGTTAAAATGGCGTTTTATCTGATGCTCTTTACTGATGGTCGGATAGCGTACAAGGTGCGTCGTGCTCGACATGGACGCAATCACGAGAATTATCTTTGTGACGACCATCACCCGCTTAATTGGCGCAAATTATTTATTATCACTATTTGTGCTAATCAAACCAGTTGATTCCTCGCGAGAGACAAGGTAGGTTAGACGCTGATATCCAGTGGCTTGCGATTTTTCACGGTTGCATCGTGGAACTTCCTTAGCTACCATATATGAAACTATGTGGGTTATCGTGGTTTAGAGCCGCTCTCGACACTGTCAGAGCAATTTTTAGTGAAAGAAGGGGTTACATATGAAACAAAAACTATTGGTTGCGTCATTGGCAGTCGCGCTTCACCACGGAGCGGCGTTTGCGGCGTTTGATACAAGTGTTCCTGATGGCGCGTCTACCACGGCAGCGTCAACGTGTGCTGCGGCAGGTCCAGAAACAACTGAAGACGTTGTAGCTGCTTGCGGTGGTACGGAAGGTGTTGCATCGGTACTTGCCGGGGCTAGCGCTACTCGCGCAGCATACGAGGCTGGCTTAGACCTGGCTGCTGAAGAAGCCGCGCTGGCTGCGGCTGAAACAGCAGTTGCAGATGCTTCAGCGGATCTTGCTGAGATCGCCGCTGACGCCGATGCAACAGAAGCCGAAAAGGATGCGGCGCAAGCGGCAGTGGATGCGGCTGTCGCGGCTGCTGAAGCGCAACAAGATCTCACTGATGCTGCGGTAGCGGCTAAAGCCGCAGCTGATGCTGCGGTAGCGGCGCTAACAGGTCCCACCGCTTTAGCAGGATCAGCACTGGAGAGTGCAGCGATTGCGGCTGAAGAAGCAGCTGTAGCTGCTGCCTCGGCAGACGTTGCTGAAGCCGCTGCTGCTGCAGACGCAGCAGATGCCGTCGCGGCCGTTGGTGCGGCTGAAACTGCAGTTGAAGACACCCTCGCGACTTTCCAGGCAGCTCAGGCCGCTTACGCTGCGGCAGATCCTACCGATGAAGCGGCAGTTCAGGCAGCCTTGGATGCGCAATCAGCGGCAGCGGAAGCCTACCTTGCGGCTCGTGATACATTAGCTGAAGCCGAGGCTGACCTTGCGCCATTACAAGCAGCAGCAGAGGTAGCAGCAGCCGCGTCTGTAGCGGCCGATGAGGCGTTGGCAGCGGCTAATGCGGCAGAAGCGGAAATAGACGCCGCAGTCACTGCGGCGGCTCAATCTTGGGAAGTTCACTCTGATCAAATCGTTGCTAACCGTGAAGCCACGCTTGCTCAAGCACAAACAGGTTTGGCAGGTGTCGAAGCGGATGCGGCGACTGCGGCAGCTGCACTAACAGATGCTGAGGCGGCAACTGCAGCGGCTGAAGTCGATGCGACGGCTGCTGAAGATGCCTTGGAGGCAGCAGAGGATGCGACTGCAGTCGCAGCGGCGGCATTGGCGGCGGCTGAAGGCGCAGACGCAATTGCTGCAGCGCAAGCGGCTTTAGATGCGGCGCAAGAAGCAGAAGCTGAAGCAGCCTTGGCTGTGGCGGATGCTCAAGCTGCTCTAGCTGATGCGCAAGCAGCTGAAGCGACGGCTCTTGCTGATTCAGGTGCAGCCGACGCACTGGTTGAGGCTCAGTTAGCGGTTGTAACCGGTGCTCAGACTGCACTCGCAGCAGCTCAAGCTGAGGCAGCAGCCTACGCGGTGTACACAGATGACACCAATCCCGCGACAGCATTGTTTGATGCTTTGATCGCACAGGATCCCGCCGGAATCCCTGCAACAGATGTCGTGGATGCTATCTCTGATACGCACGTTGCCGCACAGACTGGTATCGCTGCCAACGCTGCAGATATCATGACTAACGCAGAGGGCATTGCTACGAACGCGACTAACATCGCGACTAACCGTGCTGATATCGACACCAACACTTCGAACATTGCACTGAACACTCAGAGCATTGTTGCTAACCGTGCTGATATCGATACAAACACCGGCAACATTGCTGATAACCGTGCTGATATCGATACAAACACCGGCAATATTGCTGATAACCGTGCTGATATCAACACCAACGCGGCTAACATCATGAGCAACAGCGGTCGTATCGACGCGAACCAAATGGCGATCTCTCGCTTGAGCGACGACGTTGACGTGATCCGCTCTGGTGTTGCAACGGCTTTGGCAGTAGCTGGTATGCCTGTAGCGCCTGGCGCCGGTTGGGGTGTTGCAGTGGGTACTGGTCACTTCGACGGTGAGTCAGCATTCTCAGCGGGTGTTACCTACCGTGCAGAGAAAGTGAACTTCAAGTTCGCTGTGGCTTCATCTAGCGGTGAAACTAGCGTATCTGCAGGTATGGCTTACAGCTTCTAAGCTGGAACCTACCGAGAAACCCGCGCTTAAGCGCGGGTTTTTTTTGCCTTGAGTTTCGTAAACCCAGTGCAGAAACTCACTGGATTTCTAGCATTAGAGAGATGCTCTTAGCTAATACTCAATTGATCACAGCTGCCCTCATATCTCGCTACGATGTACTTGAGTGGTTCGCGAATCCAAAATGATCGATCGTGAAGTTGAACGCGAGCTTCGGTCATTTTATTCCAAATGCACTAAACTTTGACGGATAGAGCACTTCGGCATCTACTCAGTTGCTCACGGTTACTAACTGCGACAACGGAGAGCCAATCTGCAACCGGGGGTGCGAAAATCTTTTCGATTGGCGAGCTCCTAAAAATTAGCGACTGAAAAGTTTGATGCAGAGATATATTCAATCTCGGCATCGATGACTCGATCGTTAGCTAGCCAAAGAGACTAAATTCTAGATTTATCTGTAAATGGAGAAAAAAGGATGAGGAACCCGATCGTTATTTTTTGCATTGGTATGACAGCGTTGCTGTATTACGCGATGGAGGCGAATAATCCAGCGTGGTCCGGTAACGGCAATCTGTGTGTTGATGACTGCCACGAGCAGACTGTCGAGGAAGAAGGTACGGTACTCGAGGTCGCGCAAGCAAAGCGCGAGGCAAAAAAGAAAGCCTCACCCGCTGAGTTGGGAAAAGAGTACTATGCGCAATGCATCGCCTGTCATGGAGCGGGTGGTGAAGGCGGCGTGGGCCCGAAGCTGGCAGGTCAATCGGTTGAAGACATTACGTCGAAGCTCTCGACTTATCGAGACGGTGGCACATTGGGTTCGCAGAGTGCATTGATGTGGAGCGTAGCAAAACCAATGAGCGACAAAGACATACGGAATCTGGCAGAGTTTGTTAAGACGCCTTGAGCTAGCATCTGACTCTGCATTGTGGCAGGTGACACCGAGTGTCACCTGCTCATGCACAGTTGACCCCGTTTAGGCAGAGCATTTTTACGGTCGCCACTGTCCGCTCTTTGAAAATATTCGTGGCTTAAGCCACGCGAGCAAGCCAGATTTACGTTAAACTACGCCTCTCAAATTACGAGGGGGTAGGATTACTCCAACCCCTTTGGCACAGTAACGCAGATTTGGAGAGTGCCGTGGCACAATACGTTTTTACGATGAATCGGGTTGGCAAAATTGTGCCGCCCAAGCGCAAAATTCTTGAAGACATTTCACTATCGTTTTTCCCGGGTGCCAAGATCGGTGTATTGGGCTTGAACGGGTCGGGTAAATCGACTTTGCTCAAAATCATGGCGGGCATCGATACCGATATTCTGGGCGAAGCGCGCCCACAACCCGGGATCAAGATTGGCTACTTACCACAGGAGCCTCAGCTGGATCCGGCCAAAACGGTGCGTGGGAACGTGGAAGAAGGCGTTCAAGACGCAATCGACGCTCTGGCTGCACTCGAAAAAGTCTACGCCGACTACGCTGAGCCCGACGCCGATTTCGATGCGCTTGCCAAAAAACAAGCTCAGCTCGAAGACATCATCCAAGCAACCGATGCGCACAACCTAGACCATACGCTTGAAGTGGCGGCAGACGCTCTTCGCCTGCCTGCTTGGGATACCGACGTCACCAAACTGTCGGGTGGTGAACGCCGCCGTGTGGCCCTATGCCGTTTGCTTCTGTCCAAGCCCGATATGATTCTTCTTGACGAGCCGACTAACCACCTGGATGCCGAGAGTGTGGCTTGGCTTGAGCGCTTCTTACACGACTTCCCAGGCACTGTGGTCGCGATTACCCACGACCGCTATTTCTTGGACAACGCCGCCGGTTGGATTTTGGAACTCGACCGCGGACGTGGTATTCCCTACGAGGGCAATTACTCGGACTGGCTGGACGCAAAAGAGAAGCGCCTAGAGCAAGAGAAACGCCAAGAAGCATCGCATCAGAAAGCCATCAAAGCGGAACTTGAGTGGGTTCGGAGTAACGCGAAGGGTCGCCAAAGCAAGAGTAAGGCGCGCCTTGCCCGCTTTGATGAACTGCAATCGCAAGAGTTCCAGACGCGCAACGAGACGAACGAGATTTACATTCCGCCAGGGCCACGTCTGGGCGATAAGGTCATTGAGGTCCGCAATCTGCGCAAAACCTTTGGTGATCGTCTGCTATTTGATGATGTTACGTTCACTGTACCCAAGGGCAGCATCGTGGGTATCATCGGCGCCAACGGTATGGGTAAGTCGACCTTGTTCAAAATGCTGGTGGGCTTAGAGCAGCCGGATGGGGGCGAGATTGAGATCGGTGACACTGTGCAGATAGCCTACGTGGATCAGTCACGTGACGATCTGCAGGGCAACAAAACGGTATGGGAAGAGATTTCAGACGGCTTGGATACCATGCGTATCGGCACTTACGAAACCAACTCCCGCTCCTACGTTGGCCGCTTTAACTTCAAGGGAACGGATCAGCAGAAATTTGTAAAAGATCTCTCGGGTGGAGAGCGTAACCGTTTGCACTTGGCCAAGCTCTTGAAGCAGGGCGCGAACGTATTGCTCTTAGACGAACCGACCAACGATCTAGATGTCGAAACCTTGCGGGCGCTCGAAGAAGCCATTTTGGCCTTCCCTGGCAGCGCTATGGTGATTTCGCACGATCGCTGGTTCCTTGACCGCGTTGCAACTCACATCCTTGCCTACGAGGACGACGGCGGCGTTGTATTCCACGAGGGTAACTACACCGACTACGAAGAAGATCGGCAGAAGCGCATGGGGGCACAGGCTAATGCGCCCAAACGAGTGAAGTACCGCAAACTGAAAGATTAAGCTTGTCCCATTTTGCCTCGTACCGCTTGAGGCGGTATGGGGCGGTAGGAGGCCGTTTACCCCGACTCATTTGATCTACCCCTAACTGGTTAGAATTTAGCATTGCGATCTAAAAGCAGGTGTTGCAATATTAAATCTCAACCAAAAGGAGGGGCTCATGTCTGAAGCTGAGCGACGCCGATTTACTCGAGTACCCATCGAAATGACTTGCGAGATCCGCCAAGGCGCTTCTGTGTGGCACCGCACGCTAGTCAATTTGTCATTGACGGGTTTAGCGATTGATGAGCCGCCCAATTTTGATGCCCAGTACAACGAGCCGTTTACCATCGTGCTCGAGGCAGAAGGTGGGGACGTTGAGCTACACGCTTACCTGCAACACGCCGGCCGTTCACAGCTGGGTTTTGCGGTAGAGCATTTGGATCCCTCGACATTGGAGCGCGTTCGTGGGCTCATGGAAGCCAAAATGGATGATCCGAGTATTCTCGACAAGGAAATGCTCGAGCTCTAAGTCATCTAGACGTTTACTCACGTTACGCATTCCGGCATTGTTTTGAAAAAACAACAAGGGATGCACAATGCCTCTAAACAGACGTTCTTTTCTCGGTGCAAGTATCGCCGCGGCCGGCCTCGCCCAAACACCGATCTCACTTGCATTATCTGGTCGCTCTACCCTCAA
>Ga0181595_10006407_pt1 | contig 10106 bp, 8 predicted proteins | sample 041ome_7_FD_145604 | JGI IMG/M metagenome (GOLD analysis project Ga0181595, IMG submission 145604) | Coastal salt marsh microbial communities from the Groves Creek Marsh, Skidaway Island, Georgia - 041401AS metaG (spades assembly) | ecosystem: Environmental > Aquatic > Marine > Intertidal zone >... | reverse complement strand
TCAAGTAATCCTGGAGAAGGAAAAACAACATTTGCTTTTAATTTAGCTTTGTCATTAGAAAAATCCAGTAAAGTACTTTTTATTGAGGCTGATATAAGAAGACCTTCAGTTTTAAATAGTTTTTATAAATTTGATCGAAAAATTTTAGGTTTAGGAGAAATAATATCAGGAAATGCAGATTTAAAATCATCAATTTTTAAAGTTCCCGGAACAGAATTGGAGATAATTACCTCTGGAGAAAAAAGATTTGATATGTCAGATATAGTCAACAAAGAACAGATTAAAAAGTTTTTTGATTTGTTAAAAATGCAATATGATTATTTAATTATTGATAGTCCTCCTGTACAACCAGTTTCTGATACATTAATTCTATCCCAAGGTGTAGATTATAATTTATTTGTAATAAGATCTGATTTTTCACGAAACGCTACTTTTTTATCATCAATGAAAAAAATGCAAAATGTAAATGTGAATATTGATGGGGTCATTTTGAATGATTTAGACACTTCTAAAGATAGCTATTATAGTTATTATTATAACTACTCCCCAAATTATTATTCTAAAACATAATATTAAATATGTTTAGACTTGAAAAAGTATTCCAAAATGATGATAAATTTTTTTTATATTTAAGAATTTTATTAATTAATTTTGGTCTTTATATTTTAATCTATTTATACAGTATATTGGAAAAAAATACGATTTATGATTTTAAAAATTATCAAATTTATACAAATGGAGAATATTATAGATTTTCAATATACTTATTTTTAATTCACTTTATTATTTCTTTTATTTTTTTAAATAACAAAAAATATTTTATTTATAATTTTAAATACAATTTAAAAGAAATAGTTATTTTTTCAATCTGCATAATTTGTACAATTGTAATTATAAAAATTAATAAAGATTTATTTACATTAAATGTTTCAAATTTAAAATTTATTTTATTATTAATTACAAGTTTATTTTTTTTTCAATTTATTGTGTATAAAATTTATAATTTTTTAATAAAATCAAATATCATTCAAAGAAATATAATGTTAATTGGTAAACTTGATGATGTCATAAAAATTTTAAATGAAGATAAAAATAATATTAATATATATAAATGCTGTTTAATTTTGAATAACGAAGAACAAAATAAAAAGTATATTAGAAGATTAATCAAAATTCCAGTTTTTTTTCAAAATGAAGATTTTAGATTAATTCTAGAATATCATCATTTAGGTCAAATATGGATTTTAGATAATAAAGAAATTATTACTGAACAGATTTTGGAAAAAATATTTAAATTCTCTGTAGACATATTGATAATTAACTTAAATGATAATTTAAAATTAAAATCAAATGATCATCTGATAAATAATAAATACACCTTTATTAATTATGAGATGTCTAGATTTTATGGAATGAACTTTTTTATTAAAATTCTTATTGATAAATTTTTAAGTATTATTTTTTTAATAATTTCATTACCAGTTTTAATTATTTCAATTTTACTAATTTATTTTGAGGATGGTTTCCCTGTTTTATTTACTCAAGATAGAACTGGATGGGATGGTAGAAGATTTATGATTTATAAACTTAGAACTTTAAAAAACATCAAGTATGATCCTACAGTTCAAGTTAAAAATGAAGACAATAGAAAGTTAAAGATTGGTAAGTTCATCAGAAGATTTAGCATTGATGAATTACCACAATTTCTGAACGTTTTAAAAGGTGAAATGTCAATAGTAGGACCAAGACCTCACCCTGTAGCATTAGATCTTAAATATTTTGAAAAATTTCAAATGTTTTTAAGAAGATATAAATCTAATCCGGGTATAACAGGTTGGGCTCAAATTCACGGTTTTAGGGGAGCGACAGAAGATGCAAATGATATGAAAAAAAGAATGGATTATGATTTGTGGTATTTAGAGAATTGGACAATTTTACTAGATATTTATATTATATTTAAAACTTTTTACGCAATTTTTAAATTTAAAGGAGATTGAGATAATTTATAAATTTTAAGTACCACTCCAACAAAAAAATAAAAAGGTATCGAATAGTTAGGCATAGTAAACATAGAATCACCTAATGAAGATACAATTATAATTGCTAAATATATTAATATTAGAACAATTATATTGTTTAAATATTTATCAGTAAAATCAATTTTCAAGGTTTTATATATATATTTAAATATTTTAATATGAATTAAACTCCAAAATAATAATCCAAGATAACCAACACGTCCTATTATTGTAAGATATGAGTTATGGGGTTCACGTGCTGGTATATCCTCCAAGCCTGTATAAAAGTTTATTAGAGGTTTTCCAAATCCTGTACCAATTAAAAAATTTTTAATACTTACAGTAGAATTTTCTAAAACTGAATTCCACCAGTTTAGTCTATCAATAGCACTTCCAATTTGAGAATTTAATATTTCATAGTCAACATTAATTTTATAAAAAGGTGTTAATAATGTTAGAAAGTGTTGGTATAAAAATTTAAAATTGAATGTTTCTAGACGTCCTTTAATTTCAAAATTCATTAGAGAAAATAATATTATAAATAATATTAAGAATAAAAATAAACTAAAAAAATTTTTAAATTTAATTTTTTTATTTAAAAATAAAATAAATATTCCTGCAATCGTAGAAATATATAATTGTCTACTTTGAAAAAAAATAAAAGAAGACAATGTTAAAGTTATAAAAAAAAAATTCGACTTAATTTTATGATTAAAATAAAAGATATACCCAATGAAAGCTGACCATACTAAGGTAATTTTGATACTTAAAAAATTAAAAAATAAAGAATGTTGATTACCAGAATAAGTGTTAATTATTGGAGATAATTTAATAAAAAAATCAGAAAATAAAAAAAAGAATATGTAAAAAAATGATACTATTAAAATTAATTTAAAAAAAAATTTAATTTCTACTAAATCATTAATTTTATCAAATAAGTAGTAACCTACTATTAAATATAGAGAGTCTATTATAAATAACCCATCTCTAATTGCCCAAATTCCATTAATAATAAAATAAAAAAAAATATATATTAAACCGAATAAATACCAAAAAAATAGTGAATTAAATTTTAATTCTTTAACTAAAATAGTGTTTATTTGTGTTAATCCAATAAATAATAATGCTATTAATAAATAAATTTCATTTATAGGAATTCCTGAAATCCCTAAATTCGAAAAAGCATTTCCAAAAAAAAGATTACAAAAAATTATTATAAATGAGGTAGTTCTTAATTTTTTTTTAGAACTTGAATTCATTGAGTTTTTTAAAATAAATTAATTGCACTATCACTATTAGGAATAGAGATAAAATTGTACCATATATATATCCCCAAAGACTAATTTTAATGAGTAAAGTTTTTGAAAAAAATATAGTAAATACCAAAGATAGTATATATGAGTAAAAAATATATTTTGTTTCATTAATTACTCTTAATCCATAATTAAATGGATATTCTATAAACTGAATTAATGGTAAAATTAACCAAATTTTAAAAAAAAAATTATAATTAGCCAATTTTTTTTCATAAAAAATAGTCAGAATATGATCAGAAACAAATAACAAAATAAAATATATAAAAGTAAAAAATAATAAATATTGGTACATAAAATTTTTAACTGCATAATTTAATTTATTTATATTTGATTTGCTAAACTGTGTTGAAAAATATTTTGGATAAATATTTTCAAAATATTGATAAAAAACTGTAAATATGCCTGTTATATTTGACATTGCACGAGCTACACCTACTGAAGCAGTACCAACAACAAGTCCTAAATTAATTAGCCATATATTAGTTATCAAAACAAAACAAATTTGAGATCCTAAATTGTGTAAGCCAAATTTATACCCATCTTTTATTGTGTCAAATATTTTTGATGGTAACAGAATATTTTTAAAAAAAAATTTTAAATAAAAAAAATTTCCAATTAAATAAACAAATAAATATAGTTTATATAAGTAATTTAAATTTTCGATATTATCATTGTTGATTATTAAAATACTAAAAAATAGCAGATATATTGAGATATCACTTAATAAAGGAAGTATTTCTTTATTTATTGAATAATATAAGCGCTTTAAAAAATTTTGCAATAAATATAAAAAAATAAAAATTATATAAACACTTAAATTTAAACTTTCAATTTGAGGAAATTTTTTTTCAATAAACAAATTATAAATTAAAGCAAAAATAATTACTATTAAGATAAAAAAAAGTTCTATATAAAATAAATTTGATATGTGGAGTTTTTTTTTATTAATGTCTAATTTTTCAATTAAAATGAAATTAGGAGCTAAGATAAGTGCATTTTGAAAAGAGTTTGCAAAAATTAGAAAAACAAATGTTATAGAGAAATATCCTAAAAAATTAAGATTTGTAAATTTAAGTAACAAAATAACTAATAAAAAATTAGATCCACTAATAACTATTTGATCTAAAAATATAAGTTTTTTTTTTATCATGTTTAAATTCTAAAAATATAAAATAATTATATATATGATTAATATCATATTATATAAAATTAAAAGTTTTTGTAATTAAATGACTGTTAAAAATATTCTTTTATCTGCTTATTCATGTAGACCTCATCATGGTTCAGAACCTGAAGTGGGTTGGCAATGGGCAACAAATCTTGCTAAATTAAATTATAAAGTCACAGTTATCACACATGTTGATAATAAAAAAAAAATAAAAAATGTTAGAAATATAAGAAATTTATCTTTTATATATTATGATTTACCAAAGTTTTTAAATTTTTTTATTAAAAACAAAGATTACAATAGAAATTATTTATATTTAATTCTATGGCAATTTGGTATTTTTTTCTTAGTAAGGAATATATTAAAAAACAAAAATTTTGATCTAATTCATCATGTAACAATTGTTAGCGCTAGAATTCCAAGTTTTTTAGCCTTTTTAGACAAACCTTTTGTATTTGGTCCAATTGCTGGCGGAGAAAAGATACCGGACAAATTAAAAAATTGTTTAACTTTTAAAGAAAAAATTTTTGAAAATATTAGAGAATTAAGTAATTCTTATATTTCTTTTTCACCATTGATGAATGCTTGTTTTTATAAATCTAAAAAGATAATAGTTACTAAAGATACTTTAAGATTAATTCCAAAAATATTTAGACATAAATGCAAAATATCATGCTCTGTTGGTATTGATAAATTTAAAAAAAAAAGAATAACTGAAAATAAACAAAAAATATTTAACATTTGCTATGTTGGAAATATGATTGGTTTAAAAGGAATAGAAATAATTTTTTATACTTTTAGCAAACTACTAAAAAATACAAATAAAATTAGACTAAATTTAATTGGTGAAGGAGACAAATCAAGATTATTAAATCTTATTAAAAAATATAATATTTCGTCTTATGTTAATTATATTGGTAAAGTTGAAAAAAAAAAACTTACAAAAATTTATAGAAATAATGATTTACTTTTTTTTCCATCGTTGAGAGATAGTGGAGGTTTTGTAGTACTCGAAGCATTAAATCATTATTTACCATGTGCGGTCCTTGATATAGGAGGACCTTCTAATTTTATTAGTAATAAAAATGGAATTAAAATTTCTCCAAAAAACAAAGATATACATCAAATATCTAATGAATTTAAATTAAGAATTTTAAAAATTATCCGAAATCAATATGAATATAATATTAAAATAAATTTTATTAAAGATGATATAAAAAAATATAGCTGGAAAAAAATTGTTAAAAATGTGATTAACTATTCATATAATATTTAACAATAAACTATATTAAATTTAAATTTCTGAAATTTTCTAATTTATGATGATGAATCATAGGATTTGAAGATATTTTAGATAAATTAAACAATATGATTAAAAAAAAAATTATTATTTGTGCAATTCTTAAAAATGAAGAAAGAAATTTAAATAATTTTTTCCAAACTTTAAAAAAAATAAAAAATATATTTTTGAATCATTATATCATTTTAGTTGAATCAGATTCTATTGATAAATCTTATTCACTGTCTAAAAAATTAATTAAAAATTTTAATGGAGAAATTATAAAAACAAAAACTAAAAAAGAATGGCCTAGGACAAAAAGAATAGAATATTGCAGAAACATTTATTTACAAAGAATTAATGAGAAAAATTTTTTAAAAAAATTTGATTATGTTATTATTTTAGATGCTGATAACGTTAATCATATTTTGAAAACAAATAATATAGAAGATAGCTTAAAAAAAATTCCAAAAAATTGGATTGGAATCTTCCCAAATCAAAAATTTATCTATTATGACTTATGGGCTCTTAGAATTAAAAAATATTTTGATTTTGATTGTTATGAAAAAATGATTTCTGATTTAAAATCACTAAGTCCAAGCCAATCTTATTTTAAAAATATCTTCAAAAATTTTTTTGTAGTTAAAAATTTTAAAAAAAGATTTATTAAGGTTGACTCTGCATTTGGAGGTATGGCTATTTATAAATTAAAATATATTTTAAAAAAAAAATATTCTTCTAGTAATGGCAAATATTGCGAACATGTTTTGTTTAATAAAATGTTATTAAAGAAAAATAAATTTTTATATATTGATAAGAACTTGATTAATTCATATGGCTTAAATGAACATTTTTTTAAAGGAATTATCTATTCAATGTTTAATTATTTTTCAAAAAAATTGTTAAATTCAAAAAAAATATGAAATGACACAACTAAATAAAACAAGAATTATAAACTATTTAATTAACCCCATATCATTAAAAGATTTATTAAATTTTATTTTTAATTCTACTAATAGAAAAAAATCTAATTATATATGTATTTCAAACATTCATAGTTGTATAGAAAGTTATAGAGATAGAAAATTTAAATCAGCACATAATAATGCAACTTTTGCATTAGCAGATGGTAGACCAATTTTTTGGGCTCTACGAATCTTTGGTTTTAATAAAGCCGAACATTTACCAGGTTATTATGTAACAGAAAAAATATGCGAATTAGCAAATAAAAAAAAATTTATTATAGGTTTTTATGGATCCACTGATAATAATTTAAAAAAAATTAATACTTTTTTAAAAAAAAAATATAGGAATTTAATTGTTAATTATAATTATTCTCCACCATTTAGAAAATTAAATAAGTTCGAAAAAAAAATAATTATAGAAAAAATAAATAAATCCAAAATTGACATCTTGTTTGTTTCTTTAGGCTGTCCAAAGCAGGAATTGTGGATGTATGAACATAAAAATAAGCTAAATTGCTGTATGTTGGGCATAGGCGCTGCGGTTGATTTTCTTTCTGGTAATAAAATTTTACCAAATAAATTTTTTGAATACTTAGGTTTAGCATGGTTAATAAGGTTAATAACTGAACCTAGAAGATTGTTTTGGAGGTATTTTTCTACTAATTTTTTATTTATTTTTTTGTTCTTTCTTCAAATTACGGGTTTAAAAAAATTTAAGTAACACAAGATGTAGTGATTAAATTTTAGTTTAATACTAAAGAATCTCTAAAATATTTGAATTTCTTTTGTTTAAACCTTAGGTTGAAAATATGAGTAGTTCTTTAGAGTTAAAAAAAAAGATAGACGAATTTAAGGGTAAATTGACCTCAACAAGTGACTATATGGTTTTTGAACCAAATAGTTTTGATATATTTCTAGATAAGATAGTTTTAAAAATTAATCATAGAGTTAATGATTTAAACAACAATAAAATGATTAAGAAAATTTTAAATTCAAGCATATTAGTTGTTAAGAGAACTATTTTGAGTTTTTGGAATTCTTTAAAGAATATTACTGAAAAACTTAATTTAATTAAATTAAAGTTTGATCAATTAGAACAAAAAATAGAACATCAACAAATTACAATAAATGAGAATTTAAATACGAATAAACAAATTAAAGAAGATTTGTTTTTATTACACAAAAGTATTGAAAAACTTACAAACAATATTCAATCTAATACAGAGCTACCGAACATTTCAAATTTAAATAATCCAAACTTAGAAAATGAAAAGGTAAAATTTTATCAAGAAGAAAACTTAAGAATAGGTGGTGAATTGTTAGAAACTAAGAAAAAATTCGATATGGTTAAAAGTGAAATAGAAAAATATGAACAACAAAGAAGTAATTTAATTGCCAAAATTAATTCTGTTAATGAAGCATTAGAAAATACCAATGTAGTAACTAATATATTTGAAAATGAAATTTCAAAACCAAAGGTTTCAATTATTGATCACAAAAAATTAGAAAACAATAATGATCAAAAAAAAGATATTAACGAAGAAATAAAAAAAATATTTTCTAAATAAATTATATTTCTTTAATAATAAGTTAAAAACCATTTTAAAAATTTTCTTATTCCAACTTTATAATTAGTTTTAGGATTATATCCTGTAATTCTTTTTAAGAGACTACTATCCGAAAGAGTAGAATGAACATCTCCTTTTTGCATAGGTAAATAATTTCTTTTTATTTTTACTTTAAGCTCATTTTCAAGTGTATTAATAAAATCTAATAATAGTATTTTTTTTGTATTACCTATATTCAAAATTCTAAAGGGAGCAACTGGTGACAAGCTATCATTTTTAATTTTTTTTGAATTTAATTTTGGAATTTTATTTGTTAATTTGTATATACCATCAACAATATCATCTATATAAGTATAGTCTCTAAACATTTTGCCATTATTATAAATATCAATTTTTTTTCCATCTATTATGTTTTTAGTAAATTTGAAATATGCCATATCTGGTCTTCCCCAAGGTCCATATACCGTAAAGAAACGGAGCATAGTAATAGGTAATTTCCATAAACTTGAATAAGCATGCGCTAAAGCTTCAGTAGATTTTTTTGTAGCAGCATAAAAGCTTACTTGTGAGTCTGTTTTATCATTTTCATTAAAAGGAAATTTTTTATTGGCACCATAAACTGATGAACTCGATCCGATTATTAAATGTTTTACCTTTATTTTATTGGCAATTTTAATAACATTAAATGTTCCAAGAATATTAGACTTTAAGTATATATCAGGATTTATAATACTATATCTAACACCCGCTTGAGCAGCTAAATGAATAATTATTTTAGGTTTAAATTTAAGTAGTATTTTATTTAAACTTTTTTCATTTTCTAAATAGCCTTTAGTAAAAGAAAAATTTTTATATCTTCTTAAAATGCTTAATCGTGATTTCTTTAGATTAACATCATAATAATTATTCATAGAGTCAAATCCATGAACATCATGCCCTTGATCCAGAAATTTTTTTGCTAGATGAAATCCTATGAAACCTGAAGATCCAGTGATAAAAATTTTTGATTTCATTTAATATTTATTTCTATTAACATTTAAATTAATGAATTTCAAAAATATACATCAATCTGCAAAAGTAGTTGTTATTGGTAAAAAAATTTTTAGAATTTTAAATGGTATCTATTGGTTAATAAAAAATATATACAAACATCCATTAACTTCAAATAATAAATTAATAACTTTTTATATAGCTTTTAAAACATTTATTAATTTAACAATACAAAAAAAAATTATAATTAACTGGGTAAATAAAAAAAAACTTATTATTCATAGCAAAAAAGATTTTTCTACTATTTTTAATCATCTATTTGTTCTTTTTGATTATATTGAAATGAAATTTTTATCTAAAATTTTGAGTAAAAATATGATTTTTTTAGATATAGGAGCAAATTCAGGTGTTTATTCAGTTCTGGCAAGTTCGTATTGTAAAAAAATTTACTCATTCGAACCAAATATAAAAGTTTTTAAAAATTTAATTAAAAATTTAAAATTAAATAAAATTAAAAATATATGTTTAAATATTGGAATTGGTAAAGACAATTCGATTGCAAGAATAACAAAAAATTTAGGTGATCAGAACTATATTATAAATAAAAAAAAACTAAATATACCCTCATATAAAATTCAACTTAAAAATATTGACTCTTTTAAATTCAAAAAAAAAAAATTAGTTATAAAAATTGATGTAGAAGGTCATGAATTAGATGTATTAATTGGTTCAAAAAAAACTTTTTATCAAAATAAATTAATTATAATTATTATAGAGATGAATTATAAAAAGAGTAATTTAA
>Ga0181595_10006396_pt1 | contig 10124 bp, 12 predicted proteins | sample 041ome_7_FD_145604 | JGI IMG/M metagenome (GOLD analysis project Ga0181595, IMG submission 145604) | Coastal salt marsh microbial communities from the Groves Creek Marsh, Skidaway Island, Georgia - 041401AS metaG (spades assembly) | ecosystem: Environmental > Aquatic > Marine > Intertidal zone... | reverse complement strand
CTTGCAAGGTCTCGCCTGCATCTATCTCTAAAGTCGGTGCCATAGCTGTGCCTTGTAATTCAGAGAGTAACTCAGAGAACTGTTTACCAGCACCACAAAAGGTATCGCCATACCCACTGTCTCCGAGAGAAATCACAGCGTAACTTTTACCTGTTAATAACGGGAATCGGTCTTTTACATCAACAAAAAATGGCAGCAAGTTGTCCGGAATATCGCCCTGACCTGTAGTGGAAGTAATCACCAACCAGATATCTGCTGAGAACGCTAATACGTCATTCAGTTTTGGTTCCAGATTCAACTGAGTCAGATAGCCCTTGGCTTGCAAAATTTTCTCAGCCTCTTCGGCGACAAACTGTGCACCGCCGTAGACAGTGCCGACCAGAATAGATACTTTTTTCATAAAACCCCTACGTTATAACTATCGTTTTATAAAGAGATTAGGCCTGCTAACTCTGAGCGCTCAAAAAAACTGTTATACCAGCTCTCGTCCGTGGGCCAGCTGAATACTTTAAACAACTCTTTTACTTCGCCAAGTGGTGCTTCGATCACTAAGTCTGCACCACTCACCGGATGTACTAACTCGAGTCGTTTGGCGATTAACAACAACCTATGGCTATTCAAATGCTCAGCAAACAATCGGTTATGTTTACCTTCGCCATGCGTAGTGTCGCCCACTATGGGATGACGTAAATGCGATAAGTGTCGGCGCAGCTGGTGCTTACGACCCGTTAAAGGCTGTAAAGCCACCAGCGAGTAACGGGCCACCGGATATTTACCTACCGCAAGTGGCAATTCGATCTGTGCCAAAGGCCATAGGGCTGTTATAGCTTCCTGCTTGTCTTTGTCCTGACCTGCCTGTTTGTCGGCAATCTTATCCAGTTGCTCTTTCAGCGGATAATCCAGAATACCTGGGTGTTTAACAAAACCACGACAAACCGCCAGATAAAACTTACGCCAGTGCTGCCTTGTTAACTGCTCTGTCAATAAGCGCGCAACATCAGCAGATAAAGCAAATAACAAGACACCAGAGGTGGGTCTGTCGAGTCTGTGCACCGGAAACACATGTTGCCCAAGCTGGTTACGCAGGGTTTGCATTACAAACACAGTTTCGTGCCTGTCTAAAAAGGAGCGATGCACCAGCATGCCTGCAGGTTTATCTATAGCCACCAGAAACTCGTCCTGATACAAAATCTCAAGTACCGGCGCTTCATTCAATTCAGGCTCGTTCAACACTTTGCTCACGTTGACCACTTAATAATTCATCCAAATCCGCAATACGATTAATCAGCAACAAAGTGTGACTTCCTAAATGCTTAAACGCCTCTTCGGCTATAGGGCACACCGCAATTTGCTGCGGTAACGGCAAGCGGCCCTCCACCAAAGCACGCATGCGCGGTAAAAACACAAACTGCAGCCAATTTTCCAAAGGCATGGTATCGCAAAAAAAAGGGGCCGTACTCTGCATCGCCTCTTCACTTGGAGCTATTACAGTCCAGAGCTTTGCCACTTTTAATTCGCTTTCAATCTGATTTAATAACTCCGTGACTTTTAGGTACATGCTTGTTTGGCTCCTCCCCTTTCTTGCACAGATTTTATCACAGCATGGGCCTTAGCTGCCTTGCAAAAACACTAGTGCATCGCCATTATGCTTATTCAAAACAAAGGAGAAGTAATGGATTTTGTCTGGTTATTATTGTTAGGTATGGCATTTGTTTATGCATTCTTATTACAGCGTAAGCAGGATGAAACAGCCATTAAGCTGGCCAAACATTTGTGTAAACAGCAGCAATTGCAGTTTTTGGAATGTGCCAGAGGCAAACATCAGTTTGCTAAACTGGACAACAGATGGCGCTGGTTTACCAGCTATCAGGTCGATTTTAGTGGTGATGGTGAGAGCCGTTATCAGGCCGAACTGCGTTTATCCGGCCTGCGTTATTTAAGCTTTCAGTTACCACCCTATAGAATTTAAGGCAGTTTTTGTAATTTCTGCTCCAACTGTCCGGTCAGAAAATCTTTGTACATCACCCAATCTGCCGCCAGACTATAAAACGGATATTTAAAGGTGGCAGGTTTGTTGTGTTCAAATTTAAAGTGCCCTAGCCAGGCAAAACCATAACCTGCGACTAACATAAGCCACCAGTAACTCCATAAACCTGTGGCAACCAAAGTGGCCAGAATAGCCAGCACCAAAGTGGAACCGATGTAATGCAGGCGGCGACAAACAGGATCTTTATGCTCTGATAAGTAATAAGGGTAAAACTCGGAAAAACTACGAAAACCGGCCATCTGTTATTCCACCAGAGTTAAAGGACTGCTTTGTCTTGGTCTGAACATTAACGTACCTTTGACCTTGCTAAAATTCAACTCTGTCACCTGCTGATAATGATCGGCACTAAAAAAAGCTTTATTTTTCTCTAGAGTCACAAAAACACCAATGCCCAAAGACGCGGGACTTTGTTCAACAATTGAATCCACCGCATGCATTAAATAATGCCCTAATCCCAAGTGTTGATACTGTGGCGAAATAGCGATAAAAGCCAACATATGATAATGCTGTACCGGCATAGCCGCATGAATACGTTGCTCTTTTTCCAATAATTGTTTTGTAGAAACATAACCTGCTGTCAGTAACATTTTTAAGCGCCAATGCCAGAACCTGTCACCATTTAATTTAGAACCAGGCTCTGTGACACAAGCTACACCTAACAGCTGTTGCTCAATAAAAATTCCTATGACGGGCTGTTCTTCCTGCCAGAACACATTTAATTCTTCCCGTATTGCAGCCCTTAGCCTTTGTTCATAATCTGTTTTTTCAGACTGGAAAATATCCATAAACACCGGATCATCATGATAAGACTGGTATAACAAGGACGCTGCTAATTTCAGTTCATCAGGAGTTAACAACTGTGCTTTAAGCTGGTTCAAATCAAGAGCGGGTTGATTTGGCATGGTAAGTTCCTGTTCTATATTGTAGTTTGACTATCAACATAGCAGCAGGGCGGCAGATTGCCAATGCACCAGCCCTCTCAGACGACTACACTTGACATCACTCTTCGTAATCAAGGGATCTTAAAATGGATATGACCACACATGATATACCCACTTTATTTGCTCAGCTGGGTTTGGATAACAGTCCTTCAGCGATTAAAGCCTTCATTGCCAGCCATAAAATTCCGGCAGACTTGTCGTTAGCCCAGGCGTCCTTCTGGACCGATGCTCAGGCTAGTTTTTTAGCAGAAAATTTAAAACAGGATGCAGATTGGAGCGAAGTGATCGACCAATTAAATGTCATGTTGAGATAAACAGCAGCAATAAAGGGAAGCGCCACCAAAGGTAGCACTTCCCTGGTCCGGGGATTGTTACAGCTGGCGATAGGCTTTTTCGCCCCAGCCAGTTAATACACCGTTTTTAAATACCAACGGAGTACATTCGTCTTTACTGGTTTCGCCGTCACTGTGTTCATGGTGGGTGCGGTAAAACAGCACTACGGTTTCATTGCCTGCGTCACGAAACGATTCACTGAAATCCGGTGTCCCCAACTGGCCGCGCACTGAGGCTAACTCTGCGCCCAGATTTAACTGGCTGATCACCTGATTATTTAACTTTTGCGCTTTTTTCCATGACGAGTTATTGCCGCTGTCACTTTCACCTTTATCACCTATAGCGACTACACAACCAGATAACGCCATCATGGCTGTTGCGACTGTTAATACCTTTAAATAATTCATTATTTTTCCCTTACCGTTCTATCTTGTTAGTTTTAATTTGTTGATTATCAAAAGCAAAACCGGGGCCAACTTTAATTCCTTTGAATAACAACAACTTATGAAATCACACTAGTGACACCAGTAACTTAAGTGGTAAATTTCACTACATTTTAGTGAAACTAGTGAAAGCCATGGAACAACTCAGCCAGCAAATCGCAAAAATAGCCTCACAACTGCAGCAAGAAGGTAAAGAACCCAGTCTGGCTTTGATTAAGGCTCGTTTAGGCACAGCCACTATGAGTCCGGCTTTATTGCAGGCTTATCAGGCCTGGCGCACTGGAGCAGTATCCCTGCTGCCAGAGTCAGCACCAGCAGTACAAGCGCAAACTGAAGCCGAATTGCCCAAGGACATCAAAGCTGATTTGGCTCGTATTGAGGCCAAGCTTGATCTGATTATCAAAAAGCTGGGGATCTGATGTTAGTTGCAGAGCTGGAATTTAAAATTATTGCCGACACCAGCTTTGCTGAAGCGGAACGAGGTATTCGCCATTATCTGGAGAAGCTGATTTTCCAAGGGCAAATTTTAGGCCGCGAATTCCCGACTTATCAGGCCAAAGATAGTTTTTTCAGCCGAGTGGTTCTGCCGCAATCTGACGCACTGGACAAAAAATCACATAGCAGCGCAGGCATTAAAGCACTAGAGCAATTACAGCTGGTGGGGTTAAGTTACCCAAAACTTACAATTCTGGGTGATGATTTGATGTCAAATCATACCGATCCCTGTCCTAGTCATGCTGCTTTTATTTTATTTTGTAGTTTTTCTGCCACCAACTCAGTGCTTTATTGTGCTGAGCACTTTGCTCCTGTGCCTTTGTATAAAGTAGGAAGAACAAGTGGTGAAGATTTTGAATCTTTGGTGCGCTGGCAGTTGCAATATCAGGCACTGGATGAAATTCAGATGCAGGAAAAAAGAGTGCTGTTTAAAAGCGCCGAACAAAGTGTGCAGGGCTTTTACAGCGAGTTAAACCAGCAAGGTTATCAACAGGCCAAAACACTGAGTAAAGAGTTGAGTAAGCCAGTTTATTATTATCTTTACAGTGGCAGCAGCGCAGATTGTCGTTTGGAAACCGAGAAAAAATGCCCCTCTTGTGGCTCCGACTGGAAACTTGCTGAAAGCTGGCATGGTCTGTTTGATTTTTGCTGTCAGCCTTGCCAGCTGCTGTCGAATATCGCCTTTGATTGTCAGTCATAAATTAAGATCAAAAACTAAGCTGAGTTAAAAAAGTAGCTAAGTCCGGGGCAAGTAAATCCTTCACCTCCATGCCCACTTTCTCTAAGTAAACCTCACCTGTAGCCACTAACACTGAAATCAAATAATCGTCATGATCAGTAGCGGCAATAAAGACTGTCTCGCACTGTTTTAACCGTCTTTTCATCAGAATATGCGCAATGATATTTTGCTGCAGTCGCTCAAAATCCGCCTGATGCCAGCTCATTAGCAGCTCCAGCTCCCCTTTTTCGTGTTTTACCTTTAAACCGCCACCAAAAAAACTGGTGTAAAAGGTTATCAGCTCAGCTGGAAATTCCAGCTCCAATGCCTGCTGGGTTTTAGATAAATCCAATACAGCTTCAGCTTTGATCGGGCGCCAGTGCACTTCTCCATCCATTACATCGCCATACTGACAAGGTGAAGCCATTTCAGGATCAGCCCAACTGATCAGTTTTGGCTGTTGTTCGTAATAGGAGGTGACAAATTGTGTAAATTGTTGATGGAATTGGCCCGGCATGATACTTCGCTTCTGTGCTAAAATTGCCACCATTCTAACTTGGTTGCGCTTGTATTCCCAAGCCGTTGGCGTGACAAACTGCAATCAATATCGCTATAGCTTCCCGTAAGAAGGCTCTATGACAAAAATACAGACAGAGCAATTAGCAGGGCTGACATTAGGCCAGGCTACCGCTTATATTGATCACTACAGCCCTGAATTATTGCAGGCTGTGCCACGCAATTTGGGCCGTCAGGCTATAGGTTTAGGCGCTGAATTGCCTTTTGTTGGTCAGGACACCTGGCATGGATACGAACTGTCATGGCTGACACCTAAAGGTAAACCTATGGTAGCACTTGCTACTTTTGTGGTGCCTTTTGATACACCAAACCTGATCGAGTCCAAGTCGTTTAAGCTGTATTTAAATAGCTTAAATCAGAGCAAATTTGCCGATATCAGTCAGCTGTATCGCACTATGAAAGCTGATTTATCGGCCTGTGCTGGTGGCCCTGTGCAAGTGACTTTGCACAACGTCAATGAACTGACCGCTTTTCAGCCGACCTGGTTACCTGGCCGCTGTATTGACGATTTGGATATTGAAGTTGAGCACTACGACTACAAACCTGAGCTGCTGCAATTAAAACCAACAGGGGCTTTGGTAGACGAAAAGCTGCATTCACATTTACTAAAATCCAACTGCTTAATCACCTCACAGCCCGACTGGGCCAGTGTGTATATTCATTACAAAGGTAAGGCGATTGATCATGCCTCTTTGCTGAAGTATTTGATCAGTTTCAGAAGCCACAATGAATTTCACGAGCAATGTGTAGAGCGAATTTATCTGGATTTGTGGAAGCTGTGCGAACCAGAGTTTTTAATGGTCTACGCCCGCTACACCAGAAGAGGCGGCCTGGATATCAATCCAATGCGCAGCAGCGAAGCTTGCGACCAGCCTAATTTAAGGTTAACTCGGCAGTAAGGCTTACTCAGATGTATAAACTGAGCCCAAAAAATAGCAGGGTTAAGCGGATGGCTTCCGCTTAACCCTGTATCTCCTCGTAACACTGCTAAGACTTACAGTCTACGCACCTTAGATCAGAACTTATAACTCATACTCAGGCGGGCATTTACCGGGCTACCTGGCATAATATTGTTATTGTTATGTGCTGAAGCTGAGTAACGCTTATCTGTCAGGTTTTCCACATTTAATTGCAGCCGCAATTTATCTGCAGGGTTGACAAAAATAGCAGCGTCAATGCGGCCAAAACCCGGCAAGGTCACCAGATTGTCGGTTGCAATATAACTATCAGATTGCGCAACGAAACCAAGACCCACTCCCCACATTTCATTAAACTGATATTTATTCCATATGGATACTTTATTACGTGGTACTTGCGCCAAGACCTTACCGCGACTCGCAGCCGGAGCTTCAATTTCGCTATCCTGATGAGAATAGCCAAATATGTAATCCCAACCTGTCATAAACTGACCGTTGAGCTCAAATTCAGCACCTTTGACATTCTGTCCATCAACCAATAGCAGGGCTGTTGGGTCAGCAGGATCTGTGACTGCAACGTTGGTCCGCTCAAGCTTGTACACAGCAGTGGTTAAAGCTAAATTATCATTGAGATCCCATTTCAAACCTAACTCACGATTAACAAAGGCCTCAGGCTCCAAAGCTGCGGTAGTTGCAGATAGACCAGCCAGTTGTTCTCCTGCGCGTGGTACGTAGGACTTACTGTAGTTAACGTAAACTGAGATGTCAGTAACAGGTTTATAAATCAGTCCTGCACGTGGAGATAACAGATCATCATCGCTGGATAACTCAACGTTCGTTCTGTTATTGTAGAGATCAACTGAAAACTGATCATAACGAACGCCCATTACAGCAATCCACTGCTCAGACAATTCCATTTGGTCTTGCAGATAAACTGCTTTTGCCACCGCTTCGCCATAGTTGTCTGCATCACTCCCTGCAGCACGATACGTTATAGCGCCGTTATAAACCGGATTACTGAGTGGAACCAAAGTGCTGCTGATATCCACACCCAGATCTGAGAAATAACCCGTTAAACGTTTGTTATCAGTATCCTGCTTGCTATATTCAATGCCAGTCAACAGCTTGTGATTAATACCAGCAGTGTTAATTTCAAATGTTAAATCCGTCTGATTAATTAAGTTTTCACGCGCTGTAGCACTGCTATAAGACGAGATAGATACAAGCTCTGTCTCGGGATTGTAGACCCCAGCGAACACATTATCGTAGTACTTATCATAGTCAGCGTAACGCGTCTGGTTGATCAGCGTGGCACCATTATCAAACTCATGGCTTAAGGTCGCTGAAAACGCATCTACTGTTACTGTAGAAATACTATTTTGTGGACTACCTATATATAAGCTACGTCTGGTATCAAGTGGTTTATTAGTGCGTGGATCAGATGGCAAACCACGATCGGTCAGTCGCTCATCATCAAAATATTCATAACTCAGTGCTAGACTTGTTTGCTCGGTCAGCTTGTAAGTTAATGTAGGATTAAGACCACTTCGCTTCGCATAAAAATAATCGCGGAAACTATCTGAATCTTCATACACGCCCGTCAAACGTACAGCCAGCTCTTCATTTACTGCATGATTGTAGTCAGCGGCTACACGGCCTTGTTGCTGAGCAGAATACGACAAATCAAGCCCACCGGTAGCCAACCAATTTGCCTGCTTACTCACTCTGTTGATTAAACCACCAGCACCGCCACGACCGAAAATCATCCCAGAAGGTCCTTTGAGAACCTCGATTCGTTCGGCATTGTATAAATCTCGCAGATACTGAACATCGTCACGGACACCGTTCACAAAAAAATCTGCACTCGAGATATTTCCACGGAAGATAGGGGCATCGCGATGTCCTTCCCCTTGCGACATTTGTACTCCGGGAACGTACCGAACGACATCAGCCATGCTTTGCATACTTTGATCTGCAATCTGTTGTTCTGTCAGGACAGTAATGGACTGGGGAATATCACGCAACAGCGTGTTTGTTTTAGTCGCGGTTGTTGTTGCCTGAACTTTGTAATTAAGCTTTTCACCTTTTACTTCAATATGTTCAATTCGGACATCATCAGCCAAAACAGTTGAGGCAGTCGTCATTAATGCGATGGACGCCGCGATCTTTGTTAAACGAACATTTATTCTCATCGACACAACTCCAAATAATACTTTTCCAAATAATACTTTCGAGATATTAACACCAATAGTTCGCATTTAAAACGCAAAATTATACGGCAGTGTCTGAGAAACGATCATAGTGAAGTGATGAGTGATCTATTGATGTTGCATTATTGGTCAGAAACTACACCTTTTGTAGTCAACCGAGGGGATGTCAGGGCTGTAAAGTCAGCCTGAACTCAGATATTTATCAGGTTAGTTCTAAATCACTTTTTATAACGGGCAAGGCAGCATGAATTTGCCACTGGCTAGGACTTTTTGGCTCTCTACTGACTCTTTTATAATCAACAATTTATCAAATTAAACTTTTTAGTTTAGATTTGAAATGCAAGACGGAAGTATCAGTGAAGATCCCTTGTTTTCCTCTTCGTTAGTAAGCTCGAGGGATAACTGAAGTTAAATAAACTGATGATAAGACGTTTTCTGATGGAGATAGAGATCCAATAGAGTGTGAGTGCCCCGATAAAGTTTTCTCAGGGCATCAGAGCGAAAGCCTGATCTCAAAGGTACTAACTGCTCCCTAACAATAGCTAGAGTTCAATCCCCAACCAGGCCTGATGCATGGCTTTTTGCTGTCGGCTTGGTTTGACCACAGGCACCACTTGACCAACACCTTTGGCTTGATCCGCCAATACCAATGGCTGATGTTGTAAACGGCCCTGACGGAAGTAACTGATCTGTACCTTGTCGCCTGCTTTAAAATCTTTCAAGCGATCAGCTACATCAGCTTTAAGTTGTAAGCCATTGACCGCGACAATCAAATCTTCAGAAGTAAAACCAGCCTTCCAGGCCGGGCTGTCACGTTCTACCTTGTTAACCAGAGCAAAACCTGATTTGTTTTCGGCTGTTATGCCAGAAAAAATTTCACGTTCTTTTGCTTGTTGCCACTGCAAACCGAAACTGGCCAAAAGCCTGTCGATATCAAAATTCAGTGGTTTTTCTATCTGTTGTTGCCACCACAGGTTTTGGTCTTCGCCAGTCAGTTCTGACGCTATGGCTATCACATCTTTGGCAGTAAAAGCTGTAGTTTTACCAAAGCGTTGGTAGAGCTGATTATGCAGTTCACGATAGCTGGCTTTGCGGCCTGACTGCCTTAAAATCAGCTCGTCCAGCAGCCAACTGGCAATGTAGCCCTCAGAGTAAATATTCACCCCAAAATTAGTGCCATGATCGCCACCTAAACTGATCCAGCTATCAAAACTACTTTCTGACACAGACTGCACCAAACGGCCCGGTGTATGCACAAACTTATCCAGCCGTTTTGCCAGATCAGCGTAAAACTCTTCTTTAGTCATCAGGCCAGCACGCAACAACAGCTGATTCTGGAAATAACTGGTGGAGCCTTCTGAAATCCATAACAGCTTACTGTAGTTAGGGTTCAGGTAGTCATAAGGCACTAATTCGGCAGGACGGTAGGCTTTTACGTTCCAGG
>Ga0181595_10006393_pt1 | contig 10128 bp, 11 predicted proteins | sample 041ome_7_FD_145604 | JGI IMG/M metagenome (GOLD analysis project Ga0181595, IMG submission 145604) | Coastal salt marsh microbial communities from the Groves Creek Marsh, Skidaway Island, Georgia - 041401AS metaG (spades assembly) | ecosystem: Environmental > Aquatic > Marine > Intertidal zone... | reverse complement strand
TATTATTATATTTTACTTTTAATATTTGATCAGAGGGTTTGCCCCATGGTGTATTAATATCTAAAAACTCTCGATCTTTAAATACCTCAATATCATAAAGACCACTTCCTCCAATTATAGCTAATTTATTTATTGTCATGTTTTAAAAATAATTTATTTATAGTTTTATAATTAAGTATTATGAATTTAAAAGATTATATTAGATCAATTCCAGATTATCCAAAAAAAGGTATTTTATTTAGAGATATCACCACTTTAATAAAAGATCAAAATGCGTTCGGAGAGACAATTAATCAAATAGTTGAAAGATCTAAAAAATTTAATTTTGATAAAATCGCAGCTATAGAATCTAGGGGTTTTGTTTTTGCTTCAGCGGTAGCTTTTATTCTAAAAAAACCTTTTATAATGCTTAGAAAAAAAAATAAATTACCCGCAGATGTTCATTCTGTTGATTTTGAGCTAGAGTATGGAACGGCCACTATTGAAGTTCACAAAGACTCTTTTTTAGAAAATGAAACTGTACTTATAATTGATGATTTAATTGCAACTGGTGGTACTGCTGAAGCTGCTACTAAATTAGTTGAAATTTCAAAAGCAAAAGTTGCAGCATTTATTTTTGTAATTAACTTATTTGATCTATCTGGATCAGATAATTTAATTAAAAAAGGTTATAAAGTTGAAAATCTTATAGATTTTCCTGGTCACTAAATCATCAGATAATTTTCAATCTTTTTTTTAAAATTCAGATATAGAATCCAAGTTTTAATGAATAAAAATCTCTATATTCCACTTATTATCTTATCTGTTTTTTTTAGTGCTGCAATGTCAGTTTTGATAAAACTTTCTCAGCAAGATACCAATGTTTTTACTGCTGCTTTTTTAAGATTCTTTTTTGGGATAATGGTTCTCTCCCCAATTTTTATAAGAACTAAACTAGGTGTATTTAAAACGACACATTTAAAAACTCATTTTCTAAGAGTTATCATTAACTATCCTTCAATGTTATTATTTTTTTATGCAATCAATTTTGTGTCTATAGAAAAGGCAAATTCATTAACATTTGTAGTACCATTTATTGCAACTATTTTAGCTGTCATATTTTTAAAAGAGAAAATATATGGTTACAGAATTTTTGCTTTAATTTTAGGTTTCATAGGAATGTTAATCATTATTAGACCAGGCATGATTGAAGTTTCTTTTGGTGTTTATATGATTTTAATTTCATCATTTCTTTGGGCGGTAATGATTATTATTACAAAAAAATTATCAAAAGATGAGACTGCAATTACTATTCTGTCCTATCAATATTTATTGATGTTTATAATAAGTTTTATATTTGCTTTATTTAATTGGCAGACACCTTCAAAAGAAGCGGTATTATATTTATTCTTAGCCGGATTATCTGGCACTATATTTCATCTAACATTGTATCAAGCTTACAAATTAGTCGATGTATCCCTAGTACAACCCTACTCTTTTCTAGTTTTGGTATTTGCGTCAATTTTAGGGTATTTTGTCTTTGGAGAGATCCCAGATATTTACACTTGGATTGGTACTGGTATAATTTTTATCGGAATAATAATTATTTCTATTAGAGAAATGCAGATTAATAAAAATATTGTTAGAAAAAATTTAAATACAGAACTCTGATAAAATTATATTAACTTTTAAATGAAATAATTAATTATTTTTGATAAGTATTTAAATAATATTTTAATTATCTAAATTTGGTCTATAATAAGATTTTTTTCCTATCATTGAATTGAGTAAACCTAATAACCGCATATAATAAATTTTTTTTTTAAAATTTTTTCCTATAAGTAAATAATATATAAATTTTACTTTTGACGAAAATAAACTTCCAATTGTTTTTAATAGAGCTACAAAATAACCAGAATGCTTTTTATGATAATAAAATTTAGACCACATCCAATGCCAATTTCTAGAAAATTCAATCTCATTTTTATACACAGAATTAACAGCCATACCTCCTAAATGAGTAATTTTAGCTTTTGGAACAATATAAATATTCTCTTTTAATTCTAATAATCTTTTACACAAATCATCATTCTCAAGATAAAGAAAAAAATTTTCATCAAAAAAATAAAAGTTTTTGATTTTTTTTAATCTTTTTATATTTAAAAATAAAGCAAACCCATCTACACTTTTAACTTTGAATGGACTTTTATTATTAAAATCTTTATGATCAAATAAATTATAATTTGGATATTTTTTTTTATCTGAAATGGGTGCCATAATAGCAAATGAATCAATTTCTTTAACAGCTTTTATGATTTCTTTTATTGTATTCTTTTTTAAAACTACATCAGGATTTAGAATGAATGCATAATCTGTCTTTACAAATTTAATACCTAAATTATTACCCGCTCCCATTCCATTGTTATATTTTGACAAAATGCATTTCACATTTTTATAATTTCTTTCAAATTTATTTTTAAACTTTGGATCATTAGAGTTATCAATTATTATTATATTGATATTTTTATCAATAGAATTTAAGCAATTTTCTAGTACATATTCACTTTTAAAACTTACAATAACTATAGAAATATTTTTATTATTTATTATCATCAAATATACATATTAATCTATACTAACAACTTATTGTAATATAAAAAAGAATTAATGAAAAAAGTAATTGTTACTGGAGGCTTAGGTTTTATAGGAAGTAATTTAATAGAACTTTTGCTAGAAAAAAAATTTTTTGTTATTAACGTTGATAAAGCTACCTACTCTTCTAATTATTATAATGTAAAGAGTTTTGATAAATTCAAAAATTATAGATTTTTTAAATTAGACATACAAAGTAAAAAAATTGAAGATCTGCTGTTTAGATATAAACCAGTAGGAATTTTTAATTTAGCTGCAGAAACACATGTGGATAGATCCATTGATAACCCGCATAATTTCATACAAACTAACATTGTTGGAGTGTATAATCTTTTAGAATGCTTTAAAAAATTTTCTAAAAAATTTAAATCAAAATTAATACATATTTCAACAGATGAAGTTTATGGAGATATCTTAACTGGTCGTTCTAATGAAAAATATCCATATCAACCAAGCTCACCTTATGCAGCTAGCAAGGCTGCTTCGGATCATTTAGTTAGTTCTTATGTTAGAACATATAATTTAAATGCAATTATTACAAATTGTTCAAATAATTATGGTCCAAGACAACATCCTGAAAAATTAATACCAAAATTAATATTTAATATAATAAACAATAAATCATTACCAATTTATGGTGATGGAACAAACTCTAGAGAATGGATTTATGTTAAAGATCATTGCGAAGCTTTATTTAAAGTTTTTTTAAAAGGTAAAATAGGAGAGTTCTATAATATTGGATCAAATAAAAATTTGAATAATCTCCAGGTAACATCATATCTTTTGAAAAATTCGAAAAAAATACTCAAACTTGGAAAAAATGTAAAAATAGAGTTTATAAAAGATAGGCCAGGTCATGACTTTAGATATGCACTTAATAGTAATAAAATTAAAAAAAATTTAAATTGGTATCCAAAAACTAATTTTTCAAATGGAATTAAAAGAACTATAAAATGGTATCTTGAGAACAAAAAATATTTTAACTCCATTTCTAAAAAAGATATATCGATTAGATTAGGTAATTATGATTAATAAAGGAATAATATTAGCTGGTGGTAAAGGAACAAGAATGAGTCCTCTCACAAAAGCTGTAAATAAACAACTTTTACCAATTTATGATAAACCATTAATATTTTATCCATTATCTATATTAATGCTTGCTAATATTAGGGATATTCTTATCATAATAAATAAAGGACAGCTAGAACAGTACAAAAAAATTTTACCTAGCGGTGAAAATTTTGGAATAAAAATTTCTTACTTAGAACAATCAGAGCCTAGAGGGCTTCCCGATGCTTTTTTAATAGGTGAAAAATTCATAGGAAAAGATAATGTTGCAATGATTTTAGGCGATAATTTTTTCTATGGACAAAATTTAACCTCAAAACTAATTGAAAATACAAAATTAAAAAAAGGTGCTAGGGTATTTTTATATAAAGTTCAAAAACCAGAGTCTTTTGGCGTTGCCAAAATAAATAATAAAAATAAAATTACTCTTATTAAAGAAAAACCTAAAAAATATTTATCAGATCTTGCTATAACAGGTCTATATTTTTTTGACAACAAAGTAATCGAGTTTTCAAAAAAACTAAAACCATCTAAAAGAGGAGAACTAGAAATTGTTGATTTATTAAACTCTTATAAAGCAATTAACCAACTATCAGCAGATATACTTGGAAGAGGTGGTGCTTGGCTTGATACAGGCTCAATTGAGGATTTCTATAAAACTTCAGCATTTGTCTCAGCAGTAGAAAATAGACAGGGACTTAAAATAGCATGTTTAGAAGAAATTGCTTTTAATAAAAATTGGATTGGAAGAAATGAATTAAAAAATGCAATATCATTTTATGGCAAATGTGATTACTCAAATTATCTTAAAAAATTATAATCACTCCATTATAACAAAGTGAAAAAAAAAGATAATTATTTAATTTTTGCTCACTATCATTCGAGTGGATTATTAAGAAAAGATATATTGAAATTTCTTAAAATTGGTAAAATTTTTTTTAAAAAAATTATTTTTGTATCTACAAAAATAAACAGAAATCAAAAAATAAAAGATTCTAAAAATATTAAGTTGATTAATAGAGAAAATATTGGTTATGATTTTTACTCTTATAAAACAGGGTTAAATTTTTTAAAAAAAGAATTTAAAGATGACATTAAAAATAAAAATATTTTTTTCATTAATTCAAGTATACTTCATACTAATCCAAAAAAATTTTTTAATGTTTTAAAAAAAATTAAAATTAAAGACAATGAACTTTGGGGTTTATCTAAATCTTATGAGTTAGCAGAACATATTCAAACATATTTTTTTTTCCTTTCTGCTAATCTTTTATACAAAAAAGAAATTTATAATTGGTGGAGTAAAATGAAGCCCTTAAAAAAAAGACAGCAAATAATTGATCATTATGAATTAGGTTTATCAGATCTAATGAAAAAAAATCAAATTAAGCTTAGATCTGTTTTCAAAAAAAATATCAATTTAAAAACAAATAGTTTTTTTAAAAAGATTAAACAACGTTTTAAAGAAATTTTTTTTAAAGAGCCAAAGTATTATAAAAAAAATCCAACTAATTATTTTTGGAGACACTTCTATAATCACTATGGAATTGTTAAAATTGAGTTAATAAAAAATAACTATAAAAAACTTAATATAAAAAAATTAATAATATTGCTTAAAAAAAAACATAATTTATATTTAGAAGCTATTAATAATTAGTTGAAAAAGACAATTTTAAAAAAAATAATTTATTATTTATTTATTATTTATTAAATTTTATATTATAACCAATTTAAATTTAATACTTTTAAAATGAAAATAATTAAAACAAAATTTAAAGATTTACTAGTTATACAAAGCATCGCTCACAAAGATAAAAGAGGTTTTTTTAGAGAATTGGTAATTGAAAAAGTAATTAAAACTAAACTAAAATTTTACGTTGTTTCAAAATCAAAAAAAAATGTCCTTAGAGGCTTACATTTTCAATCAATTAATCCTCAAGGAAAATATATATCTGTAATCAAAGGTGAAATCTTTGATGTAGCTGTAGATTGCAGGATCAATTCAAAAACTTTTGGGAAATATTTTAAAATAATTTTGAGTGAAAATAACTGTAAATCAATCTACATACCCCCAGGATTTGCTCATGGTTTTCTAGGCCTCAAAAAAGAAAATATTTTAGTTTATGGATGTACAAATTATAGAGACCAAAAGAGTGAAAAAGGCATAATTTGGGATGATTCAAGTCTAAAGATAAAATGGCCAAATAAAAATCCAATTTTATCAAAAAAAGATAAAATAAATAAATCTTTTAAAGAATATTTTTTATAAAATGCAAAATGCAAATATTTATTGTTTGTGTCTACACAATGAATTACTACAAAAAATAAAAGAAATTAACTACATACCAGTAGGCCTAGGAAATAACAAATTTAGTTTAGATTGGTTGAGAGATAATACTGGTGAAAATATATCAAATAAAAATTCATTTTACGGAGAATATACTTTTCATTATTGGTTTTGGAAAAACAAATTACATAAAATTGAAAATAATAAATGGATTGGCTTTTGTGCTTATAGAAGATTTTGGAAAAAAAATAAAATAGAAATTAATGATTATAATAAATTTAATGAATCTATTTTAAATGAGATACCTAAAGAATGGGATAATTATGATGTAGTTTTAGGAGATAAAATTAGTTTAGAAAATATTAAATGGATGAAGGTATTAAAATATGGAAAAAAAGCTTTTTTTCGAAATCCAAAAGTAATTTTAAAAAAAAATAGAAATATTAGATTTCACTTTGATATGTTTCATGGAAATGGTGTCTTAGATAAAGCTATTGATCTATTGAGTGAAAATGACAGAGAAGATTTTAGAATATATGTTAATGAATCAACTTCTTATAATCAGGGTAATATGTTTATTACTAAATCAAAAAATATAATGAATCAATATTATGAAACTATTTTCAAATGGCTGAATAACTGTGAAAAAGTCTTTGGTTTTAATTTAAAAGGTTATGGAAAAGTAAGATTATATGCTTTTTTAGCAGAAAGATTTTTACCCTATTGGTTTAATAAGAATACAAATGTAATAGAGTGGCCTATTTTATTCTATGATTTAAAAAAAATGACAGATGAAAAATAAAATTAATTTTTTGGATTTGGGAACTCAGCCTTTGGCAAATAATTATTTAACCATAAGTCAAGCGAAAAAAAGGGAGAATAAGTATAAATTGATTGTATGTTTTGATATAATTTCAAAGATTGTTTCTATAAGAAATACTTTTTCTAGCAAAGAAATGTTTAATAATAATTATCCATATAGATCATCTATGTCTAAAACTATGATTAATTCTTTTAGAGAATTATCAAAAAAAATTAAATCTGAATTCAGACCAAAAAAAATATTAGAAATTGGTAGTAATGATGGCGCATTTATTAAAAATTTTAAAAAAAATATGACCATAGGAATTGAACCATGTTCAAATATAGAAAAAATCACTAAAAGGCTTAATTTTAATACCTATGCGAAATATTGGTCCATAGAAACTGCTAAAAAAATATTATTAAAACATGGGAAAGTAGATTTAATTTACTCAGCAAATACTATTAGCCATATTGAAGATCTAGATGAAGTTTTTAAAGCAATCAATATTATATTGAATGAAAATGGGGTTTTTATTATTGAGGATCCTTCTTTATTGGAATGTTTAAAAAATAATACTTATGATCAATTCTATAATGAACATATATATGTATTTTCAACAATTAGCCTAAATAATGTTTTAAAAAAACATAATTTACAAATATTTAAAGTTGAAAGATTAAAAATCCATGGTGGATCAAATAGATATTATATAAAAAAGAATACCAATTTAATAAAGATTGAAAATTCTCTCAAATTAGAATTAAAAAAAGAGGTTAAATTTGGTATTAATAAATTGTCTACATACATTAAATTTGCTAAAAGAGTAAAAAAATCCAGAAAAGAATTGATAAGAATCCTTAAGAAGTTAAAAAAAAGAAATAATAAAATTATTGGTTACGGTGCAACAGCTAAATCAACTACCATATTAAATTACTGCAAGATAAATAGACAAACTATTGATTATTTTTTAGACACAACTAAAGAAAAACAAAATAAATTAATGCCTGGTAGCAAAATCCCAATAATAAAATATAAAGGCATTATAGATAAAGAGGTCAAATATATTTTTTTAGGAGCTTGGAATTTTAAGAAAGAAATTTTTATTAAAGAAAAAAAATATATTAAAAATGGAGGTAAATTTATAATACATACGCCAAAACCAACAATTATATGAAAAAAATAATATTTACAGGTGGTAGTGGGAGATTTGGAAGTGTTTTTAAAAAATATAATAATAATTATAAAATTTATTACCCTAGAAAAAAAGATCTTAACATTGAGAATTTAAAAACAATTAAAAAATTTTTTTTAAAAATTAAACCGGATTATTTAATCCATTGTGCTGCATTATCAAGACCGATGGATATACATAATAAAAATATTTCAAAAAGTATTTCAACGAATATTATTGGAACTTGTAATATTGTCAAAATTTGCTCACAATTTAATACAAAACTAATATATTTTTCAACAAATTATGTTTATCCAGGTACTATTGGCAACTATAGTGAAGCAGATTCAGTTTTACCAATTAACAATTATGCTAGATCTAAACTAGGAGGTGAATGTGCAGTTCAAATGTATGAAAATTCTCTTATTTTAAGAATTTGCATGACAGAAAAACCGTTTGTTCACAAACTTGCATTTAATGATGTTCAGATGAATTTTATATTTCACGAAGAATTAGCTCAAAACCTACTAAAATTAATTGATGAAAAGGGAATTATAAATGTTGGAGGTAAAAAGCAGACAGTCTTTTCATTTGCTAAAAGATCTAACAAAAAAATTCAAAAAATATCTGCAAAAAAAATATTGGGAAAAGATTACCCATTAAAGCAAACAATGAATTTAAAAAAATATAATTCTATTTTAAAAAAAAAATAAAATTATATTTTTACAGTTCTCAAATAAGGTAATTTCTTTTCAATTTTACCATATTTCTCCTCGGCTTGCTCATCATTTAAAGACAAAGCAATAATTACATCTTGACCCAACTGCCAGTCTGCTGGTGTTGCAAGTGGAACTTTGTAAGTTTTTTGTAAAGCATCCAAAGCTCTCAAAACTTCAGCAAAATTTCTACCAATAGTCATTGGATAAGTCATTACCAATTGAAGTTTTTTTTCAGGACTTATAATAAAAACACTTCTAACTGTGGCAGAATCTGCAGGTGTTCTTCCTTCAGGCAAATATGCTTCAGCCGGTAACATATCAAAAGCTTTTGCAACTTTTAAATCTGTGTCAGCAATAATTGGGAATCCCGCTTTTGAACCTCCAAATTTTTCAATATCAGCTTTCCACCTTTTATGATCCTCAGCTGAGTCCACAGAAATACCAATTACTTTAGTTTTTCTTTTGGCCCAATCATCATTTAACCTTGCAACAGCTGAAAATTCTGTAGTGCATACTGGAGTAAAATCTTTTGGATGAGAAAACAATATTCCCCAATTATCCCCTATATAATCATATAATTTTATTTCACCATGATCGGTATTTACAGTTAAATTTGGAATTTTATCGTTTATTCTTAGAGACATAATTTTTTCCTTTTGTTTATAATCTATATTAAAGTATAAATATAAATTATTAAAGGTTTTATCAATACGTTAGATTTCTTATTCAAACTTTTACTTCTCTTTCTCTTATTTAGTAACGCCATAACAATTATAATTTAAACACTATTGAAGCAAAATGATATCATTAGTCTAGAATGGTAGCGGGAAGTGGGATCGAACCACTGACCTCGGGCTTATGAGTCAATCGCCATGAACCCTACTCTACTCACCTAGAACAATTACTCCTGTAAATGCTCTCTTTCCTTTCTGATGTTATTGAATCAAATTAAAGAATCTTAGTCAAGAACCAATGTCATTGACGCATATATGGAGCAAATTAATTTTAAAATTTACCTTTTATTCCAAAGGACGCTTGATAGCTTTCAGTATTCTCTTCACTAGATCTTGCGCTAGCAACAGCAAAAAAATCTATGTCATTATAAATATTTAAATTTGCACCAGCTGAAACTGATCCATAAACATCACTAGGTGTAGCTGTTGTGTAAGAAACTTTAGTTCCACCCATACTATAATCTTGGGTTTTACCTGAAATAATTTCTCTTGCTTCAATCCCAGTTTTTATAAATATGTTAGACCTTTCTGAAAAACCTAATGTTAAATCTGCCTCCAGTCTTGGTTGAAATTGAACCAATATAAATTCATCATATTCATTATATAAAGTTTCGTTAAATGACTCTCTCATTTCAGAATTAATATCTGCGCCTAAAACTAGGTTTAAACTTGAAAATTTTCCAAAATTATTCTTATTTGTTATTGCAGTTCCT
>Ga0181595_10006373_pt1 | contig 10144 bp, 5 predicted proteins | sample 041ome_7_FD_145604 | JGI IMG/M metagenome (GOLD analysis project Ga0181595, IMG submission 145604) | Coastal salt marsh microbial communities from the Groves Creek Marsh, Skidaway Island, Georgia - 041401AS metaG (spades assembly) | ecosystem: Environmental > Aquatic > Marine > Intertidal zone >... | reverse complement strand
TAGAGCAACAACGCTGCGCGGGCGTCATCTACCGACGAGTGTTCGCCTTTTTGAATGACTAATCCGAGATGCTGGGCGACGAGATCGCGCAGGGCGCGGCAACCTCGTCCGCGCGGAGCTCCGGGCACGCAGCGTTCATCCGAGCGCAACGGGCGCGTCAAGGGATGATACAAACTCGTATCCCGCGTATCTTTCTTCGGATGATCTAGCATCAAAACTTTCATATCATTCTTGAGCGAATGCCCGACGAGTATTCTCCCATTGAATAATTCACTTAGTTGCGCTTGAACCTTCTGAAAGCTCTTTGCGCCATTCGCGCTCAATAAATCCTTTGGCCGCACCCCCGACACCGCCGTCCTATAATCCACCACACGCTCCGTAGGCAACACAAATGTATCTAATATCACGTGTCCATCCTCATTCACCACCGACGCACGCGCTAATATCGATCGTTTCCCATCCGTTCCCACGCCGACCATTTCGCAATCGAGCGCCAACACGCGCGTCACCGACCTATTCTTCCCCGTCACCCGCGGCTTCTTCGCCGCCGCCTCGTCGTCATCACCCGCACGCCCATTCGTCGTCGTCACATCCTCCATCGCGCGCTTCTCCGCCGCGCGTTTCTTCGCTATCGGCGTCGTTCCAGCGCCAATCTTTGCCTTGAGCGCCGCCCAATTGGATCCACCCGCGTTCGTCACCGCCGCCGCCGCGGTCGCCGTCGCCGACGCACCACCACCATCGCCATCGCGCGCGGTCTTCTTACGCTTCGCCATCGCGCGCGCGCGTCGTCGTCGTCGTCGTCGTCGTCGTCGGAGGCGGCAGCGACAGGCGAGTCGCGCTGTGTAGGTGCCCAGCGCCACGCCTCATACCGCGACGCCGCGAGCTCGCGCACCGCCACGTACGCGCGAACACCGCGTCGAAACGCTCATGTTTGTATCTCCGCGCGCGGTCGCCGTCGCGTTCGCGCGCCGCGCGGCGTCGTTATCGTCGCCGAAGACGCGATGCGCTGGCGGCGGCGCGGATAGACCCAGTGGGACGACGCTGCTCATGCGCCGCCGGTGCGCGTCGTCGTCGTCGTCATCGTCGTCGTCGTCGTCGGTGCCAGGCGTGGTTGGGCGAGCGATGCCACGTGATGTGCTCGCGCGCGCGGCGTCGCCGACGGTGGAAGACGTCGAGAATGAAGACGCTCGGTTGAACTTTAGCGGCGCGTTGTCGACGACGGATGCGGGCGGCGTGTGCGTGTTGGAGGGCATGCGCAGTGCCGCCCCGGCTGGGGCGATATTGACGTTCGAAAGTGGTACACGCGCGATGTTGTTAAGTCACCGCGAGCCGAAGACGTTTGGGTTGATGTATGACGTGGATAGTTCTGGGCGGAAAGTTATTCGGGACGCGGCGAACGCGGTGGCGCCGGGCGAACGCTGCGAGGCGAGTAAGGTTGATTTCATGCTCGGACCGAGCGCGGGATCGACGTTAGGGAAGGTTGTAGATGCACTTGGCGAGATTGTAGGATCGAACGTGGCGATGGTGACTGGAACGGCGGATTCGTCGAGAATTATGCGCGAGCCACCGAGCGTTGAGGATAGAAAGCCCATCACGACGCCGCTCGTGACGGGGATTAAAGCCGTGGATTTACTCGCCCCGGTCGGCCGTGGACAGTGTATGTTGGTGAGCGGTGAACCAGGTACGGGTTTGTCCGAACTCGGGTTGACGTCAATCGCGGCACAAAAGAACACGGGTGTGAGATGCGTGTACGCGGCGTTGGGCGCGCAAGCGTCCCGAGTGAACGAAGTCACAAAGCGTTTAGAAGCTGATGGTGCCATGGCGCACACGACGATTGTGACTTGCAACACCAACGCAAGCGAGGGGGAGCGGTATGCGGCGACGTGCACGGCGTTTGCGATTGCCGAAGGTGCGCGGGCGACTGGGCAAGACGTGCTCTTGGTGCTCGATGATTTCACCGGCTTGGTGAACTTTACGACGGACATGTCGCGCATGGCGCCTCAATTGAACGTCCCTGAAGGCACGCAAGAACAAATGGAAGAATACGAAGGGATGTTGATCTCCGCCTCGCTCGCGGAACGCCGTAGATTCCTTGGTATGACGTTGCAGCGTATCGCTCGATTGAATGACAAGCTCAAGGGCGGATCCATCACGCTCATGGGCGTCATGTATCACCCGAAAGGGGCGTACAAAAAGACGTTCAAGAGCGGTGTCGAAGGCGCTGGCGCCGGAGGCGCCGTGCTCCCGAGTAGCGTGGACACCATTGCGGGTTTTGCAGATATGCCGCCAGCGATTCAAGAAAAGCTGCGCAAGGCTCTCGAGGCTAAAGCTGCCGCCGCCGCCGCAAAAACTGCGAGCGAAGGAGAGCTTCCCGAGTCCAAATTCGTGCAATCTCGACCGATGGTTGAAGAATTCATGTCAATTACCGATGGCCAGGTATTCGTAGACTCTTATGACCCTCAAGAAGGCTGGATCATTAGCGCCAAGGATTCAGTGAGTCGCATTGGCGCGCCCGGCGCCGCCGGTCCGTTCCGTTCGCTAAACTTTCTCCAATTGCGTCTCGATTTGATGCAATCGGATGATATGGGTACTTTCGGTTGCGCTGGTGACGAAAAAATCAAGCTGCGCACGAGATCTGAAGCCATTCGCGGATTCTTGAAGCAAAAACAAGGTGACGTCTCCACGCTCGCCGAGCAAACCATCGGTTTGTTTGCGATTCAAAAGGGTTACACAAAGAACAAGACCGCCGATGAGGTTGAGCAATTGCTCGCCAAAGCAACGCAACGCGCAAACGAAACGCTTGGCGAAGAAATGAAATACATTAACGAAAACCAGTCCAAGGAACTTTCCGCCGACACCATGGCTAAGTTTGCAGCTTTATTTGACGGCATCGCATAAAACAAGTAGAAAGATTAGAAACAGAACGCTCGCACGATTTAATTCAAATATATTTTTTTATCAAATATTAGCTTTACTCACGGCGCAGTCGCACTAACATACATATCATACATATCAATAATGGTCGAGGGCCTCACATGAGCTTTTCGCGGAACAAGGCGATCAAATCATCCTTCTTTCGGCATCGACTGTGTTCGTAAATAGTCACTGTGGGATCAACTTTTTTCAAGGCTATAGCCGCTTCGCGAATGCTCTTTGGCCCTTTTTTGGTGTTAATTTCTGACTCTTTTCCACTCACGATGAGCTCATACATCAGCACGATTTGTCTCGGGACATTCTTGGAATCGATGCCAAGCTTTTTCGCCACCGCCTCCGTAGCCTCCGTAGAACACGTTTCAGGCTTTGGCTTTGGCTTTGGTCGTGGCATGCGTTGGCCCTTTGTTCGAGGAACTGGCGTCACTGGCGCTTGAACTTCACCTGATTTTGTGATGCGAGATCCCAAGAATGGCGCTGGCATGGCTTCTTCGTCCTCGTCATCCGTGCGAACTCGCTTGGTTTCGCGCTCGATGATTCGCGCCGGCGATAAATCTTTGGCCCGTTCGAGAATCGAATCAACCTCCAAATTTACCGTGTCCTGACTCGGATTTGGTATATAAGGCGGGAGAGACGCTGAATTCATTAACACCGAAGGTGGAAGAGGCACTTGCGGCGAAAACACTTCAATCGATAACGGCGGCGAAAACGGATTAATCCACGTATCAAACGACGACGGCATGCCGACCGACGGCCAGAGAGAATTTGTGACCGAAGCGCTATGGAAAAAATCAGGAATCAAGCAACCATCTACTGGGGTGATGTCCTTCGTCATGAAAGCACTGCGCTTAACTTGAAATGTCAGCTTGGCGTTTGCAATGTCAAGCTGCGCGCAGTTCCAAAGAAACGACAAAACTTGATCATTTGCCACCGCACTCGCGCGCGCCGTAAGCTCAGTAGCTCCCGTGTTCTTGAGAAGTAACGACACGGGCCAGAGATATGGCATTGCGTGTCCTGGGAAGCATACATCCGCGAGAAGCGCGTCATCAGGTGATTTCATGGGCGGCAGGGAACATTGCAATCGCGACGTAAACGCAAGAAGAAATTCCTCCATAGACTGAAACTCACTGTTCGGAGGCAACTCACGACGAAAAGCAATAATTGCAACTTCAACACCAATTTCAGGCGCCGCTTGCGCCATCACGGGTGTGTGTTGGATGTTAATCACCTTGCCACCGCGAATGAAATCGCGAAGAGCGCTCTCGCTCACGTCCACCTCGCGCATCACATCGATCACACTTTCCAAACGCTGCAAACGCATCACCACAGCCGTGATGGACGGGAAATAAATCTCAACATCATCATGCTCGTTAACATCGCGATCAAGTCGCGCGTGTGCTCGCGAGCAATTCACACCACGCTCGATCTCGACCCCGCACGCCGTCGTCATCTCGCCCGGTGATGCTGGCCAAAAATTCGCCGCCATGTACCGCTTGCCCGTATCATTTTCACCGAAAATACGCCAGTTTGGCAATTCCGCGAACGACCCCAAAACAATCATAGGCATCATGCTCATCAATACATCCATCTCTGACGCATGATCTAAAGTATCCGACACATCCTCGATTCGCAACGGTGCCAGTCGCGCGTCTTTTCGCATCGACATCAACACCGTCTTCGTCGCCTCGATCAATCGCTTCTCCGTCAAACACGCAAACGTATTACTACTCATCGCCACGATGCGCAACAACTTCGTCCGTTTCGCGCGCTCTTCCTCCTCCGCAGTCTCGACAACCGCGGCGAAAGAACGCGCCAGAGACATTAATTCATCATTCGCCGCGTCTTCCAAGATGTGCCTGCATTGCTCCATCGCCGCGCCGTCATTCACATCCGGCGTGCATCGAAACACCAGCGCACCCACACGCGAAAGATTAAGCTTTGCGAGCACCGGCGTGCGCACGTCGCGCACCGCCGTTCGTCGCATACCCACGCTCGTTGACGATTCGTATCGATCACGAAATCAATCGGGTCGCACCGTCCGAGAGGCTGCGAACACGAACACGCCGACACCCACCGTCGCGACGCGCCGTTTGCCCGCGTCGAGGCGAAATCACGCGTAGAAAAAATCCCTCGAACTCGCGTCGCGCGCGCGAGCGGACGACCGCGCGGCGTACGTCGCGCGTGGACGCGTCTGACGTCGGTCGCGCGCGCACAAACCAGGCACTGGACCCGCCAGTATGTATCACGCGAGTGTCACTGTCCCTGGTCATGACTGGTCGAGTATTCAAAACGGACCACATGTTTTTTCCGCGGAACCTCCGCGCGCGGCGCCGACGGGCGCCACACGTCGCCGCCGCCGCCGCGAGCGATGGATCGCTGGCGCCACACCCCGCGAGGCGCGTCGCGCGCCGAGCAGTGGCCGCGCGCGTGCGGTGCGTCGACGTCGAGGCGCGAATTCACTGGGCATTTCCACGCGCTGGTGGAACTTCGGAGCGACGAGACGCACGCGCTCGAGGTGTGCGCGCAGATCGAGAAGGATCTCCCGCGCGTGGGCGGCGCGTTCGATGGGTTGGATTTAACGCCTGGTGGTGTGGCGTGGAACGCGTTGCGGCGGGTGTTGTTGGCGTTCGCGTCGCACGCGCCGGAAGTGGGGTACGTGCAATCGATGCATTCGATTGCGGCGTTTTTGTTACTTGCTGGCGTAGATGAGGAGGATGCGTTTTGGTGTCTCGTGACGCTGGTGCAGGAAGTCGTTCCGGGGTATTTTTCATCGGGCATGCTCGGGGCGAAGTTGGATCAGCGCGTGTTTTCGCAATTGTTGCGAGAACGGTTGCCGGCGGTTGGATTGCACGTCGCGGCGTTGGCGGCGGATGATATCATCGCGGCGATTATGAGCAGCCAGTGGTTGTTGACGTTGTTTGTGAATGTGCTTCCCACGCGAGTGACGATGGAGCTATGGGATGAGGTGTTCTCGTGTGTGCATAGAGCCCCGTTGTTTGCCGCGTGTATTGCTTTGTTGGAGCCAAACGCGGAGGACATTTTAGCGACGACGGAGATGGGTGAAGCGATTGAACTGTTACAAAAGCTTGGTGATACTCTACAAACCACCGATGGCGAAGACGATGATGCTAAGTGCGATGCATTTATGTCGCGCGTGCGCGAACTGATTGCCAAGGATTTGTCTCCCGCCCGCGTGGATGGTTTGACGGCTCGCGTGCGCGGCAAGCAGCGGCGTCCGAGCGATATTCGCTTGCCAAAAGCCATCACCGACGTCGCTGCGTATACAGACGTGGATGATTTGTATATTGGTCTAGTATCGCGCGATTTGCAGCAAAAGATGGCCCATTTGAACGACGGTGCCGCCGCTGGAGCACACGAGGAGAAGACGTCGCTTCGCTCCGAAATCGCGGCGCTCAAAGCGGCGCCTCTTGAAGATGACCGAGCGAGCCCGCCACGGGCTTCGATGAATGACGGCGATGCTCCTCGACCGAGTGCTAGTGAAAATGAACCGCCGTCAGCGCCGCCACCGTCTTCGGGATTGACCGCGGATGACGTCGATTCCATCGCGGCGCAAATCGTCGCGCTGGAAGCGCATGCGCGTACGCTTCCCGAGCACGGCAGTGATGTACTCGCGTTAGTAAAACACACTGTTTTGCGACCATTGCGAGCGATTATAGAATCCCGCTTGAAGCCCTTTCGAGAAGAAATCGTGTTCCTCGACCGTGAGTTTTCTATGAAGACGCAAAGGCTTCGTCGCGTCATCGACGAAAATTCCGACGGCGTGTCAGATTTATCACAATTGGTCCTTCGCTCACAGGCGTACACCAAGTCAGTGTGGCCGCTTTGGAGTGAATCATTGTTTGAAGACACCGTCGAGCAGGCAGAGATTACGCTAGAAAGTTTGGAACAAATACGAGCCGAGCTGAGCTGGATGGTGAGCGTCTTTGTCGGCGAGAAGAAGAAGGAAATCGCGCCAAAGATCCCGCGTGCCGAGGGCTGGGAGGACATCGCTGCAGTCAACTTGATGGATGCCATTACGCCTGAACCTGACGCAGAGTGTCTGAATGCATCGGTTCAGTCGCACAAGAATGAGACTGAAAATAAGCTGAGTGAAATTCGAGCCGCGGTGACAAAGACGCACGAAGACGCCGTACGCGACTTGCCTGTTTTGCGTAAAAATTTATCTACGACGACTGGTAAGTTGAAGGAAGAACTATCATCAGAAGAAGATGCAGTAAACTCATGGGCCAGTGCTGCCGAAAAGCGTAACGCGTCCAAACAGCAATCGATGGAAGCCAAGCTTCGAGACGCGTCGGGTGGGTTACTGCGCGCGTACGACGCCAAATCGCTCGTCGTCGACGCATCTGATGACGTTTCCGAAGAGAACGCCGTTGCGGGCGACGTCACGACTACCTTGCGTACTACATCTCCAAGATCGGAACTCGAGCGCTCGCACGCGGCCGAAGAGCTCCGGCTTCAGGCGGTGCTGCAAAACATGAAAAATTTGGAAATGATGCTCAATCGTCGTGCCAACGCCCTTGAGCGCGAAAAACAAACCGCCGCGAGCGTGCGCGCAATCTCCGAACGCACGCTATCGCAAACAAATGCGTCATTACTACTCGTTTTCGAAGCTGGCGAATGGCTAGAGAGCCAGTTGACCGCGAGAAGTTCGCTAGGTTTTGTGGATAAGTTTGAGGATATCGTCGTGCTCGCCGAAGAATTGAGCACCCACGCGCGGATGTCGTGCGCGCGAATTCTTCAAGAATGGGCATTGTTCGTACGCAAACTCACCAGTCAAGTGGTATTAGAGTACGTCAGTATTATTGATACATCCACACAAGCGATTTCAGACGTCCAAGGGGTGCTGGACGGTCATCTATCTCGCCTCGATTCCGCCTCGAGCGTTGGCTCAGGTTCGCCGACGTTCTCCTCAGCGCGAGCGCTCGATCCATCGGTGGCATCGCCCCCGGGATCGCTCCGTGCCTCTTTCGGTGGTCTCACCACACACATGGAGAAGCTCACCGATATCGCCGGCTCAAAGCTCGGCACGATCGGTAACCGCTTGCGAAATATTGGTGTGACGACAAACGCGAGCGACGCCGCGTCGCTCGCCTCTCCGCGCGCTGCTGGCGCCTCCACGCCCCAGGCACCGCTGACAACGTCAGCGAGCAAGGCAAGCAAACTCGCGATCACGTGTCGCGAAGATAACGAGCGTCTCGAAAATCGACGCGCGCAGCTGCTGCTTAAAAAGACCTGGCTTCGTCAGCACGTCATGGAGCGCGGAGATTTGTAGCCATCCCAAACGCGAGTCGAGTCAAAACGTCATCGTCTTCGAGGGAGAGTACACGAATGTATTAACACCAGATTTGTTTAAATATTAGCTAGAAATTATTATAAGTTTCTTCGTCATCGTCCTCGTCGTCCGAAGATCAACACGTTAATACCGCGTGACGCTTTTTACGCCCACTCGGCGTCGCCGCCGGCGCCGCCGCGACAGCCTTGCGCTTTGTCGGCGTCGTCGCCGGCGTCGCGCTTCGACTCAGCGGACTCGACCCAAGATTCCCCGTCCGCCTGAACCTCGTCCCGCACGCATTACACAGCATCGGTTTCGACGACGGTCCTCGTCTCCACTGCGGCGAATCCAACGCCCCGCAGTGGTCGCACGGCCCGCCCGGCTTGTGCTGCGGCTGCCCCAGTCCCGCCGCCGCGGCGTTCGCGCTCGAGCTCATCAACTTTGTCGTCGCCGTCGTCGCCATGGCGTCCCCATCGCGTCCAAGTATCCCATCCGCGCTATCATCCATCGATAGCGACACCGTCTCCTCATCACCCTCCTCATCGCACTCGCCACCATTCGTCTCTGCGCTCCGCAGCACCGACGCCAGCGTCGCGCCAGCCCCGCTCTGCAATATCCTCGCCTCCAACATCGCGAGTTCCGCATCCGACACCGCGCGCGACGCGCCGTCGTCATGAATTTTAACCAGCGTATACCACTGCGCGCGCACATGCGTCGCACCAACCGTCGTCGACGCCGGCGCGCCGCGCGGCGCACGCGCCGATGCGCCGGGCGCGGGCCACGACGCGCGCGCATCGTGCTGGTCATCCACGTCAAGCATGACGCACGCGACATCCTTATGATCATACACGCACGACGGCGCGGGCTTAGACTTTTGCCCACGTAACGTCATCGCGGAATCGCTCCGTGGCAACCCCATGGCGGTGACAGACATGCGATTGATTGATGGATTAATTGTCGAATGGATGTCCGCGAATGGATGCGGAAACCGCGCGATGCGACTGGGGCGGGTGCGACCTGTGTGCTTTCGCGCGCGAGCGTCCGTCGCGGGTACGGCGGGATATATACAGCGAGACGCTATGTATATATTCCCTCGCCTACGCGGTGCGGGTGCACGCGAACGACGTCGCGTCGCGATGTGATGCCGTCGGAACGTTCGCCATCCACCACCATCATCGCAAACACCCAAAACACGAGCCAAACAATCCATCGAACAAACATCGCCATCGGCATCGGCATCAATCAATCCGTGCGCGCCGCGCCATCGATGGCGCGCGGAATCGCATACGTATATACCACACACATCACCATCGTATTCGTCCGCCATCGCCATCGCCATCCCCCATCCATCCATCCATCGTCGTCGTCGTCCACACTCGCGCGTCCTTTCGCAAAAGCCATCCATCCATCGTTCGCGGGTTCTGCTTTTCCGACGACGACGACCAGACGACGACGAGGCTTTGGCGACGCCCCATCGTCGTCGTATGCGCAAACAGTGCGACACCACGACGACGACGACGGCCGGGGAAAGATCTTTCGCATTCTGGCGCCAAATCTTTGCGGTGTGGCGACCGACCGACCGACCGAGCGACCGTCGAGCGTGTGGCTCCCGTGCGCGCGCGACGATGATGGGGGTGTTTTGGCGTGCGATACGCAAGATGTGGTGGTGGTGTGTTTTATTTTTATATTGTTTTATTTTGCGCGTGCGCGATATGGGGTGTTTTCGGGTGACGCTATGGGAATCATGGCACGGTGTGGGTGTGCGATACAGATTGGTATCGATGGGCGTGCGGCGTGATGGCGGGCGTTTGGGGGCATGTATGGGTGTGTGTGTCCGTCGTTGTGGTCGTGATTGGTCGATCGCATGCTGCGGGTCCACGGGTCGTTGGGGGCTCGCCCGCGCGACATTCGCGCGCCGGA
>Ga0181595_10006372_pt1 | contig 10144 bp, 9 predicted proteins | sample 041ome_7_FD_145604 | JGI IMG/M metagenome (GOLD analysis project Ga0181595, IMG submission 145604) | Coastal salt marsh microbial communities from the Groves Creek Marsh, Skidaway Island, Georgia - 041401AS metaG (spades assembly) | ecosystem: Environmental > Aquatic > Marine > Intertidal zone >... | reverse complement strand
AACGTCGATTTTCTGAAAACATAATAGCGTTTGAAAAATATTATCCTGATATTGCCAAAACCATCAATGATTACAAACCCAGGGCTGATTTTAAAATTTTAGTGACTAAGTCAGGTTATGCCGACTTTGTGCCGGAAAAAGAGCAAATTCCACTCTACGGCGAATCACCAATGGAAATTGTTGGTGAGCAAGTAGAAAAAAATCTTGCAAAAGGTTCATATAGTTTAACTACCTACGGTTTTGGCGTTGAGTCTGATGACAACCGCATCCACATGCGTTATATGCATGCATTAGACAGAGTACTACATGAACTCAAAGCTAAAAAATTAGCTCCGGTATCTGCTTTACCCGATCATTTTCCGAGTGCAATTATTTTTGGTGTAGGTCTGGGTTATCACATTCCCCTTATTCTCCAGAAACACAGTTTTGATTATTTATTTATCTGTGAGCCAGATCTGGAGCTGTTTTATGCAAGTCTTTTTTGTATTGATTGGAAATCACTAATTAAAAAAATTGATGAAGCAGGCAACACTCTGTTTCTACAAGTTGGAGTTACGTACGAGCATTTTTTCCGCTCCATTAGCGGAATTTGTCAAGATATCGGTGCTTTTTCGCTCGTCCGCAGCTTTTGTTATCAACACTATCCTTCGAGAGAAGTTAATTTTGCCATCAAAGAGTTCTTCTCAAGATACTTTGAAATTCAGTCTGGTTTTGGTTTTTATAATGATGCTATTACAGGTTTGGCGCATGCGTTGATTAATCTTGAAGCAGGTTACCCGCAGTTTTTGGCTGATAAAGTAAAAGATAAAAACTATTTAGATACCCCCGTATTTATTGTCGGCAATGGTCCTTCGCTGGATGCAGCGGAAGATATACTTAAAGAATACCAGAATAATGTCATTATAGTTGCTGCAGGAACCGCTTTAGGCTCACTTCATAAAATGGGTATTAAACCCGATTTTCATGTGTTGGTAGAAAGGACCAAGTCAACATATGATGTGCTAGTTGAGACTTTACCTTTAGACGTATATGCCGAGCAAAACTTGCTAACAGTTGATGTGATGTACCCTGATGTGCTGGATTTATACAAGTGGGCTGGGTTCGGATTAAAAGGGCCTGAAGCATCGTCAGTTTTAATACAATGCATAAACTATATTCAGAACAGACAGGCAATAAAATCACTGCCCAACTGTGGGCCTATGGTATCTAACCTTGCATTGTCCTACATTGTGAGTATGGGATTTAGAGATATCTATTTAATAGGCGTTAATAATGGTGTTGTAGCAGAGAGTACTCATTCTAAATACAGTATTTATAATGATAAAGCACTTAAATATAAAACTCCGCTGAGTAACGCAGCGAAGTATAAACTTGAAGGGAATCTAGGTGTTGATGTAATGTCGACATCTATGTTGTCTATTTCCAAAGGAATGATGGAACTATTATTAGCTGCACTAGGACCTCGTAGTAAGCAATATGTATACAACGTAGGACATGGAGCTAAAATAAAAGGTGCATATTCACTTTCTGAAGAGAATGTTATCCCGCAGAAAAAAATATTGGATAAAGAAAGTCTGGTTGAGCATATCAAGTCCGATTTCTTTCATCGAGATCTAATAAAATTTGATGAAAGTTATCTTGGCTTTGAAATGTTTGACGAGATTTGTGATCATTTAGTTTCTATCGCCCAAGAAGATTTTGACACAAGACAACAGGCTTCTGACTTATTGAAAAGGCAATCACGGTATTTATATGCATTTAGAAGTTCTAAATATATGCATCTTTTTCATATGTTGAAAGGTTCAATGCTGTATTATCACTCTCCTTTGATCACCATGCTATATTCTTATGAAGACGAGATAGAGACGTTAAAATCATTTAGAGCAGCACTTGATTTGTGGATTGGATATATTCAGGAAATAAAAGCAGATTACAGAACTAGCTGGCTGGATAAATGTAAGGCCGGTGTAGAACTTAGCAATGTAAAAGGGTAAAGTAACTGGCTTTCTATATTCTAGTGTGTAGTTTGCACATGAGATGTCATGCTTATGAGGAGCATCAAACAATTGACCTGATAAGCATGAAAGCTTCAGCCAAAGGCAGCCCAACAGAGTTCCCCCTAAATTTTGCCAAATTCAATACGTTTTCAATCGATCTGCTATGTGGTTCATCTCTCATTTCAGCACTATAACAAACGAGTGATAATTGTTTTTCGGTCCAGACGTTTGAGATATCTACAAAAAATGTGGGCGTAAAGGGGTGGAAGCCCGGTGTCTGCCACTCAGTGCTTGAAACTACTTCAAAGCTATAAATCTGTTTAACACTGCTACCTGGCAAAGGTCTGCACGCTGTCATTACTGCCTGATGAGTGATCCTGTGATCGATGTTGAGATCGCCTAAATGGTGGGTATACACTACATCAGGTTGAATTTCCTTCAGTATATTTTCAATAGCTTGCACTATTCTAAGCAATGGCAAGCTATCGAGCTGATTATCACAAAAGCCCAGGTAAAATGATTCGGTAATACCCAGTATTTGCCTTGCTTTCTCAGCGGCAGTCTGACGACTGGCTAGCTCCTCATCCTTAGCATCTGGTCTTGATGTCACGCCATCTGCTAAGAATAATGCATAAACTCTGTCGCCATTTTTACTGTGTCTGGCGAGAGTTCCGCCACAACCTAAGGCCTCATCGTCCGTATGTGCACAAATAGCTACAACTGTTTTTGCTGTCATTTTAGGATTCCCAATCTACAGGTTTTAGAATTTCACCCTTCCATCCCAAGTCGGAGATTTGGGCAACTATTTCTTTGTAAAATGACGAGGCAATAATAATTGTTGGAGCAGTGGCAGCTCCATTTTCGGAATATGTAGCAATCACATCAGGACCATATTCAATTGACCAAGGGTAACTAACCATAACTTTACCTGATTTATTTCTGTTACCATCTAATATTTTTTCAGGCGTCAGCTCATAAAAAGATAACATTTTTGCTCCATAACTACCTGCTCCCCAAAGCCAGTATTGTTTGCCATGAAGCCTATACATGAGTTTATGTTTTATTTGCTCCAGAGTTTCATTTAAAGAGCTATTCAGCACTGGAGGTGTCGTGTTTACGTCATGGACATTGTCTTTGATAAAACAAGTAATCAGATTATTACTTTCAGTTGCTCTATAGGAACGTAAGAACCAACCATAAGACTTTGCCAGATGACAGAGAGAATGTACTGAAAATACATGCAGATGTTCAATATGGAACGGGTCAAGGCTGTGCTTGTTTAATACGCTGTCTAAACTCGGTGTTTCAAGTACCAGAACAGTCTGTTGATGGCTGGAATTATTGATCGACAGCCAAAAGTCGCACTGGTCATCAATGTGTTCAATGACATGCCGACTAATAATGATGTCAAAGGTCTCTATGTCTCTGGTGGTCTTTGTGGAGAAAAAATCTTTGATGGTCGGAACGTTTTTGCTGATAGCAAGATTTGCCGAATTATGACTTGGTTCGAATCCGAGTACACTAATTTGTGGCCAGATTTCCCGGCTTGCAATGAGTAATTCTCCACTTGAGGAACCGATCTCCAGTACTTGGGATGCCTTGTTTAGTTCTGGTACATTCGTCTTCAAAAAAGCAAGGAAATCATCGCGAAATTGCCGCCCTATACCATCCTGTGCCGGGGTGTAATAGTGATTTGAATAAATTGAATTCAGCAAGTCAATATTATAATCGTGCTGATAAGCATGCCCACAATGGCGGCAAAAGTAGAAATCAATATCAATTTTGTAGGGCAGGGGAAGCTGAGCTTCTTCTGGAACTGGATGTTGATAAATATTGGTGTGCTTGAGGTTTAACAATGCAACTGTTGAGTCACTTTTGCATATCGAGCATTGATTATTCATCATGACTTTCTCCATTTTCAAGCAGATCCCAGGACAAACGACTTCCTCTTGTTATGTCTACTCTAGCATTTTTACCAATGACTTGATTAAATAGCTCTGGCGGCATGCCAAAACCAGGTCTGATGATCCTTATATTTTCTTCGCTTAAAGATTGTCCCTTTTTTATATCCTTTACTGCGTAGATGGAGCGGCGATGATTAGAACCACTTCTGTTTGGATTATTCAGAACTTCACTGGAACCTAACGCTTGCCAGGCTTCCTTTGAATATTGAACCAGTTGCTTCATCTCATTGGGTTCCAAAGAAAATGCCGCATCAGGGCCTCCGTCGGCTCTAGATATCGTAAAATGTTTTTCAATCATCACGGCGCCCATTGCAACAGAAGCAATAGCTGCAAGAGGGCTTCGGCTGTGATCAGATAAACCTACAGCGCAGCCAAGCTTTTGCAGCTGATGAATACAGCGTAAATTCATATCTTTAGCTGATGACGGATAAGCGCTTAAACAGTGCAATAGAGTCAGCGACGCATGATCGGGGAATTCTGCAATAAATGCAGATAACTGCGAATAAGTGGATACACCAGTTGACATTATTACTGGCTTACCCGTTGCTATAATCCGACGCCTTAAATGGAAATCGTTGGCTTCAAAAGATGCAATTTTATAGGCTGGTGCTCCCAGTTGCTCCAACAGGTCAACAGAGGCCTCATCAAATGGTGAACTAAAGATAGTCAGCTCTTGCTGACGTGCATGTTCAAAAAGTTCTGCAGTCCATTCAATAGGCATTGCAATTTCTTTATACAAATCGTAATAAGTTCTGCCTGCCCATAGTTTATCTGTAATAACAAAGTCTTCTTTATTACAATCAATGGTTAAAGAATCTGGGGTATAGGTTTGAATTTTTATTGCGTCTACACCACATTCTTTAGCTGCATCAATAATCTTTTTAGCCTTATTTAGATCTTTAAGATGATTGTTAGACATCTCAGCGATAATATAAGGTGGTTCATTTGAACTTATTTCTCTGTTATTAATCTGCATCAACCACCTCCACAATACTTATGTTGTATAAAGTCTATACCACTATTTTTCGCGAACAAACCGTCTGTTTCTTGCAAATCTCCAACCATAACCCAGCTGCTGCATGTATGTCTTTTTTTCAGATATGAAAATGCAGCCGGATCGGGTTTAAGTGGGATGTCTCCATCTGCTGTGCACACCAGCATCTCTTTAAAATACGCAGCTAATTTCAACTTGCTGATTTTTTCTTGCTGAACACTCTGAATACCGTTTGTTACCAATAATAATGTTTTTTTCTGCTGTGAAAGATGGGTGAGCAACACCCTATACTCAGGCGCAAGTGTTAGTTCTTTTAACTTATGCTGTCTGAACAAAGTCACCATGTATGGTGATTCATTCAGCGGTATATTAAACTCCCGGCAACAGCAGCCGAATAAATCATTTTTATAAGGCGGCGGAGAATTTCTGTGAATAACGAAAAAACTAAATAGTTCTTTCTGCTTGAGTTGATATTTCGAAGCAAGATAATCCGATATCTCCAAAAAAGCAGAATGATCAAATGTTGTCTGCAAGAAAATCGTGTTATCAAGGTCAAAGATAATCCCTTGATAAGGTACGAGTTGCTGACCTAATTCAATTGTTGGACTCAAAGGAATACTCCTGCCAATATCTGACTACTCTCAGTTTCTTAATATCAGCATCCTTAGGGAGATGAATTTGGTTCAGAAAAAACTGTTCCAAAGCAAGCACTGGTAAATCGAAACCTGCTAAAACACTAAACATGACACTGCCAGCTAGCCTTGGATTAATTTCGATAAGATGGGCTTTGCCTGCGTTATCTAACATAACCTGAATATTTATAGCGTGGCTAAACTTTAGTTTGTTGACACATTCTCTTGCAAGCTTGAGTACTGCGTGTTGTTGGTCTATTTCTCCAATGCGGGATACACCAACAGCTTGTAGCCTCTTTCTGGCGACCCCAAACAACCATTTGCCCTTATTATCAACAAGAGCGTCTACCGTATATTCAGTACCTGATAGCATTTTTTGTATCACGCCGCTTTTGGCCTGGTAATATGGGAGTAATTCGGGTTCAGTAATAAAGACTATTCCTTTTCCACCTCTTCCATAAGCTGGCTTATAGACAGCCGGCACACTCTCTGTTCTTTCTATAATTGCAATGTCATTACTTTCGCAGAAATCCTGAAGTTTTATTTTGTTGCAACAAATGGCTATCGTGTTTTGTTCACACAACATGATTTTAGACAAAGTGCGTTTATCTAAATCAGATGAGGATAAAACCAACAATTCTTCATCAATAAAAGGAATGAAAACATCGACTTTACCCATGAATCCTTTAATAAAATTCAGGTACTCGCCAGATGTAGCAAGGGGGCTGACGTAAAATTCATCACAAATGCTGTTGCCAAATACCTCTGTGTCAGGATTGGCGTCGATACCAATTACAAAATATCCTGCTTTTTTTAAATGGAGAATGATGCCAGCAGCTGCTGCAGATCCAGCTGCACTAATTAAAATTTTCATTTTGAAGTCTCTGTCGTCTGCTTTCTTGTCTGATTGAGTTTGTTACAAATCTCTGTTCTGCATTGTCGCCAGCGATTTTTCGTTAGTACAAAAGTATGAAAACTTAATGTTTCAGCTGCTTCCGCGATTTCTGGTAATTTGAGTAGTTCAAACGATAGTTTTAAATGAAACCTGATACTTTTTTGATTGTCTGGCAAAATCCTGGCATACACAACTTCCAACTTCAACTCGTCAAAAGCCATGTCTATACCATCAATCCCAAGTGGCATACCTGATCCTGGTTTTGCTTCGGGCGCCAGATAAAAACCCCACAGAGTAGTCTTAGCTTGCCAGTCTATCCCGGTGAAATAAACCACGCCGTCGTAAACCCCATCAGTTTGATGCACAAACCATCTGGCTGTTGCATCCTGTTGCAGTCGGATAAACCAAGCTTTGTGCTCAGTGCCACTAATGATGTTGCTGTGAAACATGCTCCGTCTGACCGCAGGCTCGTTTCTCCACGGTAAAATCATCATGTAGTTGTCTTTAGTCAGAGGTTCTAGTGCCATAGCTTTTGCTTATCTTCATGAGAGTGTTGACTACTTTTGAGGTTCCGTCACCCATAACCAACTTCCACGCTGTTCGGCTAAGTTGTAGGTAGCTATTCCTATTGCCCACCAGACTACAAATCATGTTTTGCAGTTTCTCAATACTCACTTCTTCTTTTTTACCGGCAAATAAAATGTAGCCATCTTGAGCAAGACTAAGGTTAGGCTGATATTGATTTTCAGCAAGGCTGATCACAATAGCTGGCAGGCCCAGACACATTCGCTCCCAAGTGGTGGTTCCACCTGCACCAATCATCAAATCAGCCCGAGCCATAAGGCCTGCCAAAGAGGGCAATGCAGAATGGAGGTTGGTTGCACCTCTTTGCGTGGCCAATTCTTTGACAGAGGCTATATCCTGATGGTTTACACCGCAAACTACATCCACAACTATGTGCATTAATTCAGGTTTCATCAGCGCCAACAGAACTTTTAACGTTTCGTTACTTGGATCACCGCCACCCATCGATACCAGAATGCGGCGGATGTAACCATCTTTCTCGGGCATTAGCTGGCGCAGCGTGCTGAATTCGGGTTTGAGTAGTGCAAACGTCGGTCCCAGCATTTTAATACAGGACTCTGGTAACAGATGGTCATAACGATTGTTGGTTGATGCAGAAAACCAGTTCTGGTCGAGTAGAAGCTGGCAGTCATGTGTTCGGTCAGCTAAATCATCGATGACCATCAGGTGTTTCCGATAGGGTGATGTAGCCTTTTCCCATTCAATATCAATCGCATAATGATCAACAATCAACCAATCTGGTTTTATATCCTGCAAAATAGCAGCCGATTGGTCTGCGTCTTCAGCCTGTGAGCAACCCAGCCATGCCTGATGTTTTAGCTTTGATGAAAATACTGAGTCCCGATTGAAGGAAGCGACTGGTAGTGAGTGCACTCTGTAACCACGTGCTTCAGTTAATTCAATGGTATGTCCAACGAGTTGGCGTGAGATAAATTCAGCTTGTATTCCTGACTCTCTAAGCGTATCGGCCAGAGCTAAACATCGCATCAAGTGACCTATACCCATTTCACTGGATGAGTCGACCCTAAACACAACTTTCATTTGTTAAGGTCTCGTTGTGTTATTAACTCAAACATTAACTCGGCAGTTAACCAGTCTTCGGGTGTATCAATATCCTGAACCCTGTATCTGGGTAATAAAATTGGTGCAGACTGAGCACCGAAAATAGCGGAGCGCTGCATCCAGGCATTTTTGGTGCCCCAGTAAAATTGACCCGCGTCGTGGAAAGCGGCTACCATCTCCTGTGAACGTGCCGTGGCAAATTCAGGAGAGAACATATTTAATCTGCCATTTTCGTTTATTTTTAGAGCTCTTTGAATAGGGTAAGGGAAGCTGGTAACCGAAAGCGCATAATGCAATTCGTTTTGTTGCATCATTGTCAGGCCTGTTTGTAAATCACTTACCTGCACCATAGGAGCTGTTGGATATAAACAGCAGACTAAGAGTGGGTCCACGTCCTGTTTTTCCAGTTCAGATAACACATGGACGATAACATCCTGCGTACTGCTGTAATCGTCAGCAAGAGCAGCCGGTCGGAAAAAAGGCACTTCAGCCCCGGCTTTTTTTGCCAATTCAGCAATTTCCGCATCGTCTGTTGAGACTATAACGCGGTCGAAGCAACCACTGTTCAGTGCTGTTTCAATTGACCAGACAATCATAGGTTTGCCGCAAAATAACTTGATGTTCTTTCTAGGGATCCGTTTGCTGCCGCCACGGGCCGGAATAATGGCAATGTTCATTTGAGTGCTTCTTTCAGGCGCTCAGCTACATAATGCTGTTGTGTTTCTGTCAGATCGGCATACATGGGTAAGCTGATTATTTTACTGTAAAAAATCTCTGCTTGTGGAAAGTCGCCCCATTGAAAACCCAATTGCTGGTAATAAGGTTGGGTATGAATAGGAATATAGTGAACGTTTACCCCTATATCAGCTGCACGCAGTGCTTCAAAAACGCTTAACCGCAAATCTTCATTGTCCAGCCGGATGATATATAAGTGCCAAGCCGATTGACCTGCTGATGATTCGTCAGGTAATGACAAGGGCAAACCTGCTAATAATGTCTGGTAGCGTGCTACAACCGCTAAACGCTTCTCTATGAATTCGTCGAGCCGCTGATACTGGCTCAGGCCAAGCGCAGCTTGCATATCGGTCATGCGGTAGTTTAACCCCAACGCAATTTGCTGATAATACCAAGGGCCATGGCTCACTTCTGTCATATCTTCTGCCACACGTGTGATACCGTGGCTGCGCAGTAATTGAAGTTTGGCAGCAAGACTGATGTCTTTCGTCAGCGCCATTCCACCTTCGGCCGAGGTAATGATTTTAACCGGATGAAAACTAAACACAGTGATATCACTGTACTGACAACTGCCCACTTTTTGCTGTTGATAACGTCCGCCAATAGCGTGTGAGGCATCTTCAATAATCCGGATATTGTAAGGCTTGCAGAGTTGTGCAATCTCTTGCATTGCACAGCTGTGGCCAGCAAGATGCACCGGGATTAATACTTTAGGTAAGCTATTGCTGGCAGCTGCCTGTTGCAGTTTGTTTGCTAGTGCGGTAACGGACATTAACCCTGTTTCGGCGTCCACATCGACAAAATCAATGCTGGCACCACAATAAAGAGCACAGTTTGCTGAAGCTACAAAACTGATCGGACTGGTCCAGACGATATCGCCTTCCTGAACATCCAACGCAAGGCAAGCCAGATGTAAGGCTGACGTTGCGCTGTTAACTGCTATTGCGTAGGGCACCTGACAATAGGCCGCCAGAGCTTGTTCAAAAGCGGGCACAGCCGGACCCTGAGTCAGGAAATCTGACTGAAGTGTTTTCACCACCGCCTGAATATCTTCCTCACTAATAGATTGCCGGCCGTAAGGGATCATAAGGTTGCTTCCCGATTCAGATTGATGATGTCCTCTACGCTTAAAAAATGAGGATTTTTGTCCGACACATACTCAAAACCAGGCTGAACCAGTTTGCCTCTTTCCTGTATCCCATTGATGGTGAAATCGTTACTACGGCTGGAGAACTGAATGGAAGGGGCAATCACATAGTGGTCATCGTATTCATAAGTAT
>Ga0181595_10006360_pt1 | contig 10159 bp, 10 predicted proteins | sample 041ome_7_FD_145604 | JGI IMG/M metagenome (GOLD analysis project Ga0181595, IMG submission 145604) | Coastal salt marsh microbial communities from the Groves Creek Marsh, Skidaway Island, Georgia - 041401AS metaG (spades assembly) | ecosystem: Environmental > Aquatic > Marine > Intertidal zone... | reverse complement strand
TGTCTAGGGATGCTAAAGAGGGTGTAATTGCTATAAGCGGTGATGAAAGTAAAGTCTCAGTTATTGAAATAAATTGTGAAACTGACTTTGTTGCTAAAAATGATGATTTTACCACCTTTGTAAAAGAGATAAGTGAATTAAATAATCGGCATAGTTCTGATGTGGAAATTTTAAAATCATCAAAAATGAAAAATGGAGATACCGTAGAGAATAATTTAGTAGCATTGATTGCCAAAATCGGTGAAAAAATAACCATTGGAAGAGTTAAAACATTACAAAATCCAGGTTCGATTAATTGTCAATATTTACATACAGTAGTTAAAGATAATTTGGCAAAATTGGCAGTCATAGTTTCGTTAGAAACAACAGACAAATCAGATACTGTTAAAAATTTTGGTAAACAATTATCTATGCATATAGCTGCCTCTAATCCATTAGCTTTAGATTCATTATCTATAGAACAGTCTGTAATTGATAAAGAATTAGAATTAGTGACAGATGAGCTTAAAAATTCTGGCAAACCTGATGATATTGCTAAAAAAATAAGTATTGGTAAAATGAATAAATTTAAAGAAGATAATGCACTTTTGACACAAGCTTGGGTTATGGAGCCTAAGAAAAAAGTTCAAGATATAATTAAAGAATTATCAATTACAGATTTAAAAATTAAAGAGTTTTATAGAATTAAGATTGGTGAATAATGTTTGATGAAAAGTCATATAATCTTAAAATGGATAAAGCAATTGACGTTTTTTCCAAAGAACTATCTTCATTAAGAACTGGAAGAGCTAATTCTGCAATGTTAGACCTCATTAAAGTTGAGGTATATGGTCAACAAATGCCAATTAATCAAATTGCAAGCATTACTACGCCTGAACCCAGAATGATAAATATTCAAGTTTGGGATCAAAGTAATGTTTCTGTAGTAGACTCTGCTATAAGAAAGTCAGAGCTTGGTTTAAATCCTCAAATAGATGGACAACTTTTAAGATTACCAGTTCCCGAACTTAATGAAGAAAGAAGAATTGAATTAAAAAAATTGATTAAATCTATGGGTGAAAAATGTAAAATTGCAATACGCAATATAAGAAGAGATGCAAATGAAGATTTAAAAAAATTATTAAAGTCAAAAGAAATAAGTGAAGATGATGAAAAATCTTTTCAAAAAAAAATTCAAGATATCACCGACAAACATATTGCAGCTGTAGACGCCAAAGTTTCCTTAAAAGAAAAAGAAATAATGACGATATGAATCCATTAAGTCATGTAGCTATCATAATGGATGGCAATGGAAGATGGGGCAAATTAAATAAAAATTCTAGAAGATTGGGTCATAAAGCAGGACTAAAAACTATTGAAACAATAATCATTAGATCAATAAAAAAAAATATTAAATTTTTAACATTGTTTGTTTTTTCAACAGAAAATTGGAGCAGACCTAACACAGAAATTAAATATTTGTTTTCTTTATTGGAAAATTTTTTATTAAAAAAAATAGATTTTTTAATTACAGAAGATATAAAAATTAAAATTCTGGGTGAAAAACAGTTTACAAAAAAGATTAATAATTTGCTTAAAGATGTTGAAAAAAAAACTTTTAATAATAAAAAAATTCAAATTAATTTAGCTTTAAATTATGGATCAAAAAAAGAGATCCTAGAGTCAGTAAAAAAAGTTGTTAAAAAAAAATTACAAATTAATGAAAAAAATTTAAGTTTAAATTTGTACACAAAAAATATTCCAGATCCAGATATTTTGATTAGAACTGGTAATCGCAATAGATTAAGTAATTTTCTATTATGGCAATTATCTTATACAGAAATTTTTTTTGTAAAAAAGCTATGGCCTGATTTTACAGAAAACGATTTTGAAAAAATAATTAATAAATTTAAAAAGATAAAAAGAAATTACGGATCAATCAAATGAAAAATGAATTATATATAAGAATTATAGCATCTTTAATTATGTTACCTCTTACATTTGTAATTATAATAATTGGTGAGCATTATTTTAATTTATTTTTAATTTTATGTTTATTTATTACTTTGTTTGAATGGTTTAAAATGAAAGTAGAAAATTTTTATTACTATATGGGTATTTTTTTTTGCATTTTTTCATTTATGTCTGCCCATATACTAAGAAATAATTTTGATGAAGGTTTATTTATATTCTTATTTATTACTGTGGTATGTATAAGCACTGATATTGGGGGTTATATTTTTGGCAAAATCTTCAAGGGTCCGAAATTAACCAAAATAAGTCCAAATAAAACTTATTCTGGCTCAATCGGTGGAATACTATTATCTTTAATTTTTGTTCATATATATATGTATATTTACAATTATTTTTATGATCCAGTAATTTACCTGGATTTAAAAATTATTGGTTTAACTTTAACAATTTCTATTGTGAGTCAATTAGGAGATTTAACAATTTCATATTTTAAAAGATCCTCAAATATTAAAGATACAGGCAATCTAATCCCAGGTCATGGAGGTATACTAGATAGAATTGATGGATTACTTTTTGCTATACCTTTTTATTATTTGATAGAGATAGTAAAATAAAAAATGCAAAAAAAAAAAGTAATAGTTCTAGGATCAACTGGATCAATAGGACTAAACACATTAAAAATTTTAAAAAAACAAAAAAAAAATTTTCAAATAGTATTATTATCTACAAATAAAAATTTTAAAAAGATTTTTAAGCAAGCTGAAGAATTTAAAGTTAAAAATATAATTATTTCAAATTATGATTATTTTATAAAAGCTCAAAAATTTAACAAACATAGATTTAATATTTATAATAATTTTTCACAGATAAAAAAATTATTTAAAAAAAAAGAAATTTTTTATTCTATGGTAGCTATAGTTGGTTTAGATGGTTTAAAACCATCTATTTTACTCTCAAAATATTCTAAAAATCTAGCTATAGTAAATAAAGAAGCTATTATTTGTGGATGGTATTTAATTAAATCAGAATTATTAAAATATAAAACTAATTTTATACCAATAGACTCAGAGCATTATTCAATTTTTTCACTTTTAAAAAATGACTCAATTAATAATGTTAAAAATTTTTTTATTACTGCTTCAGGAGGCCCTTTTCTTAATACTTTAAAGAAAAATTTTCATAAAATAAAGCTCAATGATGCACTTAAGCATCCTAACTGGAAAATGGGAAAAAAAATTTCTATAGACTCTTCAACTTTAATGAATAAAGTTTTTGAAGTAATAGAGGCCAAAAATATTTTTTCAATAAATTATAATCAAATTAAGGTTTTAATTCATTCTAATTCATATATTCATGCTATTTTGCATTATAAAAATGGTTTAATAAAACTAGCTGCACATGAACCAGATATGAAAATTCCAATTATGGACTCATTAAATATAATTGATAATCAATTTTTAAAAAAAAAATTAATTAATCTTACTTTTTTAAACAAGCTTGATCTAAGATTTGTTGATATAAAAAAATTTCCACTTATTACTATTTTAAAAAGTTTGCCAAACAAAAATTCTTTGTATGAAACAATATTAATAACTATAAATGACTATTATGTTGAAATGTTCATTAATAAGAAAATTTCTTATAATCAAATGGTTAAGTCTATTTATAATGCTTGTCATTTAAATGAATTTTTATTCTATAGATCAATTAAACCTAAAAATGTTGATGAAATTTATAAATTAAGAGATTTTGTTCGTTTAAAATTAAACTTATTAAGTATATAAAATAAAAAAATGAAAATTAAAAAATTGTTATTCTTTTTTATTCCTATTTTTTTTCTTAGTACGCTTTCATTCTCAACTACTATTAATATAATTAAGGTTGAAGGTAATAAAAGAATATCAAAAGAGAGTATAATTGTTTTATCTGGAATTTCAGAAAATAATACAATTGATCTTGAAGATTTAAATAATTCTTTAAAACAACTTTATCAAACAGATTTTTTTAGCGATATTAAGCTAGATATTAATCAAGATTTATTAACAATAAAAGTTGTAGAAAATCCAATTATTGAAAATATTTCACTAACAGGAATTAAAAAAAAATCTATTGAGGAACTTATTTTGAGTTCTATAAATTTAAGATCTAGAAAGTCATATGTAGAAAATATTTTTAAATCTGATTTAAATTTAATAGAAAATATTCTTAAAACTAATGGATTTTATTTTTCTAACATAAAGTCCACCTTAACAAAAAATGAACAATTAAATTCTGTAGATATAAATATTGACATTGATTTAGGAAAAAAAGCTAAGATTAAAGAAATAATTTTTCTTGGAGATAAAAAAATTAAAGACAAAAAATTGCTTGAAATTATAAGCTCTGAAGAACATAAATTTTGGAAATTTATTTCAAGAAAAGTCTACATTAACAAATCCTTAATTGATTTAGATATCAGACTTTTGGAAAATTTTTATAAAAATAATGGTTATTATAATGTTAAAGTATTAGATTCATTTGCAGAAATAGATAATAAAGACTCATTTAAATTAATATTTAATATTGAAGCAGGTGATAAATATTTCTTTAATGATTTTATTTTAGAAATACCAGATGATTATAAAAAAGACTCTTTTAAATCAATTGAAAAAATTTTTTCTGATCTGAAAAATAAACCATATTCTCTAGATAATTTAAATTTAATTTTAGAAGAAATTGATTATATAGCCTCTTTGAAATTATATGATTTCTTAAATGCTGAAGTTTCAGAACAAATAATTGAAAATAATAAGTTAAATTTTAAATTCACTATAACTAATAGTGAAAAATTTTATGTTAATAGAATAAACATATTAGGAAATTTTAATACTATAGAGGAAGTTATTAGAAATAATTTAATAGTAGATGAGGGAGATCCTTTAAATCAATTATTATTTAATAAATCTATAAATAATATTAAAGCATTGGGTATTTTCAAATCTGTTAATACTAAGATTGAAAATACAAATGAAAATTCAAAAAAAGATATCATTATTAACGTTGAAGAAAAACCGACCGGTGAAATCTCATTGGGCGCTGGCGTTGGCACATCTGGCACAGTATTTGGTGGTGGAATTACTGAAAAAAATTTTTTAGGCAAAGGTATAAACCTAGACACCAATTTTGAAATTTCTCAAAAAGGTTTAAAGGGATCTTTTATTTATTCTAAACCTAATTTTGCGTATACTGATAATACTTTGTTTACTTCTGTAAAATCAACTACAGAGGATAATCTTACTGATTTTGGATACAAAATTTCTGAAGTTGGTTTCTCAATTGGAACAAAATTTGAACAATTTGAGAATCTTTTTTTTAGTCCAGAACTAGATTTTACTATAGAGGACCTTGAAACAAATTCCAAAGTTTCTTCCAATTTAAAAAAACAAGAAGGTAGTTATACGGATTTTTATTTTAATTATAATCTTGATTATGACTTAAGAAATTCTTCTTTTAATCCAACTTCAGGAAGTAGAACTACTTTTTATCAAGAGTTTCCAGTCTCAAGCGACAATTATGAACTAATAAATACTTTTGTGCATACAAAATATAAATTGTTAAATCAAAATTCAGATATGATTGGAAAAGCAAGTTTATATTTTAAAAATATTAACAGTTTAAATAATTCTGACTCAAGAATATCAAAGAGAGTCAGTTTGCCTTACAATAGACTAAGAGGCTTTGAAAAAGGAAAAATTGGTCCCTTGGACAACTCGGATTATATCGGAGGAAATTATGCTGCTGCAATTAACCTTTCAACAAATTTACCTGCAATATTTAATACTGTAGAAAATATTGATTTTACTTATTTTATAGACTTAGCAAATGTATGGGGTGTTGATTATGATAGCTCTTTAGATGATGCAAGCGCAATAAGAAGCTCAACTGGTATAGGCTTAGATTTTATAACTCCCATTGGTCCGCTAAGCTTTTCATTAACACAGCCTATTACAAAAAAATCAACCGATCAAACAGAAACTTTTAGATTTAATTTAGGAACAACTTTTTAAATGTTTAGAAAACTATTAATTACAATTTGTTTTATTTTTACTTATAATAATATGGTTAATGCAAATGAAAATATTTATTTTATTAATTTAAATTTACTTTTTAATAATTCGTTATTTGGCAAAGATGTTAATAAGAAAATTTTTGACAAAGGTACATTGATTAATAAATCGATTCAAGATTATGAAAAAATTATTAAAGAGGAGAAAATTAAACTTAATTCTCAAAAAAATGTAATTAATGATGATGAATATGTTAATAAAAATTTATTGCTTGAAGATAATATTTCAAAATATGCTTCTGATATAAATAATAAAAAAAATGATTTAGAAAAATTTAAATTTGAAGCTAACAATAAATTTTTAAATGAATTAATCACAATTTTAGAGATATATTCGAAAGAAAATTCAATTGATATGATATTTAAAAAAGATAGTTTACTTATAGTTAATAATAAATTTGATCTAACTAATAAAATTTTAGATTTATTAAATAAAAAAGTTAAAAATTTTAATATTGAATAATTATGCGCCTTAATAAGACAGAAATTTTAAATCTTTTGCCTCATAGAGAACCGATGTTGTTGATAGATGAGCTGATTAATATAAAAAAATTATATACTGCAACTGCTATAATGAATGTAAAAAAAGACTCTTTTTATGTTAATGGTCATTTCCCAGATCAACCAGTGATGCCCGGTGTACTTATTGTTGAAGCTTTTGGTCAAGCTGCAGCTGCATTGACAGCACATGGTATTGATAAAAAAGAATATGAAAATAAATTAGTATTTTTAATGAGTGTTGAAAAAGCAAGATTTCGAAACCCAGTAATTCCAGATTGTAAATTAGAACTTAATATTGAAGCAATTAGATCACACGGAAGAGTTTGGAAATACAAAGGTGAAGCATTTGTCTCTGGAAAAAAAATGGCTGATGCACAGTGGACTGCTACGATCGTTGATAGAAAATAATTAGTAATATTTGTTGATAAGTATTTATATTTTGTTTTGATAAAAACATTTAATGATTAATCCTTTTTTTGCAAATAAAGGTCCATTTAAAATTTATGAACTTTTATCTAACATTATAGTTCAAAATGAAATAATAAATTGTGATATAAATATTTTAGACGTTAAAGATCTAATTAATTCCTCCAATAATGATATTACTTTTTTTCATTCTAAAAAATATTATGCTTCTGCTTCAGTTACAAAAGCTTCATATTGTGTTACAACGAAAAAATTATCTAAATTGTTGCCAATAAATTGTCAACCAATAGAAGTTGATGATGTACTTCTTTCGATAGCCAAAATTACTCAAATGTTTTATCCTGATGCTGTTGTAGATGATTTTGATACTCATTTATTAAATTTCGAAAAAACTTCTTTTATTAATTTTGTAAATCACGGTTTTAACATACTAATTGGTAAGAATGTTAAAATTGGCTCTAATTGTTCAATAGGACACAACTCAATCATAGAGAGCAATGTAGTTATTGGAGATAATTGTTCAATTGGTTCTAACGTAATTATAAGAAATACATTTATTAAAAATAATGTTTCAATATTAGATGGCTGTGTTATTGGGAAAAAAGGTTTTGGTTTTTTTCCAAGTAAAGAAGGGAATATTAGATATCCACATATTGGCATGGTGATAATCGAAGATAATTGTGAAATAGGGTGTGGAACTACAATAGATAGAGGCTCTTTATCTAATACTGTAATTGGTAAAAATACCTTTATTGATAATCATGTACATATCGCTCACAATAATAAGATTGGTGAAAATTGTATCATTGCAGGTCAAGTAGGTTTTGCTGGCAGTTCTAAAATTGGAAATAATGTAATGATTGGTGGCCAAGCAGGCATATCAGGCCACTTAAAAATTGGCAATAATGTACAAATAGGAGGTGGATCTGGAGTTTTAAATAATATTCCTGATAATTCTAAACAAATGGGTTACCCTGCTAAAGATTTAAAAAAATTTATCAAAAATAATAAATGATCCATAAAACTGCAATTATAGATCCTAAAGCAAAAATAGCTTCAAATGTTAAGATTGGTCCATATTGTATAATTGGTCCAAATGTAGAAATTGGGGAAAATACTATCCTTTATTCTCATGTTAATATTTCTTGCAAAGTTACCATAGGAAAAGGAAATAAGATTTATCCTTTTGTTTCAATTAATGATCCACAGGACTTGAAATATAATGATGAGCCTACCAATTTAACAATTGGTGATAATAACAAAATTAGAGAGTATGTAACAATAAATCCTGGTACAATTAATGGTGGCGGCAAAACGGTTGTTGGAAATAATTGTTTATTTATGATTTCATCACATATAGCTCATGACTGTCATGTTGGTAATAATGTAATAATTGCAAACAATGTACCTCTAGGTGGTCATGTAATTGTTGAGGACAATGTTGTTATTGGTGGAAATTCTGCTGTTCAGCAATTTACCAGGATTGGAAAAATGGCAATGATTGGTGGTATGACTGGTGTATTACATGACGTAATACCATATGGATTATCTACTGGAAATAGAAATTTGTTGCAAGGATTGAACTTAATAGGATTGAGAAGAGCTAAGTATGAAAATAAAGATATTTTAGGCTTGAGTGAAGCCTATAAAGAAATTTTTGCTACCAAAAATATTAATGAAAATATAAGTAAGTTGGATGGCTCTTTTCAAGAAAATCCGTTAGTTAAAGATGTAATAAAATTTATAACAAAAGATAAAAAAAGATCTATTTGCTCACCATTTTCATAAGATGATAGGACTAATTTTTGGTGATACTGAATTTCCAAAAGAAATTCTAAAAAAAATCAAAATAGATAAAATAAAATATTTGATAATTGATTTATCAAAATCAAATAAATTTAAAAAAAATAAAAAATCTTTTGCTGTATCCATTGGTCAATTCGGTAAAATTATTAATATTCTTAGAGAAAATAACTGTAAAAAAGTTTTATTTGCTGGAAAAGTAAATAAACCAAATTTTTCTAAATTGAAATTAGATTTTAAAGGAATTTATTATATATCTAGAATAGTCAAAGCCTCTAAACTTGGAGATGCTGCGATACTTAAAGAAATTATTAAGATTTTGGCTCAAAATAATATAAAAACAGAAAATTCGCTTAAATATAATCCTGAATTATCATTAACAAGAGGCAATTATTCAAAGATTAAGCCAAATAAACAAGATCAATTAGATATTAAAAAAGCAATTAAAACATTAAATAATTTAGGACAGTATAATTTTAGCCAAGCTGTAGTAGTTAGAAACAAAAAAGTGATTTCTATAGAAGGAAAAGATGGTACAAAAAAAATGCTTGAAAGAAACAAAAGCAAAAAATTTAGAAATCATGGTGTTTTAGTTAAGTTCCCCAAAAAAAAACAAGACTTGAGAGTAGATCTACCAACTATTGGATTAAAAACCATTAAACAATGTAAGACTGCTGGATTAAAGGGAATTGTAATAAAAAGTAAACAACATGTTTTTTTAGATAAAATCAAATGTATAAAATTTGCAAATAAAAATAAGATGTTTATCTCGGTAAAATGAAAAAAATCTTTATATTAACTGGTGAACCTTCCGGAGACAAACTTGCATCTAAAGTTATATCTAAACTCCAAAAAAATAATCCTAATATCGAATATGCTTGTGTAGGTGGCATACATTTAAACTCTTTAGGAATAAAATCTATTTTTAGTCTAAAAGAAATTACCCACATCGGTTTTACAAGTGTTTTATTAAATATTTTTAAAATAAATAATAAAATAAACAAAACTGTAAAAGAAATAATAAGATTTAATCCAGATATTTTGTTTAGCGTAGATAGCCCTGATTTTACACTAAGAGTCGCAGAAAAAGTTAAAAAATTAAATAATAAGATAAAAACTATTCATTATGTGGCTCCACAGGTATGGGTTTGGAGAGAAGGCAGGGTAAAAAAATTTAAAAAGTTTTTAGATCATATTTTATTATTATTTGATTTTGAAAAGAAATATTTTGACAAAGAAAATATTCCAAATACTTTTGTAGGTCATCCATTCTTAGAGCAAGAGTCAAACAACAAAATAGATCTATCAAACATCAAATTAAATGATAAAAAAATTATCTCTCTTTTTTCTGGAAGTAGAACATCTGAAGTA
>Ga0181595_10006356_pt1 | contig 10166 bp, 5 predicted proteins | sample 041ome_7_FD_145604 | JGI IMG/M metagenome (GOLD analysis project Ga0181595, IMG submission 145604) | Coastal salt marsh microbial communities from the Groves Creek Marsh, Skidaway Island, Georgia - 041401AS metaG (spades assembly) | ecosystem: Environmental > Aquatic > Marine > Intertidal zone >... | reverse complement strand
GAGGGTTCCTTTGTTCAAAAACCTTCACCTCCTTCAGAATATCCCCGCTACTAAGGTCTAACTGGATGGCAAAGAAAGCCACTTTGGATAAATAATGCAAACTGGCGGCACCTGGAAATTTGCTTTCTTTTACTCTGGCTGCCTTTTCCTCTTCAGTGGCGGAAGTTTCCACTGCACTTGTGAGCCAGATTTTTCCGTTTTGAACTACGGGGGAGGAATGACCTTTGCTTGGGACGAGAAAAGTTCTCCAGGTAATATTTTGATGTTCGCCCCAGCGAATGGGATAGCTGCCTTCTGGAGCGTGACCATCCCCATTTGGCCCACGCCATTGTGTCCATTCAGTTTCTCCTCGTGTCCAAAAAAATGTGCACAGAAAACTAACTAAAAAGAAGCAGTGTTTTAAAGGGCAGGGCATTTCTAAACCCTAGCGAAACCGAGCCTTGGTGAAAGCCTGAAATATGAGCCAATACCTAAGCGATAACCGGCTTTACCACATGCCCATGAACATCGGTCAGGCGGAAATATCTGCCTTGGTATTTGTAGGTGAGTCGCTCATGGTCGATGCCGAGTAGGTGCAGGAGGGTGGCGTGGAAGTCGTGCACATGCACCCCCCCTTCTTCCACATTGTAGGAATATTCGTCGGATTGGCCGTAGGTCATGCCCGGCTTGATTCCACCTCCTGCAAACCAGGTGGAGTAATTCCGGGGGTGGTGATCTCTTCCGAAGTTGTTTTTATTGAATTTCCCCTGGCAGTAATTGGTCCGGCCAAATTCACCTCCCCAAATAACAAGAGTGTCCTCAAGCAGGCCCCTTTGCTTGAGGTCTGCGACCAAGGCATAGGAGGCTTGGTCCGTTTCCTTGCATTGGGTTTTAATTCCATTGGGTAGGCCACCGTGCTGATCCCAACCTGGGTGATAGAGCTGAATAAATCGCACCCCTTTTTCCGCCAGCCTACGGGCCAGCAGGCAATTCGAGGCGAAGGTGCCGGGTGTGCGGGCGTCATCGCCGTACAACTTAAAAGTGGATTCAGGTTCCTGATCGATGGCGGTGACTTCGGGGATGGAGCTCTGCATGCGGAAGCCCATCTCATACTGGGCGATACGGGTCTCCAAAGCAGAGTCTCCGGTTGTTTCGAGTTGTATCTGATGAAGTTCCTTTAAATGATCGAGCATGTGCCTTCTGCCTTCCATTGGCACACCTGCCGGTCGATTGAGGTAAAGGATGGCATCTTTGTCCGCCCTGAAGCGAATGCCTGCATGCTTACCTGGCAAAAATCCGCTTCCCCAAAGCCTGGAAACCAAGGGTTGCCCGCCTTTATTCTTAGTAACGAGGGTTATGAAGCTGGGCAGGTTTTCATTCATCGAGCCCAATCCGTGGGATAGCCAAGCCCCCATGCTTGGACGGCCTGGGAATTGCGAGCCGGTCTGCATGAAAGTGACCCCTGGCCCGTGGTTAATCGCTTCAGTATACATCGAATTGACGATACACATCTCGTCGGCGATCTTGGCGGTGTGGGGTAACAGTTCGCTGATCCATTGCCCACTCTTGCCATGCTGGGAGAAGGCAAAGGGTGAACCTACGAGGGGAAGGCTTGCCTGGTTGCCTGACATTCCGGTTAAGCGTTGACCACGGCGGACAGAGTCTGGAAGCTCCTTTCCGCTCTCTTGAATCAGCCTGGGCTTGTAGTCGAAGAGATCAATTTGGGAGGGACCTCCCGATTGGAAGAGATAAATAATACGTTTGGCCTTGGCGGGGTGATGGAGGCCGGCACCAGATTCCGCGTGGAGCATATTGGCCAGGGCCAGTCCTCCCAACCCTCCTCCGAACCGCTTGAGAAAGTTTCTCCGGTTCAATCCGAGGGGAGATTCATGGCCAGTACAAAGGGATGACGGATTCATAGTAGCTTATCGTTTGGAAATGGACTCATCGAAATTCATCAGGGTGGAAACCAGACTGGTGACTGCGGCGAGGTAGGTTGGATCTTTCGTATCCACCTTCAACTGCCCGACGGAGAGAAAGTCCCGGGTCTGATTGTCATCCGAATAGAATTGTTTCTGTCCCTGCAGTAGTTTGAGAATTACTCGCTCTTCTTCGGGTTCAGGGTGTCGACTGGTAAGCTGCCTGAAGGCATCCCGGCACAGGGGCACATCCGCTTGGGTTCCGTGCTTTTGAATCAAATTGCGGGCAGTTGCCCGAGATGCCTCCACAAATTGGGGCCCGTTGAGCAACACCAGGCTCTGGGCCGCGGAGTCGGTGCGCTCGCGACGAACCATGCATACGTCCTTCTTGGAGGAGTCAAAAGCCATCATCATGGGCGAGGGGGCGGTGCGTTGCCAATGAGTATAGAGGCTCCGGCGATAGATGTCAGGTGCCTGATCCGTCCTTGACGGCTTGAATGAGACGGAAAGATCGTAGGGACGAACGCTGGGCCCACCCACCCTAGGGTTTAGCAATCCGCTGTAGGCAAGGGCGGAGTCACGGATCATCTCTGCCGGCCACCGGTAGGAGGGCCCCCGAGCGAGCAGGAGGTTTTCTGGATCCTTTTCTCTGGCCAGAGTCGAGATCGTACTGCTTTGCCGGTAGGTGGCACTGAGAACCATCTTTTTGAGCAGATGATGGAGGTTCCATCCTGAATCAATAAAGTCCCGGGCCAGCCAGTCCAAGAGCTCGGGATGGGAGGGTGGTTTCCCCTGGCTGCCAAAATCCTCACTGGTGGATACAAGGCCCCTACCAAAGATCATCTGCCAGTACCGGTTGATCGTTACCCGGGCAAAGAGAGGGTGATCTTCTTCGGTCAGCCAGCGAGCCAACCCTAAACGATTGAGAGGAAATTCCTTCTTCATTACCGGAAGAACTTCCGGAGGTTGGCGGTCGACCACTTCCGTTGGCTCAGAATAGAGCCCGCGATCCAAAATATGAGTTTCTCGTTTTCCGGGCATTTCCCGCATAACCATAATTTCGGGAATCTTTTGCCTGGTCTGTCCATATGCCTTGCGGGCGTTAAGCAAAGCAATCTCTGCTTTCATGGCAGGTGGATGAGCAGTTTGAAGAAATACGAGGTATTCATCTTCTTGCGTCAGGCATTCCTTTAGCCCTGCAAGTACAGCGATCTCTGATTCTCCAAGAATTCGGTCGTAGAGATAGAATTCGTCTAAGAGTCCGTTTTTAAAGCCAGTGTCCCGCATGCGTTCCCCAAAGGCCAAAAAGGGGCTGCCTCCACCGGTAATCTCGCGGGTTAACTGATCCCGAATCACGGTGGTGCTGGCAGGAAGGCCGTTTTCATAGAGCCGTACTCCATCAGCCCCGCTCGAACCATCATAGGTGACGGCAAAATGACTCCATTCTCCTACGGGAAGAACTTGGGTGGACTGAACACGCAAGGCATTGCCCGGCCAGAAGTGAACAAGAGCAAAGGAGGGTAGACCCTTTTCGATAATCAGCTCATAACCACGGCTAGCCGCATCGGTCCAGGCCTGGGATCTGCGAAGGACCACCCCGCGCTCAAGCAACTGCTCCGGTTTAATCCAGCAGGCGAAGCTGAAGGGTTGGTGACGGTGAAAATCTCCGAACTCATTGGGGAAGCTCAGCGCATCATCCCCGCTAAATTTGATTCCCTTGCCGAATCTACCTTCCACTTCGAGGTTATTTGCGTTGGTAGATGCCGATTGGTTTAGGTCTGCCAGATTTGGGTACTGGTTGCCGTTTTTTTCATCAAAGGACAAATAAGCGATCGGCGACCCGAAAGTGTTTTCTTGTCTGGAAACTTTCCACTTCTGGAGTAAATAATTCTCAACCAGTTGTAGATCCTTGTTAGCTAAATGTTCTTCGAAAATGAGAAGTTCTCCTACAATTGCTCCTAGGTTGTGATGATTCCTATCCTTGCCCAGTCTGCTTGCTGTTACCGGTCCGGTTGTTTGTAGGCTGATGATTGCCAATGAGTCGGGATAATAGCTTAATGAACGATTCCTTTTCCCATTGATTTGCAGGGTGCCTGCTGACACATGGTCGTGAGCATGCACAGGATGCCAAAACCTATCACCGTCAGAATGAAAGTGATGAAGAGAGTGGTGAGTTAGTATTGAACCATTGTTTCCTTTCGTCTTCTTGAGTGCCCAGAAAATAGTCTTGGCATTAGATAATTCTGACCACTCATGAAATGAAGACTGGTTGGATTCGTAAAGCATTGCCCTTAAACCACTTTTTTGGTCAACCACAAGTTGAGTATATCCTGTTCTCTTAGCGTGATTATGGTTGCCACTCAAGTCATGCCACACTGGTCCGGAGGCATTGGCATCATTGGCGTCTAGCCACAAAGATGGCTTGAGTTCGAGAACTGACCAGTTATCAAGAGACTTTATGGGAACTGTCGAAGACTTAAAATAGCGGGATTGACCAAGTTTCTCTAAGGAAACGGATTGCTTCCATTGGTCGAAGGATTCTTTGGTTAGATTGGAGTCTCTGGTTTCAGCTAGGTGAGTCTTTGCATCCCTTATTTTTTGATCGCTGGGGATCTCTCCGAGTTCCAGGGTCGGAGTGGGGACGGATTGAGTAAAATAAGAGTACAAGCCTGCCTCATCGATGTTGTTAAAGAAGGCAGAGAGAGAGAAGTAGTCCTTCTGGGTCAAGGGGTCATATTTATGATCGTGACAGCGGGTGCACTCCATAGTCAGCCCAAGAAAAGCGGTACCAAAGGTATGTACGCGGTCTGCCACATACTCTACACGGAACTCTTCGGGTACACTGCCACCTTCCACTTTCTGAGAGTGCAGGCGGTTAAAACAGGTAGCTAGAATTTGGTCTCTGGTAGCATTGGGCAAAAGATCGCCCGCGAGTTGTTCAGTCACAAATTGGTCATAGGGCTGGTTTTGAGCGAAGGAGCGTATAACCCAGTCCCGCCAGGCCCAGACATTGCGCGGTCGGTCCACTTGGTATCCATAGCTGTCTGAATATCGTGCCACATCCATCCACTCAGTGGCCATTCGCTCGGCATAGGCGTTGGTGGAAAGGAGTCGGTCCGTTACCTTTTCATAAGCATCCGATGATGTGTCGGAGACAAAGGCGTCCAATTCTTCCATGGTGGGTGGCAGACCGGTCAGATCGAAGCTCGCCCGCCGCAGCCACCGTGCCTTATCAACCTCCTTGCTTGGGAGCAAGGGGGTGTCCTTTAGTCCTTCTGCAATGAAATGATCGATTTCGTTCCGTGGATTGGGGTGCTTGCTATCCGGAGCCTTTACAGAGGAGGGGAGTGGTTGAAAGGACCAATGTTTCTCATATTCGCCACCTTCCATGATCCATTGATCCAAAAGTTTTTTTTCCTCATCTGTGAGAGGGTGCTTACTTTCAGGAGGAGGCATCAATTCGATTTCATCATCGGTATGAATTCGCCAGTGGATTTCAGAGTCCTCCAAGCTACCTGGTGTAAGACCAACAAACCCGTTATGCTCCTGGATCGCATGTTCGAAGGTATCGAGCCGGAAGTCTGATTTTTGATTTTTAGCATCTGGGCCGTGGCACTTGTAGCATTTGTCTGAAAGGATGGGTCGGATCTGCCGGTTAAAATCGATCTTCGCCCAGATAAAATTCCCGAAGCAGAAAATGAGAGCCATGCAGCCAAGTAACCTCAGGTAGTAGGATGAGCGAAGAACCATAATTTTTTCGATTTTTAATGAGTGTGCACATTGAGCCAAGTAAAAGGCTATCTAATTTGAAAATTAAATAGATGAAGTCGGCTCAATGAAAACTTTTAGACGTGACACATGTTTAAAGAATTGGGAGAACTAGGGCTTGAACAAAACAGGGAAAAAAAATCTACCAGAACGGATCGCGGGTTCGATTTTTTCGGGAGGCGGTCTGGGAGATGTGGGTATTGAGTGGGGTTGTGGTATTCCTGTTCTTGGTGCTTGTGAAATTGTGCCATCGCGTGCCTCTTTGATCCGACAAAATTTCCCTAACACCAAAGTTTTTGAGGGAGATATCTGGAAATTAAAAGATGCGTACATTAATTTTTTTCAAAAGCAGCTACAGGGTCAGCATCCTTGGTTGATCACCCTTTCTCCACCTTGCCAAGGAATGTCTTCCAATGGAGCTGGGAGAATTGCATCGTCCATTCGAGCGGGAAAACGTCCAAAAGACGATGAGCGAAATCGCTTAATCCTTCCAGGCTTGGATGTATTGGAGAGTCTATTACCGGATTGGTTCTTGCTCGAAAATGTTAAGCGAATGGAAAACACCATCATTCGAAACGAATCAGATTTACCGGAAAATATTCTGGATTGTGTCGCTCGCAGAATGCACCCCTTGGGCTACACCATTCGCTCGTGTATCTTGGATTTTAGGGATTATGGAGTTCCACATCATCGTGAACGTTTGATTTCCATTGGCTGCCGATTGCCTGAAGTGGTTGATTCATATCCTAGCCTGCACGCAGTATTTTCTAAAGATCTCAGCCCTCTACACCCACCACGGACCCATGGAAGTCAGGGTCTTTTACCTTGGGTGACCTTAAGGGATGTGACCTCTGATCTGAGCCCTTTGGATGCCCATAGCCAGTTGGTGGATCCAAAGGACCCTTATCATTGTATTCCACCATGGAATGATAAGCAGTATTATTGGATGCATCACACCCCAGAGGGGCAGACTGCTTTTGATAACGATCATTGTCCGCATTGTGAAACGCGAAGAAAAAAACCAAATCAAACCAAGTGTTCGGGATGTCATCTCCCGTTACCGATTCCACAGTTAGTCAAAGATGGTAAAGCAAGATTGATCCGTGGGTTTCGTACTTCTTATCGTAGAATGTGGTGGGATCGACCTGCGGGTACATTAACCATGAACAGTGGGGTGATTTCCAGCGATCTTAAGGGTCATCCAGAACAGAATCGGGTACTTTCCCTGCGGGAAATTATGAGGCTTGCTACCATCGATTCCGAACATTTACCCAAGCGTTATGATTTTAGCGGAGTGCCCCTGGGGAAATGGAATGCTAACGAAAGCTTTTCCCCGAGGTTAGTTAGGGAAGTGGTTGGAGAATCCATTCCACCTCTCGCGATGACAAAAATGGTTCGCCACTTGATCGATTTGGAGGAAAAGATTTGCAAATAAGGAAAAAAATGGCCCGTCCTCGGTAACCGAGAACGGGCCTAAAGCCAAGAAAGCCTACCCCAAAACTTCCTTGGATAAATCGATTTAGTGGTATGGGTACAACTTGGTCAACTGCGATTCTGTAATCCTTGGAGGGTGGTTCAGTGAGGTTCTCCTAAACTCTTGAAAATTAAGAGATAAATACACAAAAATACTCCAAGGAAACTTATTCGCAGGCAAAATTACATACTGTTAGCAAGCTCACCCTGCTCTTAAACCAAATGTAAATCGAAAGGAAAAGATTTAGTACTCAGTACCCAATTGTCCTGGCTGGGGAATCGCATAGCTTCCATCTGCATTTGCCAAAAGTGGGGAGGGGGAGTCTCCATCCACGATATCATCGATACCGGCACAGAAATCATGGGAGCAATTCAACATCTCATCATAGGTTACTTCCCGGCCAACATGGGACGCCATCCGGCCCATCGAGGTGACGACACTTGCTGCAACCCCTCTTTCGACTTCATTGTAAGGTTTATCATTCACAATCGCGTCAAGCAGGTGATCCCACTCGTCCACATAGGCACTTTTTTCACGGCGTGGTCTTCCTCCGCCTTCGGTTCCAAACATCCAGGCCAGTTCACTTTTGGGTCCTTGGCCCTTGTGAATCCTAGCCTGTGAAGCATGTCCGCCAGGACCTGAGATCAATGCATACCCTTTGGTTCCGTTCGCATGGCTAGCAAATTCCTGGTAGCACTTATTCATGCTGCGGCCCTGGAAGTAGAGCTTGGTATCGTCTGGGAAGGTGTATTCAACCGAGTAACTGTCCAGATTCTGATCGATCTCATCACCACGATAGTGTCGGCCACCCAAGCCCATAGCTTTCACCGGCCACATCCCTTTCATCCAGCAACATTCGTCGATATTGTGAATATTAAAATCACTGTATATCCCACCACTAAGCCAGAGAAAGCCATGAAAGTTTTTGATTTGATAAAGCAAATCACTAATGTCTTTGTCCTTGGTTTCCTGCTTTCTCTTGTCCCATCCAATGAGCCTGCCCTGCATCCGCACAGCCCTGAGATACAAGAGTTCTCCTAATTCCCCGTTATCAATACGGTCTTTGAGTTCGATACGGGCCTCACTGTGTCGGCACATTAAACCAACACCCACCTTGAGGTTTAGCTTTTTAGCTTCCTCATTGGCGGCGAGAATTCTCTTGGAGGAAGGTCCGTCTGGAGTCACTGGCTTTTCCATGAAAACATTGAGTTTTTTCTGGATAGCATATTCGTAGTGAGGTCGACGAAAAGCACAGGGAGAAGCAAAGATTGCGATATCGCCAGCGTCCAGGGTGTCCATTGCCTTTTTGTAGGAATCAAACCCAACAAACTGGCGGTCTTCGGGAACATCCATTTGAGCGGCATACTTAGCTGAAAGTCCTTTGTGACTTTGCTTAACTCTCCAATCGAAAACATCACCCATCGCATGAAGCTTTAACTGGCAATAAGGGCCAGAGGCATCAATTGCATTTGCCACAGCACCGGTTCCGCGACCACCGCATCCAATCAGGGCAATCTTTTTGGTCGATCCACTTTGTCCATGAACATGAGGCAATACCATTCCAGCTAGGGCACCACCAATGGCAGCTTTACCAGAGGTACCAAGAAACTGGCGGCGTGATAAGGGCGATGGAAGATTAGGCTGGATTTGGTTCATGGATCGATATTCGTTTCGTTCGTTTGAGTTTGAAAATACTTTTGGGCAATAGCAGTAAACTATGGGAAAAATTCCGATATTTTGACAAGCCTAGATTCTCCCCTTGAATCAAACGGAAACTGTGACCTTTCACGTTCAAATGAAGGTCTAAGGTAAGGATTTGAGGAAATTGAATACAATTGAGTGAGCTTTCTCTAATTCTTCTAAATCAATCCATTCCTTCTCTGCATGGGCCTGTTCAATATTCCCTGGGCCAAAAACCAGTGCAGGTGTGCCGCCCATCGAAAGCGGGGATGCATCGGTAAAATAAGGAACTCCTTTCGTTTCCTTCTGATTTGCACATTTGAGCAACAGTTTTGCGAAGGGAAGCTCTGGGTTAGTTTGAAGTGGTGGGCAGGGTACCGTTCTCGAAATTTTGATAGTTGGAGCGGATTGTCCGAGTTCTCCAAATAAAAGATGCAGTTCTTGCATCACCGATTCAGGAGTTTCGCTGGGAATGGTTCTTCGGTCCAATTCTAACTGGCACCGGCTTGGCACAATATTGGGCTGATTCCCACCTTGTATTGTACCTATACTTAAAGTGGGGCTTCCGAGCAAAGGATCACTCTTTGAATTGAGACTATTTTGATACTCTCCAAGCAGGAGGTTCATCGCCTTGTGCATTTTTTCAATGGCATTTACTCCTTTTTCAGGAGTGGAGCCATGAGCTGCTTTTCCAGTTGTTTCTAATTGGATCCATAGACTTCCTTTGTGGGAAGAGACCACTTCTAAACCGGTTGGTTCTCCAACAATCGCTAAATCCCCAGTAATGGTACTTTCGGCAAATGCCCGCGATCCGGCTTGAGCAAATTCCTCGTCCACCAGACCCACAAAAAGTATCTCGGTTTCCAGGGGGCGTTCAGAAGATGACGCGAGATCCAGTAAAGCCTGAAAAAAACAGGCAACTGATCCCTTGGTATCACACGCACCACGGCCATGTAGCTGATTCCCGATAATTTTTGGGATGAATGCCTCAAGTGGAGCGGGAACAACATCCAGGTGAGGGGCAAGCAATACTCGATTCTTAACTTCACCGGCAGGGGGTAAGCGTACCAATAAATTGTCTCTACCAGTCGCAACCTTTTGCCTTTCTGTTACTAACCCCGCATTTTGTGAAGTTTCCTCAAGAAAGGCGGTAACAGGTTCCTCTCCGCAGTCGACGGTTTCTTTATCCAAGGAAGGATTGATGCTCGGTATTGAGACAAGTTTGCTCAATAGCTTTACTACAGGGCTCTCCTTATGCATGGGAGAAATTTCTCAGTAGTTTCTCACTTCAGCAAGTAGTAATTTCCCAATGTGTGGGGATCTGAGTGGTGCAAGTAGAAGTATTA
>Ga0181595_10006345_pt1 | contig 10180 bp, 7 predicted proteins | sample 041ome_7_FD_145604 | JGI IMG/M metagenome (GOLD analysis project Ga0181595, IMG submission 145604) | Coastal salt marsh microbial communities from the Groves Creek Marsh, Skidaway Island, Georgia - 041401AS metaG (spades assembly) | ecosystem: Environmental > Aquatic > Marine > Intertidal zone >... | reverse complement strand
TTGGCGGCGACTATGCCGATGACGAGGACGATGGCATCTACGGCGCGCCGCAAGGCCAGGGACAGCGCAATTATGCGCAGGATCAGGCCGATGACGCGAGTGCGCGTAGCCAGGACGAGGATGGCGAAGAGCAGGACGAGCCCCGCACCCAGCGTCGCGACAATCCGCAGCGCGAGGGCCGCCAGAATAATGAGCGCCAGGGCGGAGATCGCCAGAACGGCGAGCGCCGCGAGCGCCGCCCTCGCGGTGATCGCGAAGAGGGCCCGCGTCAGGAGCGCGCGGAGCGTCAGCCCCGCCAGCGTCAGGATACCGAAGTGCGTCAGGATGAGGCGGTGGCCGCCCCGGCTCCGGTGGAGGCTGCGGACGCAAGCGAAGGCGACGCCAAACCGCGCCGCACGCTGCGTGGTCGCGGCCGCCTGCCCCGCGCCGCCGAGCCGGAAGGCACCAATGCGCTCGATCCGATGATCCTGCCACCCGCGATCGGCAGCGCCAGCGAAGCGCCGGTCGAGGCCGAAGCGCCCAAGCCCAAGCGTCGTGCCGCACCGCGCCGCAAGGCTGCAGAGTCGGGCGACATGGAAGCGGCGGCGGCCGAATAAGCCACGGGGCCGCACCGGAACCACCGGTCCGGACCCGGCTTTTCGCAGAACAAGAAAAGGGGCGCGGTCCATATGCGGACCGCGCCCCTTTCTTGTTTCGCTTGGAGGGGGAAGCTTAGTAGCGCTGCTGGCGCTCGTAGAGATCGCGATAATGCTGGATGCGCGTGACCCGCAGGCCCGGCATGCCCGACCGGTCGACCGCACGCTGCCACGAGGCAAACTCCTCCAGCGTCAGGTCATAGCGTTCGCATACCTCGTCGATCGTCAACAGACCGCCATTGACGGCCGCGACGACTTCCGCCTTGCGACGCACCACCCAGCGCTTGGTGCCCGGGGCCGGCAGGTTGTCCAGCGTCAGCGGTTCGCCGAGCGGACCGATGACCTGTGCCGGTTTGATTTTCTGATTCTCGATCATCACGTCCTCAAAAGGCCTGGTTACTGCAACTTTGCGCGTGGCCAGGGTGTAACCAATCGGCTTTTCGATTGACTGAAGCACAATGGTAAACGTCATTTTGACCATGCTGTTCCGATGGGGTGAAACGGTTCAGCGCGTCGGCAAAGTGCGGATTGAAGCTGCCCCGCACGACCTGGTCGGCCCGAATCCGGCCAGCCAGCCACGCGGCCAGCACGCCCACCGAGTCGCCTGCGTTCTTAACCATGGGGGGGTGGTCGGAACGCGAGACGACCGGCGCGCACGCCAGCGCACGCAGGATGTCCATATCCAGGGCGCGCAGGTTGATCGGCACGCCTTGGGCCAGGTGGACTGAGTCATGGGGGAAGTTCATGTCCATGCCCAGGGTGTATCAGGCAAACCGTAAGACCAGGTAAAGGCAGCCTTCATGGCTGATTAGCCTTGGTTAACTGGCGCTAAGACTGGTCCGAAATCGCCGGAAAACACGGGTTTTCACAGTATCAACCTGCGGCAATTTTTTGCCGCGACGGGGTGGCACTGGGGCTTGAGCGCCGCTACATGCAGCCGCATGCACAGCCCCGACCTTTCCGGATTTCAGCTCGACGGCGACATAAAGGCACGGCGAATCGTCGTGGCCATGTCTGGCGGAGTCGATTCATCGGTCGTCGCAGGCCTTGCCGCCGCCACCGGTGCAGAAACGATCGGTATCACCCTGCAGCTTTATGATCATGGCGCGGCGGTGAAGCGCGCGGGATCGTGCTGTGCCGGACAGGACATCCGCGACGCCCGCGCGGTCGCCGATCGCCTGGGCATCGCGCATTATGTGTTCGACCATGAAAGCCGCTTTCGCGAATCCGTGGTCGAGCGCTTTGCGGACGAATATATGGCGGGGCGTACCCCCATTCCCTGCATCCAGTGCAACATGGGCGTGAAGTTTACCGACCTGCTGCAGATGGCGCGCGATCTGGGTGCGGATTGCCTCGCGACAGGCCATTATGTCCGCCGGGTGGTCGGCGCCGATGGCCGCAGCGAACTGCACCGTGCGCACGATCCAGCGCGCGACCAGAGCTATTTCCTGTTCGCCACCACCGACGATCAGCTGGATTTCCTGCGTTTCCCGCTCGGCGGCCTGCCCAAGCCTCAGGTCCGCGCACTGGCACAGGACATGGGGCTGATCGTGGCGGCCAAGCCCGACAGTCAGGATATCTGCTTCGTCCCCGATGGCGATTATGCCTCGGTGGTGCGCAAGGTACGTCCCGATGCCGATACCGGCGGCGAGATCGTGCACATTGACGGCCGCGTGCTGGGCGAACACAAGGGGCTGATCCACTACACCATCGGCCAGCGTAAGGGGCTGGAAATCGGCGGCCAGCCGGTGCCGCTGTATGTCGTGAAGCTCGATGCGGACACGCGCCGCGTGATCGTCGGCCCGCGCTCGGCATTGGCGACGCGCGCGGCTCAGATCGTCGACATGAACTGGATCGGCGGCAGCTATGACGGCCCGATGGAAGCCAAGGTGCGCTCGCTCGCCCGGCCCGCACCCGTGACGATCGAGGGCAGCGGAGCCAGCCGGCGGCTCGTCTTCCTCCAGCCCGAATATGGCGTCGCGCCCGGCCAGGCCGCGGTGCTCTATGCGGGCGACCGCGTGCTCGGCGGCGGCTGGATCGCCTCGACCGAGCCGGTCGAACCTGCACTCGCCGCCTGAGCGATTGTGCGCTAGGTTCCCGTCGGGGGAAGGAATTTGCGCGCATTTGCACCTTTGCTGGCGATCGGGGTGACGATATCCGTCGCGCCAGCTGACGCGCAGACCATGGCCCCCAGCACTGCGCCGGTTCCGGATTCGAGCGATCGACGGAACGCGGAGAAGGCCAGCTCGATCACGATCACTGGCAGCCTGCGCGTGCGCTACGAGCTTCTGGAAGGCCAGTTCCGCCCTGGCCTGCCCTCGCGCGACGATGCCGTCACCATTCAGACCGCTATTGCCGCCGATTATCGCGCCGGCCCCTGGCATTTTTCCGCCGAACTGATCGACGCCCGCGCCTATTTCGCCGACGCACCCGGCGCGGTCAGCACGAGCGAGGTCAATGCCCTCGAGCTGAGCCGTGCCTCGATCGGCTATTCGGACGGACCGGTCGAACTGACCGCGGGACGCTTCCACCTCAATCTGGGCTCGCGCCGACTGGCCGGTCGCAACGCGTTCCGCAACACCATCAACAGCTTTACCGGAGTGAGGCTCGACTGGCGTGGCAAGGTCGGCGACCATCTCGTCGCCTTCTACGCCCTGCCGCATGTGCGGCTGCCGGTCGACCGAGACGAGCTGCTCGACAACGAGGTCCGCCTGGACCGCGAGAGCTTCGACCTGACGTTCTGGGGCGCACATTACACCCGGCCCGATCTCTTCGACGGCGTGACGCTGCAGACCAATGTCTTCGGCCTGAACGAACGCGACGGTGCCAACGGCCCGACGCGCAATCGGCATCTGTTCACCTGGGGCGCAAGGCTCCACCGTGCTCCCCAACCGGGCCAATGGGATCTGGATCTCGAAGGCGCGGTACAGACCGGCACGGTACGCGCGTCTGTCGCCGCCAATGCGCGCCGCCAGGACGTCCGCGCGTTCTTCGCGCATGCCGAGTTCGGCTACAGCCCCGCCCTGCCCGGCAAGCCACGCATCTCGGCGCTGTTCGATCTCGCCAGCGGCGATGATCCGCGTTCACCCGATCGTTTCGCCCGGTTCGATACGCTGTTCGGTCCACGCCGGTTCGAGCTTGGCCCCAGCGGCATTTTCGGGCCTCTCGCGCGCACCAACCTGCTCGCGGCCGGATTGCGCGGCGAGATTGCCCCCGCGCCACGCTGGGATGTCATGACCCTGTGGCGCCCCGCCTGGGTGCACAATCGCCGTGACCGGTTCGGCAACAATGGACCCGTCGATCCTAAGGGACGCTCGGGCCGCTTTGCCGGGCATATGGTCGAGGTGCGGCTGGGCCACTGGCTGATCGAAAAACGCCTTCGGCTCGAGGCGGGCGCCGCGATACTTACGACCGGGCAGCTGCTCGATGAAGCCCCCAACGCCACCGGCTTTGGCGATACGCGCTATGCCTATGGCCAGATGGTGGTGAATTTCTGACGGCGCGGGTCAGAAGATCCGGTCGAGCGCCTTGTCGAGCATCCATAGCTGCCAGAGCAGCCGGGCATTGTCGCTGCGCCCGGAAATATGCGCCTCTGCGATCTCGGTCAGGCGCGCGGTGTTGAACCATCCGCTGCGCGCGAGCGCCGACCCGCTGGCGATCCGGCGTGCCTGATCGGCGAGCGGCCCACGGAACCATTGCGCGATCGGGCTGACGAAGCCCATTTTCGGGCGATAGAGAATGTCGTCGGGCAAGGTGCCGCGCATCGCGCGCTTCATGAGCCATTTGCCCTGGCCGCCGCGCACGCGCATCGCCTCAGGCAGCGATGCGCTGAATTCAATCAGCCGGTAATCGAGCAGCGGCTCGCGCGCCTCCAGGCTGACCGCCATGCTGGTGCGATCGACCTTGGTCAGTATGTCGCCGGGCAGCCACAGCTTCATGTCTGCATATTGCGCGGCATCGAGCCCCGAGCGCGCCGGAGCCGCCTGCATCAGCGCGATCATGTGATCCTCGCCGCGATAGCCGCCGAGCGCGGCGCGCTGGCTGTCCGAATAGAGCGACTGTCGCGCGGCATGGTTGGTCACGCCGACGGCATCCGTATAGCCTTCCGCCCCGGTGCGCGCGAGCGATAGCAAGGTCGATTTCGCGCGCAACGGGCGCGGTGCCCAGTCCGCCTTGGGGTAGAGCGCGCCGAGCGCTCCGAAGACCGGGCCGCGCAAGCCCTGCGGCAAAAGGCTCCGCACCCGCTCCTCGCCATGGTGGAAGACGTGGCGGCGATAGCCCGCCAGTGCCTCGTCCGCGCCATCGCCCGACAGCGCAACGGTGACGCTTTCGCGCGCGAGCTGGCAGACGCGGAAGGTGGGCAGCATCGAGGCATCGGCAAATGGCTCGTCGAACTGCGCAGCGACCGCATCGATGATCGCGATATCGTCGGGCGAGACGGTGCGGCTGCGATGATCGGTGGCGAAGCGTTCGGCGATGCGTCGGGCATAATCGCTCTCGTCCAATGCTGCGACATCGAAGCCGATGCTGCACGTCTTCACCGCCTGGGTCGAGCGTTCGGCCATCAGCGCGACCACGGTGGAAGAGTCCACCCCGCCCGAGAGGAACGCCCCCAGCGGCACGTCCGCGACCATGCGCGAGGCGACCGCTTCGCGCATATGGTGCAGCAGCTCCGCCTGCAGATCAGCGACCGATCCCTTCGCCCGGCGCGAGAAATCGACATCCCAGTAGCGCACCGGTTCGGGAAGCGGCTTGCCGCGTTCGAGCATCAGATAATGCCCGGCAGGCAGCTTCTTCACGCCCGCAACGAAACAGCGATGATCGGGCACATAGCCGAACGCCAGATAATCATCGACCGCCTGGATGTCGGGCGCCCGGCGCAGCGCCGGGTGCGCGAGCAGGCCCTTGAGCTCAGAGGCGAAGATCACGCTGCCATCGGGCAGGCTCGCATAATGCAGCGGCTTCACGCCCAGCCGGTCGCGCGCCATGAACAGCCGCTGGTGGCGCTGGTCGAAGATCGCGAAGGCGAACATGCCGTTGAGCCGGTCGAGACAGTGCACGCCCCATTGCCGCCAGGCCGCCAGGATCACCTCGGTATCGCCCGAGGTGCGGAAGACGTGGCCGAGTGCGCTCAGCTCGGCGCGCACCTCCTGGAAATTGTAGATCTCGCCATTGAAGCTCAGCACATCGGCTTCGTCCACACTCGCCATCGGCTGCGCGCTGCCTTCCAGATCGATGATCGACAGCCGCAGATGCCCGAGGCCCACGCCCGGCGCGGTCCAGCAGCCATTGCCGTCCGGACCCCGGTGCAACATCGCATCGGTCATCATCTGGATGCGCGCCGGATCGACCGGCTTGGCGGTTTCGAGGTGAAAGATGCCTGCAATGCCGCACATGACCGGTCAGCGCCCCGCCAATATGGTATCAGTGAGTTTCTGCGCCCCGCCCGCATCGCGAAGCAGCGCATCGATGGCCGGACGCGCCGCGCCATCGCCGCTGCGCTGGGCCGAGACGATCAGGATCATCGCCGGCTGGCTCTGGCGCAGCAACCGCGCCTTGAGCGATTCCAGCCGGATGCCGAGATTGCTGCCGGTGACGATATCGCCGACGCGATAGAAGGTCGCGACATCACGCACCACTCTTCCCGGTCCGGTGATGATATCGGCCTTGCCGTCAGCGACCGCTGGCCCCTGCTCCACCCACGACCAGCGGCCGTCGGGATCGAGCGCGCCCTGGCCATAACCGGTAATCTCGCGCCCTTCGGACTGGCCGTCGAACAGCGCAGCATAGACATCGACGCGCTGGCCCTCGCGAACATAGCTGGCGATCCAGCGCCGGTCGCTGCCCTGGGCGCGCGGCATCCAGGCGGTGTCGGGGGCATAGCCCACCCGCTGCCAGCCTGCGATTTCGGGCAGGCTGTTGCGCGCGGGCAGCGGTGCGGGATCGGGCAGCCCCATCAGCGCCCAGCCCAGCGGCGCCGCAAGCAGCAGCGCTGCGCCCGCGATCACCAGCCGATCCTGGGGCGGCAGCTTGCGCGAGGCTTGCGCAAGGCGGTCTGCGGTCGCCGGATCGAGGAACGGATCGGTGACCTGGCGGTCGAAGAAGCGCCAGCCGATCGCCATCACCAGGATCAGTACGATCGCGAAGAATATCCAGCCGTAGAAGACATGGTCGAAGCCTGCCGCGAAATCGAGGCCATACAGGTCGGCGATATAGATCGTCCCGAAGGCTCGGACGCCGTTGGCGAGGATCGGGATGACGATCGACAAGGCGACGATGCCGATCCGGCGGGGCCAGCTGTTGAAGCAGACATTGGCGACCAGCACGCCATAGGCGACCATCGCGATGAGGAACTTGACCCCCGAACAGGCTTCCGCGACGCGAAACAGCGCGGTCGGGGTGGAGATGAACACGCCCTCGATATGCGCGGGGATGCCCGACCAGCCGAGCAGCAGCATCGAGATATCCGCCGTGATCGTCTGCAGCGGCGGGACCAGCTCCTCGCCCACGGGCACAAGGAAGAAGGCATAGCCGAGCGGGAACAGCAGCGCGCGGCCGACATGCGGGCCCAGCAGCGCCAGCGTGCTGCCCTGGAGCAGCATGACGAGCGCCAGGTGCCGCGCCAGCGCGACACCGGCCGCCTCGCCCAGCACCCAGCCACCGCTCGCTGCCGCCATGACCAGCAATCCGGGCCACCAGAGCGAGGGCGTGATCCGCTTGAGCTCCTGCGTGCGCTGCATGACGAGCCAGCCGAGGATGAACGGGATCAGCAGGATATGGTTGAACGTGGAACTGTCCCACCAGATTGCCACCATATCCAGCGCATCGCGTGCGAACGCAGCAAGGATCGCCACCCAGGCGATGCCGAGCCGGATCAGCGCCGAGCGCCAGGCGGGGCTGAGCGGCTTGGGTTCGGCGGTTTCGGGAATGTCTGCAGCGAGGCTCGCCATCAGGCCGCGCTCGGTACCAGGGCGGGTGGCTGGTCGAGCCAAGCGAGCAGCGGAGCGAGCTGCGCATCCCATTGATAATGCTTCAGCATATGCGCGCGCGCCGCTGCGCCGATAGCGGCAGCACGGTCTTGATCGGCCGCCAGCGCGCAAACGGCATCGGCCATGGCCGCATCGTCGCGCGCGACCATGAAATGCGCGCCCGATTGCGCGAGAATACCCTCGGCTGCCGCGCCCGATGCTATGACCGGGCGCGCCATCGCCATGGCTTCGAGCACCTTGTTCTGGATGCCGCGTGCTATGCGCAAGGGCGCGACCACCATGTCGGCCGAACCGATCCACGGGCGGATGTCGTCGACTGCGCCCACTACATGCACTCCGGCACGCCCTTCGAGCGCGCGCACCGCAGGAGCGGGATTACGGCCGACGATATGAAACCGCGCATCGGGCAGCTCCTTCTGGACGGCGGGCAGCACGGCCTCGGCAAAATGGACCACCGCATCGACATTGGGGGCATAATCCATCTGGCCGGTGAACACGAGATGCGGCCCCGCCTCGCCCGCATAAGGCGCAGGGCCGACACCGACGGGATCGTAGAAGACCGTATCAATGCCATTGACCACCGGGTCCACGCACACCTGCGGATCGCCAAGGCCCAGCCGGAACTCGGCCACCTCTGTGGGGCTGCAGAACAGGCTGAGCTGCGCTCTGCGCGCCATCTGCCGTTCGAACGCGCCGAGCAGCCGCGCCTCGCGCGCGTGGACGAGCTTCATCGGCCCGGCGGTCGCCTTGGCATAGGCAGCGAACTTGGCAGAATCCATGTCGACGAAATCGATGACCACGCGCCCGGCAAAGCTGGGCGGGATGAACTGCGCCATCTGACCCGAGAACACGAAGATCGCGTCGATCGGACGGGTCGCCAGCAGCCTGGCGACATAATGCCGAATGTCCTGGCTATCAAAGGCGGTCAGAGACACCGGCTTGCCGCTGGGCAAGGCGTTGAGCCCGGCGCGCAGGTTCGAGATCGTGCGCCGCACCAGCAGGTGGCTGGCCGCGATCGCTGACAGGTCGGCCTCGGCGGCCATGTCCGCGTCCGTCTCACCAAAGGTGGCGACATGCACCGGTCCGCGCGCTGCCAGCGCCTTGAGGATCGCGTGCGAGCGGATCTTGTCACCGCGGTCGGGCGGAAACGGGATTCGATGCGCCAGGAAGAGCAGCTCGCCCATCAGCCGAGCCCGTTGGCGATCCAGGGACCAAGCCGGTTGGCGATGCCGAGCGGCAGCCGCTGCCACAGCGCGATCTGCAGCCGATATTTGGGGCTCAGCGGATTGACGTCGCGCGGCGGCAGCCCGTCGGCATTGCGCACCGCATAGCTGAGCGGCGCCGGCGCGAAGCCCCAGTTCTTCTTGAACGCAAACGCGCCGCTATCGACCTTCGACCGACCAAAGTCGAACCGGGTGCAGCCCCGCACGCGCGCATGGTTCATCAACGCATAGTACATCACATCATTGGCGCGCAGGCCTCGCGCCGCCCAGACCCCGCCGCCCCAATAGGGCATCACGGTGCCGCGATGATAGAGGCTGAGCACGCTCGCGACCGGTACATCGTCCTTGAGAACCGTCAGGATATCGGCATCGTCGCCGAAGCCATCGAGCACCGCATCGAACAGCGCGCGCGGAAAGACCGGCATGCCAAGATTGCGCACGCTTTCCGCATAGACGGCATAATGCTGCTGCCGGTCGAGCGCGGACGTGCCGGTGCGCACGGTCATGCCATTCGCCAGACCCTTGCGGACCTCGGCGCGCTGCTTGCGCGGAATCCATTCGAGCTGCTTCTGGTCGGCATCGGGACCGTCGGCAACCAGATCGGCCATGAACCCAGCATGCGCGTCCGACTTCATCGTCCAGCGCGGGTCGTGCGGCAGCACGCCGCCGCGCAGCTCGAGCGTCGGCGCGCTATGGCGCTCGCATTGCAGCCAGGCCGCGTCGGCCAGCACGGCGGCCGTCGCCGCGTCATCGGCGAGGATGCCGCCATCCACGGCAAAGCCCGCCGAGACGATCGCGCGCCCGAACAGCGGCGAATGCACGACATGCAGCGGCAGATAGCCCGTGAGCAAACCCGCAGCATCTTCCGCCACCAGCGCCAGCAATTGATGCCCGGTGGCCTTTGCGACCGCCTCGCCCCAGACCAGCCGGTGAAACGCGGTGGCGGAGGGGTGCGCTTCGATCCAGGCCGCGAGCCGCGCGCGTTCCTGCGCATCGCCCAGCGGAACGATGCGGACCGCAGGTGCGGCAATCACGGGTGGCGCGAAGTGCAACATCACAGCTTGCCCGCCGCGAGCGGAAGCGCGATCTCGTCGATCCGGCACCAGCTGAAGTCGCGCGTCAACCGCTCGAGCTTGTCGGCCATCGCGTCGAGCCCGGTATAGTGCCGCAGCCGCGAGCGCAGCGGCGCACCTTCGACGCGCGGCTGGTCGGGATCAACCTCCCAGGGATGGAAATAGAAGATCGCGGGCTGACCGTCGGTCGTATTCACGCGGTTCAGCGCCCAGCGCGACAGCGCATAGGGCAGGATGCGGAAGAACCCGCCGCCGCCCGC
>Ga0181595_10006337_pt1 | contig 10185 bp, 10 predicted proteins | sample 041ome_7_FD_145604 | JGI IMG/M metagenome (GOLD analysis project Ga0181595, IMG submission 145604) | Coastal salt marsh microbial communities from the Groves Creek Marsh, Skidaway Island, Georgia - 041401AS metaG (spades assembly) | ecosystem: Environmental > Aquatic > Marine > Intertidal zone... | reverse complement strand
CGGTTATGAGTGGGATCTTGGTCAACGCCGAGTGGGTCTAGTGGGAGGTGTCGTCAACAGTGACACCGACGGGAATGAGAACTCATTTAAGAGTGACACTGAGCACTTTTACTTAGGGGCTTACACCAGTCAGCAGTTACAAGGCTTTACATTGACCACCTCGCTTTTGGGGGGCTATGGTCGCCATGATAATGAGCGTCTGGTCATTGATAACTTAAACGGTAGAGAAGTGGCTAAGTCTGACTTTAGCAGTCTCTTTATCAGTCCTTCTGTGACCATTGCCTCTGCGTACAAAATATATGACCGTATTGAGCTGCGACCGTCTGCCAGTGTTAACTACAGTATCGCTTGGTTGGATGATCACTCTGAGCGCGGGACCACTCAATCTAACCTGTCCGTTGATGATCGTAAGATACAAGCCTTATCCACCAAGCTACAAATAGCTGCTGCCTATGCTTATAGTGCAACCAGTGAGTTTGAGCTAAGAACGGGTGTTAACTCGCGTTATACCGATGATGATGATACCGAGATCAGCATAGGCGGTAGTAAGTCTAAGTTTAGTAACGTGGGTGATGAGAACGTCTACAGTAGTTTTGTGGGTGCTCGTATACGAATAGCCAGCAGCGATCAGCTCAGCTTAGTGGCTGATGTTGAGCTAGGGGGTAACGGTGATGAAGACTATAAGGCCGGTCATTTAAGTGTTGTATATACCTTCCACTAGTCTGGCTAGGTGTTTGTGTGGATAGACATAACTTGGTCTAGTTTTATAACACCTACTGTTATCACATGACCCCCAGAGTGCCCGGATATTTTCGGGCATTTTTATGTTTGTTGGTTTTTCAAATCCAGCTATTTTGTATGTGGGCGGGTACTATATACAAGCAGCAAACCATAAGCCCTGCCCCGCCTCCACCAATAAAATTAAGGCGGGTTGTATAAGGACTTCAGAGCCTTAATTACATCAAAAATGGAATGAGGTAAGCAAAAGTAAACCCAATAATAAAAAATCCTACTGAAATAAAATAAATAATTAATGATAATTTTTTTGCCTTAGTGCACGCATCCGCTTTTTTTTCGTCTATAGGGCAAGGCAGATTTTTTGCGCGGTATTGGAGCACTCCAGAAATTACGAGCATCGTAAAAGCACCAATAAATATCTGAGCCTTGTATATTGAAATAACAACGAGTTGTGGAAATATTGAAAAAAGAGAACTTAGCGCTGCCCCCGCACCAATTGAAACTAGCAGCGCAGGTAACGCACAGCAAATAATAGTTCCGCTACTAGCAAACAAAGATAGATAGTCTGCTAGCTTATTTTTCATTCTCGATCCTAATTTGACTCATAGTGCCAGGAAAAATTTCTATTTTTCGAACATCGTAGCCTGCATCATTAATCACTTTCATAATAAATTTATTATCAAGCCCATCTTTCGATTCTATAGCGACAAAGTAATTTTCTAGACTAACAAAAACATCATCAACGTTATCCGCGCCCCTGAAGTTCTTCTCTATACCTTGTGCGCAAAAAGCGCATACCATACCCAGTACTTCAATTTTTTGAGTCAATGCGTAGCTATGCACACTGAAAAGTATTATGGCTATTAGAAATATTGTTTTTTTCATTAAATACTCTCCTAAAATGTATACATGAAATGAAAGGATGCATCTCCATCCGTCGATACTCCAACATCCATAAATATGGATTTGTTAATCAATCTAAGTGTAGGCGTATATTTAATTTTGTTATTTAGACTGTTGATGTTTTTAGTTTTTAATATGAACCAGGGCTGAATTTCAGTGTACCCTGCTTCATAGAACGAAAAGCCGCCTTCAATTTTGGTTGCATCAAAGTTCTCATGACCAGCTCTTAAGACTTGGTGAGAAACCATTCCGTACATTCTTTTGGTCTCATAATCAAACTGCAAGATTGGGCTTAAATAGACATGATGCTTTTTTATGTTATTTTTTTTTATGCCTATAAAGCCTGCTCCAGCAAACAGCCATAAATTTGCCTGCGAATTAATAGTATTTTTTCTCATCAATTTTCTTAAATAAAATATTTCTCCTGACGTTGTGTCATAGCCGTTACCCTTAGCTCTAACAGTCTTTACGCCAAACGACTCCTTAATAGATGAAGCGTAGCTAGACTCAATACTAAAATAATTTTTGCTCGCTTGAGTCATGCTGGTTGTTGACCCTTTAAAGCTCATCGGTGCTGCATGAATCATAGATTGGTGCGCTGCTAACAGCAAAATAAATATGAAATACAACTTATTCATGTTTTTCGTCACCAACATACAAAACATTTTTCCCCTTATACAAATTTGTTAGCTCTCGAATTTTTTCTTTCTGAGCATTCTTGTCATTTGACTGAAAGGCATCAATAACACAGGATTCAAGGTGCTTTTGAAGCATAATTATTTCGAGTGACTGGCAAGCTGAACTCACTGCCCTTAATTGCGTGATAATGTCAGGGCAATACCTGCCTTCTTCAATCATTTTTTTTATCCCATTCAGCTGACCTATAGCTTTATTCACTCTTGGAATATGTTTTCCATAATCTGGATATTTTGATTCGCAACAATCTGCCATGGTTTGTTTCCCCTGGTTTAACTAAAATACCTTATACCCCTATATGGTATAGGTAAGTAAATAAAATGCAATTGTAAGTAAGGCAAGCGCTGATGAAGAGACTGCTAGCGGCATGTCGGTTAGGAGAGGTGTTAGTCAGTTATCAAGAGTGATGATTTAAAGATACTACCGTACTGTAAAGAACGGTCTTTCATTCGTAAACAACTGTTAATCCTTTGATAAGTTTCTCTGACTTTACAGCTAGTGATATCAACACTTTTATCAAACCAGAGCGGCATAGCTGTAAGCTATTAGGTTGATTTCTATCCAACACTACTACTGTTTTGTAGTGCCCACCTGTTATATTGAATATTAATGAGTGTAAAATTGACAGTTTTATACAGAGAACAGAGGGTAGTGATGCCTAAAAATATTAAAGGAACTAAAAATGGGTAAATATTATCGTTATTTATCAATATGGAAAAATTATCTGAAACATCTTTTTAAATTATTTGGCTTGAGATATTTTCTATTACTGTCTGCAACAATTGTCTCATCTATTTTGCAGTTAGTGACTTCTCTGGCTGCAATTAAGTTGATAGCTCTAAATATATTGAGTGTCGAATATGCGATAATCATTATTTTATTGTTTTTCTTTGCAACTTGGGGAGGGCTATTAGCAGAACAAAAACTACTTAGTTTATCCGTTAGCTATGAGAAATATTGGCTGTGCTGTTTTATTTTGGATGCGCATGCAGAAAAAAAGAATATTAATATTAAACAAGACGCAAAATATATGAGTAACTTCTTTTTAGGAACAAATATTATTTTATCAAAGCTGATTGTTTCAACCCCAATTTTTTTAATATTAATATATTTTTCATTTGAGCTAAGCATCATTTTAATAACACTATCGCTGTTTTCCTTAATACCAATTTTTTTAATTAGCAGGACTTTATTCAGACTTAACAATGAGTTAAAAGAATCTAATGAAAATGATAAATTGATATCTAAGAAAGAAAAAATTCCAAATTATTTTACTGAGAACACGTTTAATATTTACCAAAAATTAAGAACTTTTCCTTTAAACATAAAACTAATTATAGATTTATTATCTTTATTTATGTTGTCAGTTATATTATTTTTTGTACTTCGTTTAGATCTTCAGCTCTCAACTGCTATAATTTATATTCTCGGCTGCAGATTCTTAGCTGGGTGTATGAACTCAATTTTTTCTTCTTTAGCAGCAGTAAGTAAATTGCTTACAACCCTAGTTAGAGTCCAAAAACATTATTTTTTAAGGTCGAATTTTATCAAAGCCGCTACCCATAAATATAAACTCGAGAGTTTATTCTCTATTGATGATGACAAAGGCCAAGAAATTAATCATAGTAATGGCGGCACATAATAATATTGCATGTGCAAATATCAAAGAAAAAGTTAAAGCCCTTCTACTAAAGGATTAGCAACATAAAAAATATAGGATTAGCAACATAAAAAATCACCTTTGGCTTGCTTTAAAAAAAGTAATAGATATTTTAATAGACCGTAAGATGTATTTTAGCGCACTGAGGATTCTTCAGTTTTCAGATTCCAATATCGAAAATATACACTTTGGACGAACTGTGCAAAAAATTTTTATCAGGGCTGATGTTAAAACACGAGCTGTATTAAAGAAAGAGATAAAAAAAAGTTACTATAAAGAATGTCTAAAAGCTACATGCAATGATTTAGAGCAGGCAATTAGTTGTTCTTACATATATTTTATTTTAGAAGAATGGGAGCTAGCTTACAAACTTCTTGTTGCCTATAAAAAAGAAATTAAGGCCGTACAACATGTTTCGTTATTTAATAAAATAATTGCTTGCTTATTTATACGTTTGGTAAAAGAAAAAAAACCGTCTTCCAGCACTAAAGCACTAGTTAACCAACTTTCTTCTGATATAAAAAATCAAAATATTTATAATCTAATAACCCGAGACATACATGAGATCTTTGCATTACCTCACTCTTTAGGGAAAAAAAATATTATAAACCCACTATTAGATTTAGATATGTTTATACATTTCATCAAACAAAATACTAGCATCAAAAATATTTTATTTAATTACCTACCGCCGATAATTTATGACTGGTTTTTAAATAGGAAAGTTTATAGAGATGTTTGCAATATAAAAAGGGATACACCACACGATCGACCAATACGAATTCTTATTGTAAGTGGTGGAAATGCTTTTTTAGAGATGCCGATTAAAGTCCTCGAAAAAGCAGGCTATGAATTACGTATTGTATCTATTAGCGATTTTTTTGGTGATGATTTAAACTCCATAAATTCACAGATTTGTAATTTTGGGCCGCTGTCTATCGATGAAAATAGCACTTTTCAAAAACATGCAGGCATCTCAATCAAAAATTATAATCATATAAATTGGTGTGACATAGTGTTCGCGGAATGGTTAAGTCCTGCAGCTATATGGTTCAGCATATTTCTCCCCATAGAAAAAATACTTGTTTGTAGACTGCATAGCCGTGAAGCATTTCTTAGTCGGTCTAATTTTATTAATATGAAAGGAGTGGATGGCATGATCTTCATTGCTGACCACATTAGAAAAATTTTCTATAGAACATGTATTGATGCAGAAAATTTTTCACATCGACATTCCGTAATTCAGAATATTAGACAGCTTAAATCAACAGTTCCGAGTGTTAGATCAAAAAATGAAAAAAAAACTTTATGCATGGTGGGATATAGGGACAAAAATAAAGATCCTATATTTGCCCTACATTTGCTCGATAAACTCTTAAAGTCTGATAAGGACTGGCGACTTAAACTAATTGGGGCTCCACTAGTAAAAGGAGGCGATCCTGATTATTTTGAAATGTTCCATTCGAAACTTTTGCAACTGAATACAAATATTGATGTGATTGGCTACACTAACGATGTATCTAACGAGCTCAAAAAATGCGGTTTTATATTATCAGTTAGTCGTCGAGAGGGAAGTCATGAGTCTGTTGTAGAAGCTATGTCCCTAGGTTGCATTCCAATCATACGTGATTGGCCCCTAGTTAAGAATTTTCACGGAGCCAAACAGATGTATCCTCACATTCAGCTTATAAATAATCCTAATCAAGCATTTAATCAAATACATCGAGAGCTTAAGAACTTTGACGATAACTCAATAGCGTATGGAAAAAAAGCTTTAGAGCTGTTTGGTGATGTGGAGTCATCGAAAAAATTTGTTAATTTTTTCGATGATTTATACAATAACTAAAAAATTATTGATCTTTTTATTGAGAGCGGCATAAAGTACTCTTTGTAGCTCGATAACATAAAGCTGAAAATTTGGTTGATACTACTTAATCACCATAGAAAGCTCCTCAACTAAGATTTTAGAGATATTCTCAACACTATGCCTCTTGGCTTGCTTCATCAATGATTTACCAATCTCTTCTCTGTATGATTTGTCAAGATAAAGTGCTTTTATAAGGTAGCCCAGCTCATTGGACTCTTTTTCAAAAATTGAAAAACTCTTTTCCCTGTTATATTTTACTTTATTGCTTAACAATCGATATATTAAAGGTTGTTTAGCTGGCGTGCTAGAATACGGCTCCCTAGTGAAAATATCTGTATCATTATTTTGTATACGGTTATGGGTTTCAGCGCTAAAATTCCAGTAAAATGGGTAATCTTTACCAAGATCATCGTAACGAGCAAGAGAATGAGGTGTTAAAATAGGTACACCACACGCGGCTGCTTCTAAAACTTTCAACTGTCCACATAAATTTGTCCAATTATTTGAAGAATTTACTGTAATATCAAATGCTGCGAGTGCTTCAGGTACATCATGCATCGGTATTTTTTTCATATAATGAAAATTATTAGGCAAATCCATATTTTTTGGGCCATAAAAAATATATTTAATATCTAAATTTGGTATGTAATTTTTAATTGCATACTGAAGATGCCAGGGATAATTACTTTTTACTAGCCTGCCCATATGCCCACAAACAAAATCTGATGCATATTGTTCTTTATAGAATCTTATTTTATCTTCATCTTTATTTTTAAAAAAAATTGGATCTATAACTTGTGGAAATGTAATGTACTTCTTCCCAGGCACTATTACTTGGTCACCTATACCCATTAGCTCTTGTAAAATAAAGTCATGTTTAAGAGCCTGCATGCGATCTTTCCATGCTGATGTAATACAGACTACAGCATCAGCTTCTGCATAACATTCAGGGACATACGGCACAACAAACCAAATTTTAGGGCTGGGCAACTTCAGAAAAAGGTCTTTATTAGCTCTAACATAATATAAATCATATTTTTGATTGGGTGGCTCAATCTGTCCATCAAGTGATCCAAAGAAGCTTGAGGTAGGATCAACTAAAATATTGTTGTAGTAAACGTCAAAATTTATACATAGCGCTCTTATAACATTCATTTCATTTATACGATCACCGCTAGTTGCCTCTAAATGTGAGCAAGTTGAAAGGATATAATAAATTTTTTTCCTCATCCGAACTCCGATAGTTTCTAGGTATAATTCTGATTTATAACTTTATTTCTCGTATGTCTAGCAAATTCTTTCTATCTGAAATCCAAGACCTTAAATCAATAATATCAATTGAAGTATAGTGAGTTAAACCAAGCACTGAAAGCGAGTCATTCAATTCTCTTTTTTTATCATAACTAATATTATCAATCATCGCCCAATTCATCATATCCGTATATTTGCTTGTTGCTAACTCCTTGCACATGTACCATGAAATGTATTGTTCTGGGTTTACAAGATATGATGCTAACACAGTTAATGGAGAGAGCCCGTATAGCTTAATTACAGAAAATTTTGATATATAGTCACCCATAGGACTAAATTTAGAATAGATTTGTTTTCTTCGATCTTTAGTTGAAAAATCCAACTTTGAAAACTCTTTGATTAAAAATTTATTGGCAATACCATCAGATATTTTAGATGACGAAGGGTAAAGTAAATTTTTTATAATTAGCGATGAATTTGTATTAGGTTTATCAAATTTACACATTCTTTTGTGAGACGACTCCCTCACAAAATTTAATCGTGTATTTTTTGTAAATGGATAGTGTCTAACTGTAGACGAACTCCACCTAATTTTTTTTAACAAATTCTCTACCCAATTTATGCCTGATTTTGGTTTCTTCAAGTATTTTTCTGCTGTTTTATGTCTAGTCGCATCGGCATGATCGCGATAAACAACAACGGGTATATCAATTATCTCAATCGGGCCAATTTCCGCTAATTTTACCCACATATCAAAATCAGCACAGAAGCTAGTTATATCGATAGGGTAAGGTTTAATCTCATCTCTAAAAAATTTCATTCTAAACATAATGGCACAACCGTTAATATGGTTACCGTTTTTAATTAGGCTTTCATAATGATTAGTAACGTTTGGAAGAAAATATCTTTGTTTATTAGGTTGTTGATAAATCGCTCCTCCAACTACGGCTACAAGCTTCTTATTGTTATCAAGTATTTTTGTTAATCCGGATAAGCAGGTTTTCGTTTGAAAATCGTCTGAAGCTAATATAATTGCATATTCCCCGGCAGCTTTCTTGAAACCAAAATTAAATGTTGCTGTTGTATTTGTTATTCCAGTTTTTTTTTTAAAAAAATATTTGGTATTCTTGTATTTGTTTACATGACTCTCAATATTAATTGTAGAGCCATCATCTATAATTAGATGCTCATAATCATCGAAATTTTGACTTGAGACTGACTCTAGAGCTTCTAATAAAAATGGTAATCTTTTATTCTGACGGCTCACATGGCAATAAGTAATTATTGAAACTTTCATATCATTCATCTTTATTTAAATTATATGATTAACGTTTAATCAAAGAGCAACGGCAGCAAGTTTTTTGAGGCTGACTGAGTAAATTAACTAAATTAAGTCTCTTTTATTTAATTGTACAGTGATATCTTCATATATCTTTATCAAGTCAGGTTCGTATTTTTCCCAACATTCTTTCTCTGAGAATTTTTCACAGTTCCCAGAAATTTCTTTTATTTTTGAATCATCAAATTTTTTTAAGATGTTCAAAAAATCATCATCGCTAAATATTTTTGGTAAAAGAAAGCCTAAATTATATTTTTTAATAAGTAATGACATTTCTGGAAGGTTGGTTGCGATAATTGGAATACCTGAAGATGCATAATCCCAAATTTTATTTGGGGTGCAATACAAATGATTTAGGCCAATATCTTCATAAGGGATAACACCTACATCTGCTTGCGAAGTCCAAAAACTTAGATCATCTAAATCCACCATTGGTAAAATATTCAAGGGGTCTCGTCCTTTTGGACGTAACCCTTTTGTTGTTAGTATTTTTTGACTTATGTCATCTTCAAGCGGCCCACTGCCCATGAATAAAATTGACCAATTTACAGGTAACCTATCTACGACATCCAATAGCATCTTGATACCTCTTCCAAGAGATAATCCTCCAAGGAATATCACCACTCGCTGATCTTTAGCCAAGCTAGCCATGGAGCGCAATGAACCATATTGTAATGGTTTTTTCTGAGGTCTTCGTGAAGCATTCATTAAAATAGTTGCTGGAGGCAGTTTTGGGAAATTTTTCTGGTAGTATTTTTTTGCACTCTCATTAATTGTGATGAAAAAATCAATTTTACTTGACGATTTTATAATTACTTGCCGATAAAGATTTCGGTAAACAGGTTGTTCATCTGGACGGTTAAGGTTAACTATTTCTGGATAAAACTCATGAGCATCCCAAACGATTTTTAATGAGCAATTTTTTTTTTTAGTTTCATCGCTACCATTAAGCCGATAATATCGTGAGCGTGAATAACATCGTATTTGTCAGCATCGATTTCGGAATAAATCAAATTTGCTACAGTCAAATTTCTAACTTCAATTAATTGCAATAAAATATATTTCTGTATTAATTTATCTAAAAATTTAATCTTTAGTATTTTTTTAATAGCCTTAAATATAGTGGCTTCTATCTTTTCTTTTTTAGTTTTATTTCGAAAAAACTTGGCAATCTTTAAGTTACAATTTTCGATATGATTAGGCACTTCCACCTCTTTTGAAGAGAATCCAAAAATATCTACCTCAAAATTATTATCAGAGAGGGTCCTTGCTTCTTTTCTTACCCTTGGATCAAACAAAACACTATTGTGTACGACCATACAAATTTTCATATAGATGTTTTATCCTTTCAGGTAATGCTCATCTTGCCAAAAATTATTGTATAAATCAGTCAAGTAGCCATTTACTACACTATACCTAAGTAACCATCGATAATCATAGGGTTGTTCAAATTCAGCTATTGAAAGATTGACCGAGTTCTATTATAAATAACAATTAGAAGTAGCTCCACCTTAAGGGTAAATATTTAGCCACAGATTAATTTTTTTGAGGGTAGTTGGTTTTTAAAGCCCAATATATGGCGGACTTCAGAGATGATTTGAAAGTGCTACCGTACTGTAATCTAGCATCGCAATTAGCTGTTTAGATTGACTCATAGGCTATGTATTTCTTAGGTTTTTTCTATTCTGTATGTAGTTTATATTATTTTTGATAACCCCAAGCGTTTTTCAG
>Ga0181595_10006331_pt1 | contig 10191 bp, 11 predicted proteins | sample 041ome_7_FD_145604 | JGI IMG/M metagenome (GOLD analysis project Ga0181595, IMG submission 145604) | Coastal salt marsh microbial communities from the Groves Creek Marsh, Skidaway Island, Georgia - 041401AS metaG (spades assembly) | ecosystem: Environmental > Aquatic > Marine > Intertidal zone... | reverse complement strand
CATCAAAAAAAGATTTGTTAAAAATATGTTCTTTAAATTCTTCTTTATTATTTAATATATCTAGTTCGTCATAATTTATTATATTCTTAGAAAATATTGGTTTGAAAATATTTTTTATGGTATCTTCAATTAGACCAATATTGGGCCCATAAAACAAATAATAGTTTATTTTATCTTTGTTAGTTTTTTTTAAATCGAGATATCTAATTAACATTAAATCTTGATATCTGTGTTAATAATTTTGATGATATTGATCGAGCCATATTTTGTTTAATTGTTTTTTCATACTGTATTTCTTCAAACTCGTCTGAAAAATTACTCATTTTGAGGTTTTCTCTTATAACTAATTCTTTGTTAAACTCATCATTTGTAATTAGAAATCTTACTATGGCAATTAATTCATACTCTACAGTATCACCTGTTAAATTCTTACTTATAGAATTTTTTGTGTAGTCAATGGATGTATCTATTTTATATTTTTTGTTGCCTTTAATTACGAAATAAGCATTAAGGTTATTTTTAAGATATGTTGATAAATCTCTATCACCGTCATCAAACCTGATTTCTTCAATGTAAAAGTCTACTTTTTGATTATTTGCATACATAGGAACATACCCACAACTCTGTAGCAAAAGTAAAAATAAATAAATAATTAGAACTTTTTTCATGATTTATTATTCTATATGATAATATTTATAAGTTTATTTTTGATAAATATTATTTTTTTTATTTCATTAGTATTTATTATGTATTTTCCGACTTTTTTATTAAGTTTTATTAATTGTATTAAATTTTCTTGAGATAAATCTTTTATCTCCTCAATGATTTCCCTTGTTTTGCCATTAATTTGTATTACATATTTTATATTTTTTTGAGTTAACATCTCAGAGTCAATTTTAGGCCAACCTAAATTCTTATATGCACTTAATAATTTTAAACATTCAAATGCAAAATGAGGTATAACAGCTGTTAATACAGTTAGGATTTTTATAAAATTATCCTTTAAATTCGTACTAGAGTACTGCGAAATATTAACTTTAGAAACAGTTCCATAAAATTCATGAATATTTGCAACTATTTTATTATACTTAAATTCTTCAATATTTTTTTCAATATTGAAAATAAATATGTTTGTAATTCTGTCTAATTTATTGTCTAAATTATTTAAATTTTTTGTATCAATTTCATTGATTACCTTTTGAATTAAATTCCAAAGTTTTTGAATAAATTTATAGGATGCCTCAATTCCTTCATCAGACCATTGAACATCTTTTTCCGGAGGACTATCAGATATAATGAATAATCTTGTAGCATCAGCACCAAAGTTTTGAATTATTTTTTCTGGATCAATGGTATTTTTTTTTGATTTTGACATAGACTCTGATGGACCAACCTTCAATTTTTGAGATGGATTATCTTTTAGATATTTTTCACCGTTAATTTCAATTATCTCTTCAGGACTTATCCAATTATTTTTGTCATCTTTATATGTTTCATGACAAACCATACCTTGGGTAAATAATCCCTCAAAAGGTTCCATTAAATTAAATTTTTCATTTTTATAGGAAAGAGCATTCATAAAAAATCTAGAATATAAAAGATGAAGTATAGCATGTTCCACACCACCTATATATTGATCGACAGGCATCCAGTATTTAATATCTTCATTATCATATCCGTAATCTTTTTTATTAGGTGAACAAAAACGTAAAAAATACCATGAAGAATCTACAAATGTATCTAGAGTATCCGTTTCTCTAATAAGTTTTTTTTTATTTATAGTTAAGTTTTTCCACTCCTCATTATCATCTAAAGGGTTTCCCGAATGTTTAAATTCTTTAACCTCAGGTAACATTACAGGCAACATTTCTTTTGGAATTTTAACAGGGCTATTATTTTCATCATATGCTATTGGAATAGGACAGCCCCAATATCTTTGCCTTGAAATTCCCCAGTCTTTTAATCTAAAGTTTATTTTTTTTTCTCCTAAATTATTTTTTTCTAAATATTTTATAGTTTCCAAAATTGACTCCTCAGGGCACTTTAAATTATTGAGGAATGATGAATTTATTATATAGCCATCTCCTGTATAAGCTTCATCTATAACTTTATAATTCTTATTTTCTATATCAGGTGTTACTACTGTTTTTATCTCTAAATTATATTTTTTTGCAAAATCAAAATCTCTTTGATCATGTGCTGGGCATCCAAAAACAGCTCCCAAGCCATAATCCATAAGAACAAAATTTGCAAAATATACAGGGACTTTTTTGGTTGGATCTAGAGGATTTATTGCTTTAAGATTAGTTTTAAAACCAATCTTTTCTGCACTTGCTAAGGACTCTTCTGTTATCCCAGTTTTTGAACATGCATTTTTAAATTTTATGAAATCTTCGTTATCTTCATATAATTTTGAAATTGGATGATCAGATGATAGAGCAATAAAGGACAACCCAAATAAAGTATCTGGTCTTGTAGAATAACATTTTATCTCATTGATATTTTCAGAACCTTCTATTTTAAATATAATTTCACAACCAAAGGATTTCCCAATCCAATTTTTTTGCATTATTTTAACTTTATTTGGCCACTTATTAAGATTATCAAGGTTATTCAGCAGCTCATTTGAAAATTTTGTAATATTAAAAAACCATTGATTTAATTTTTTTCTTTCAACATTTGCCCCTGAACGCCAACCCTTACCATCAATTACCTGTTCGTTTGCAAGAACTGTTTTATCAACAGGATCCCAATTAACATAGCTTTCTTTTCTATAGACCAGACCTTTATCATATAGCTCAAGAAAAAACTCTTGTTGATGTTTATAATAATCTGGTGAACAAGTTGAAATTTCTCTATCCCAATCAATTGATAAACCCAATTTTTTTAATTGAAATTTCATAGTTTCAATATTTTTTTCAGTCCAAGTTTTAGGGTCCAAATTATTTTGCCTTGCAGCATTTTCTGCAGGCATCCCAAATGAGTCCCACCCCATAGGATGTAAAACATTAAAACCTTTTAATGCTTTATACCTCGCAAGAATATCTCCAATGGTGTAATTTCGAACATGACCCATATGAATCTTTCCTGAAGGATAAGGAAACATTTCAAGACAATAAAATTTTTTTTTATTTTTATCTCTTTTTACTGAAAAACTTTTTTCTTTTTCCCAAATGTTTTGCCATGTTTGTTCAATTAATTTAAAATTATATCTTTCCATTGAAAATTAGTGCTCTGTTAAAATTGTAATTAAAAAATTGATTTTTTAATTATCACTTTTTTGATCTTTATATAGAGTTGCTTTTTTTAAAATTTCTTTTTTAATTTCATTTTTTAGTTCCCCATCATTTTCAGAAATAGTACAATTTTTTTCTTTATCACAATTTTTATAAAAAACTTTTATGTCAATAGCATCTGCTCTAATTTCATTAGATAAAAATCTAACTGTGATTTTTATAGACTGATCTTGGTCTTCAGAATACCAATCAGTAATTATTATTCCTCCACTATAATTTGCTGATAATAAGGGCATAAAATCTATTGTATCAAGTGAAGCACGCCATAATTCGTTTGAACTAGCAAAATCAAAAACCCCACCTTTGTTTTCTAAAACTTTATTTAACTGAAAACCACGCCCTTCTTTTAAATTATTTTCAACTCTTTGTTTTGGGTCAGCAGGAAATTTTCTTGCATCAGCACCAGGCAGTAATTTGCCATCTTTACCGCAAGAAACATTTAAAAATGCCAAACAGACAATTAAAGTTATATTTTTTTTTAAATATGAAAGTTTCATAAATTAAAGTAAAGTTTTATATAGTTGAAATATTGTTAAATTGCTAAAAAATTACATTATAGATTGTGATAAATATGTCACAAATATAACAAATATACAAAATAAATTATAAAAACTAAATAAATCAATGAATTTTATGATATTTCCAAAATGTTTATTATTAATAATAACAATAATTATACAAAGGAGTAATTAATATGAACAAACTTAAAAAAATAGGTTTGACAGCTCTATCTGCGTCACTGGTTTCAATATCAGCTAATGCAGCAGAAATGTCAGTTAATGGTAATGCATCAATGAGTTCTGAGCTATATAGCGGAACACAGATGAACTATGGTAAAGGTGTTAGTATGGGTAACCAGTTGACATTCTCAGCTTCAGGATCAACTGAAGGTGGTTTAGATGTTGGTTTAACATTTATCCTTGACCAAAGTGATGCTGACCCATCCCCATTCGACAATCACTCTGTTTCTGTCGGAAATGATACATTCGGAACTTTAGTATTACATGGTGAAGGTGGAAGTACTGCATCAGGCGCTTATGATACAACAGCTGCCGGAGATTTATGGGATGCATTTGATGACCTTAACTTTGGACCAAATGCAACAGCAGGTGGTGTAGATGTATTAACAGCTGCAGCTGGTGATAATATGCTTTATTACACAGCTCCAACAGTTCTTGAAGACTTAACAGTTAATGTTTCTTATGTACCTCAAGGTGCTGGTGCAACTGCTACTGAAACATCTATGGGTTTTGCATTAACTTATGCAGGTATCCCTGGATTGACAGCTACTTATGCAACATCTGACATAAATACAAATGCTGCAGCAACAGAAGGTGACCATGAAGTTATAAGACTTAACTATGCTTTTGAAATGTTACCTTTAACAGTTGGTTATTCAGTGAATGAGCATGATGTAGGAGCGGCAGCTAACGATCAAGAAACAATATCTTATGCTGTAACTTATACTGCAACTGATAGTTTATCAATTTCTTATGGTTATGAAGAAATTGAAAGTGGAACTGCTAATGATGAAGATGCAAAATACACTTCTGTAAGCGCAGCTTACACTATTGGTGGTGTAACTTTATCAGCTAGAGTTAGTGAGGGTGAAAATATAGATCACTCTGCGAACGATGCTGCTGATGTAGACTATTACACAGTCGGTGCTTCATTTGCATTCTAATTTAATTTAGAAAATTTTTTAAAAAAGGCCCCTAATTATTGAATTATGGGGCCTTTTTTTATTCAAAAAAAGAAATACCTGCAAAATCTATTTTTTTTATTAAAGTTAGTTTTTTAATATTATTGGTAGATATCCCACCCAACGCAACTACTTTTTTTCTAGTAAGCCCCAAGAGTAGTTTAAATTTGTAAATTCCTAAAAAATTTTTATTCTTTTTAAATATAGAAGACAAAAACAATTTTTCAATATTTTGATTTTCTTTTATTCTAATTTCCCTAAGATTGTGTGCGGAACCAATAATCTTAAAGTTTTTTTTATAAGAATAGGACAAATGGTTTAAATCTTTATTAAATGAAGGGATATAAACACCATCTAAATTTAGTTTAATTGCTAATTTTACATTATTTGATAAATAGAATTTAATTGATTTTTTTTTACAATAATTTTTAATTTTTAAAATTAAATTTTGGTCTGGTGTTTTTGATGAATAATTTCTATAAATTATAGTAGTTAGCTTATCTTGTTTGTTAATATTATTTGTGTCAAATTTGCTTATAAAGTAATATTTTTTAATCATATAAATATGCATTCTACTTTAAAAAACTTATTAGATATTGAAAATAATATTAAGATTCATATAAATAAACTCAATATTAATAACAAAACTAAAATTTTAGCAGTTTCCAAAACATTCACTATTGATAAAATATTACCACTTATAGAGCACGGCCATATTGATTATGGAGAAAACAAAGTCCAAGAAGCAATTGAAAAATGGAACAAGGTTAAAAAATTAAATTCTAAAATAAAATTGCATATGATCGGAAGATTACAAACAAATAAAGCAAAATTAGCAGTCCAAATTTTTGATTATATTCATTCAGTAGATAGCAAGAAACTTGCAAAAAAAATTGCTGATGAACAATTTAAAATAAATAAAAAAATTAAAATATTTTTACAAGTTAACATAGGTAATGAAAATCAAAAATCTGGTATTAACAAAAGCGATGTTGGTGAACTGGCATCTTTTTGCAAACAAATCGGACTAAACGTATTAGGCTTAATGTGTATTCCTCCATTAAATAAAGAAACAGAAAAGTATTTTAAAGAGATGAATATATTGAATAAAACCCTAGGTTTTACCGAATTAAGCATGGGAATGTCTTCAGATTATATTTTGGCTGTAAAGCATTTTTCAACTTTTGTGAGAATTGGTTCAAGTATTTTTGGTCAAAGAGGCTAAGAAATTTTTATTTTTGAATTTTTTTTCAATAATTTGAGCATAATTAAAAAATCTTTTTCTTTAAGAGCAACACAACCAGCTGTAGGTTTGTAATTTTTTGTAAGGTGAATAAAAATACAGCTACCACGACCAATAATTGGGTTTTTAAAGTTATATTTTATTGGAATCAATAAGTCATATTTAGAGTCCCTTCGCTTAAGTTTTTCATGGCTAATCCCTTTTCCTATTTTAAAAATTTTGTTATATATTCCAGGAAACGTTACATCGTTGCACCAGCCCATATTCTCTTTAATTTCAGTACATTGAAGTAGTGTCTCAGGGCATTTTCTACGGTCTTTTCTGAAATAAAGATTTTCAATTTCAAAAGTACCTTTTGGAGTTTTTTTATCACCCTCTACTTTATTAATTGTAGAGCCCTTTTTTCCAATACAACATTTAAATTTAAAATCATCTATTTGAAGAGTATGTTTATTTTTTATATAAATTGTCATATTGTTATTTTGATGAATTCACAAAGTCTTATTATATATAATTTTCCACAATTATATCATATTTTTAAAGAACTTTACTTAAAAGTGAACTTTGATATTTTTTTTATAGAAAGTGAAAATTCTCTTAAAAGTGAAATAGAAAATTTAAACAACTACTTGATTATAACTAACAAAAAAATTCAGAATTTAGATAATCAACTTATCATAAGCAAAATACCAATTAATATTTTCAAACTATTAGAAAAAATAAATATTAAATTTTTAAAATTACAATTTAATAGTCAATCAAAAGTCAAAATTAATAATTATATTATTGACTTAAATGCAAGAGAGATGTCTTCAAATTTAGCCAAACTTAAGCTAACAGAGAAAGAAGTTAGTACAGTAATTTATTTATCAATGTCTGACAAACCAGTCAGCATTGATGAATTGCAGAATAAGGTTTGGGGCTATCAATTAGACATGGAGACCCATACTGTTGAAACACACATTTATAGATTAAGAAAAAAAATTTTCAATATCTTTAAAGATGGTAAATTTATAATTAATAAAAAAAATGGTTATCAAATTAAATAAAAAACTTAATTAAAGCCTTGCACCAATTTGTTGGATCACTTTTGATGACATTTTTGTGCCTCTCTCAAGACACTCATTTATTGATAATTTATTAATATGTCCATGTAGAAACCCAGCAGCAAATAGATCACCGGCACCTGTGAGATCTACAATTTTTAGATTTTTTTGTGCAGCTGTTTCAAAAATCTCTTGACCATTGATTGCAACTGCTCCTTTATCTCCTCTGGTTATAACTATTAAATTATTGAGTTGTTTTGCAAAATTTATAACCTCATCAAAATTCTTTGCTTCTATTAATGAGATAATCTCTTGTTCATTCGCAAAAGTTATATCAAGTTTGTTTTTTACTAGATTTAAAAAATCAGGTTTATGTCTATCTACACAAAACTGATCAGAAAGTGACATAGCTACTATGTTTGCATTGCTTATAGCCTTATCAAAAGCTTTTTTGGGCTCTCCTTCATCCCACAGATATCCTTCTAAAAATATCATCTCACTTTTCCTAATCGCATTTAAATTAACGTCACTTTCATTAATTTTTCCTGCCGTACCTAGAAATGTACACATTGTTCTTTCAGAATCGGGGGTAACTAATATTAAACAAGTGCCCGTTGGTAGGTCTTCTTTTTTTTTTGTATAGAGATATTCTACATTTTCTTTTTTTAAGCCATCTTCATATTTCTTACCAAATTCGTCATCTGAAACTTTTCCTATAAAACCAACCTCAGTACCTAGTTGAGATATACCAACTATTGAGTTTGCAACCGACCCACCAGAAACTGTTTTTTCAATTTTAAGAGTTGTTAGTAATTTATTAAATTCATCCTCTTCAAAAAATAATTTCATCGTACTTTTTGTAAGATTATTTTTAATGATAAAATTATCATCTATCTTGCAAATGACATCTACAATTGCATTACCTATTCCTAAGATTTTCATATTAAGCCTTTTTTGTAATAACAGGTTTTTTTCTATTTGGGTAGCAGGTAGTGCAAATTTTACAAACTAATCCATAGCAATCTCGTGCCTTACAATATTCTCTGCCATAAAATATTATTTGTAAATGTAGTTTAGACCAAGCTTTTTTAGGAAATATTTTTTTTAAATCTTTTTCTGTTTGAACAACACTTTTTCCATTAGTTAAACCCCATCTTTGAGCAAGTCTATGAATATGTGTATCAACTGCAAAAGCGGGATGTCCAAAACCTTGAGACATTACCACACTAGCTGTTTTATGGCCAACCCCAGGAAGTTTTTCAAGCTCTTCAAAGGTTTTAGGTACTTTACCATTATACTTTTCTAAGATTTGTTTAGACATTAGATAAATACTTTTAGCTTTGACTCTAAAAATCCCAATTTTTTTTATTAATTTTTCAATTTTTTTTCTACCTAATTTTACAAAGTGTTCAGGTTTATAATATTTTGGATAAATATTTTTTGTAACATTATTTACGTTAACATCTGTGCATTGAGCCGAGAGAAGCACAGAAACTAATAGAGTAAAAGTATTTTTACTCTTAAGAGGTATTGGAGTTTTAGGATAAATTTTATTTAAAATTTTAATTATAATTTCAGCTTTTTTTTTTTCATTCATTATGAAAAATTAAGAACATCTCTCATAGAATATAAACCAGGCTTTTTTTTCATTAGCCATTTCGATGCCGTGAGGGCTCCATCGGAATAAAGCGCTCTATCAAAAGCTTCATGATTTAATGTGATTATTTCTTTACCACTTGAAAATTTTACTTCGTGTTCTCCAATTATTTCGCCTTTTCTAATTGAGTTAAAATTAATTTTTTTTCCATAAGGAAATGACTTTTTATTCAAAAACTTTTTACCAATTAAATCATATAAATTTTTATTTTTTCCGTCAGCGACTCCTTTTCCTAGCATTAAAGCCGTACCTGATGGGAAGTCTTTTTTGTATTTATGATGTGCTTCAAATATTTTAGTTAGATATTCATTACCCAAGGACCTAGAAGTTATTTCTACTAAATACATTAATAAATTGACTCCTAAGCTCATATTGCCAGCTTTTAAAATAGGTATTTTTTTTGAATATTGTTTAATTTTATTTTCTTGGTTTTTGTTAAAACCAGTCGTTCCGATAACCACTTTTTTTTTAAGTCTAGATGCGATTTCTAGTATCTCTAAAGTGCATTTGGGGATTGTAAAATCTATAATTACATCTGTTTTTTTAAAAGCCTCATCAGAATTTAATTCTGGTTTAATACCATTGAATTTTTTATTAATTGATCGGTTTTCTGTAAGAGTGACCAATTTAAAATATTTATTTTTTTTAGAAGATGTGATTAGTTGCTGGCCCATTCTGCCCATGCAGCCTGAAATTGCTAAATTAATCTTTTTCATTAAAGAAATTTATAACTAACTTTTGTATGAATAAAAGCTTAGTTTTTCCAAAAGCTCTTAGCCTTATTAAAGAATTGTTTTATACTGGGATTTGATTTCTCATTTTCAATTTGTCTAAATTTTTCTAATAATTCTTTTTGTTCTTTATTTAGTGAAATGGGAACCTCAGTATTAATTTGTACATATAAATCGCCAGTTCCACTTCCTCTCATATAAGGCATACCTTTGCCTCGCAATCTAAATTGTTTGCCAGATTGTGTTCCTTCAGGTATTTTTATTTTTGCTTTACCTCCATCAATAGTTGGTATTTCTATCGTTGTTCCAAGTGCCGCGTCTGCAATAGAAATTGGAAACTCAAAAAATAAATTTTCATCAGATCGTTTGAATAATTCATGAGATTTTACATTAATAAATAGGTATAAATCCCCATTAGCGCCTCCTCTAGAACCAGCTTCACCTTTGCCTGCTAATCTTATTCTAGTTCCATCATCCACACCTTTTGGAATGGTAACATTAATTTTTTTGGAGGTT
>Ga0181595_10006324_pt1 | contig 10200 bp, 10 predicted proteins | sample 041ome_7_FD_145604 | JGI IMG/M metagenome (GOLD analysis project Ga0181595, IMG submission 145604) | Coastal salt marsh microbial communities from the Groves Creek Marsh, Skidaway Island, Georgia - 041401AS metaG (spades assembly) | ecosystem: Environmental > Aquatic > Marine > Intertidal zone... | reverse complement strand
GGATTCCCGATGGTAGCTCAATCCACTCCGATGTCAGGCCACGATGCAGAGAATCGAGGTTGTTGGCAGGTCGCGGTTATACTGGTTCGAGACTTTTCAGCCTATCGCAGTGACTTCCAGTCTGTGACTGCTGGCGCTAGGAGCCGTTTTGAGGCTGCAGACTGGGCTGCTGTTCAGCGGGCCGCAGCTTCGAGAATTCGGCTTTATAGCGACCATCGTCAACGCTGTTTTGCCCGTTTGAATGACCTGGTCCAGTCATTTTCGTTGGCAGATTGGCAGCAAACAAAATGCCATTTTCAGTCTTTGATTGATGGCATGCCGGACGAGGAACTCGCGCAAACTTGGTACAACACGCTTTACCGAAAACTCAAGGGTCGGGACTCGCTGCAATCGAACGTCGCCTTTATAGAACAACTGACCACGACCCAAGTAGCACCTGCACCTTTTGAGTTGTTTCACTTCACGCAGGCCGAAAACTTGGCATCGCTATTTGAGCAGATCCTGCTGAGTTATCCCTTTGAAGTCCCCTTCGCTAATCTTGAAAGAGATGTTGCCGCGATGTCTCAATCGTTAAGCCAGCATTTCGATGCGCAAAATGGTGAGAAGATCCTCGCAACTTTGCTCAGAAGCGTCTTTTACCGCAATAAAGGTGCTTACTTGATTGGTCAAATTGTCCTAGACGAGCGCGTCTTTCCTTTAGCGATAGCACTCCAACATGATCGATCTGAAGGTTTGGCTGTGGATGCAATTTTATGGAATGAAAACGATCTCTCAAGGATTTTCAGCTTCACCCGAGCTTATTTTATGGTGGATACCGCGAGACCCCAATCTATCGTTCAGTTTTTGGCTGCTTTGATGCCTCAGAAAAAGACCGCCGAGTTATACAGTAGCCTTGGCTTTTTCAAACACGGCAAAACGGTCTTCTACGCGGATTTCAACGCCCATCTCAAGCACACCTCGGATCTGTTTAGGCGAGCGGAGGGGACTCAAGGCCTCGTGATGGCAGTATTCAAGCTTGAATCCTATCAGGTGGTGTTCAAGGTGATTCGAGATCAGTTTCCTGCGTCAAAAAATGTGACGAAGGCGCAGGTGAGGCGAGCTTATCATCTCGTGAAAACCCATGATCGAGTAGGCCGAATGGCTGATACCCATGAGTTTCTTGAATTATGTTTGCCGACGAATCGGTTCTCTGAGGAAGTGCTGGAGGAGCTGCTGACCGACTGTAGCGATTGTGTTTCTTTGGATGATGGGCTGGTCAGGCTGCAACATGTTTATATCGAGCGGCTGATGACCCCTTTAAATCTTTATCTACCGCAAGCTTCACCCATTGATCAGAGTTTGGTGTTGGAGGATTATGGCCTGGCAATCAAACAATTAGCTGCAGCGAACATTTTTCCAGGAGACATGTTGCCGAAAAATTTTGGTGTCACGCGTCACGGCAGGGTAGTATTTTATGATTATGATGAAATTTGTTATTTAACTGAAATAAATTTTAGAGCGTTGCCGGCTGCTGACCCGAGCCTCAACTCGGCGGAACCTTGGTTCGAAGTGGGCGAGTTTGATGTCTTTCCAGAAGAGTTTGCACATTTTCTCATGGCGAACGCAGCCTTGAGAGAGATCTTCGGATCCAAGCACGGTGATTTGTTCACCCCAGATTATTGGCAGGGGGTGCAACGCCAAGTTGAGGAGCAACTGATGTTAGATGTGTTTCCGTATTCATCGAACCGCAGACTTAGTAAAGACCCCGCTCGGTAGACAGTAGGAATCTATCAACCATTGTGCTAGAAAGGCGATGCCATGTCAGGTGCCAAGAGCATTAAGCTCAAAGAACCAATCGGTAAGGAGTGAAGCTTGGATCTATACGACGCGATGAGTACCCAGCGTGCCGTGAGGCGGTTAAGACCCGATGCCATTCCAGAGCCGGTATTGGCGAAGGTTTTAGCGGCAGCAGCCTGGGCACCGACTGGTGGTAATGTCCAACCTTTCCGAATGATCACGGTAACCGACCGACAAAAGCTATCGGTCATCCAAAAGCTGTACCAAACGCAATGGTCAATTTATACAGAATCAATGCGAGCGGAAGGCGATGGCCTTGCCCTGCCTAGGCAAAAGATGCTTCGCGCAGGGGATTACCTTGCGGCTAATATGCATGAGGTACCCGTGCTCGTGGTGGTGTGCTTCAATGCTAATCTAATGGCTATAACGGATGCTGATCTTGATAGGCCCTCGATTGTTGGGGGCGGCTCAGTGTATACCGCTGTTCAAAACCTTATGCTCGCCTGTCGGGCCGAGGGCTTGGGCTGTGTACTTACCACCTTATTGTGTTACCAAGAGCAGGAAATCAAAGCCCTCTTAGAAATACCGGAAGAATGGGGTACTTGCGCTGCGATTCCAATTGGATATCCGGTTCTAAAAGGTTATGGACCGATTAGCAGGCGCCCAATCGACAAGCTGGTGTTCGATAATGTTTGGGGTCAGAGCACGAGTTTGGGGGAGACGCATGGGTAGGTTCTTGTATCGGCTCTACGAGCGGTTGCTGTGGTCTCAGGTGAAGGACGGTCCGAGCCCTAATCATATTGGCTTGATTGTCGATGGTAATCGACGATTTGCGCGAGGCCGGGGTCTTTCGCAAAATTTGGGGCACGAAGAGGGATCGAGTCGGGTTGAGGAGTTTCTCCGCTGGTGCTGGCGACTTGAAATCAAAGTGGTGACTTTATACGGATTCTCAACTGAAAATTTTAATCGCTCTGAAGATGAGGTGGACTATCTCATGGAGTTGATTATGACCAAGCTAAAGCAGTTTCAAACAGATCCCGCGATTAAATCCGAACGGGTGCGGGTGAAGGTGATCGGCCGGCGTGAGGATTTAAGCGATGCCATGAATGCGGAAATCGACTTGGTAGAGTCAATGACGGCTGATCACGATCGGTTTCTTCTGAATATCGCTTTGAGCTATGGCGGCAGAGCTGAGATTATCGATGCGGTAAAACAAGTGGCTGCTGAGGTTAAGGCAGGGAGTCTGGAGATCGATGCGATTACCGAGCAAGGGTTTGCAGACTATCTGTACACCGTCGGCGTACCTGATCCAGATCTCATCATTCGAACGTCAGGAGAGGAGCGGCTCTCAGGATTTTTACTATGGCAGAGCGCTTACTCGGAGCTTTATTTTACAGAGGTGTATTGGCCGGCATTTCGAATGATTGATTTTTGGCGAGCAATAAGGGTCTACCAGCAAAGAGAACGTCGATTCGGCAAATGAAAGGTTGGCTTTGCGCTCTTGGGCCGAATAGATTTGGGATTAATTCGGTAAATGGGTGAAATACAAGGGTGCGTTAAACCTGTTTGAAACAAGGGTATAAAGGTTTTTTAGGTGGTACAGGTGGTATAGGTGTTAAGGATGGCTTGTGGCAGCGCTTGACAATAATATTAAGTTTCCGTGTCTGGTTATCACCAGCGAAGACGGCTTAGGTACTGTTCATCGGCTAGAGCAGGACGTCGTCACGCTGGGCAGCGACGAGAAGGCTAATGTTTATCTTCCGATGCGAGGGGTAGGACCTGCCCATACGATATTGTCGCGAGCAGATCAGAACGGTGATTGGTTGCTCACCAGTTGCGCCGATAATTTGACGATGCACAACGATGTGCTGGTCACTGATCCTAAAGTCATCGTTGATGGCGATCGTATCGAGCTGGGCAACGTAAAACTCAAATTTCGATTCTTTGATGAAGAAGACGAACACTATCATGCAGCCTTGCGGCAGCTTGCCATCAGAGACGGTATAACCCAACTGTATAACGTGCGGTACTTTGCGGATTCACTCCAAAAAGAACACGAGTATAGCTATCGAAAGCAATCCTCTTTGGCGCTGCTGTTTATGGATATCGATCATTTTAAATTGGTGAACGATCGGTTTGGTCACGCCTATGGTGATTTTGTTCTGAAGGAATTGGCATCCCTGCTGACGACTAAAATAAGAGGTTACGATTTGCTTGCTCGCTATGGTGGCGAAGAATTTGTATTTATGGTCCGCGAAGAATCACACCAAGCGGTGCATGAGTTAGCCCATAGAGTTTGCAGCGACGTGCGAAATCATGTGTTTAATCATGCGGGTATCCGCACCAAATTGACCGTCAGTATTGGCTACTATTGGTGGGATGGCAAAGACCGAGAAACTTCTGCCGAAGACATTTTGCGCATTGCTGATGATCACCTCTATCAGGCAAAAGATGCGGGTCGAGACCAGGTTATCCCAGCGTCATTGTCGAATCCAGAAATTCCCTAGGTCAATCAAAGGTCGTGTTATTGAGCTAAGGAGCAAAAGTTTTATTGGCCAATGCCTGGATCGTGTCAATAGCGTAAAGCCGCAAAAACTGCTCCGTCGGGCATTGTTAAGCCGTTTGTGCTTAGCGGTTTAAAATCCGCGCCCAAAATTGTCTGCGTCGCGTTTTTTATTTCAGAAAGCTACTGGGTGAAGGTGTTTCCTATTGGATGAATGATGTGTGGGCCGAATATCAAAATGAGTCCGGTTGCTCCAAAGACGATGTTCAGTAACAAGGTTAGATTAATCTAGGTGGTTTAGCGGCGCTGCCTTAAGCTAAGCCATCGGTCGAGGATAGATAGGGCCGTTGAGATCACCAGAGCCCAGTACAAGAAATCTAAAAATGGCGCGCCCCTTGAAAGGCTTGGTAGCGTCATGGTGCCGAGAAAAATACCGACAAGCGCGAAGTAGGCTATGCCGTTATAGCGCCCGAGCCGACTGGCGATCAGGGGGCGGCCCTGATGCGCACCAGATCCAAAGCTATAATGAATAAATGCGACTGCGATCAGTGCTGATAGTAAAAGAGGTAAGCCCTGACTAAGGCTAAAAGCGCCAATAGTTGAAATTACGAAAACCGCATCGGCGCCATGATCGACAAGCCCGCCTCTCGCTGAAGCGGTGTGCAGGTATCGGGCCATTGGGCCATCGATAAGATCTGTGATGACAGCAAGCACATAACCCATGAGTGCTAAATGCCACGATCCGTCGAAAATAGCCCAACACACCCAGAGGGCAAGACCTAATCGGCTTAAACTCAGGGCATTGGGTAAGTGTTTTAAAACGCTTATGATGATCGCCTCAAAGAATCGGCTTGGTACCAATGATGACTGTAACAGATTTTGCGCAGGTTTCTGCGCGGGCAAGGCCGAGCGCACTAGGACGTGTCAGCTCGTTGTTCGGATTTAGCGGTAGCGTTGGACTCGCTAACTTACCGGTCTTTTCGGGTAAGCGTTGGATGGTTTCGAGAGTTGCTTTGGTTGCCAGTCTTGGGCTTATTATGGGCTTAGGGCCTTTTGAGCGAATGCCGGGAGGGCGAATTCTGGGGCCCGAAATCTCAACACCTGTTGCGCATTGGCGGTTCGTATCCGCTGCTCGCCAATGTGCACTTGAAGTCAGGCCCAGTTATCCGCACTCGGTGACAGTGAACTGTTGGCACCTAGATGGGCAGTTGTACATAGGATGTATGGCTTGTGAAGGCAAAACTTGGTCCAGATATGTTCAAGAGGTTCCGATGGCGCGTGTGAAAATTCTTGATGCGATCTATCCCGTTGCGATGCAGCGCGTGTCGAAAGTCGAGGAAGTCGCTGCTGCTTGGGAGGCGCGCTGGCTGAACCTGGGAAGGGAGCTGCCAGCGCCAGCTGTACCGGGCGGTTATTGGTTGTATCGGGTAACCTCGCGATGAAAATCGCAATCGCGGGCGCTAACGGAAATCTTGGGCGGCGCTTGATTGCAGCCCTCGGTCATGATCATCAATTATTAGGTTTGGTGCGGTCGCCCAGTGCGGCGGAGCATTTGATATCGTTACCCTGTCAAGTGGCGATGGTTGCGTATCAGGATGTGGAACAATTGTCGAACTTGATTCAAGGGTTTGATGTGCTGATCAATTTAACGGGTATTATCAAAGCGACCCGCACCAATCCGTATGTTAAGGCACATGAGGAAACGGCTAAAGCCTTAGTTTTAGCGTGTCAGCAAGCAGAGGTCCCTCGGATCATTGCCCTTGGAATTTGTGGCACAGAGGCGGAGCACCCAAACGCTTGTTTTCGGTCTAGAGCAGCCTGTGAAGCACTACAATTAGAGGGTTTAAGCGACAGTGTAATTTTGCGCGTACCTATGGTGTTAGGTGAAGGCGATTACGCTAGCCGCGCGTTGGTCAAACGGGCGAACAGCCGGCTAGCGTGGACCTTTCGAGCGAGGAGTATGGAGCAACCCATTTATGCTGGAGACGTCATTGAGGCGATTCGTCAGCTGTGCTTTACCAAGATCACAGGTATTGTGATGTTAGCTGGGCCCGAATCGATTACGCGTCGAGCCCTGATCACCCGATGCGCCGGATTTGTCGATAACCATTCGGTAACGGTTGTTTCTTTACCCTTAGCCTTAGGGCTTTTTGTTTCGTTCCTTTTAGAGCGTTTTATGAGTTCGCCACCGGTGACGCCAGCTATGCTGGGGGTGCTTGATCATGACGATAATTTTGATGTGCACTTGCCGGAGACCCTTGACCTGACCCTGACGCCGCTAGACACTATCCTCGAGCGGATAACCAAGTTGCCTGCATAAAGCTGGAATAGCAACCTCCGCAGGAGTCGTTATCTTCAGTGACGCCTGATCGTCTACTCGAGTCCAGCCCGGATTAATCAACCAGATGGGCTTATCTTTGGCGAGAGCATAGCGACAAAACCGATATCCGGAAAATAGTTTGAGAGAGCTTCCGACCACTAGCAAGGCATCAGCCTGATCGATAAAGCGATAGATTTGGGCAACTAGGTCTACCTCGACACTACCTCCGAAGAAAACGACTCTGGGTTTTAAGTCACCGCCGCAAGCCGAGCAGCTCGGGCATTGGAAATCGCGAATAGCTTGGTCTGCAATATCTGCGTCGCCGTCGGGTAACAAAACCTGTGAATCGGTTGTTGGCGCAATTAAGGCCTCTAGCTGCTGTTGCACATCGCTGCGTTTATGTTGCTGAGCGCAGGACAGACAATCTACCCAGTCAAGATTTCCGTGAAGGTGAAAGACTTGTCGGGTGCCCGCCTGTTCATGCAGCGAATCAACATTTTGAGTTACCACCTGGCGAATCAGGCCGGCGTCATGAAGACGTTTTAGCCCGAGATGGGCTGAATTGGGTCGAGCCCTCGCAAATATAGGCCAACCTCGTGCACTCCTTGCCCAGTACCTTTGTCGAACAGTGGGGTCATCGAGAAAAGCTTGATGCAGTATGGGAGATTGCCCTTGCCAGTTGCCGTCCTGATCGCGATAGGTTGGTATGCCTGAGGCGAGACTTAAGCCCGCGCCCGTTAGACACACAACATGGGGGCTGGCTTTAAATCGATCAAGGAGTTGTTCAAAGGGGAAAGTGGCGGTCGTTGTCATAGCTTTGCTGCATTCGATAACACGGGAAGGGCGTGAGGTTTAAGTTAGCTTCCAAAGATCAGACCTAAGCCTAACCGAGATCACCACTGCGAACATGGCTAGCGATGCAATCGCGAGTGCACTGCTCGGTCCAAACCAAGCGACTAAGTAGCCTGAGATTAGAGCGCCAATTGGCCCGGCTCCCATAAATGAAAAAGCGTAAAACGCCATCATTCTGCCTCGTTGATCCTCGGGAGAATGTTCTTGCATGATGGTGCGCGCCATTGTCATCGCAATGCCGCCACACATACCCCAAAAAAACAAAATACCTGTTAAGAAGCTAAACGGTAAATCAAGCGCGGTTGCCGCTAGAACCAAAGCGCCGAGACCTTGCGCTGTGAGCAAAGCACGCCCCTTACGCGCGATGTCGCCGAATCGCAGGAGTATCATAATGGTCAGAAACAGTCCCAGAGAATTGGCAGCATTGACGATGGACATTTCGGTTGAAGAGCCTGAATAGACTTCCCGTATGAGCAATGGAATAGTCACGATATAAGAACCCATAAAACAGATACCCATAGCGACATTTTGAAGTACAACGACTCGCATAGCGGAGGACGCTTTCACGCTGTTGAAGCCCTCGTAAATGGAGGCACCCAGTTGATGCAAGATACTAGATTGGGTCCGTGCGCTTTGGATCAGGGGTATCCTCAAGGTCTGATAAGCAAAGACGCCGACGGTGAGTACCACGCTCTGTATGCTGAGCATGACGATGGCGCCCAAGGCGTCAGCTAGAGAGGCGATTAAGATGCCGATCATTTGTACCCCAAATTGAATAAGACTCACTTGAGCTACCCGACGTTGGATTTGGCCATCGGCCACCAAGGGTAGAATGCCATCCCGAGCAGGGGTCAAGATTGCTTGAGCACAGCCCATACATACAGCAAACAGCAAGAATTTCTCGTAGCTCAGTGATGTCAGCATCATGGAAACTGCTAGCCCTGCCGCAATAATTGCCGCTAGCGATTGGCCAATTAACGCAATGCGTCTGCCACCGTACTGATCGGCTATGCTGCCTCCGATCAACATAAATAAAGTACCGGGCAACAGATATGCCATCTGAGCAATACCTACTTTGTCGGGACTGGCGTTTAATACGATGGTCACCAGCCAGGCAAAGAGCACTGTTTGCATGCCGTAAGCCAAGAACCAAGCGCCAGTAGCGAAAAAGTAACTTGTAAGGGGTCTAATCATCCCGCGATTTCTCGATTTTTGTGAGTGTTTCTGGGACAAATACAGCCATAACCCCAAGACCTAGATACCCAAGGGCCGCAGAGGCTAGAATACTCGGGCCCAAGCCAATACTGCCGGCAATCGCAGCGACTAAACTGGGGCCAACAAGTGAGCCAGCGTCACCAATGAGCCGCCACGTACCCAAAAAGGGACCTCTCTCGTTAACCGGAGCAAAATCTGTGCCCAGCGTCATATTGATGCCGCTACCGATGCCGTTGCCAGCGCCGGCGAAACAGGCTGCCAGGGTAAACATCAAGAGGCTATCGGTGAATGCAATCAAAAGCACGCCCGAGCTCAGTAATCCTAGACAGCCCATTCCGGCAACCCGCCTGCCATAGAGATCCATGATTAAGCCGGCAGCTGGAAACAACATCATGTCAATCGCAGCAGAAATCCCGACCACCATACCAATTTCAGCCGGATTTAGCCCGAGATAGGCACCCCACAAGGGGACCAGTAACGTCCGTGCGGCCCTTAGTAAGGTAAGTAGGAATACCACAGTCCCGGCTGTCATAAAGATCGTCTGATGGCGCTTGAGCAAGGCCCAAAGTGACTGGGACGACCTTTGGGGGCTTGCTTGGTCGTGCCGATGATCGGCGTTTATCGATCGTTGAGGCTGAGCGCGGGATCTGATCGCCGTCAGTACTAAAATGGCGAGCGTGAGCCCTGAAAGGCCAGCAATAGCGACGAACGCTACGGTGTAACTGCTATGAAAGACTAGATACCCGCCGATGACAGGGCCTAGAAAGTTGCCTACTCGTTGCAAACCGGCCAGACTCGAAAGCGCCTGTCCACGAAAGGCGGTAGGCACCGAGTCACTGATGAACGTTAACCTAGCAAGTAACCAAGTGGCCATGGAAAGCCCGATAACGAAGGTGAATAGCGCAAGTTCAGCGAGGCCATCTGCAGATGCCGCACCTAGGCTCGCGGCGACCATTAGCCCGACGCCGACTCGCATCACCCAGGCATCCCCCAGTTTCTGCGCAGCATAGCCTGCAGGAATGTCAGCAACCATGTTACCCAGGCCTCGGCAGGCAAAAATCATTGCCGCCGCCGCTGGAGAGCCACCCACCTCGAGCGCGTAAAGGGGTATCAGTAAAAGCGCGGCACCCTGGCAGATAGACATTAAAAACGACGGGAGATAGACAGGGATGAATAAGGATTGATACATCGCCCATCGAGAATCAGTGGTTTGGGGGTTAGTCAATTAGCGGGCCTCGCGAGGGGCTGTTATATCGTGCCTTCTGGTTGCTTGCAACACACTGAGGCTTGAAAGGCGATACGAGCAGGGAAAGGGGCTCTGCGTATCAACTAACCGAAAGGTGTCTTGAGGTGGCGTCAAGATGAGACTGGCTGAAGGCCCGGTTTAGCGGTTAGGCAGCTTGATCGACCGCTTCTTTTGAGGGGAGGGGTTCGCTTAGACTGACAGGGTCTTCTTGAGCGTTACTCGCGGTTTCCGTGTCAAAATAACCGTTCAGAAGATTGACGACCTCTGGATCAAACGGACCTGGATTGA
>Ga0181595_10006305_pt1 | contig 10214 bp, 10 predicted proteins | sample 041ome_7_FD_145604 | JGI IMG/M metagenome (GOLD analysis project Ga0181595, IMG submission 145604) | Coastal salt marsh microbial communities from the Groves Creek Marsh, Skidaway Island, Georgia - 041401AS metaG (spades assembly) | ecosystem: Environmental > Aquatic > Marine > Intertidal zone... | reverse complement strand
CGCCGGTGCCACGCGGGCGCTGATCGATGCGGGGGCGGACGGCGTCAAGGTCGGCATCGGTCCGGGGTCGATCTGCACCACGCGCGTCGTCGCGGGCGTCGGCGTGCCGCAGCTCACCGCGATCATGGAATCGGCGGAAGAGGCCGACAAGTCGGGCATTCCGATCGTCGCCGATGGCGGCCTCAGAACCTCGGGCGATGCGGCCAAGGCGCTCGCCGCCGGCGCGTCGACGATCATGATCGGGTCGATGCTCGCAGGCACCGAAGAAGCTCCGGGCGAGACCTTCCTGTACCAGGGCCGCGCCTATAAGAGCTATCGCGGCATGGGCAGCGTCGGCGCGATGGCGCGCGGCAGCGCCGACCGCTATTTCCAGCAGGACATCAAGGATCAGCTCAAGCTCGTCCCCGAGGGCATCGAGGGCCAGGTGCCGTTCAAGGGCCCGGCGCGCGACGTCGTCCACCAGCTGGTCGGCGGCATCAAGGCGGCGATGGGCTATACCGGATCGCCCACGATCGAGGCGCTGCGCCGCAATGCCGAGTTCGTGCGGATCACCAATGCGGGCCTGCGCGAAAGCCACGTCCATGATGTGACGATCACCCGCGAGGCCCCGAACTATCCGACCCGCTGACGGGCGATGATCGAGCTCATCCCCTATATGCTGATCCTGGCCTGGTCGGTACCGGGCCAGCCCGGCAGGGTCGAGGTCGAACGGGTCAACCAGCTGTTCGCCGACGCCGAGCAATGCGAGCGCGCGGCGACGGGCTTTGTCGCCTCGCTCCGGCGGGACGGCGTAACGCATATCTGCATGCCGGTGCCGGGCTCCGAAGAGTTCGACACGCTGTTCCGCCAGCTCGATGCCGAGGCCGAGAAGGCGCGGCGAGAGGCGGGGGAATGACCCCGGCGGCCCGCGTCCAGGCGGCGATCGATCTGGTCGATGCGATCCTCGGTGCCGCACGCGGCCAGGGGGCGAGCGCCGACACGCTGGCGCGCAATTTCTTCCGCGAGCGGCGCTATATGGGATCGGGCGACCGGCGCGCGGTGCGCGACCTGGCCTGGCGCGCGGTGCGGCGCTTCGGCGAGTTGCCCCAGAACGGCCGCGCGGCGCTGGCCGGGCTGGCGCGCGAGGATGCGGCGCTGGCCGAGCTGTTCGATGGTTCGACTTACGGACCTGCGGCGCTCGCCGAGAATGAGCCGGTGGCCTCTGGTGGCGTTATTCCCGCATGGATCGAGGCGCTGCTGCCGCCGCTGTTCGATGAGGCGGAAAAGGCCGCGTTGCTCGACCGCGCGCCGCTTGACTTGCGCTACGATCCCGCGCGGACCGATCCGGATGCACTTCGCGCCATATGGCCGGAGATCGAATTCAGCGATGCGCTGCCGCGTGCCGCGCGGCTGCCGGGCAACACGCCTGTCGAGGACAGCGCGCCCTGGCAAGCGGGTGCGATCGACGTGCAGGACTGGGGCAGCCAGGCAATCGTCCAGGCGTGCCTCGGCGAGCAGGCCCCGGCGCTGGTGATCGACCTGTGCGCGGACGCTGGCGCTGTCCGCGCTGCTGCCCGAGGCACGGATCATCGCATCGGACACCAGCCGCGACCGCTTGCAGGCGATGGAGCCGCGCCGGAAGCGCGCCGGGCGCGACCGGATCGAGCCGCTGCTGCTCGATCCGAAGCGCGAATGGGAGCGGCTCGCTCCGTTCGAAGGCCAGGCCGATCTGGTGCTGGTCGATGCGCCGTGCAGCGGATCGGGCACGTGGCGGCGCAATCCCGAAACGCGCTGGCGGCTCACCCCCGATCGGCTGGCGCGCGTGGTGGCCGAGCAGGCCCGGCTGATCGAGATCGCCCTGCGGCTGGTGCAGCCCGGCGGGGCTTTGGTCTATGCTGTCTGTTCGCTGCTGCCCGACGAGGGGCCACGCCAGGCCGCGCGCGGCTTGTGCGATCGGGAGGGCTGGACTATCGTCAATCCCGATATGCAGATTGGCCGCCTGATCGGAGCCGATGGACGGCTTTGCGACGCATCAGACCCTGCGCCTGCCGCCGGCCGACTGCTCACCCCGCGTCATGACGGCACCGATGGCTTTTTCTTCACAAGAGCCCGGCGGTCATGATAGCTTTACGCTCTGCCTGGGAGACTATCATGCGTTTTGCGCCCGCCGCCATTGCCCTGTCGCTCGTTCTCGCGACCGTTTCGAGCACCGGGATCGGCCAGCCGGTCCGCTATGCGGTCAATCCGGCGTCGCAGCTGCTGGTCGATGAAGGCGCGAAGGTGCAGGCGGCTGGCAAGCTCGACGACGCCAACAGCCTCTATGAAGCTGCGCTCGCGGTCGATCCGGGCAACCGCGCCGCCTATATCGCACTGGCGCAGGTGGCGAGTGCGCAGAACCTGCCGGGCAAGGCGATCCGCTATTATCGCGAGGCGCTGCGGCTCGATCCGAACGATATCGCCGCGCTGGCCGGCCAGGGCGAAGCGATGATCCAGCGCGGCGCGGTCGAAAAGGCGCGGCGCAACCTGGTGCGCATCGAGGCGCTGTGCACCAGCACCTGCACCGAAGCCGGCCGCCTGCTCGCCGCGATCGACAAGGCCGCGGCCAAGCCCGTGCTGTCTGCCGAAGCGGTGGCCTCGACGCCGACGGTGACCGAGCAGCCTTGATCTTCCGGATACCGGCCCACGTCCGCTCAGCCTGAGCTTGTCGAAGGCCCCGCATCGAGGTTGCCGGAATGTGCGACATCACCCCCGCGCAGGCGGGGGTCCCGCTTCATCTTCTGCGCGAAAGAAGAGCGGGATTCCCGCGTTCGCGGGAATGACGGCAATTGGGACTTCGCTTGGCGCGGAGCCTTCGACAGGCTCAGGCTGAGCGGGGGATGTGTGGAGGCGCTGCGTCTTCTGGCGCGGCCTTGGCCATGCCCGGCATCTCCTTGATATACAAGTCGCGCTGCGGGAACGGGATCTCGATTCCGTGTTCCTTGAACAGCGTCCACACGCGCATCAGCACGTCGCCGCGGATATTGCCCATGCCGCCCTCGGGATCGGCGATCCAGGCGCGGATTTCCCAGTTGACGCTGTTGTCGGCAAACTCGGTCATCCAGATGCGCGGGGCGGGGTCCTTGAGCACGCGCGGGGCCTCGTCCACCGCGCGGTAGAGCAGCTCCTGCACCAGCTGCATGTCGCTCGAATAGCTGACGCCGAGCGGGATGCGCATGCGCACGTTGCGGTCCGAATAGGACCAGTTCTCGACCGGCGTGGTCATCAGGTCCTCGTTCGGGATCAGATGCTCCTTGCCGTCGCGGGTGATGACCGAGACCGCGCGCACGCCGATCTTGTTCACCCAGCCGAAGCTGTCGCCCACCGCGATGACGTCGCCCGGCTTGATCGAACGGTCGAGCAGCAGGATGATGCCGGCGAACAGGTTGCCGATCGTCTTCTGCAGCCCGAAGCCGATGGCGAGCCCGAATGCGCCCGAAAAGAAGCTGAGCGCGGTGAGGTCGATGCCCAAAGTGTCGATGCCGATGAAAAAGGCGAGCACGATGACGACGACGCCCGCGATCTTCTGCCCGAGCAGCTTCTGCGTCGGGTCCAGACCGTCGCTGCTGCCGATGATGTGCCCGGCGATGCGGTTGACCACGCGTGCGGCGGTGTAGAGCACCAGGATGGTGATCGCGATCGTCACCACCCAGAGCAGCGAAAAGCGCTTCTGCCCCAGGTCGAAGCCCACCCGGTCCATCGCGGTGGTGATCGGGTCGAGCCCGCCGAACATGCTCGCGAGGATCGAGATCAGCGTGGCTAGGCCGAGGAACGTGCCGAGCCAGTCGGGCATGCGCACGCCGCGCACGAGATCGTTGACGAACAATGCAAGCGAGATCGCAAGTGTCAGCCCGAACACGACCGAGGCGATCAGGCTCCAGTCGTACAGGTTGAGCGCCATGCCGATCAGCATCGCGGTGGTGAAGCGGCGCACCATGTCGCGGATGCGGCGGCGCGCGAGCTGGCTTTCATAGCCCGCGCGGCGCTCCCAGATCGCGGCGAGGCGCAGATAGATCAGGCGGCTGAGGCCCCAGCCCACCATCAACGCGGCGGTGGCAATCAGCGCGGCGATGATGCCTTCGACATATTGCAGGTCGTCCGGGCGCTCGATCCAGCCCCAGCGCATGAACAGTGCGGAAATTCCTGCGGTCATGCGGCCATGGTAAAGGCGGCGAGCCCCTTGGCAAGGTCGGCGATGAGGTCGTCGGTATCTTCGAGACCGATATGCAGCCGCACCGCGAGCGCATTGGTGTCGCCGGCGGGTGGCCAGGGCGTTGCGCTGCGGCACCGCGCGGGATCGACCGGGATCGCCAGGCTCTCGAACCCGCCCCAGCTATAGCCGATGCCGAACAGGGTCAGCGTATCGATCAGCGCCGCGCGCGCCTCGTCCGTTCCGCCGTCGAGCACGAACGAGAATAGCCCGCTCGACCCCTTGAAGTCGCGCTGCCAGATGGCGTGGCCGGGGCAGGAGGGCAGCGCGGGGTGCAGCACGCGTGCGACCTGCGGCTGCTCGGCCAGCCAGTGTGCTATCTTCAGCGCCGAGGCCTGGTGCTGGCGCAGCCGCACGTCGAGCGTGCGCAGGCCGCGCAGTGCGAGCCAGGCATCATCGGGCGAGACGACATGGCCGAGCGCCTGTGCGGTCTGGCGAAGGCGCGGATACCAGCGTTCGGTCGCGCTGACCGAGCCCAGCATCACGTCCGAATGGCCGACAATATATTTGGTGCAGGCCATGATGCTCATGTCCGCGCCGAGCTCCAGCGCGGGCAGGAACAGCCCCGTCGCCCAAGTATTGTCGATCAGCAGCGCGATGTCCGGATTGGCCGCGCGCGCCGCCGCGCAGATCGCGGGCACGTCCTGCACCTCGAAGGTCAGGCTGCCCGGGCTTTCCATCAGGATCGCGCGGGTGCGTTCGCAGACAAGGCTGGAAATTCCGGAGCCTATGAGCGGATCGTAATAGCGTGTCTCGATGCCGAAGCGCTTCAGCAACCCGTCGGCAAAGCTGCGCGAAGGGTCATAGGCGCTGTCGGTCATCAGCAGCACGTCGCCCGGCGACAGCACGCTGAGCAGCGCGCCGGTGATCGCGGCGACGCCCGAGGGGTAGAGCATCGTGCCATACGCTTGCGGCTCGAGCTGGGTCAGCGCCTCCGCCAATGCCCATTGCGTCGGCGCACCCCTGCGACCGTAGAAAAAGCGTCCATCCTCATTGGTTTGCGGACCGGAGTTGAGAGCGGCTGTATCGGGATAGAGATGGGTGCTTGCGCGCCACACCGGCGGATTGACCACCGCGCCCGGCTGCTCCGCGGTCCCCGTCCACTCGACGCGGCGGCCACCGGTTACAAGGCGGGTGGTGGGCGATTGCGGGGAGGAAGGAGGCTTGGGCATCTGTCGGTCCTGTCCTCGCCCCTTCAGGGGAGAGGATACGCAGCCTTGCATGCGCAGCATGCTAGGCGGAGTTGGAGAGGGGCGGCGGCTGGATGCCGACGCTTGCCCCTCTCCCACTGCGACTAGGTTCGCGTGCCGCTCACCAAGTCTCGTTGCCCTCTCCCCTGAAGGGGAGAGGCGGAAAGATTATCCCGTCACCTTGGGCGCATCGGCATCGGCGCCCCATTCGGCCCAGCTGCCGTCATAAAGCGACACGTCGGTCTTGCCGAGCAGGTGCGCGCCGAAGGCGACGACGCTGGCGGTCATGCCCGATCCGCAGGTGGTGACCATCGGCTTTTCGATATCGATGCCGGCGCCTTCGAACGCGGCCTTGAGCGCATCGCCGGTCTTCCAGGTGCCATCGGCGTTGAACAGCGCGCTGTGCGGCAGGTTGACCGAGCCGGGGATATGGCCCGAGGCGATGCCGGGACGCGGATCGGCCTCTGCGCCGGTGAAGCGCGCGGTCGGGCGGGCGTCGACGACCTGTTCGGCCTTGCTGTGCAGGTTGGCGAGCATGTCCGCCTTGGTGCGGACGTTCTTGCGGTCTTCCCACACGGTGAAATGGCGATGACGCAGCGTTTCCTTGCCCGATTTGAGCGGGCGGCCCTCGGCCTTCCACTTGGCGATGCCGCCGTCGAGGATCGCGACCGCGTGCGCGCCGAACATGGTCAGCATGAACCAGGCGCGCGCCGAGGACTTCAGCGGGCTGTCGTCGTAGAGCACGATGCGGCTGCCATCGCCGAGGCCCAGCGACTGCATGCGGCTGGCGAACTTTTCGGCCGGAGGAAGGGTGTTCTCGACTGCGGCGTTGCTGTCGACCAGCTCTTCCAGGTCCATGAATACCGCGCCGGGGATGTGGCCTGCTTCATATTCGGCGAGCGCGTTGCGGCCATGATCGGGCAGGAACTTGGTCGCATCGACGATGCGGAGATCCGAAGCGCCCATCTCGTTGGCGAGCCATTCGGTTGAAACCAGCGAATCCATCTTGGATATTCTCCCTCTGCGAATGCGCGCCCGATTATCGGCATTTCCCGGCTTTTTAGACGTGAAACCCGGCTGGTTGCCCGGCCGGGATTGCCTGTTTTTTGCGCTGCACCATCGACATTATCGCGTTGCTGCGAACACGTCGAGTCGCAACGGAAAGCGTATGTGCGATTTTTCGCATATGTTGCATCCGCGTGAATCGGGTGGTGGTGCAGCCGATCGCTTCGGGCTAGGGGGGGAAGCCCTGCAATCCGGAGACCTCCCCTCATGCGCATCCTGCTGACCAATGACGATGGCGTCCATGCGCCGGGCCTTGCCGTGCTGGCCGGGATCGCGCGGGCGATCTCTGACGATGTCTGGATCGTCGCGCCTTCGGAAGAGCAGTCGGGCGCTGGCCATTCGCTGACTATCACCCGTCCCTTGCGCGTCCACCAGCATGGCGAGAAGCACTTCTCGGTCACTGGCACGCCCACCGACGCGGTGATGATGGCGGTGGCGCGGCTGATGCAGGACACGCCCCCCGACCTGATCCTGTCGGGCGTCAATCGCGGCGCGAACCTGGGCGAGGACGTGACCTATTCGGGCACCGTCTCCGCCGCGATGGAGGGCGCGCTTGCGGGCATTCCGTCGATCGCATTGAGCCAGGTCTATGCGCGCGAGGGCGCCGGGCTCGACGTCTCGTTCGACGCCGCGACCCACTGGGGCGAGCGCGTGGTGCGCAAGCTCATCAGCCAGCCGATGCCGCCGCGCACGCTGGTCAATGTCAACTTCCCCGCGCTGCCCGCCGATCGGGTGCGGGGCGTGAAGGTCGTCAATCAGGGCTTTCGCGACTACGGGCGGCTCAAGATCGTCACCAACACCGATCCGCGCGGGTTCGAATATCACTGGTTCGGCCTGGGCGCAGCCGAACAGAGCCCCGCGCACAGCACCGATCTGGAAGCCGTGGCCGACGGCTATATCGCGGTGACGCCGCTGCATCTCGATCTGACGCATCACCAGTCGATCGCCGCGCTGACCCAGACCTTTGCGGCGGAGTGACGCGCGAAACGCCTTGGCAGACGTGCCCGGTGTAAATCCTGCGTTGCCCGGTGGCAAAGCGGGCAAACCATGCTAGACACGGCCGCATGGTGTGGGGACACGGAAAGATCGAAACGCGGCTCGCCTTGCTGGCGGCGCTGGGCCTCGCAGGTTGCATTCCGGGTGGGATGACGCCGACATCGATGGAACCCGAGATCACCGAGGCCGGCCAGCCGGCCGCGCCGCCGCTGGCCGAGCCGGTTGCCGGCAGCGATGCGCCGGTTTGGGAAAGCCGTAGCGTTGCGCCCAATGCCGCAGACGTGATCGGCACCACCTATACCGTCCAGCCCGGCGATACGCTGCGCGGCATCGGCAACCGCACCGGGGCAGGATCGGAAGCGATCGCTGCCGCCAATGGGCTCACTGCGCCCTATATTCTGCGGCCAGGACAGCAGCTCACCATCCCCGGCGGGCGCTATCACATGGTGGCGAGCGGCGAGACGGGCATCGCCATCGCCCAGGCGTACAAGGTCGCGTGGAGCGACATCGTCGCGCTGAACGGGCTTGAAGAACCCTATATCCTGCGTATCGGCCAGCGGCTCAAGCTTCCTGCGGGCGCGCAGCTTGCCGCTGCCGCACCCGCCGCGAGGGCCCCCGCCAAACCCGGTACGCAGCCCAGCCGCATCGGCGCGCTGGTGGTCAATATCGACGATGTCGTCACCGGCAGCCAGCCCGCAATCGCCGAAGGCACGGCCGTTCCGCCCGCCAAGCCCGCGCGCGCGCCGGTGGCCGCCAGCGTGCCCGTCGATGTGCCCAAGGGCTTTTCGGGCAAGTTCGTCTGGCCGCTCAGCGGCTCGCTGCTCACGCGCTACGGGCCGGTCGGCAAGGGGCAGATCAGCAACGGTATCGATATCAGCGCGACGCGCGGCCAGCTGTTCCGCGCGGCGGCCGACGGCGTGGTCAGCTATGCCGGTAGCGAGGTCGCGATCTATGGCGGGCTGATCCTGATCAGCCATGGCGGCGGCTGGGTCAGCGCCTATGGCCATGCCGAGCGGATCGACGTGACGCGCGGCCAGGCGGTGAAGGCGGGCCAGGTGCTGGGCGCGGCGGGCCAGAGCGGTTTTGCCGAGACGCCCAAGCTGCATTTCGAGCTGCGCAAGGACCGCAAGCCGGTCGACCCGCTGCAATATCTGCCGCGCGGCTGAGCCACAGGGATGGGCGATTCCGAGATCAAGCCACGCGCGCTGCTGAAACGCGCGGCGCGCCTGCCGGTCTGGGCGGACGTCACCCTGCGGCTGAGCATCGCCTTCTTCCTGATCGCGTTCGTCATCCTGATCCACTGGCTCGATCGCGCCGGGCTCAAGGACAATTATGACGATCATATCAGCTTTCTGGATGTCGTCTATTTCACGATGATCTCGGTCACCACCACCGGCTTTGGCGATATCGCTCCGGTGTCGGACCGGTCGCGGCTGATCGAATCGGTGCTGGTGACGCCGGTGCGCGTCGCGGTGATCTTCATCTTCGTCGGCACCGCCTATAGTTTCGTCATCAAGCGCACATGGGAAAAATGGCAGATGAGCAGGATCCAGCAGCGCCTGAAGGGGCATATCGTGGTGCTGGGCTTCGGCACCAGCGGGTCGGAAGCGGTGCGCGAACTGGTGGCGCGCGGTACCGATCCGTCATGCATCGTCGTGGTCGACCAGTCGGAGGAATCGCTCGCCAAGGCCGAGACGATGGGCTGCAACGTGCTCAATGCCGATGCGACGCGCGACGAGACGCTGAAGGACGTGCATATCGACCGGGCGTGTTCGGCGATCGTCTCGGCGGGGCGCGATGACACCTCGATCCTGATCGTGCTGACCATCCGCCACCTCGCGCCGGACGTGCCGATCAGCGTGGTGATCCGCGCCGGCGACAACGAACTGCTCGCGCGTCAGGCCGGGGCGAACACGGTGATCAATCCGGTGAGCTTTGCCGGGCTGCTGCTCGCCGGATCGTGCAGCGGGCCGCATATCAGCAGCTATCTCGCCGATCTGGCCTCGTCGAGCGGGCGGGTGGTGCTGATCGAGCGCGCGGTGCGGACCGAGGAAATCGGCATCCCGCTGAAGGACATCAAGGACGGCATCGGCGTGCGCATCTATCGCGGCGGCAAGCCCTATGGCTTTTTCGACGACGAAAGCGCCAGCCTGCGTGCGGGCGACCTGATCGTCGTCATCACCCAGGGCGATGGCCGCCCGCCGGTGACCATGGCGGGCGAATAGCGGGCCGGACCGCGCGGCCCGCACCCGCAGGGCGCATCATTTCCTCAACGCGAAACAGGCCTGGCCGCTGCGCGCGACGCTGTCGCACGCCTGCTTGGCCGCCGCCTGGCTGGCGAAAGGACCTGCCTGCAGCTTGGTGATCGGGCCCGCCTTGACCAGATAGGGTTGCAGCCCCGCAAGCGCCTGGTTCTGGCGCTCGAGCCCGCTCCACAGGGTGCGCGCGCGGCCCTCTTCGCTGAACGCACCCAGCTGGATGCGCCAGTCGCCGGAGGCGGCCACGGCAGGCGCGGTGCTCGCAGCGGCGGCAACCGGAGCTGCCGCCACCGGCGCGGCGGGCTTGGGGGCCGAGGCGACGGGAGCAGGCGCGGGCTTGGGCGCCACAGCGACGGTTGCAGGCGCAGGCTTGGGTGCCGGGGCCGGGGTCGACGCCGAGGGCGTGCCCACCGTCGCGAAATCGACGCCTGCGCTCGCTGCGGTGCTGTTGGGGCTGGAGGGCAGGGTGGGAATCACCGT
>Ga0181595_10006297_pt1 | contig 10219 bp, 11 predicted proteins | sample 041ome_7_FD_145604 | JGI IMG/M metagenome (GOLD analysis project Ga0181595, IMG submission 145604) | Coastal salt marsh microbial communities from the Groves Creek Marsh, Skidaway Island, Georgia - 041401AS metaG (spades assembly) | ecosystem: Environmental > Aquatic > Marine > Intertidal zone... | reverse complement strand
TTGTTCTTTAACCAGACTAACAGCGTCCAGTTTGAATTCTTTTGAATAGCTTTTTCGCGTTTTCATATACACTCCAGTTGAGATAATTATCCCTTAACTGGCTGTGTGAATCTATTGGAGCACGTCACATTCTCCCCATCTGGTACTCAACGCTTGTGGTTGAAGGGAAGTCTTTGGAACCTATTCGGCCAAACACTTTCAGAAGTCTGCTCTTGGCGACCTCTGGAAGACCGCATTGATAACATCAATAACTGCAGCTTCCACTTTTCGCCAGTTTCTCTTGCACCGATTAAAGGCAGCACGGTCTATAACAAAAAACAGGAGGGCCTTTACTATATTAAGTCCCGCATCAACTAGGATGCCGACGCATTTTCGTTTCTTTGCTGTCACTAATCTTTTTTGCGACGTGAGCGTGATTTGAACCACATCAGCCTAAATCGAAATTCCATGGAAGTAATTGCTCTATATCCGTTACGCCCTACATTATTTTTTCCATTACATGCATGAGATAGTCGTAAGGAGTGAGGCCATTGGCCTTAGCTGTTTCCGCAATAGAATAAAGCTTAGCGGTAGTGTTTACTCCGTTAGCTGTTTTTGAGAACTTCCAACCTTTTTTATCGATTAAGAACGGCTTAATAGCCCACTCACTTCTGTTGTCGTAGATGTCTAATTGACCATCATCAACATAACGAATGGCTTTTTCCCATTGGTAAAGCCCATAGATGAGCGTTTTTCCAAATTAGCTTTCGGGTAATGCACGCGGCGCAGACTTATCCAGCTATGTCTTAAATTGCTCAAGTAAGGGCACTGCCTTTTCTTGGCGTATATTATAACGCTCCTCAACGGACAATGACTTAATCGTCTCTTCAATGCGGTAAAGCTTTTGAATATGGTAAAGCGCCCATTTATCTTTAAGGGTTTTCTCGCTGTTTTTGCTCTGTGCATTATCCGCTTCTTTAAATTTGCGGCGTAATTGAACTATCCATAACATTGAGCTGGCGTGCAGTTGATGATAACCAAAGAGCTTGGAATTGGATGTTTGTTTCTTTTTCTCTGTGCCAGGCTTTTCTTCGCCATATGCTTTTTCTTGCTCAAGCAGACAGCTGCACTTAAGCTTTGGAATGCAAACACCTACTCGAGCGCACAACGAAAAAAGCCAGTGACTAAAGTGAGTATAAAGTACATTTTGTGTCTATTCGCGTGTGAGTGAGTGCCGACACCTTATCAATATACTCTTCGGTTTTCATTTAAAACGTACACACTATGTATATTGGTGTGTACGTTTTTTTATTTGCGCCGAGTCCATCGGCGGTAACCATTCATCCATGAATTTTTGTTCTGAGTTAAAATGTAACTTTTGAGTGCGACTTGTTCCAACAAGTCGAGAGAGATCGGAGTTTACGTCATTGGTTTAGCAAGGTGGAGGTAGATGTTAACGGTGAGTTCAAAGGTGTCGCCGCATCCATGCGGCTTTGTTAGGTTTGACGTAGCAATTCAACTAAATAGCTGTTTCGCTTATGTGAGTTGCTGTGGGCTTCCGTGATAACCCTAAAATCATCCGAACTGCCAACTATATGAATTTCAGCTTCGGCTCTGGTAATTGCAGTATAGAGCCACGCCCTATCAACGATTTTGCCTTTCTGTAGTGCGATAATGATTCTTGGAAATTGCGAACCTTGGGCTTTGTGTAGGGTTATTGCATAACCCAACTCCATGCAGTCGAGCACAGATTGCGTGACTTCAACCTTGCCACCTGTATCCAGCGTGGCTTCACCATAAGTTCCACCTGATGATTCAACGCTGGTTAGCGCTCCAAGAGAGCCGTTTTGAATGCCTTTGTCATAGTGATTTTGCGTAAATAGAATCGCATCATTTAATCTAAGGTTTTGAAAGAACCTCTCACCGTGCATTTCAAACTCAAGTTTATTCCCGTTAGGGTTGACGGCTTCTTGAGCTAGTTTATTAATGTTAGCAACAAGCGCTTTAGTCGGTACCATCACGCGACTGTTTTCAGGTGATTGCTGATACAAGTCACAACAGACTTGAGCAATGTCGCTCTTTGTCGTTTCGTGGAAGTGAATAGCCCCCGTACTTAGTTTATCAGGCACGATGCCTTGATTAATGAGCTTGGAGTATTCAGGAATACCTGTTGAGCGTTCCTGACGCTTAACGATATCTAGCATGGTATTTGCGATGGCTTTTGACAGAACGATGTCAGCCAGTACCTTGCCGCAGCCGATGGGTGGCAACTGGTCTGGGTCTCCAGTAAATATAATACGAACCGAAGGATGGATATGGTTGACCAAACGATACATGGTTGGCAAGTCAATCATACTGGCTTCATCTATTACCAGAAGATGCTTTTGTTGGTCTAACGTTGGCTCTATTGGCTCGTCACGCAGCAGTTTTGCAATGGTTGATGTGATGTAGCCAACCGATTCATGCAAGCGCATAGCGGCTCTGCCACTCAGCGCTACCGCATGTATTTCAAACCCGATTCGATGGTAGGCTCGAAGTGCGGTTCTAAGTACCGTCGTTTTACCTGTGCCAGCTCCGCCCGTTATGCAACTTACGGCGTTATCTAGACACGTTGTTACTGCTTCAACCTGTTTCTTGGTTAGCTCGTATGGCAATTCATCAACCGCAGAGCAATATGCAGATTCAGCAACTTCGTCATACAGGTTGTTTTGGCTCGCTAATTTTTTAAGTCGTTTTGCAACGACATTTTCCATCAACAATTGTGCCGTTGGATGATAGGTGCCAGTGTCAGGGTTGAGAATGTATTGCGCTCTGTTGTGACCCGCTTTAAACGCTTCCGTCACCAGTTCCTTATCTTTGAGTAATTTGGTTAGGTATGGGCGCAAACGCGCTTGAGTTGTGTAAGTATGACCTTTTTCGATTTCTTTTCGAATGGCTGTTTCAAGTGCAGCACTAAGTCTATTGCTATCACAATTTGTGATCTCAAGTTCGAAGTCGCAATTTGCGACCACAAGATCGACTTGTTCAAATGACATACCAAAGCCAATCAGCACATAAGGATTTTGCTTGATAGCCTCAATGGATTCTTCCCCATGATGTTTCAATAAACGCTGCTGAACACTTGTTGGTATCTTGTGTTCAGTCATCCAGTTACAGTAGGCCAGATTCTTATATTTGGCGTAGCCTTTAAATAGTGCATCGATAGAATCTTCACTCAGGACGCTTCTGAGCCGTTCTCTTGTTTCAGGGGTATCTTTTCTAACTGTTGAGTGGAAGTTCTTCCCTAAAAGCTCCCAAAGTGCTCTCGCTTTACTTTCTCCGATACCTTTAAAGTCAGCTTCTCTTGAAATAAAGCGAATGAGCTGCTCGCCCGTTTCTGGCAGGCTGCATTCGATGTTTTCTGGTGATTCATAGGTGTGCTGTTGCATCACGAATTCACCTGTTTCCATTTCTTCGACTAACCGAGAACCTTTAACCGACCAGTGTTGACCGATTGCGGGTTGTACGGGAATGGTATCGGGTTCAGCTTTAATGGTGATGTAATACTTACCGCTGTTCGTTTTATAGGAGTTTTTTGCCAGCGGCACACCGCTGAATATCACCAAGCTGTTTGAGCTATAAGGGATACTGGTGACACGCATTTGGTCTTCATGCAAAGCAATGTTCATCGCGGCATGAATCCCATTTCAGATAAGGTTTCAGATAGTTCACCAAAGCGCTCTAGCTTGTTTTCCAGCTCCTTAACCTTGGCTTTCAACTCGATGTTCTCGGCTTCTAATGCAGACACACGCTTTGAATCAAGTAGCTTACGATTCGCTGTGTTGTCGTATTGCTTTGGTTTATCGGCATCTTTCTTTGCTGATTCGGTCAGTGGCGGCAGAACACCTTTATCACGCAATCTATCCTCTAGCGCCTTGAGCGCCTTTCTAAGCGCTGGATTCTGGTTAAGGGCAGACTTGCCGCAACCAACACCTTTTGCCACTTCGATGCGGTTGAGCTTGCCTTTAAAGGCGATTTGCTTAAAGTCATCATCCGTTTGAGTGGCTTGCCACACTTCAAATGCTTCAAGGTTTTGCTGTGCTTTTTGCTGCCCACTTGCCATTATTCGTCTACCTCACCTAACTGTTGATTCACAAAAAACTATCATACTTTTGCAAACGCTAATCCTTTGTTTTCAGGTATAAGACTAATCCGATGATGAATAAATCAATCATACTTTTATTGCAATAACTTATGACTAGGCGCGAATTAAGGTACAAAAAAGTTTCATACTGAACGGCTCAAATGTACGTAAACCGGAAGTTGGAGCAGTAAGATTCTAATGACGGCAATTAGCGATAACCAGACGTAGCCGACACTTAGCTTTGATTGAATTATTTACTCTAAAGCGGACATTAACTTTTTAAATAAGGGGCGCAGCGGGCAAACTTAATTTTTTTATTATGTTTTTTAGCTAAAAACAACTTGCTTTGTTACCGCTACGCCATCGCAACCCTCACCACTATAATCTACTAAAACATATTGGTTTCTAATCAACTCTCGTTTTACCGAATACCAAGCTACATATTTTCCGTCCACTTGATTGGCATAGAGCATAGTAAATAATGTTGGATCGTCCATACTGTCGATAAATAACCCTATAATTTTAAAAGGAAACTTTTCTATCTCTAGTGGTACTTCAATCTCGACAGTGTAGCCTTCTTGCAATGAATGCGCAGTTACAGAAACGAGATGTGAATATTTTTGATTCCAAATAAAGCTCTTATCCTCGGTGCCAATGCAGGTCGAAGAGAGGGCCTGAAAAGGTATGAATAATATTAAGAACATCCATCTCATTTAGTTTCTGCTCCTAAAACATAACTTTTAAATAAGGGGCGCAGGCATGTGGGCTAAAATCCGAACGAAGTGAGCAGCCCACATGTTTGCGTCCCAGCCCGCGAAGCGGGCGAACTTGATTTTTTTGTTATATTTTTATACGGCAGTGTGCAAGCCATGTTGAACACCACCAAAATAATCGAATTTTCGTTCAATTATGTCTGAAAATTGAGTATCACCTTTTTCAAACTTTCTGAATAATGCATAAGCAACCAAATCTGCAAGCTGTATTAATCGAGTTGCTTCAGAATCCACAAAAACAGGCACTTCAGCCATATTTCTAAGATTGCCCCATTCATGCCCATCTACTTTAAAGGATGTTGCAAGAGCTTGAATAGGAGCCTCCTTACTACTTTTGTCAAAAATGACAACGCCCCTTTGTGTATTGTTGAAATGAAAATGTTCTCGAGATAAAAAGTGATCGAAACGTGTGATAAGTTGTTGAAATGTATAGTGTACGGGATCTTCAGGAGATATTGTGGATTTCTTGACGACTGAAGCTATTATTCTGTAGTGCCTACCATCAATAAGTTTTAGCGCATCTTTGATTGCTGTTAGTCTGTCTTCTTTTGGTACCTTTCTCCAGAATTTTCTCCCAGCCAGCATTGGAGCACCGTGTAATTCTACAGAGTTAGGTTCTTGAGGATTAAATCTAGAAGCAATTTTATCGAGTTCTAATGATAACCAGTGAGCTTTGCGTTCAAAAACAGTTATTCCGGCAAGAATAAAATGCTCTTGGTCAGAGCCACCAGGGGTACCAGATTCGTCAGCATAAAGAAGAAACATCAATCACCTAGAAAATATTTTATATATTTTGATGATAACTGATTGAAGAGAAAAGCAAAATAGAAAGGCGGCGGAAAGATTTAATTAATCAGTGCACCGCAATAAGGCAGCCCACCAGCTAGTTGTTTCCAACCGCATATGCAATGTTAATTAAAAAGACCGCAAGACTCAAGTAAAATATAACTTTTAAATAAGGGGCGCAGGCATGTGGGGCATAATGGCGAAGCCGCCCCGCATGTATGCGTCCCAGCGAACGAAGTGAGTGACTTAATTTTTTGTATGTGACTTTGCCAATACAGAGTATCTAAGTTTTATGGAATTTAGAAACAGGGTATATGGCAACCAGAGCGAACATAAAAAACACTTCGAAGGCCAGAAGCCCACTAATTGCAATTAAGATAATGTTAAGCGCTAACTGTTTATTGCACATATCAAAGTACCTACGCAACCAGTCTATTTCACTGAGCAGATAGAAAAAAATGACGAATGCAAAAGTACAACTAGCTAAAGCATTGAGCTTGAAAACACAAGGAAGTATGAAGAAGCAACTAGATAAAAAAAGGACCAATAACTGTATCTTAGGAAGTTGCAGTCTGTCTTCATTAGTCATTAGATGATTCTATTCCCTTAGTCACATAACACCCGCCTAAGGGGCTGGCAACGCATTACCACCAAACTCAAACACAACAACCGTAACCACCGCGGCTCAATGGGACTGGAAACGCTGCGCGTTGACAGTCCCTCTTGAGGCGTTTGTTATAAGCAAGATACCAACGTTACAGAAGCTCTTCTAAATCCGACATTAGCCATGCGCTGTTATGCTGCTTAAAACCAATCTTTGGATAGTATTCAGTTGCTTGTGGTGCTGATAACAAAATCAACTTACAACCTTTTTTAAGACTAACGAAAGTCTGTCGGATCAATTCTTTGCCAATTCCTTTCGATTGGATCTGCTCCGAGACAGCCAAATCCGATAGGTAACAGCAGTAATGAAAATCTGTCACTGAACGAGCAATGCCGACAAGCCGCTCACCAATCCAAGCTGAGACAAGCAAATCCGCATTTTCCAACATCCCACTGATACATTGGTAATTATCGGTTGGACGTCTAGCTCCAAGCGTTGTCTGATTGAGCAGATCCACAAACTGCTCTGGCGTAATTGGGCGATTTACAAAATATTCAACTTCCATTTTTACTTTCCTTTAAAGCCCAAACTTCAACTTGCTTATAACGCTAAGCTTTGGGGCGATAGCACGTGGGGCTAAAATCCGAACGAAGTGAGTCAGCCCACGTGTTAGCGTCCCAGCGACCGAAGGGAGTGCCAACAGCGTTTTGTTATAGCTCATTAGGTTTAGGAGCACTCAGATTTGCTTTACACGATGGGCACTCCCATTTATAACTAGCAGCAGATGAATGGCTAGTTGCAACAACAAATCCCGTCTTGTGATGAAGGCTGACTAGTATATTGTCAACCTCAAAGCATCTTGTACACCACGGGCCATCCCCAATAAATTCGCTTTCATCTTCTTTAGGGTATAAAACATTACCTTTTTTAACGATCTTATTTTTTAAGTCAGTCAATTGATGTAGAGCATTAATTTGTTGTCTTAAATCTACGATCTCTTCCTGAGCTTCAACAAATTGAAGTTTAGCAGTTGCTAAATTTTCCGTGATTTCGGCAAGCTTGAGCTTCATCTGAGCTTTTTCTAATGAAGATGATGCATTTTGAATTTCTTTGGTGATATCTATCGCTGCTTTAAGAGCCCCAAGACCAGCACTTATTGAATTTATATCCATAGCATAAAAACTCCTTTTATGAGCTATAACTTTAAGCTAAGGGGCGCAGATACGTGGGGCATAATGGCGCAGCCGCCCCGCGTATTGGCGTCCCAGCGACCGAAGGGAGTGGCTTGAGCGTTTTGTTAGCTGCCCAACTGCGTAATGTGCAACAGTTCACCTACTGGCCCCCATAAATAAAAAACTTTGCCCCAAGATTCTTGTTGTATTGGCGTAATCTTGGATTTGTTTTCCGACTTAGAACATATCTCATACGCATCGTATATGTCTGAAACGCAGATTTGCAACATGAAGTTCTTAGCCATGTCCTCATTGTAAAAGCGCTGCAAAAAGAAAAGGCAATCTCCGTTTTCAAAAAGCGTGAGGTCATCGGTTACGTATTCTGATTTGAATCCAATTTCCGAGTAGAAAGATTTAGAAATCTCGTAATCCTTACTTGGAACAAATGTTTTTATATCTATTACATCCATGAATCTTTCCAAAGGCAGCTAACTTTAAGCTAAGGGGCGCTAGCATGTGGGCTAAAATCCGAACGAAGTGAGTCAGCCCACATGTTAGCGTCCCAGCGACCGAAGGGAGTGGCTTGAGCGTTTTGATAATCATTGAGCCTCCTCCCTATCAGCATAAACTGAGTTTATCCTAATAGGCGACCAAACCAAGGGAGAAAACTCAATGAACTTTTATACTAATACACATCCGTACTATTGTGGAATCGATCTTCACACCAGACTGCTTTATGTCTGCATTATTGATAATGAAAACAACATTCTCGTTCACGAAAAAATCGATGATTCACCCGACAAACTGTTAGCGCTTTTAAAGCCATATCTGGGCAATATTGTTGTTGGTGTTGAATGTATGCACTGCTGGTATTGGGTATCCGACTTTTGTGAAGAGCATAATATTGATTTCATTCTTGGCCATGCGCTTTATATGAAGGCCATTCATGCCGGTAAAACGAAGAACGACAAAATTGACGCACTGAAAATAGCGAAGCTAATGCGCGGTGGGAACTTCCCACTCGCGCATGCTTATTCAAAGGAGCATCGTTCGATTCGAGATGCGCTTCGCCGCAGAACCCACATAATGAGAATGAGTGCTCAGCTGAAAGCGCATGTTGCTAGCACAGTTAGTCAATACAACTTACCCGCTTTAGAAACGCGGTTAGATTTAAGAAACTCACCTGATAGAGAAAAGATGCGTCACTTCTTTCCAGACGAAGCAGTGCAAAAGAGCATGGATTTAAACCTAAACATTATCGAAACCATGGTGAGTGAGCTCTACAAGATTGAACATTATGTAAAGACTCAGGCACAAACACACTGTGCAACAGATTTACATATTCTAAAGTCGTTTCCAGGTATCGGAAAAATTCTCGCCCTCACCATTTTGTATGAAGTTGGCGATATTAAACGGTTTCCATCAGTTCAGAAGTTTGCCTCGTATTCACGGTTAGTAAAATGCAAAGCTGAGTCAGCCGGTAAAACGCATGGTACGCAGGGAAATAAGATTGGTAATGCCCATTTAAAATGGGCATTTAGTGAAGCAGCGGTGTTGTACCTTAAAGGTAATGACAACGCCAAACGATATCTAGCCAAGCTGCAAAAGAGAATGAGCAAGGCGAAGGCTTTATCTGCACTAGCCCATAAAATCGGACGATGTACTTACTTTATGTTGAAGAACCAGCAGGTATTCGATGAAGAACGCTTTTTAAACGGGTAAGTCGCACAGTTGCATGAGCTTAAAAGTCTAACTGGTTAAATGGTGAGTATCTCTTTTATCGTGTAATAGTCTGCAAGAGCAGCATCGATAAATATACCGACATGCCAAAACCTGTTGGTTTGATTAGACATGCGACTGTTGCGCATCTCTACCTTTTTACGAATTTGCTTACACCTTCACTGAACCTGATACTAACTGGTCAATGTAGCCACTTAGATTTGAATAGGACAGAGGAAGGTTAACCGATGAATGTCTAGTGCCGTTGCCAGTCAAAAGGAATTGAAAAGCGCAACAACAAGAGCCTCTATATGTGTTTGACGTAGGCAATTTGCCTAACATCAGCCATGACAGACGAAGTAAACGAGTTCTAAAAAGGCAACGGTATTGATCTTGAAATAGTGGTCAAAGGGCTATCTTTTTTCATTGACAGCCCGGAGGCTCATATGTGTTAGGTGCGCTCACGCCAAGACCCCATTTAGCAGCATACTAGGCATAAAAAAGTAAAAAGCCAATAAGCCCGAACTTGTAAATAGAAGTGCGGCTGCACAAAAAGAAGCTTGTACGAAGAAAACGGAAGGTTTAGCAGATGCACTATGCCTAAAAGCCACTATTGAGGTTTGTAAACATTCTTTAATTGCTTGGTATTTTGTTGAGAACCAAGAAATGATGGGAGCTAGGCTAGCAAAAACGAGAGCAAATGCGACTTCCATACCACCTAATTGAACTAAGAAGGCTATCTCTGGCAAAACTGCCGCCGCAACAACCATTGCGATACCGATAACTGCGCGTTGTAGATTAGTTAATTCATTCCATGATTTCATAATTTTTCCTTTTAGCACCTAACTTTAAGCTAACGGGCACAAATGCGGTGCGAGAATGGCGAAGCCGCGCCGCGTTTGTGTCCCAGTGACCGGAGGGAACGTGTTAAGCGCCTTGATAATCATTGAGCCTCCTCCCTATCAGCATAAACTGAGTTTATCCTAATAGGCGACCAAACCAAGGGAGAAAACTCAATGAACTTTTATACTAATACACATCCGTACTATTGTGGAATCGATCT
>Ga0181595_10006286_pt1 | contig 10230 bp, 10 predicted proteins | sample 041ome_7_FD_145604 | JGI IMG/M metagenome (GOLD analysis project Ga0181595, IMG submission 145604) | Coastal salt marsh microbial communities from the Groves Creek Marsh, Skidaway Island, Georgia - 041401AS metaG (spades assembly) | ecosystem: Environmental > Aquatic > Marine > Intertidal zone... | reverse complement strand
GGTCGGTGAAACCATTAAACGGCCACGCTCTTGCAGCATAAATAAGGCATATCCCGCCGCTTTGCCCTGACCGTTTGAGATCAATACACCACGATTACGTTGACCAATGCGAATAGGAATGTAAGGGCCATAGTGATCGAATACGTTATACAGCAAGCCATTACCGGAGGTCATGGTCAGAAATTCAGTACGGAAGCCGATTAGACCACGGGCTGGAATGATGTAATCCAAACGCACTCGACCTTTGCTGTCAGGTTCCATATTCTTCAAGTCACCACGGCGCTCACCTAACTGTTCCATAACCGCACCTTGATGAGCGGTTTCGATATCCAAAGTGAGCTGTTCGTAAGGCTCAGTCTTAACATCGTTTTCTTCACGGATAATCACTTCAGGTCGACCAACCGCCAGCTCATAGCCTTCACGACGCATGGTTTCGATTAAGACCGATAGATGGAGTTCACCACGACCCGATACGCGATATTTCTCAGCGTTTTCGGTCAATTCAACACGCAGGGCCACGTTGTGTTTGAGCTCTTGTTGTAGACGATCCCAAATATTACGGCTGGTTACGTACTTGCCTTCTTTACCTGAGAACGGCGAGCTATTCGCTTGGAAGGTCATGCTAATGGTCGGTTCGTCGACACTCAAGGCAGGTAGCGCTTCAACCGAGCTTGGATGACAAATGGTATCGGAGATTGCGAGTGGATCAATGCCGCTAATAACGACAATGTCACCGGCACTGGCCTGTTCAACTTCAACCCGTTCTAGACCACTGAAGCCAAGGATCTGTAGGATTTTACCCTTACGTTGTTTACCGTCACGATCAATGATCCCAACTTGCATATTCGCCTTAACACTACCGCGCTTGATACGACCAATACCAATAACACCGACGTAGCTATTATAGTCCAGCGTCGATATCTGCATTTGGAAAGGACCGTCTGCATCAACATCAGGTGCCTGGACTTTATCAATGATAGTTTCAAACAAAGGCGTCATATCACCTTCACGTACACTTTCATCAAGACCGGCATAACCATTAATACCTGAGGCATAAACTACCGGAAAATCTAATTGTTCATCGGTTGCACCTAGGCGATCGAATAGATCAAAGGTACGGTCTAGTACCCAGCTAGGACGTGCACCATCGCGATCGATCTTGTTGATAACAACAATAGGCTTAAAGCCCATCGCGAACGCTTTCTGCGTTACGAAGCGAGTCTGAGGCATTGGACCTTCAACGGCATCGACTAATAACAACACAGAGTCGACCATTGAGAGTACTCGTTCTACTTCACCACCAAAATCTGCGTGCCCTGGGGTGTCAACAATGTTGATTCGGTAATCATTCCATTTAATAGAGGTATTCTTCGATAAAATGGTGATCCCACGTTCTTTTTCTATATCGTTAGAGTCCATCACTCGTTCTTGAGGGACATTACGCATATCCAACGTGCCTGACTGTTGTAAAAGCTGGTCGACCAATGTGGTCTTGCCATGGTCAACGTGAGCGATAATGGCGATATTACGGAGTTTTAAGGACACGGCTGTTCTCTAGGATATGAATGCACGGCGATTATACAGTGCAAACGCTGAATTGATAGCAGCAACGGGACTACTTTGCAGCTTAGTGATAACTATTGCCTGACTTTTACAGCTATATTATTTATACTATCACTTAGTATTAGTTCTTTTATCGTAATTAATCGCTATCAAGCTGAATCTATTTATTAGTTTAGAGTGAGATCTCAAAGGTAATACTTAAGGAAGGCCCCCCTACGAGAATACAATTATGCCAATGAAACATTTTAAGAATGCACAGAAACAAGACATTGCCTCACTCGGCATCGAAGGCATTAACGTCTTTTTGCAAGATACTGGTGCTTCAGACCATGCCCCAGCGCCAATTGCTTATGGCTTCTTCCGCATGGAAGCGGGTAATCCTTTGGAATACACCTATTCCTATGACGAGTGTAAAGTCATCTTAGAAGGTGAAATGACAATTGCAGAAGTCGATGGCGAAAGCTATGACGTTAGTGCAGGAGATGTGGTTTATTTCTCTAGAGGAACCAGCGTAGTCTTTTCATCAAAGACTAGTGGTCTCGGTTTCTACTGTGGTCAGCGCAAGCTAGGCGAACTGTAAGTTAAAGCCTCGGGTGAGTTGATTAAAGCAGCTCACCCAGCAGCTAAAAAGATACACCTACTTCAGGCTTAAAATCCTATATTTAAGCCAATATTGATCCAAGACTCATCATCCAAGTCATCACGCTTCAGATTTTGCCCAGCCCAACTATGATGAAGGCTAATCTCTAGGCTGGTGTTTGTCGAAATCAATGCCGAAAGCGCCATCCCTATCTCTGTGTGGTTAATGCCGTCGTAACCGTCGCTAACGTAACCAAAATCATAGGAACGTAAAACATAGGGAGTGAGTTGATACCGGGAATCATCCTCGATCAGCTCAGAATGCAGAGAAAACTCTATATAGCCACTTTTCTACTCACTGGCCCAAACATAGTCGATGCCGGGTTGAAGCCAGTGTAATGAGCTATAGCTAAGTCCAAAGCCAATTTCATTATCTCGATCTTCGTCACTAGCTTCACTCAGAAGGATTAAATGTGCGAGGCTTAGATAACCCTCTAGATCAGAGATTGAAAAGGCATATTCAACATAGAGATCAAGCTCTTTATAATCTTCGCTGTCACCTTTAGCTAGCCATAGGCCAAAGGAGAAGGCATTCTTGCTAAGGGCTAGATCGATCGAAAATAATCCACCTGAATCAAGGTTATCAGCGCCCTCTGTTACATACCGATTGTCCCAACTGGGGTTGATACTAAAATCAAAGGATTCATCGGACTGACATGGAATGGCGGTCATAAGAAAAATGATACTGAAAAATTTAATGCTTATTCTCATATGCTATCTGAGGACTTCGGCTGATCCTGAATTAATAATAGATAATTATTATATACAGTATAATTAAATTACTATATAAAATAAAAAATAAATAAACTAGGCCCTTACTCTGGGGTAAAGAAGCTTTATAGGTTATTTTCGTCGTGCTTGACGCCATTCCCATGGTGGCATCAAATCAGTAGCAGGCGTTTGCCATAGCCCTAGCAATTGAGCCCTAGCCTGTTGTTCAGCGTTGAATAGGGGTTTTGAGGTGGCATATCGTGTATAGACCCAAGCGTGACCCTGCTTGACCATTGTCAAATTTACCCATCGCTTATCAATATAAACATGGGCCACCCAACGTTTATAACGATCAATATCAGTCAGACGAATAGTAATATCACCAAAAGAAAGCAAGGCGCTTAAGGCTGCTGTAGATTCGAGACCATAAGCTTGCTCTTTTTCAGGTGTATCTATTTCAGCTAGCCGTATCCGTTCTTTCTTGCCATCGATTAATAGATGAATGGTATCGCCATCAACCACCTTAATCAGCTTCCCAGGAATATGCTCTGCAGCCGCTGGGACTGCATATAATAAGCACAAAAATACGATCGTCCTGATCATTGCTACTCCTTGGTTTTATTTCATCTCCTCAGCCCTCATCTATCGACTGAAGAAAACCATCGTTACAGACCACCGCATTAATCTTGCAACGGCAGCAGAATTTGAACCTTAACACCGCTTGCATCTTTCTCATTTTCTATGGCAATAGAGCCCTTATAGAATTCTGTAATAGTTCGTGCAATATAGAGCCCTAAGCCCAGATGCAGACCTCTATCTTTTGATTCTGATCGCACACTGATCATGGAATCAAATAGACTTTGGCTGTTTTCATCATCAATACATGGCCCTTTATTACTCACGACTATGCGTGCATAGCCTTTTATACGCTCCAATTGCACAACGACTTCTGTTTGCGGCAGTGCAAATTGAATAGCATTAGACACAACCTTATCTAACATCTGCGCGATATGGTCTGGGCAGGCCGCAGTAAACAAGGCACTAGAAACCGGTATATGCCTGATTTTTTGTTCATCAAATGCAATTTGATAGCCCTGCACACAAGCAGCAACTAATGAGCTTAAATCAATACGTTCATTTTCTGCCGTCTGTAAGCTCTGCTCTAAGCCTGAGGCTTCAGACATCTGATTCAAGATACGATTTAGACGATGGGTGCCCTCCAAGGCACGATCTACATACACCCGTGCATCGTCTTTTAGCTCACCCATAGCCAGTCTATCGAGTGAAGATCGAACCACGCTGATCGGTGTTCTAAACTCGTGTGATAAGCGCGCATTCATATTTTCAAGCGTTTGCGTATAACCGTGCAATCGTTTCACTAATGAGGAAAAACTACGTGACAAATCACCTAGTTCATCGTTATCCCCACTACCCTCAAACGTAGCCTGAATCCGGCCTTCATCATCAACTGCATTTTCGGTAGCCTTCTTTAGCTGCAAGATGCGGCGCGAGGTTTGCCGGGCAAACAGTAAGATAGCGAGAGTCACAATCGCGATAACCAACAAGATCATATCGAATAGTTCTTCTAAGGCTTGATTCCTCAATGTCTCAATACTATGTGTAGTCTGCTCAGCCACCACCGCACCAATGACTTTTCCACCAACCCAGACAGGATGTGCTGCTAATAGCACCACCGCCTTATCATCAGGCGTGATATACCAGTCAGCAGCTGGCTGACCTAGTAAGGCCTGATCAACCTGTTTGCCACCTAGTTCAGTAACCGCTTCTAACTCATCGATAAAGTCTTTTTGTGGTGGGTTAAGGATCAATTGATAAAGTGGGTCCAAGACCTTTTCACGCAGAATAGGCAACCAGTCTTGGGACAAGTCCTCTACCTCTGGAGTGGGCGTTGCCAGTTGGCCTAAAGTACCAATCTTGGCCTGTACTCGCTGATATTGATCCAGCACCCATATTCGTAGGTTTGCCCGATTCAAACCCTTGAGTATTTTTTCAATCTCAGGTGAAGAAGTCAGAAAGGTACCCAGACCTGAAACACTAAAGATATTTGAGGTGCCAACCAGCTGATGTAACGCTCTACTCGAGTTATCGTCGACATCATAAAATGCAAAACCAAGCTTATCGCCAACCCAATCAGCAGGGATCCGTAGCTCTAAGTTAAAACCATCCCTTGTTTCACGCCAAGCACCTTGGATATTTGCTACCGGCTTAAGCGCTTCATAAGCTAGTGTCTTTACAGACAAACTATAGGCAGTTACCCAACCTGAGGCATGTGGCGAGATAATATAACGCTGATAACCGCCCTCTTTGTTCACTAGACCGATTAAGAAACTATCATTCTGATGTACCGCTAAGGCATTTTCATCACGATAAATCAAGGATTTATCAGGCACTTCAAAGATCGCATAAATATAATCTTGGTAACGCACCATACGATGAGTGAAAGGCTTTAACGAATCAGTCTTATCAGGCTGACTTAAGGCCTCACCATAGGCTAAAGCTGCGCCTGGGAATTGTTTCCAATCACGTAGTAAACCATCTAGTTGAATCGGCTGCTGTACTTCGATTGCATGCAGATCACGACCTTTCTGTACATTAGGCAATAGATTTAATTCAGGATTAAATAGCTCATCACGTTCATGCAAAGCGGTCGCGATTGCTTTTGCAGTACCTGATACAACTTGTTCTTGCCCCGCTCGCAAATATTCTTCCATATGCAGAACATATTGAAAGCACAACCAAGGAATAAGTAGAAATAAGAACGAAATGGACAGCAGTTTAGCCTGTAGGCTAAACCGTAACCGAGTCTTAGCTGGAGTCTTCATTCGTTACACACGCCAACGATAGCCCATGCCGTATACCGTTTCGATCGCATCAAATGTTGCATCAATACCAATGAATTTTTTACGAATGCGCTTGATATGGGAAGTGATCGTGCTGTCGTCTACGACCATTTTTGAATCATCCATCAGTTGCTCACGATTCTTAACATGACCAGGACGTTGTGCGATTGAATGTAACATCCAAAACTCAGTCACCGTTAGGCTTAGGTTTTGACCTTGCCACTGCGCTCGCATTTGGCTTAGATCCAGTTCTAATTCTTGGCAACGTAAAATATCATCTTGTTTAGTGCGACTTTCTTGCCGTTCTAGTCGTCCAAATAAGGCTTCAATACGGGCCATTAAATGTGCCAGACTAATATCTTTACTCAGATAGTCATCAGCACCAAGACGCAAGCCACTGATAGTATCGATATCGCCATCCCTAGCAGTCAGAAAAATAATCGGCAGGCTTTGTGAAAGCCCTCTAATCTGCTGGCATAAACGGAAACCACCATCTAGCTCTAATTCTAGACCAATATCAATCAGCGCCAAATCAGGCAGCTTCTTCTCAAACTGCACCATTGCATCCATCCGATTGGAAAATTGCCAAACAACATAGCCATAATCTTGCAATAGACTGGTGTAGTTTTCTCGCAGGGCAATTTCATCCTCTACTACAGCGACTATGCGCGCGCTGGTTTCATTATCTTTTGGCATTAGCTTTAATTCGCAATCTGGTATTAATCTTTGACTTACCTAGTAATACCGCGAGCTGAGCAGAAATACCAGTAGCAAAATACAGCTGCCTTATTTTCGCCACAATTGATCTCTAGATTGCCTTTATTTGGCTCGAATGTTGTCGCAAAACTAACGCTTAATAAAGCCTGTTATTCGACTAAATCCATTTTGGAGAAAAGGTATCATGCAAACAAACCCAATTCGCTTTAAACAGGCAGTATTCAGTTTAATATTACTCTTTGGTTCAAATAGCTTGTTAAGCGCAAATGAGCTCAATCACAGCTCAACAGGTAATCTACAATTAAGTGGTGCAGGTATCGGTGCTAGTTTAGCCATCTTTGCTTTAGGTCCAGTTGGCATCATTCCTGGCGCCATCTTTGGTGTACTCACAACTGATAATATTGATAAGAACCATCAGCTCAGTATTCTAAAGGAACAACAGCAACATCATAGTAATCAATTAAGCCAAGTCTCTGATGAACGAGATACAGCTGAAAAAGCATTGCTTGAACTACAACAGAAACATAATTCCGCCTTAACCGAACTAAAACAGAGCGACAGCACCCTAGTCTCTCTTCAGCAACCAAGCTTCACCCTAAGCTCTCAAATCTTATTTCGTACCGCTGAGAGTCAAATAGAAGCGCATTACCATACTGAATTATCCTCCATAGCCAACCTGCTTAAAATCATGCCTCATTTACAAGTGATGATTGAAGCACATGCTGACGAGAAAGGTAGTATCGAGGATAACTATGATTTATCTGTTGCACGGGCAAATGCCGTTTACTATTTCTTTGAGAATGCAGGCATTGATGCATCACGCTTAAGCCTAAAGGCTCTAGGTGAGACCGAGCCTGTATTCAGTGAGTCCAGCCTAGAGAATGATGCTTATCATCGACGTGTCAGCATCCAAGTGAATAGCGCTACAGAGATGTTCACCAACCCAAGCCTATAAAGGTTGATTGTTATGCGAGGAATATAAGTAGGCTTGGTTAGAATTCAATACCTATGATCGTAACTCTAGCAATCTAGGGTTACGTACTGTACATTTTCCACCAGTCTTCATGCGATAGAGCCCTGATTCATCTGTGCCTTTAACGCAGAATATCGAAGATACTCAGACCGCATTTATCATAATCAGGAGTTTTCATGACAAAACTATATTCAATGCTACTTGTTCTAGCCTTAGCCTTAACATCAATGAGCAGCTTCGCTGATGGCCATGGCCACCATTCCTTATACAAGCGCATGGGTGGCGAACCAGTTGTGCGTGCAATTGTTGATGACATTTGGATCAACCATGGCAAAAATCCTATCGTTAAAAATCGTTTCATCGACACCAATGAAACTTACCTAAAAAAATTAGTGTTTGAGATTTTTGCAGTTGCAACTGGTGCAACTGATGTTGAGTACACAGGCAAAGACTTAAAGGCATCTCACGTCGGTATGAATATCAGTGAGATGGAGTTTAACGCAGTAGTAGATGACATCATGAATGCAATGGAATCAAACAAGGTCTCAAAACCACATCAAGGTGAAGTACTAGCGATCCTATGGGCTACACGCCCTGCTATCGTCAACACCAATGTAACTACAGACACACTAGTTAAATAGTTATAGCGTCATAATTAGGCTTGGTTAGCCTGCATAACCAAGCCTAACTTTATCTCCCAGCATCAATAGCTGACAGCCCTGCCATAAGCCAATAAACCCTTTAAGATCACTACTTACAAGGTGCTTTGTAATTCAGCCGAAAAAAGCACTATTTAAAAACTATAAACCGTTCCTTTGATAGCTACTTTTCAATTATTCTAGGGGGCTTATATTAATATATATTATTAATTAACATAATAATTAATATAGAATATTACATGCGAATAAACTTAGTGAAGTTGAACTCGGATTTAGTTTAACTTGGTTCTATGAATATTGAATTCTTTCGAAGTTTAAGTAACGATAATCAACTAAGATGGTTTCCTCGGAAAGCGTTTGGCGTCGAGCTGATGTTTATTTTAGAGCAACTCGAAGAGCAAGAGTCAAGCAAAGGTATAGATGACACCTGGCTGCTGATTGAACACAATCGCCCACAAAAAGGTACTTTCAGTCTCTATGTGAATGAACTCCAAACAGAAGGTGTTATTGATATCATCCGTTCCAAACAGAAACGTAGCAGAAAGATACTGCGCCTTTCAAAGACCAGTAAAAATGCATTAATTGGTATGAAGGAACAATTCATTGATAGTGAACTAAAAATTCATTTCTAGAAAAATCCACTGAACTTCCAGCATTTGTACGGGTCTCGTATATATGACGGACTGTTTTCTTTGCTGAGGATTCCTTCCTTGCATTAAACTCCAGTCATACCACTATAGTTATTTGCTAACTATCCACTCCATTATGAACTTTGAGAGATTTTATCTGGTGACGGCATGGAATTAGATCTAGATACTGGCCGACTATTCGTGTTTTTGGGGGGACTCTTCATCTTTTTAAGCCTTGAATCGATAGTCCCCAAACGACAGTGGCTACGCAGCAGGACACGGCGCCTAAGGTTCCATCTAGTGCTAGCACTCTTAAACACCGTATTAGTACGCACCTTTCTCTATGTACCCTTTTTACTGTGGGTGGTCTATGTAGAGCAACAAGGTTGGGGTATTTCACGCTGGCTAGGTCTTAATGACTGGTTAGAGCTTGGACTATCACTACTTATATTGGACCTTTTTGATTATTTCTGGCACCGCGCTAACCATAGTTTCGGCTTTCTCTGGCGCTTCCATAAAGCACATCACAGTGATACCGAGATGGATGTAAGCACTGCTTTACGCTTCCATCCAGGAGAACTCATTTTATCATCCATAGCGAAAGCGATATGGGTCTTAATCTGGGGTCCTACTGCTATCGCATGGTTTGTTTTTGAAGCCTTAATAAGTCTCTGCGCTCAGTTCCATCATAGCAATATCGACTTGCCTGATTTTTTAGAAAAGCCAGTCGCTAAAATCATCGTAACGCCCCGCTTCCATACCTCGCACCATATTGTCGAGCGCCGTTACGGACACGCTAATTTCTCAACCATTTTTAGCTTCTGGGATAATTTATTTGGAAGTTATTGCCAGTTCAATTTCCCACCACATCGTGAATTGGCAACCGATGCAATTGGCTTGCCCGAAAAACGTGAATTAGCTTTTTCGTTACGTGCTTGGGTTACAGAACCTTTTAGCAGACGCAATTTGCGAATTGAAGACGATTAGGTTAAAAAAGAATACTCTATCGATACTATTTTTTTATCATAGTAAAAAAAACCATCTCTTGAGGAGACTTAATATGAAAATATTTCTAAGCTTATTACTATTATTTCCATTGATTACCACCGCTTATTCAGCAGATCATGGCGGCAAAGAAATGAAGGCCAAGGCTAAAGAGCATGGCGGTAAGGAAATGAAGGCCAAAGCTGAAGAGCATGGTGGTAAAGAAATGAAGGCCAAGGCTAAAGAGCATGGTGGTAAAGAAATGAAGGCTAAGGCTAAAGAGCATGGTGGTAAGGAAATGAAGGATTAAGCATAGGGATCTATTTATGACTACGCATAGAAAATCCTGCTTTATCAATGCGTTAGCGCCAGGGTTAGTTACTTTTTTACTAACCCTATATTGCTCGCTAAGTGCCATCGCCGAAGAGCCTACCGAAGCTACCTCATATTATGCTGAAGACATTAAGTCGAGCATGACGCAGCACATCAAAACG
>Ga0181595_10006285_pt1 | contig 10230 bp, 10 predicted proteins | sample 041ome_7_FD_145604 | JGI IMG/M metagenome (GOLD analysis project Ga0181595, IMG submission 145604) | Coastal salt marsh microbial communities from the Groves Creek Marsh, Skidaway Island, Georgia - 041401AS metaG (spades assembly) | ecosystem: Environmental > Aquatic > Marine > Intertidal zone... | reverse complement strand
GCCAATAAAATGGACTAACCTAGGTTTCATTTTGCGAGGTGGCTGGATGTTTGGAGCAAATAAAGAAGCGTTTGGACATAATGGATGGGGTGGCTCTCTTGGTTTTGCAGATCCAATAAGTGGAATAGGTGTTGCATATATTACAAAAAAAATTAATCCTACAATGGGATCTGACAAAAGAGCTGTTAATTTAATAAAAAAATTTTACCAACTGTTTTAAGAAAGATAGTAATAAATTTGATGACTGATACTGCTGTTATTTTAGTGGGTGGATATGGAAGTAGACTTGGAAAAATAACAAAAAAAATTCCCAAACCTTTAATAAGAATTCAAAATAAAAAATTTTTAGAGTGGATAATAATTAATTTATCTAAATATAATATAAAAAAAATATATTTACTCTGCTCTTACAAGAAAAATCTTTTTTTTAAATTTTTTCATAACAAAAATTTTTATAATTTAAATATACAATGTATTGACGAAGGTTCTCCCAAAGGAACTGGTGGCGCACTTCTAAAAGTTAAAAATAGAATAAAAAAAAACTTTTTACTTTTAAATGGTGATACATATTTTGATATTAATTTAAATAAAATTTTTAATTTAAAAAATAAAATTGGCAATATTGCATTAGTACAAAATAAAAATCATAAATATAATAAAAAACTTAGCAAAATAAATATAAAAAAAAATAGTCTAATTTTTTTTTCAAAAAAAAAATCTAATATTATGAATGCTGGAATTTATTACTTTTCAAAAAAAATTTTTAGATATTTAAATAAAAAATCTTCCTTAGAAGATGAAGTTATTCCCAAACTGGTAAAAGAAAAAAAATTAATAGGAAGTGTTTTTTATGATAACTTTATTGATATTGGCACACCGAAAAATTTAGAGAGAAGCAAAAATTTAAATTTTTTTAAACATAAAGCTATTTTTTTAGATAGAGATGGAGTTATAAATAAAGAGATTAAAAATTCGTATGTTCTTAATAAAAATCAATTTAAATTTAATACTGGTGCTAAAAAAGCAATAAGTTATTTAAATAAAAAAAAATATTTAATAATTATAGTAACTAATCAAGCATGTATTGGAAAAAAATTAATAACAGAAATTGAATTACAAAAAATTCATGATTATATGAAACAACAAATTTTTAGATTTAGCGGAGGTTATATTAACGACATCTTTTATGCTCCATATTATAAATATTCAAAAGAAAAAAAATATAGACTTAATTACAATCTAAGAAAACCAAACGACGGGATGTTTAAATTGGCTAAAAAAAAGTGGAATATCGAATTATCTCAGAGTATTATGATTGGCAACCAAGTAACTGATCAAATTGCATCTAAAAAAGCTAAAATAAAATATTTTATGTACAAAGGAAGAAATCTATTTAATTTCATAAAAAAAATAATCAAATGAACTCGAAATTTATTACTAATCATTTTAATAAAACTATAAAAACACTTAGAAATACATCAAAATTTTCATCTAAAATTTTAAAGATCTGTAAAATATTAAAATACACAATTCAGAATCAAAAAAAAATATATGTATATGGTAATGGTGGCTCTTTTGCTGACTCATCTCATTTTGTGGGCGAACTTACGAGCACATTTAAAAAAAAAAGAAAACCACTTCCATTTTTCCTTCTAGGAGCAAATATTGCAAGTCTGACAGCCTGGGCAAATGATTATAATTTCACAGAGTATTTATCTAGAGAGATTGACGCTTATTGTCAAAAAAACGATGTATTAATTATTTTTTCAACAAGTGGTGGTGATTTAAAAAAAAGACAATCACTAAATTTGATTAAAGCTGCGAAAAATGCAATTTTAAAAAAAACAATAGTTATAGCTTTTTTAGGAAAAAACGGAGGTGAGTTAAAAAAAATTGCAAATTATTCAATTATCATCAAAACAAACTCAACAGCAATTGCACAAGAAAATCACAAAGTTATCATGCATACTATTTGTGATTTTTTTGAAAAATAATTGTGATAATTTCAAAGACACCTTTTAGAATTTCATTTTTTGGTGGTGGAACAGATTTTCCCAGTTACTATGAAAAATTTGGGGGAGAAGTAATTTCAACATCAATAAATAAATTTTGTTATGTCCAATTAAATAATTTAGATGAAATTTATAAATATAATTACCGTTTAGTTTGGTCTAAAAATGAAACTGTTTTTGATATCAATAAAATACAAAATCCTTGTATAAAAGCTGCGCTCAAATATAAAAAAGTTAAACAAAGAATTGAACTACATTACTCTGCTGATTTACCTAAAAACTCTGGCTTAGGGACATCATCATCTTTTGTCGTAGGATTACTAAATTGTATAAGCGCTCTTAATAATAAAAAAATTTCACATAAACAATTAGCTTCGGAAGCTATTAATGTTGAGCAAAAAATCTTAAAAGAGTTTTGTGGATCTCAAGATCAAGTTCAGGCTGCATATGGCGGTTTTAATATGATTGAATTTAAAAAAAATCAAAATCACCAAGTAAACAAAATACAGATTACTGAAAATATAAAAAAAAATTTACAAAATAATTTACTTTTAATTTATACTAACCAACAGAGGTATTCAGGTACAATTGAAAAAGAAAAAATTAACCAAATAGAAAATAATCATGAATTATACCACCAAATAAGAAAGCTTACTCCTATAGCTAAATTATTTTTATTAAAAAATAATATTCAGGACTTTGGAAAACTTTTAAATGATTATTGGATACTAAAAACAAAATTATCAAAAAAAGTTAGCAATAAAACTATCGATGAGATCTCAAAAGTGGTTTTAAATTGTGGCGCATATGGAACTAAAGTCTTGGGATCAGGTGGTGGAGGGTTTGTTTTGGCAGTCTGTGACCCAAAATTTCATAAAAATATTAAAAAAAAATTATACAAATTAAATTTTGTTAATTTTAGTTTATACAATCAAGGATCTAAGATTATTTATTCAGATAAATAAAATTTTAATTTGGCGGAGAGAAAGGGATTCGAACCCTTGATACCTTTGCAAGTATACACGCTTTCCAAGCGTGCGCCTTCAACCACTCGGCCACCTCTCCAATTTTAGAACTTTATCTATTGCAATTTTAACTTGAGCAAAATTTATTTTTTTTATTGCAGTTTTAGATCTTATTTTATTTTTATTGTCTACTGCATAAATCATCGATGAATAATGTTGTGGAGGACAATCTCCATGAATTACAATTGATCTAATTCCATGAGCTAACGATAGATGCATAATTCCAGTATCATTTCCAACATACAAAAAAACTTCATTTAATTTTTCATTAATGAAGTTAATTTTTTTTTTACTAGTTTTTACTATTTCAATATGATTAAATTTTTTTTTTATATTAGATATAATTTTATCTTCTAATTTTTCTTGATCTTTACCACTTAAAATAATAAATTTTTTATATCCTTTTAAAATTAAATAACTTATGACCTTAAAATAATTTTCTACTCCCCATTGGCGCTCATAGCCTGAGCAGGAAATGCAAATGCCAATATATTTTTTTTGGTAATTAATTGTGTTTGTGAGCAAACCTTTTTCAAGATGACTTATATCAAAAATTTTTTTTAGTAATTCCTGTGATTCTATTAATGGATCTAATGCTTTACTAAAAAAAGATTTATAATATTTGTTCTTATTCGGTAACAAACAGTTTTGAAATCTATAACCTGGAGCGTATATATTTTTTACTCTTGCAAATAAAGCTGATAAAACATATTTTTTAGATGGGTGTAATACATATAAGTTTTCAATCTTATGGTTTTTTAAAAAGAAAACTAATTTAAAAAAAATTTTTAAATTATAAAATACATTAAATATACCTCTTTTATTTTCTTCAAAATATATTACTTCGTTACAAAAACTTTGTTTAATAATATACATTTTTGCAGAAGTGCTGGCTTTCGTTAAAATTGTAATTTTTTGATTATTTTTTTTTGCTATTGTCTGAAAACAACCAATCATAGAAATAAAATTTCCCATTCCCTTGCCAGGTGCTATAATGACATTTCTATGTTTTTCTTTCATAATTAACCGAATTAGCCCTGATGAAAAATAAATTAATATAATTAATCAATTATTAAAAAATTAGTTAAAATTGTTATTAATTACATTCATAAAAATATAACATTAAATATAATTTTTATATATATGATCAATTAATTGCTAAATTTTATGAAAAAAAAAATTATTGTTACTGGTGGTTTGGGTTTTATAGGAAGTCATCTAATAAAATTATTAATAGAAAAAGGATACTTTGTTATAAATATAGACAAGATAACCTACTCTTCTAACAAAAAAAATTTAAAAAAATACAAAAGCACTGAATATCTATTTTATAAAGGTGATATTAATAATCAAAAATTAATCCTTAACCTTTTGGTTAATTATAAGCCTAAAGCAATGTTTAATTTAGCAGCAGAAACACATGTCGATAGATCTATAGATAGTCCAGAAGTTTTTGTAAAATCAAATATAGTTGGAGTTTACAACATTCTTGAAGCTACAAAAAGATATCTAAAAATAAATAAAGATAAAAATTTTAAGTTTATTCATATATCAACTGATGAAGTATATGGAGATATAAAAAAAAATAAATTTTCTAAAGAAGACGATGCATACAATCCTAGTTCGCCTTATGCATCATCAAAAGCATCTGCTGATCTAATTATAAAATCTTATTTTAGAACTTATAACTTACCAACAATTATTACAAATTGTTCAAATAACTATGGTCCAAACCAGTATCCTGAAAAACTAATTCCAAGAATAATTTTAAATTTAAAAGATAATATTAATATTCCAATATATGGAAAAGGTCTCAATGAAAGAGAATGGATACATGTAAGTGATCATTGTAATGCTTTATTAAAAATTTTAAAAAAAGGCAAAAATGGAGAGACTTACAATATAGGCAGTGGAATAATTATGAACAATATAACCTTGGCCAAAAAAATAATTTTTATATATAAAAAAAATTTCAATACAAAATCAAAGATTGTTTTTGTTCAGGATAGACCTGGTCACGATAAAAGATACGCTTTGAATTCTAAAAAAATTAAAAAAAATTTACAATGGGAAATAAAAAACAATTTTTACGAGAGAATTAAAGAAACTATAAAGTGGTATTTAAATAATGACCAATGGATTAAAAATTTAAAAAATAATAATTATAAAAAAAGAATTGGACTTATCAAATGATAAAAGGAATTATAATGGCTGGTGGCAGTGGAACTAGATTGCATCCATTAACCAAAGGCTGCAATAAACATCTTTTGTCTGTATACGACAAGCCTTTAATATTTTATTCCTTATCAATTTTAATGTTAGCTAATATTAAAAATATTTTAATTATAACTAATTCTAATGAAATAAAAAATTTTAAAAAACTGCTCGGCAATGGAAAGAGATTAGGAATTAAAATCTCTTATAAAGCTCAATTTAAACCAAGAGGTATTTCAGATGCTTTTATATTGGGTAGAAAATTTATAAAAAAAGATAACATTGCCCTGATTCTAGGTGATAATTTTTTTTACGGACAGAGCCTAACAGCAAAATTAGCAAAAAATTTTGTGAATCAAATTGGTTGCAAAATTTTTTTAAAATCTGTCTCAAAACCAGAAAATTTTGGAGTTGCAAAAATAATGAAAAACAAAATTGTCAAAATTATAGAAAAACCAAAAAAAAAAATTTCCAATTATGCAATAACGGGCTTATATTTTTTTGATAATAAAGCCTTAAAATATGCCCAAAATTTAAAGCCTTCTAAAAGAGGAGAATTAGAAATTACTGATATTATAGAAAATTATAGAAAAATCGATCAGCTAAATTACGAAATAATTGGAAGAGGAGCAATCTGGTCGGATGCTGGTACAATTGAAGACTTATCTAAAATCTCTCAATTTGTTGAAGCAACACAAAAAGTGCAAGACATTCTTATTTCATCCCCAGAAGAAATATCTTTAAATAAAAAATGGATTTCTAAACGGACCTTCTATAAAAATTTAGAATATTATGGACAATCTTTATATAGCGAATATTTAAAAAAATTATAATTTTGAAAAAGAAAATTTTATTAACTGGTACTACAGGGTTTATAGGTTACGAATTTTTACAATATGCTTTAAAAAATAATTATTTAGTTGTAGATATTTTAAGATATAAAAATAAAAACAATCAACAAATTAAAAATTTAAAAAAAAATTATAAAAAAAATTATAAAACTATTTTTTATAGAGACTTCAATGAAATATATAAAAAATTAAATAATTTAAAGTTTGATTTTTTTATCAACTTTTCAACTCTTTATTTAAAGAAACATTCCTTTATAACTATGCAAGAAATGATGAATTCTAACATTATATTTCCTTCTTTAATTTTAGAAACAATCAAAGATAAATGTGATAAATTTATTAATATTGGATCAATGATGGAGCATGAAGATGGAAAAAATTTTATTCCCTTAAATTTTTATGCTTCTTCTAAAAGTGCTTTTCAAATGATCGCAAATTTTTTTTATAAAAATAAAAAAATGTATAATATAAAATTATACGAAACTTATGGGGAAAGAGATAAAAGAAAAAAAATTATTCCCACAATAATCAAAAGTATAAAATTAAATAAAATTTTTTATATTTATTCTAAAAAATTAAAAATTAATATTATTCATGTTGATGATGTAATTAAAGCTATAGATATAATTATGAGAAACAAAGTCAAACCTGGTAGCTATGTGCTTAAGAATAAAAATGAAATAAATATTTATAATCTTTTGAAAAAACTTGAATTTAATTTAAAAAAAAAATTAGATTATAAATTTTTAAATTATCAAGTAAAGACAATACACAAAACTAATTTAAAAGTAATGCCTTATTGGATTTCTAAATTTGATTTATTAAAAACATTAACTAAAAAACTAAATAATGAAAATATTAAAAACAAAAATTAAAGGATTGTTATTAATAGAAAATAAAATTTTCAAAGACAAAAGAGGATATTTTAAAGAAATATTTAAAAACTCAAAATTAAATAAGAATTTTATATATGAATATTTATCTTATTCCAAAAAAAACGTTTTAAGAGGCATGCATATTCAGACTGTCAATCCACAAGCTAAAATAATATCTGTGCACAAGGGTAAAATTTTAGACGTAGTTCTAGATTTAAGAAAAAATTCAAAATCATATGGGGAAAGTTTTAAATTAAATATTTCAGAAAAATCAGATTTTTCAATATACATTCCAGAAGGCTTTGCTCATGGTTTTTTGTGCCTATCTAAGAATTGTATTGTTTCCTATAAATGTAGCCAATATCAAAACTTAAAAAGTGAGACTTCAATAGCTTGGGATAAACTTGATAATTTGAAAATCTGGCCCAAAATAAAACCTATCCTTTCCAAAAAAGATAGGGAAGGAATTTCGCTTGAAAATTTTAAGTTGAGATTAAAAAAAAAATAAGTCTAAATTATACGATATTCAAATTAAAATTGAAAAATGAAAAATAATTTATTTCAAGATATTACGATTATAATAATAGCTTTTAAGAGTGAGCACATAATCCATGAATGCCTTAAACATATTAACAAGAAATATAATATTATAATAATTGATAACTCAAATAATTTAAAGTTTAGAAAACTTATAGAAAAAAAATATACTAATACAAAAGTAATATTAGCAAACAATATTGGATTTGGACCAGCTATAAATCTAGCAGCTTCAAAAGTTAAAACTAAATATTTTTTATCTATTTCACCTGATGTTATCTTAAATAGTCAAATACTTGAACTGTTTTATCTAGGTACAAAAAAATGTAATAATAAATTTTTAGCTTTTTGTCCTGAAATTATATTTCATGATAAAAAAAAATTTAAAGAAAAATATCAAATAAAAGTAAAAAAAAATATTTTAATTAAAACAAATATTATACCTGGAGCTACTATTTTTTTTCATACAATAAATTTTAAAAAAATAAATGGTTTTGATAAAAAAATTTTTATGTACTATGAAGAAAATGATCTATGTAAGAGAGCAATTAAAGAAAAACTAGATTTATATAAAATTCTAGGTGCAAAAGTTTTGCATTTAGCTGCTGCTTCTACAAGTCCAAAAATAGAAAAAGAATTTGAATTAAATAGAAACTGGCATTTTATGTGGTCTCAGTTTTATTTTTATAGGAAACATTATGGATATATCTTTTCATTAATTTTTAATTTTAGAATATTAACTGGTTCTATTTTAAAAGTATTTTATTATAGCTATTTAAATATAAATTTAAAAAAAAAAAAAAATTATAAAGCTAGATTTGATGGGTTAATTAATAGTATTTTATTAAAAAAAGCTTGGTATCGAATCTAATCATATTAATATATAATATCCTTATGAGCAAAATTTATTACGCGAAAGCTGTTTATGGAAAAAAAGAAATCAATGCCGTTAATAACGTGCTGAAAAACAGTCCCTTATCTTTAATGGATGGCAAAAATGTTAAAGAGTTTGAAAAAAAAATAGCAAAAATTTTTGGGAAAAAATATGGATTAATGGTTAACTCTGGATCTTCCGCTAACCTATTGGCACTTTTAAGTCTCAATCTTAAACCTGGATCTGAAGTCATTACACCATTGCTAACTTTTTCAACAACAATTTCTCCTTTATTGCAATTAGGATTAATTCCAAAATTCATTGATGTAGAACCAAACAAATATATTGCTAATATTGATGAAATTAAAAAAAATATCACAAAAAACACAAGAGCAATTCTTATCCCAAATTTATTAGGCAATGTTCCAGACTGGTTTAAAATAAAAAAAATTGTGAAATCTAGAAAAATTTATTTAATTGAAGATTCTGCTGACACAATTGGATATAGAATAAACAATAAAAATTCTGGAAAAGCCTCGGATATTGTTACATCTAGTTTTTTTGCATCACATGTCATGACTTGTGCTGGGTTTGGTGGAATTGTTTGTTTTAATAATATAAAATTTTATAAAAAAGCATTATTATTAAGGGGTTGGGGCAGATCTTCTGCCTTATTTGGTGAAAGTGAATCAATACAAAAAAGATTCTCTGCAAAGATTAAAAATATTGACTATGATGGAAAATATATTTTTTCAGAGGCTGGTTATAATTTTTTACCATCAGAAATTTCTGCTGCATTTGGATTAATACAATTAAAAAAATTGTCTACAAATTTAAAAAAGAGACAACATAACTTTTCTTTTCTAAGTTCTTATTTTAAAAAAAATTTTGCAGATATTTTTAATCTTCCACTTCAAAATTCTCATACTAAAACTGGATGGTTGGCATTTCCTTTAACAATTAAAAAACATATAAAATTTTCTAGAAAAGAATTGCAAATTTTTTTAGAAAAAAAGGGAATTCAAACCAGAACTATATTTACGGGTAATATTTTAAAACAGCCTATGATGTATAATAAAAAATATAAAGTCTTAAAAGGAACTGGAAAGGAATCTGATTTTATAACAAAAAATGGCTTATTGATTGGATGTAATCATGGAATGACAAGAAAAGAGTTAGTCTATATTTGCAAAAGTTTTAAACAATTTATATTAAAAAAAATTAATTTTTGCTAAATTTAACTATCTTTGTTAATTTTTAATACACCAATAAAGGCTTCTTGTGGTATCTCAACACTTCCAAATTGTTTCATTCTAGATTTTCCTCTTTTTTGCTTATCAAGCAATTTTCTTTTTCTATCTCTTGCTCCTCCACCGTGAATTTTTGTTAATACATCTTTTTTAAAACCCTGAATTGTTTCCCTGGCAATAATTTTCCCCCCTATTGCAGCTTGAATTGGAATTTGAAATTGATGTCTTGGTATAAGTTCTTTTAATTTTTCACAAATTAATCTTCCTTGTCTAGGTGCAAATTCACGATGAATAATCATTGAAAGAGCATCTACTGGCTCTGCATTTACTAATAAAGATAATTTTATTAAATCACCTTCTTTATACTCACTTATTTCATAATCAAAACTAGCATAACCACTTGAGATGGATTTTAACCTATCATAAAAATCAAAGACCACTTCATTCAATGGTAATTCATATTTCAATACAGCTCTATTTCCTGAGTAGGAAAGATTTTTTTGCATACCTCTTTTGTCTTCACAAAGTTTAATGATGGATCCTAAATACTCATCTGGTGTAATCAATGTTGCATTGATCCATGGCTCTTTAA
>Ga0181595_10006277_pt1 | contig 10237 bp, 9 predicted proteins | sample 041ome_7_FD_145604 | JGI IMG/M metagenome (GOLD analysis project Ga0181595, IMG submission 145604) | Coastal salt marsh microbial communities from the Groves Creek Marsh, Skidaway Island, Georgia - 041401AS metaG (spades assembly) | ecosystem: Environmental > Aquatic > Marine > Intertidal zone >... | reverse complement strand
TCATTATCAAGTTTAAGTTCTAAATTGTCGATGGTCACAACTTGATTGGAAATTAAATTAATACCTATTTTATTGGCTATTTCTTTAAGTTTTTTGATTGAGGATAAATTTAAATTTTTTTCATCTAGAAAGGACGAAGAGATGATGTTTAAAGCGATGTTCCCCTCATATCTTTTATATAATGCAAAACTCAATTCAAAAGCCGCAACGCCGCCACCAACGATACTAACTTTTTTATGCGAAGAATGTTCAATGTTATTATCAATATGATCTAACTTAGATACAAGAGAGCTGATTGGTTTTACAGGTATAACATTGGAGTTATTTTCTAATTCAAAGATCTTGCTATTAGAAATAGAACCTGAATTGATGGATAGGACATCAAAGGAAATAGGGGGATTGTCTTTTAAATATACGATTTGATTTTGACTATCTAAACTCACTACTTGATCTTTGATAAAAGTTGCCCCCGCATTAAAGCACAGTCTCTGTAAATCAATTGATATATCTTCACGGGAGTAAATTTTTTTAATAAAGCCAGGAGTCATTCCTGAATAGATGGCATCATAATATTCGCTAATTAAAATTACATGAAGGCCTTTGAATTCATTCATACAAAGTTTTCTTAAAACTTGAACATTGGCATGGCCACCTCCTATCAAAACAAGTTGTTGATTAAAAAATGTTTTTTGCAAACTTAATTGAATGATCCATTAACTGGATCGATGTAATTGACCATCAATACTTGAGTTTTTTGTTTGGAAATATTTTTAATGGAATGTTCTTTATTAGATTGAAAACGAAAAGTATCTCCTTTTGATAATTTTTCTTTGGATGTACCACAGGTCACTTCAATTTGACCATCAATAACAGTTAAATTCTCAAACGTCTTGGGTCCATGAGACTTAGAGTCTAAGACTCCTTTAGGTTTCATTTCTAAAAGATACCATTGAAGCCAATTCACCGTTTCTCCTGCTCCTAAAATGTTAAGTTCACACAAACCATCTTTCGAAGTGATAGAGGGCGTTTCTTTCGAGCTTTCAATAGAATTTACCTCTCCTGCTTCAATTTTTAAAAAAAAGTCAGAGAGTTTTTCACCCAACGCATCTGATATTCTTGAAATAGTCGTAACGGTTGGGTTTGACAAGTCTCTTTCAATTTGAGAGAGAATAGATTTAGATACCCCAGACTTGGCCGATAAATCGTCCAATGTCATATTTTTTCTTTTTCTCAGAGAAGAAAGCCTATTTCCTAGCTGCAATACCTGTTTATCAGTCATTATTTATTGGGAATAATCAATTATTATGAGCAAAAGTGCAATATTTATTCTTAATTTTAGCATCGGGCACTTGAAACATACAAAGAGATAACTATGTATATTACAGTTTGGCACTCATGGTTTAAGAGTGCTAATTGATAAACAATATAGAGGTATAAAAGAAAATGAATTTAAAACCCTTACACGATCGAGTCTTAGTTGAAAGAGTTAACTCCGAAGATAAGACTAAAGGCGGTATCATCATTCCAGATACAGCTCAAGAAAAACCAATGGAAGGTAAAGTCCTTGCTGTTGGTGGTGGTGCTAGAAATGAAAACGGCCAAATCGTTGCTTTAGATGTCAAAAAAGGCGATAGAATTTTATTTGGTAAATGGTCTGGTACTGAAGTTAAGATTGATGGTAAAGAACTTCTGATTATGAAGGAGTCTGACATCATGGGTATTATTGAAAAGTAATTGAAAGGAAAACATTAAATGTCAGCAAAATTAATTTCATTTGGCACAGACGCTAGAGCAAAAATGCTCAAAGGGATTAACATCCTAGCCGATGCTGTCAAAGTAACATTGGGTCCCAAAGGAAGAAATGTCGTCATCGATAAATCTTTTGGATCTCCAAGAACAACCAAAGACGGTGTGACAGTCGCAAAAGAAATCGAGCTCTCCGATAAATTTGAAAATATGGGCGCTCAAATGATCAAAGAAGTTGCAAGCAAAACTAATGACCTCGCGGGAGATGGTACCACAACTTCCACTGTACTGTGCCAAGCATTAGCTACAGAAGGTATGAAAGCTGTTGCTGCTGGTTTAAATCCAATGGATTTAAAAAGAGGTATGGAAACAGCAGCCGATGCTATCGTTAAAGAACTTCAAAAAAACTCAAAACCAGTTAAATCAGATAAAGAAGTCCAACAAGTAGGAACGATTGCTTCCAACGGTGATACTGAAGTGGGTCAGATGATCTCTGAAGCTATGCAAAAAGTTGGCAAAGAGGGCGTAATTACTGTGGAAGAAGCAAAAAGCCTAGATACCGAATTAGATGTCGTTGAAGGTATGATGTTTGATCGTGGTTATCTAAGTCCTTATTTTGTGACCAATGCAGAAAAAATGAAAGTAGAAATGGAAGACTGTTTAATTCTTCTTCATGAGAAGAAGCTATCAAGCTTACAACCAATGCTTCCTCTTTTAGAGTCTGTTGTTCAGTCCAGTAAGCCTTTACTAATTATCTCAGAAGATGTTGAAGGAGAAGCTTTAGCTACTCTAGTTGTCAACAAACTTCGAGGTGGTTTAAAAATTGCGGCTGTCAAAGCTCCTGGTTTTGGTGATCGAAGAAAAGCAATGCTAGAAGATATTGCCATTTTATCTGGCGGTCAGGTTATCAGTGAGGATTTAGGTATTAAGCTTGAGTCCGTCACCATGGATATGCTTGGAAAAGCAAAAAGAATAGTTGTAGATAAAGAAAATACAACGATCGTTGGTGGTAACGGTAAGAAAAAAGATATCGAAGCACGCTGTGATCAAATCAGAAAGCAAATTGAAGAGACTACCTCTGATTATGACAAAGAAAAACTTCAAGAAAGACTTGCTAAACTCGCAGGTGGTGTAGCTGTCATTAAAGTTGGTGGCGCATCTGAAGTTGAAGTGAAAGAGAAAAAAGACCGTGTGGAAGATGCGATGCATGCTACTAGAGCTGCGGTTGAAGAAGGTATCTTGCCAGGTGGCGGAACTGCCCTCTTATATGCAACTAACGTTCTCAAGAATTTAAAAGTTGAGAATGATGATCAAAGATATGGTGTTGACATCGTTAGAAAAGCCCTCTCAGCTCCTCTTAAACAAATCGCACAAAATGCAGGTCATGATGGTGCAGTGATTGCAGGAAAAATCTTAGAGAGCAAAGATAACTCCTATGGTTTTGATGCTCAGTCAGGTAAATTCTGTGATTTAGTTAAAGCAGGTATTGTTGATCCAACTAAAGTTGTTAGAACTGCTTTAATTGATGCTGTATCAGTAGCTGCTTTGTTAACTACAACTGAAGCAATGATTACCGACAAGCCAGAAGATAAATCTGGACCATCTATGCCAGATATGGGCGGCATGGGCGGCATGGGCGGCGGAATGCCAGGCATGATGTAATTTAAGTAAATATTTAAAAAATTAAAAAGCCGCTTTATGCGGCTTTTTTTTTAATCTAATATTCAACCTACATTTATATGATCATATTCGAAAATTTTTTGACACTTATTAATTCTGTTTTTATTAATGGTGTATTTGGCTTAAGTCTGGGTGAACTTGCTTTCATTTTTGTTGCTTTTATTTTTGCTTTACTTGTAAGAGGACTTATAGCTAAATTCATTGTAAATAAAGTTAAAATTATTGTTCATAAAACAACTAACTCTATTGATGATAAATTATTTGACTCTTTAATTCCTCCTATAAAACTCTTGCCGATTGTAATTATTTTTTTAATTATAACGCTTTACTTTGATGTGGACTCTACTTTGGGTTTATATTTTCAAAAAATTAATAATACACTATCTACTATCTTTGTTTTTTGGCTGATTCATCAGGCTATTGTTCCATTTTCAAATATCTTTCACAAATTAGAAAGCATCCTATCAAAGGCGTTAGTACTTTGGATAATAAAGTCTCTTAAATATTTAATTATCTTTTTAGGATCTGTAGCAGTTCTGGAAGTTTGGGGTATCAAAATTGGCCCTGTCATCGCTGGACTTGGTTTGTTTGGGGTAGCTGTAGCCCTTGGCGCTCAAGATCTATTTAAAAATTTAATCTCAGGAATTATGATTTTATTAGAAAAAAGATTTCATATTGGAGATGTAATAAATGTTCCCGGACATACTGAAGGTACGGTTGAACATATTGGCTTCAGATCCACATTGATCAGAAAGTTCGACTCTACTCCAATAACAATACCTAACTATATTTTTGCTGAAGCTCCAATACTAAATTATTCAAATAGAACCAATAGAAGAATTAATTGGATCATTGGCCTAGAGTATAATTCGAAATTAGATCAAATAAAAAATTTTACTAAATCCATTGATGAATATATTAATGGGAGTGTTGATTTCGTTGTTAATCAAAATTTTAAATCATTTGTTAGGATAGATAAATTTAATGATAGTTCTATAGATATTTTGATCTATTGTTTTACTTCAACCAATGAATGGGAAATCTTTCTTAAAATTAAAGAACAATTAGCCATGCAAATTAAAGAGGAAGTTGAAAAACAAGGTTTAAATTTTGCTTTCCCCAGCCAATCAATTTATATTGAAAAAGCAGAATAAATAATAAAATTTCTTAACTTTTAGATTTTAATGAAAAAAGTTTTCCATTTATATAAAACATTTTCCCCATATACACATGGAGGTATAGAGACATATGTCGATTCAATAATTCAATCTGAATCAAAATTTGAACATTATTTTTTAAGTATTGGAAATAGCAGTCTTTCAAATTCACAAAAAATTATTTTTAAAAAAACTTTTCAATATTCATCAGATATTTTCTCACTAGGCCTATGTAAGTTTATTTTAAAAAAAATAGATAAAGAAAATGATGTTATTCACATACATACACCTTGGCCTTCAATGGAATTTTTTTTATGTTTTTTAAATTTTAAAAAAATTATTGTTACATATCATTCAGATATTATTCGTCAAAAATTTATAAATTTTTTTTTTAAATACATAACTATGTATTTTTTAAAAAGAAAAGTGAGTAAAATTATTGCTACATCTGAAATATATTGTAAATCAAGTAAAATTCTTCGAAAAATATCTAAAAAAAATATTTGTATTATTCCTATTGGGGTTAAAGATTTAGCTTACTTAAATAATCTAAAAAAAGATTTAAGAAAAAATTATATATTATTTATTGGTTCTAATAGATCCTATAAAGGAATTCCACTTCTTGAACAATTATTGAAAAAAGAGTCTCTAAAATTTGTTTTAATTGGTTCTGGTTTATCTCATCTCAATAAATATCCAAATACAGAAATTTATGAGAATATAAGTGAGGCAAAAAAAGCTGATATAATCTCTAATGCGTCTGCATTATTAATGACTTCAACATCAAGAAACGAGGCTTTTGGAATTGTGTTAGTTGAGTCTTTGCGATCTGGAATCCCGATATTATCGCCAGACTTAAATAGTGGTGTCAGTTTTGTAAATCAAGATAATTTAACGGGATTTGTTTATAAAACTGGAGACATAACTGATTTAAGAATTAAATTAAAAAAATTTAAGGATATAGATTATAGCAAATATTTAGATCTGAGGTTTCAGGCTAGGTTTAGGTATGAACAAATTTTTAATTTAAATCATATGATTAAAAGGTTAGATGAAGTTTACTATGAAATTTCTTAATAATATATATTTCCTTCTCTAAAAAATTGAATATGTTATCTGTTAAATTATGCATTTAGAATAATATGAAAAATTTACTAAATATATCTGATTTACTTCTACAAGATTTACAAACTATTTTAAACCATGCTGATGAATTAAATTCCTCACTAGATAATTGCCTTCAAGGTAAAAATATTGGATTGATTTTTGAAAAAAATTCTACTCGAACTAGACTATCATTCAAAGTTGGTATCAATCAACTTGATGGAAATTACATTGATATTAGACTTGATGAATTAAATTTACAAAGAATCGAGTCATACGAAGATACTTTTGAAATAATGTCCTGTTATTTGGACTGTTTAATTTTTAGAACGACTGATCATAGTAAACTAGATTTGGCTTCTAAATTTTTCAAAAAACCAATTATCAATGCCCTTTCAAATATTTCCCATCCTTGTCAGGCTATATCAGATATTTATACACTACAGGAACATTTTGGGACTTTAAATGGGCTTAAGATCGTATGGATGGGGGACATTAATAATGTTTTATTTAGTCTTATAGAGACATCTATATTGTTAGGTAATATTAAAATTGATATTTTTACAGATGAAAACATCTACAATACAGTTAAAAAATCCATACCTATCTCAACAAATATTAACTTCCATTTTGAAGTTGATGAAAATATTTTGAGATCTTCCCAATGCATTATGACTGATGTATTTAATTCAATGAATGATCTTTATGATAAGGAACAAATTTTAAATAGATTTCAAGTTAATAAACAGATTATGTCTTTTACTAATTCAGAAACTATTTTTATGCATTGTTTGCCTGCAAAGATAGGATCTGAAGTTACTGAAGATGTTATCAGAGGAAAGAAATCTGTTGTTCTTCAACAAGCAAAAAATAGAATGATAGCACAAAGAGGTATATTAAAATGGTTAAATATTTAATATTAATTTTATCATTGCTTATATTCGGTTGCAAATCAACCAGTCAACAAATTATAAATCTCGAAAAATTCAATTTTAATGAAATTAAATTTGACACCGTATCTAAAGATCTTTCTTATCAAAAACCTCTTATTACACAAGATGAGATTGCTTACGGTAAAATAATAGATTACTGGTTTGATAATAAAATTAAGACAAATGGATTTGAGGGCAATCTAGATGTTCAGGTTAAAGAATTAAAAATCTCAAAAGTTAAAGAAGATAGTTATTACAAGGTAGAGATTAAACTATTGATTGGTTTTATAGAAATCAATGAAAGTTTAAACAAACGTAAACTTTATGAGGTTGAGTCATTTGAGTATGGTGAAATACAAGGTAGTTTTTCAATAAATGATCAAGAAAATTTAGATGTAAATATAATGAATAAAAATTTGAATAACGTTTCGAGAAAATTACAAAATATTCTTTAATTTTTCCAAAAGCTTGGAAGAAATAGTATAAAAATGGTTAACATTTCTAACCTTCCTAAGAACATTGTCACTATTAACACAACTTTAGAGTAATTATCTAAAGTGCTATAATTTCCTTCAGGGCCAATAATATCTCCTAAACCAGGACCTACGTTAGAGATTGCAGATGCAGCAGCTGAGATACAGGTTAAAAAATCCATACCACTAAAGGATAGGAGCAAGGCAGATATAACGAAAGTGACGATATAAACAAAAAAGAAGGTCATCACCGACTCATATGTGGAGTCCGGTACTTTTTTGCCATTGAATTGAGCGGCGATCACCATATGAGGTTGGAGCATTTTTTTTAAGTGAAGAATGATATATTTAAATAATATTTGAAATCGAAATATTTTCAGTCCCCCAGTGGTTGAGCCCGCACACCCACCAATAAACATTAAAAATAAGAAAAGAATTGAAGCGTAATTCCCCCAGTTTTCAAAATCATCACTGACATAACCAGTTCCAGAGATGATGGAAATAGTATTAAAACTAATTGTTGACAATTTTTTAAATATATCTCCATCGATGTAATTTCTGGCAAAAAAATAAATCATGGTAATCGAGATAATTAAGATCATTAAAAAAAGCCTTACTTGATGATCTTTGATGATATTGAAAATATTTGTGAATGTTGTTTGCGCTAAAAGTAAAAAGGGAATACTTCCAATTATCATAAATATGATCGCGATAATTAAAACTGAATTGCTTTGAAAATAGGCAAAGGACTCATCATGGGTAGAGAATCCCCCTGTAGAAATAGTCGTAAAACTGTGAGCAATAGCATCAAATAAATTCATTCCGTTAAAGTAGTAAAGTGTAATTAGTAGACTTGTTAAGGTGAAGTAGACAATAATAATTTTAGAGACCACGGAGGAGATTTTAGGTAGAAACTTTTCATACGGGTCATCGCCTTCTAGGTGGAAAAGCTGCATTCCACCAATTCGAAGAAAAGGAAGAATAATAAGAGCAATGACCACTATTCCAATACCTCCAAGCCATTGTAATAATGCACGCCAAATTAAAATTCCTTTTGGAAGTTCGTCTATATTAATGAGGATGGTGGCACCAGTGGTTGTAATACCACTCATGGATTCAAATATTGAGTCGACTATGGAAAGACTAGATTGAGCATAAATAAAAGGTACAGCGCAAAGAATAGATAACAACATCCATGAAAGTGTAGTAATAAGAAACGCCTCTTTTATTGAAATTTTTAATTCCACATTTCTATTTGTAATTACTAAAGATCCTCCAACAATTAAATAGATTAGGATGGGTACAGCATATGATTGCCATGACTCGGTTTGATAAATAATTTCTGTAACTAGTGGAATGAAAAGTAGAAATCCTACTGTACAGATAACAGTTCCTCCAACTAGGGCAATAGGTTTGAAATTAAACATTAATGATTAATGCAAGTTTTTTTTATTATAAGGGCTATCCAAAGAAAAGGCGGGGATATCAATTTTTATTTGCTCTCCGTTATTTTGGGACATCAGATAAAATCCTTGCATAATCCCGTTAGTGGTTTTCAAAGGTGTGCCACTGGTATATTCAAAGCTTTCTCCTGGTTGCAAGATAGGAAATTCTCCAACGACTCCTTCTCCTTGCACATTCATAATTTTTCCATTGGCATCTATGATTACCCAATTGCGATGATGGAGTTTCATGGTACTGGAACTTAGATTTTTAATATTCACCTGGTAAGCCCATACATAGTGGCTTTCTTGAGGGGAGGATTGATCATCAAGGAAATAAGGAGTAACCGTCACCGTTACACCCTTGGTGGTTTTAGAATACATTCAAATCAATATACCCCATTTAAGGGGTATATTAAAATAAATTGATTTTTAAAATAAGCCTTGAATTAAGCCCTTTTCATCCAACATAATGGAGTTCGCGCTTGGCACTTTCGGAAGTCCCGGCATGGTCATGATTTCACCTGTGACAACCACGATAAATCCTGCTCCAGCAGATAGTCTCACCTCTCTCACGGGTACGGTAAATCCAGTAGGAGCACCTCGAAGAGCTGGATTAGTGGAGAAACTGTATTGTGTTTTAGCAATACAAATCGGAAGCTTCCCGTAACCGCTTTCTTCAAAACCTTTCAGTTGATCTTTAATGGATTTATCTATAACGATATCATCGGCTCTGTAGATTTTTTGTGCCACAGCTCTGATTTTGTCTTCTAAGGACATGTCATCACTATAAGTAAAGGTGAACTTAGACGTATCACTCGACTCAGCAATTTTCACAACTTCTTCGGCTAATTCTTTTGTCCCTTTGCTACCGTTAGCCCAGTGAGAACATAGAACAGCTTTCACACCTAATTTCTCACAACCATCAGAGATAACTTTACTCTCTGCTTCAGTATCAAGCGTAAAGCTATTAATAGCAACGATAGGTTGTAATCCAAATGATTGTATATTTTCAATGTGACGCTGTAGGTTAGCAAAACCTTTTTCAACAGCTGCAACATTTTCATTGTTGAGGTCAGCTTTCTCTACACCGCCATGGGATTTCAGCGCTCTGACGGTTGCAACGATCACTACAGCATTGGGGGTGAGTCCAGCTTTACGACATTTAATATCTAAAAACTTTTCTGCTCCAAGGTCGGCCCCAAAGCCCGCTTCAGTGACCACATAGTCTGCAAGCTTCAAGCCTGTTTGTGTGGCAATAACTGTATTACAACCATGTGCGATGTTCGCAAAAGGACCGCCGTGAATAATGGCAGGGTTGTTTTCTAAAGTTTGAACCAGGTTTGGCATCAAAGCATTCTTTAAAAGAACAGTCATAGGACCATCACCCTTCACATCTCTTGCATAAATAGGAGTTTTATCTCTTTTGTAGGCAATAATAATATCACCAATTCTCTTTTGAAGATCTTTGATGCTAGTCGCAAGACAAAAGATAGCCATAATCTCGGAAGCTACGGTAATATCAAATTTGTCTTCACGAGGAAAACCGTTGGAGATGCCACCTAAGTTGACATTAACTTTTCTTAAGGCGCGATCACCTAAGTCGACGACACGACCCCAAGTAATTCTTCTTTGATCGATTCCGAGTTCATTGCCCCAATAAATATGATTATCAATTAATGAGGAGAGAAGATTATGAGCTG
>Ga0181595_10006276_pt1 | contig 10238 bp, 5 predicted proteins | sample 041ome_7_FD_145604 | JGI IMG/M metagenome (GOLD analysis project Ga0181595, IMG submission 145604) | Coastal salt marsh microbial communities from the Groves Creek Marsh, Skidaway Island, Georgia - 041401AS metaG (spades assembly) | ecosystem: Environmental > Aquatic > Marine > Intertidal zone >... | reverse complement strand
TACGCTGATGAAATTTCATCGAAGCGATCGAGGCGAAAACGCAGTGACGGAGGAGTTGGTGGAAGAATGAAGGATTACTTCAACGCCGTGAACGAAGACGCAACTGCATCGCAGCAGTTTTACGTCGTTTTAGAAGAAGGAGAAACAGATACGTCGAGAGCGGAACAAATCTTGCGTAAAAATAGAGGTGGATTCCTGAAAGATTCGAATGGATTTCCACTTATTGTGGGTGGTAAAAATGGTGGATACCTCGCGTTCGGACCTGCGGAAGCGGCTTTTGAAGTTTCAAAACTCGCAGCGTGGGTCGACGCCTGGACGCCAGAGCTTAGTTTAGACGCCTCGTTTGACATTATCGATACAATCGTCGAAGTGGAGACTGAGAGAGCGAGTACGAGCGAAGAGTTGGAAGAAATTTCAGTCAGTACAGAGCGTCTGAAGTCACTTTTCAAGGAAGTTGGCTTGGAAACGAGGGACAATAGAATCGGTGAAAGCGTCAATTCCTTGCGCGTCGACGTTACGCGTTTAGGTAATGCCACGGACGACAAAGTATTTTCAAAATATGCCAGCGAGGAAGTGATAGCAGTCTTGATCGAAAAGGGAATTAATGTTTTAGTCGATGATGAGTCTTACGAGCTCGGGCCAAACGTTACCATGGGAGTGAAACATAGTAGACGCAACGTCGTCTTTGATCCGGATGGTGCTTTTTTCAACTTGCGAAATATCCCCACCAATCAATTAGCTGACGCCGCAAGATTTATAGCCGCACTTCCATTTACAGTGCGAGTAGCACCGATATATGCTAGAAAGAAATCAAACATGTACGCAAAGGGTATAATTCAAGGTTCGATTTGGAAAAGTGGAAGTAACACGATGGTGGCAACCCCTATCTGGAGTAAAGGCGATTTGCTCGGGGATTCGATCATCGTTGGTGTTGGCGATTCCGGAGCGGATCGAAACAGTTGTTATCTCGCGGGGAATAGCAAGTTTAAGCATTACATCACAGAATATGGAAACGGAGAGGACGATGATGGTCATGGTACGCACGTGACCGGTTCACTCGCGGGGTACTCGACCATCGAAAACGCTACTCATGACGGGATGGCAACCTCTGCTCAAATTGCATTTTTTGATCTTGCTTACACGGATTCTTTGGGAGACGTTTACATGTCAGCGACGCCAAACATGGGGTCGTCGTATTACCAAGTCGCTTACGATGCTGGAGCGAGAATACATTCAGATAGTTGGGGTTACGATGCCTACGAGTACGAAAGTGAAACGACACAAATAGATCAATACGCTCGAAATATGCCGAAATTTCTCCCGTTTTTTTCCGGAGGAAACTACGGATATTACGGTTTGGGTACGGTCACGACGCCAGCGGGAGCGAAAAATATACTGTCAATCGGTGCATCCAACTCTCCGAGTTCTTCTGCTTCGAATATAGCCGCTGACGAGGAATACTACAACGTAAATATTGCCAGCGACACTCATTTTTCGCATTTGAAAATTATTGTACTTCAAGCAGCGGATTTCGGTTCGGATTGGGACAGCACTTCAAAAGGGTATGCAACTATAGCTCGTTCTGTTATCCACGCAACACCAGAGGATGGTTGCTCTGCGCTGAGCAACGCCGTGTACACGGATGGAATCGTGCTTATTAAACGCGGGACATGCTCTTTTGAACTCAAGGCGCGCAATGGGTACACTGCTGGCGCAAAAGGTATACTGATTTACAATTACGAGTACGATACCGCTTTACAAAACGGATATAAAATCCACATGGGTCGAGATGAGACAACTTATCCTCAACCTTTCAACTTGGCTGCAGTTGGATTCATCACGCATCGCGATGGACTGATCTTGAAAGCGTTGTCAGAGCGTTCTGCCGGTATCAAAGTTACATTTTCGAGGTACACGAGGACAAACATGGATTTAGGATTCGAAGATGTAGCCTACTTCTCTTCTTCGGGACCTTTTGGACCGGATAACGACGCTTTGCGAATCAAACCAGATATTATTGCGCCGGGAGACAGCATTAAATCGGCTGCGGTAAACGCCGTGTGTGGGTTTGCTACAATGTCCGGAACTTCAATGGCATGCCCGATAGCGGCTGGCGGGACAGCGCTTGTGCAAGAGTATTTTGAGAAAGGATACTACCCAGGAGGTACCGCGGGTTCAGGCGCGAGTTATTCACCGTCTGGATCACTCATGAAAGCTGTTGTTATTAACGGCGCAACCGCCATGACTGGTATTGACGAATGGTATCAAGAACCGTTGGAGCAACCTCCTTCATTCAAGCAAGGTTGGGGAAGACTCAACCTCACGAATTCTCTTCACCTTGACGATATACCGGAATCCCCAAAGGTCATGTACATCCACGATAATATGATGTTGTCTGCATCGAATGATTACGAGGATGGTTTTTGTTTAGAGGTGAACCCCTACGACGCTGAGTTTGAGCTCCGCGTGACGTTAGTTTGGACCGACGTCGCTGACGAGCGACTCGTGAATGATCTCGATTTAGAGTTGCACTTTGGAACAAACTTTGTGGGTATGTCCAAAATCCTCCCTCTCGATGGTTTAGAAGACCACACGAATAACGTCGAAAGAATTATACATTCAAATCCTCAGCAAGGTAGGTATTGGGTCAAAGTGAAAAAATATGGAAACTTTGGCTCGGGCATTGGGAGCACTCAAAAGTATGCCATCGTTGCTACGGGGACGTTTACACATTTGGAAGACAAAACATATCGCAGTTGTGCTCTGGATAATCCACCGCCACCACCGTCCCCACCTCCCTCTCCTCCTCCTTCTCCACCGCCTACGCCTCTTCCACCACCTCTTCCTCCTCCTTCCCCTCCTCCTTCTCCACCACCTCTTCCTCCTCCCTCCCCGCCTCCTTCACCGCCGCCTTCACCTCCTCCTTCTCCACCGCCTTCACCTCCACCGTCTCCTCCGCCGTCTCCACCGCCATCTCCGCCGCCTTTACCTCCGCCACCTCCACCGCCAAGTCCACCGCCGCCTTTTCCGCCACCTTCACCGCCTCCCTCTCCTCCTCCTTCTCCACCTCCATCACCTCCTCCTTCTCCACCACCTCTTCCTCCTCCCTCTCCGCCTCCTTCACCGCCGCCTTCTCCTCCTCCCTCGCCGCTTCCTTCGCCACCTCCCTCGCCGCCGCCATCTCCACCACCTCCGTCCCCACCCCCCTCCCCACCACCATCACCCCCACCTTCACCTCCTCCTTCTCCACCGCCTTCACCTCCACCGTCTCCTCCTCCATCACCTCCTCCTTCTCCACCCCCAATACCTCCTCCATTTCCGCCACCTTCACCTCCGCCTTCTCCACCGCCTTTACCTCCACCGTCTCCGCCGCCGTCTCCACCGCCGTCTCCGCCGCCTTTACCTCCGCCACCTCCACCGCCAAGTCCACCGTCGCCTTTTCCGCCGCCTTTTCCGCCACCATCTCCACCACCTTTACCTCCGCCTTCCCCGCCGCCACCTTCCCCACCACCGTCGCCGCCACCGGCTGAGGCAGCGGTAGAAGTGCAAATGAGCTTGAGCGGTTACACAGCGGCTGAATTTGGCGAGGCGGAACAGGATGCATTTGCCACCGGCATCGCGACTCTCAGTAATGTTTCTCCGGGTGCAATAACAATCACCGGTGTCTCGGATGTTGCTCGCCGCCGCAGAGTTGCGCTCGCTTCCACAAGTTCAATCACAGTTGATTTTACAATCGAGGTTGCATCGATGGCATCGGTGAGTGCTATATCAGCTACATTAACAGCCACTGAACCGTCTGTGGTGGCCACGATATTAGTTTCTGCCGGTCTCGATTCGCTCACGGATCTCGTCCCTCCAACTGAGATTGTCGCGCTGGCGCCGCCGCCATCTCCACCTTCTCCTCCGCCTCCTACACCATCGCCGCCGCCATCACCTTTCCCACCGCCCCCTTCGCCACCTCCACCGAGTCCACCACCATCTCCACCGTCTCCTCCGCCTTCGCCGCCACCAAAACCTCCGCCTTCTCCACCTCCACTACCGCCTCCACCGCCGCCCATCACGATGCGGCCACCTTCCCCGCCGCCCCCGACTCCTCCTCCGCCACCCGAACCGATTACGTCAAGAGCCGTGTTTCCTGGATACCTCCAATATTGCGACGTATTTCTCGACTACGATAACGACGAGATGTTGACGCCAACAGACACCAAAGACGGCGGCGAGTTTTTTGAACCATCGAGTGTGACAGATTCCCTCGGCGGATTTACTTTGGACGTATTCGCTCGGAACTCGGCTAGTTTTGCAAAGGTAATCATAAAAACGTATTCTAACGAAGGGTGCGTGGATTCGTTCACGAAAACTAAACCTGGCATGCTCGCGCTTCGTGCTCCTATGCATGCGAGTGTTATCACTCCGTTGACAACAGTAGCTGTTGAAATTGCGAGTGTTTATTTGATCACTGTCGAAAGAGCCGCAGAGCTCATTTTAGAATCTCTCGGTTTGACAGAGGAAAGTATCGATTCGGATTTGATATTCAACGTCGATCCCTTTCAAAAGCTCGTCATCGATGGCGATGATTCTCTCGCAACGGTCGCATACGCTTCGGTTAATTTGGCAAACGCTATTTCTATGGTTTCGTCGTTATTGCATGGCGCAGGTACCTCCAGTAAAACCGAAGCCGAAGCGGCGACGCTATCTGCGTTTGCGAAACGAATCGGTGAAACGAACCTCGTTTTACGGAAAAAAAGGCGAATGCTTTTAGGCGAGTATCATGCCAAGAGTTTTTTGAATATGAGCGATTCTTCCGATATAAGTTCAATCATATCTTCGGCCGTATCTTTAGTTTTAAAGACGAGTCCGGATGTACGCGTGGATACTGAAACGAAAAACACGGTTGCTAGAGCGTCTGCTATGGCCTCTTCCTATTTACTCTCGGCGGTGTCGAATACAACTTCAAACAACAGCGGCGAAGAGATTTCGAAAAGGTGCGCTGCGGCGGTTAAAGTTATGCAAGATCCAGAACTGTTGGAAGCCGTCGTTGATTTAGGCAAGGAAAAATCCGCCGCGACGACTGCGATCATCACGGATTTGGAGTTTGCATATTCAGAAAAGTTTGAAACCGCTAAAGCATCAGTTTTAGTTCTCATTCCCGAATATCCCCCGCCTCCATCTCCTCCAAGTTTACCTCCGCCTTCAACACCTGCGTTGACTTTTGAAATCAGCGGTGCAACTGCTTTGTTGAACCACGTCACGTGGACTATATGGCTTTCGTTTACTCTCGCACTCGCGGCATCGTGGCGGGAGAAGTGAAGAATGGGTTTAAATGAAATTAAAACTAAAAAGCGTTGAATAAACGTTCCTTGAGTGAGGTTGTAGTTTAAGCTCTCACAAATCACTCCTTACGTCTAATTGTCTTCTAAGCTCTTACAAATCACAGAAAGCAGATCGTCGTCACGAACGCGCAATCTTCACATTCATCGCAATCGCAATATTTTCGCCGCGAGGAACTCGGAAAACACATACTCGTCGCTTTCATTGGATGCGTACAACCCTTCAATTTCGCACTTGCGACCCAGCGCATGCATTTGTTCGAGTTCTGATTTGAAGATCGAATACAAAGGGCCTCGCTTTTTTCTCAAGATGTTTTCGATATCTCGAGCTTCTTTTTTTGTATGTTTCGCCGTGAGCACTTTACCGGCGGCGAGAATGTCATCGTGCGATACGCCGAGAAATACGGTGTTTGGAATTGCGTATCGCGTCGACTCATTGACGTTGGAAGCGCCACCAGTTACGTATGTAGAATAAATCCACAAGCCAGCCGGATTCCAGTCGACCAAAACGAATATTGTGCATGTGTCTCGCACGCCAGATGAAGCCAATCGATGCAAGAATGCACGCGTCGGTAAATCTGGAAAGCCTTTCGCAGTGACAATCGCGCAAGGATACCTTTCCCAGATTTTCTCTTGAAGGAGCTTGTTAAAGACGGCATCTTTCTCTACTACGAGTATAAAGTCACACGTAGACGCATCAATCGATACGCTCTCAATCGCTTTTAAATCGCCCGGAATCGAGAAACCCGAGCCTTCGAGTTTCGAACAATCCACGAAAGTTTGAGTGGCATCGTTGCGGAGTGATACCAAGCCCGCGACTAACCCTTTTGAAGAACACGTTATATTCAACGTGCCTCTGTTGACCCGCAATAAACTCGCGATGTTTTTTATCGAATCTAAAACGTGAGCAACTTTAGAGAATAACAGAGGTTCTTTCGCAGAAGCGCAATAATACATCTCCCTCTGCGTGACGGTCTTTCCTTGACGAACGTTCGTGTGTATCAAATTAAGCATGGCAATTATTCGAGCAAACGTAATCGTGTTCAATCTAATCGATTTGGTTTTCTCGCTTTCAACAAAGCTTGTTGTATTTTCACACCACTCGAACAAAGGTAAGTTTATATCGTAATACTCAATCGGAAATGCTTCATCTTGACAAATCTCCGACGCCAGGCTTGACATCAATCGGTGAATGACGCGCTCAATCTGAAAACACACTTCATCCGCTTCATCGGCGATGTCTATTAACTGCTTCTCTTCTTTCTCTTTTTCTTTCTCCTCCTCCTCGTCGTCGTCGTTTCTGCCGTTGTTCACGTTTTTGCTTTTTTTGTAGTCGAACTTTTCGTTCATTTCCGGTGATTCCAATACCACGTTAACGTCGTTGTCATTGCTGTACGCAAAAGCGTCGCCCTCTCTGGTGGAAGCAACCGACATGACGCGAGGATCAACAAAGTTGCGCGTTTTGTGTGTGGTATTTTTTTTGAAATAAGCAAATAACTCGCGCGGGTTTTTTGTTTTCGATATTTGGATTTTTGAAATCCTCAGTTTATGAAACTCAAACGCTGTAGAAGTGAAAAGTTGCTGTGCTCTGTTACTCGTTTGAGTACATAACATTTCATAGCATTACGAAATCACTACATTCTGTTCTCTCTCGGGTTCTGATATTCTTTGAGAGTTATGGACTTTTTAGAGCGCGCTGCGAAAAATTCGATTCAAAAACTCGAGCAGTTGGACAAAGAAATCGCTTCACAACAACAACAACAACAACAGAACCATTCAGAGCAGGATGTTCACGATTATCCTACGAAAAGAACACCTCCAGAAGAGTTGTTGTTTTCTAGAACGAACGAGTTGATAGAGATTCGAGAGGTGCAAAAAAGGGATTTGGAACGCATCTTGTCAAAAGCGAATGCATCAGGAGAAGATTCAACGAACCGGTATGTAACGAATGATAGCGTAATGCGACAAACCGAACGTATCGATCGATTGAACGCACAAATTTCTCAAGAACGGGCGTTGAGAGCATCCATAGAGGCGAGTACTGCGGGAAATTTAGATGATGAAACTAGCACAACTGGTGATAGTGAGATAGTTCAAGAGCTCGTTCGCGCACAAAAAGAGCTTTCTGTCGAAACGAGAATGCGAGATGACCGTTTAGAGGCCTTACTCGCTGTAAAGCTGAAGCAAGACGATGCGAAAGTAAAGTTAGAGAGACTCGAAGAGCAATTAATTTATGAGAGGGGGACACTAGCTGGTACGGAGAATAGTAATAACGTCATGCCAAATGCCGCGCTAGAATTAGAAGACTTGCGAACGAGAGTTGAAGAACGCAGACAAACACTGAATGAACAGACGCGCACAAACACGAACACCGCTGGTTCGTCCATACAAGAAGTAGAATTGGAGGCGTCCTTAAATGCAAAAGCAGATGAACTCATCCAAGCGCAGATTGCAATAGAACGTCACACTTCCGAGATAGCAACGTTAGCGATGCGGCGTAATGCGATGGCGTCGAGCTTCTCCAAAACCTCTTCCGAACGATACGACTCTTCGATGGATCCAGCCACGAGCACTCGCGATTTGCTCCATTTCGAAGAACAAAGAAACGTGTTCGAACATTTTCGGACGCATATCGCAAGGTTTATTGGACACAGGAGAGCAGGAAAAGTCGTATACATGTTCAGCGAGCTCGATCGCGCGATGTTATTCTTTGCTCGAACGGCGAGCAGTAACGGCAAATGGCGCGCGATTGGATGCTTCTATTTTGTATTAGTAGTTAGCTATGCGCTTTTGCGCATGATGTTTTAGATGCAGTATTACAACGTTAGTTTCACTAAATCGGGTTGGGTGTCATCTTCGCCTCCAAATGTGTACTTCCATCGCCAGGACGGTGCTCCCTGAACGATATCCTCGTACGTTTCACTCAAACAATCTTCATCACCACTCGCGCTTCTAATAACTAATCGCTTTCCGTTCGGTACTTCGTACACACACTTACCGCGCAACGCGCAGCCTTCGATATCTATTTCAGCGTTGCCGTGAAGAATAATTTCTGTGCTTTCGTCTCTGGAGTACATCCCACTCCAGTACACGTTTTCTTCATTTTCCCAATCTATTCCCGCGTTCAGGACGTCCACATTTACTATTCGCGCTCTTCCGCAATTGATATCACTCATAGCACCTTCTCCAGTAACGTTAGTACAAGTAATCAGTAAAGATCCGTCCACGCGCACATTTTCCCAATTTAATTCCGCTATTTCTAACTTGACTTCCGATTTTCGAGCTATAGATCCGCCGCGAAGTTTTTGCGCGATGATTTCCCACAACGGGCCCAATGCCGGATGGATGGTGAAAATAAAACCAGGACCAGTGTTCAGGTATCGCTCCGCAGAACCATCGTCCGGCAGAGGATGCTCGATGGAACACTTTGATAACAGGTCTGAGGCGTTTAAAAGTAAATCGAGGAACGAACCATCCGGTGTTTGCGCGAGAGACTTGTCGTCAGGTTTTCTTTGGCGTTTTGCAGAACTCGTGACTCTTCGTCGTAATGTGAAAAGTACAAAAGTTGGGAGATTCATCCAATCTTCCTTAGTCAATTTCCCGGGAGATTTGCGCATGAGCGCGTCCGCGATGTTTTGCATCGAGCACTCTAATCGACCACCTTTCGTTCCGTCTTTTTTCACAGCTTTTGATAAATTGATCAACATTCCTGGAAAAGCAGCACGCGGAGAAGATTTCAACGTATCTCGAATATGTTTTAAACCGACGTATAAAACGTTCGTGTTCGCCGGATACGCAGATTCTTCCGCTCCGGCGTTTTCAGCAGGCTCGTCTGAAATACCAAGTTTATCTAATTCTGTATACTCGACGTTCGAAATACCATACCATCGCTCTTTTGTCACTTGATTCGTCTTCTCAACCAAAACATTAATCCCTTCCGAAGCGCCGACAGCGCGCTCGCACGAGACAAATCCAAGCGCCTTGTCGTCTTGTCTTCCCAAACCAGCGAGCGCTAAAAGTGTCGTATCTGTCCCAGCCATCGGATTTGTGATTTGTCGAACGATGCCTCCAGTTCTCTTTCGCTGCTCTAACCAATCAAAAACACCCTCATCGTACATTAGTTTCCAAAGCGCCCCGTGTCCGCCCGGTTTCAGCGCAATGTCGCAAGAGTGGTTTTTGCTATCATCCTCGCTAATCCATTGGCCGCCTCGAGTCGTCAACACCGGAACTAAAGGTTGCTCAAATAAACGAAAGTTATCGCTTCCGCGACCGAACCAATTCGAATCGTTCATAAACTTTGATATTCGACGATGGTTACCTTTCGCCATCGACGTCATTATGGCGATTGGCGTTACTAACTTACTGGCCTTCTCTATCTCCTCGTCACTGAATGCATTCGGAGAACTGGCTTTTATTTTGTAGTGTAACCATTCCCTCGCTCTCACGTCGCGAATGAGGCCCTCGAGCAGCGGTCTCCCGTTATACGGAAGAAACGCCGCGGGTAACGCTTCACCATTTTCAGGGTCGAGGAGTCCCAACCTGTCTCCCGCGCCGCCCAGAGGATATATTTCACACATCTCCGGGAGCGCCTCTATTCCTTTTCTCGCGGCTTTTCGGGCAAACTCGCCTTCGCCTTCTCTTAAATCAGGACCTGAAGGGACGTGCAAGGACATGTCGCATTCAGAATCTTCGCAGTTTTTTGAAGCATTCTCTTCCTCGTCGAAGTCGTAGCTCGGAACGCAGTCTAATCCGTGGCAGTCTTCATCGGCATGAATTGCCGCGGGAGGACCACCAAATGCTTCGTGCATGAGTTCTAAAGCGACCGTTTGATATCCGACGATGCCGCCAATCATATCGTAAAACACTTCAACCTTCTCTAAAGTGGTTAAAAGTTTACGCAGGGACGCTTCG
>Ga0181595_10006275_pt1 | contig 10242 bp, 10 predicted proteins | sample 041ome_7_FD_145604 | JGI IMG/M metagenome (GOLD analysis project Ga0181595, IMG submission 145604) | Coastal salt marsh microbial communities from the Groves Creek Marsh, Skidaway Island, Georgia - 041401AS metaG (spades assembly) | ecosystem: Environmental > Aquatic > Marine > Intertidal zone... | reverse complement strand
TGACGTGTAATGAAATTGGTAAGACCATACTTTAGCAGCCTGGCCACACGAAGGGTTTAAATACCGACCGGAGAATAAGGACTAAAGTCGCGGAAATCATTAGGGTCAGCGGGGGCGCGCCCCGCATTAATAAGACCGGATATAGAACCGCAGCCCATCCAAACTCAGCACACGTTAAAAACCCTTGCAAAGGAGGCGTTCATATAGACGTGTGGATAAAGTGATCGGGTTGGGAGTTGCTGGCGTTACGTTGTTAATTCTGTTTTAGTTTTCCCGTCCCGAAAAAATATAAATCTGATCCTTTTTTCAACAGCTGGCGTTTTATTATCCGAACCTTGTGGCGCGAACGCCTGTTGCATGCGCCCAAACCCAACCTAAGTTGAAAAAGGAAACGTTATGAAACTGTCACACCTTATCGCTTGTTCACTCTTTGCCGGCTCATTACTGTTTACTGCTCAGGCACACAATCACAAAGCAAAAGCCGACATCGTCGATACTGCCGTAGCTGCAGGTAGCTTCACTACGCTGGTCACTGCAGTGCAAGCGGCTGAGCTGGTTGATACCTTAAAAGGCAAAGGTCCGTTCACTGTTTTCGCCCCAAATGATGCCGCCTTTGCCAAGATCCCTGCGGCTGATTTAAACGCGCTGGTAGCCGATAAAGCCGCATTGACCAATGTCCTGACTTACCACGTGGTAGCCGGTAAAGTGATGGCCGCTGATGTGGTTAATCTGACATCCGCCAAGACCGTACAGGGGCAGGATCTGAAAATCGAAGTGATTGATGGTTCAGTATTTGTAAACGGTGCCAAAGTCATTGCCACCGATATTCAAACCAGCAATGGCGTCATTCACGTGCTGGACTCAGTAGTAATGCCAACTAAATAAGCGTGAGCCGCCAACAGAAACCGCCGGATTACCGGCGGTTTTTTTATCGCAAAAACACCTGTTATTTTACCTCTTCCAGTTGCTTCTGCTTATGCTCCCAGCGGCGCTTGGCAAAGCGGCGCATATTGGGGATATCGTCGGTCTCATCCATAATCGGCTGGCCGATAATGGCTTCGATCACATCTTCCATAGTCACCAAGCCCATCCAGCTACCGTATTCATCGTAAACCAACGCCAGATGCTGGCGCTCGCGGATCAACTGCGACATCAGTTGTTCCACACTGAGTTTATCCGGAATAATTTTTACCGGCTTCATGATATCGGCTGCAGTTTGGCCGTCAGCAAAGTCCAGCATATCGTAACGAAACACGATACCCAAAGGCGCTTCGTCGTCATCCAGTACTGGATAACGTGAATACTGGTCTTTCTTAACTCGCTCTACTAACTCAGCCAGCGGTTCATCCGGCTTAGCATATTCACAGACCGTGCGTGGTGTCATAATATCCCGCACTTTAATATCGTGCAGATCTAGGATGTTACCAATAACCCGCTGTTCGTCTTCGTCAAGTTTATTCAGCTCACGGCCTAAAATGGTCAGAGCTTTAATTTCCTGACGTAAATCATGATCGTGCTGGCCGCCACCGAATAGCTTCATAATTTGGTCTGACATCCAGATAAAGGGCTTTAGCAGCAATATCATGGTGTTCAACATGGCAGGCAATACCGGCACCAGACTTGGCCAGTAACGGGCACCAATGGTTTTAGGCAGAATTTCTGACAAGACCAAAATCAATAACGTCATCACCGCTGACGCTATGCCCAGATAGCCGTCGCCAAAGACAATCGTCACCTGCGCACCAACACCGGTTGCACCCACAGTATGGGCAACAGTATTTAAGGTAAGAATAGCCGCCAGCGGCTGGTCAATTTTCTCTTTCAGCTGTTTTAATTTTTCGTAGCGCTTAGGCTGCACCAGCTTTTGCTGGGCGATATAGCTGGGGGTGATAGATAACAGGGCAGCTTCCAAAATGGAGCAGACAAAAGATACCGCAATGGATAACACCACAAAAGCGATTAATAAACTCATACAGGTTGGTTACAACACTCCTTTTTGCCTCGACCCGCGCAGTATATCAGTGCGAAAAACAAAAGCGAGGAGGTTTTTCGGATTTTTCCCCGCTTTTTATTCACTCATCTCACTCAGCTTCGCAACAATTCCCGCCGTTTTAATACCGATACAAGCAGCGCAGGCAGGAAGGTTAAGCTAATCAGCGTCGAAAAGATCAGGCCGCATAACACGATAATACCGACACCGCGGTACAGTTCGGTGCCCTCGCCAGGCAGCAATACCAGAGGCGCCAGACCAAATACCGTGGTTGTGGTTGACATTAAAATCGGCTTTAAGCGGGTCGCTACCGCTTGCAGCACCGCCTCAGTAACAGACACGCCGGGGAGCTGTAAATTATGCCGGCTTTGATCGACAATCAGGATCGGGTTATTCACCACTGTACCCAGCAGGATCAGGAAGCCCAGCATAGTAATCATATCAAAAGGCTGATAAAAACCGCCCAGGCCGATAGTTGAGAGCAGACCGCTGATGCCATTAATCCCAACCAGCCCGACCAAAGCCCCCGCTAACCCGAGTGGCACAGTCGCCAGAATGAACAGCGGATAACCCCAGTGGCTGAAAATTGCCACCAGCAGTAAATAAATCAGCACCACGGCAATCAGGAAATTACTGCTTAATGCGGCTTTGGTTTCATCCAGTTGATCCGAAGCACCGGAAATATCCAGCATTACGCCGGGCGCGATAGCCCCCTGCTGCTGTAATGCCGGTACTAACTGTTGTCGCACCCTGTCCACTGCGGTTTCTAACGCCACCGAGCGCGGCGGGATAATATACAAGGTCACCGTACGACGGCCATCTACCCGCCGCAACGTATCGCTATCCGCCACTTCAACCAGTTCCGCCAGGCTACTTAGCGGTAACACCGCCCCCGAGGGGGTTAACACCGGCGTTTGCGCCAGTTGCGCCAGGCTCTGCCCGGCACCGGCCTGACTAAATAAAAAGATATCCACCTTATCATCGGCTAAAAAGAACTCATCGACAAAGGCGCCATCACTCAATGCCGACACCGCGTAGCCAAAGTCGGCGGCACTAAAATTCAGCTCAGCCAGGCGCTGCCAATTCGGCCGGATTTCTATCAGCGGCTGATCCAGTGACAACGAAGCCGGCTCCGAGTTAAGTTGTGGCCGGTCAAACAAGTCGCCGGCGGCAACATAGGCCGCATCGGCAGTGGCATATAAACTCGCTAAATCCGGCCCGGAAATATCCAGCGCAACCGCCCGGGTACCACCGTCATTGCTACTGATAATCGACCCACGTGATGAAAACGCCCGCATCCCCGGATACTGGCGGAATAATGCCGTCATCGCATCCATCATCGGTGTAATATCCTGTGGTCGTACCGGCTCACTTAACACCCGGATCCGACCAACAGAGACACTTAATGAATAGTACTTTAGCGGCGGCATCGCCGTGTCACCCCGGTCAAAGGCAGCCGGATCGGCATTAACCTGAGCGGTTAAGATGGCTTTTAGCTCCTCCGCAATCTGTGCCATTTCCGATAAGTTATAACCGGGCGGTGCAATCATTGACGAAAAGGCTTTCGGTTCCTCACCTTCAGGCAGATATTCGGCAGGTGGCATAAATAGCCAGGCCGCCCCCAGTGTCAGAATGACCGTCAGGCTTAATACTAACCGTCGTGCCAGTGTCGAGTGCAACAGCTTTGCCAGCAACGGCAGGATCAGGCCGTTAGCGCTTGGCGGGGCAGCAGCACCCTGCAGGGTCGTGCTGCTGCCGTTACTGCGAAACCCTAAGCGGGCAATCGCCGGCGGTACCACAAAGACCGCTACCAGCATAGAAGCAATAATCGCCGCCGCAATGGCAATGGCGATATCGGAATACAGTTGACCGGCTTCCTGTTCAATAAACAGAATGGGCATAAAAACCAGCACGGTAGTCAAAGTGGACGCCAGCACCGCCGGCCAGACATCACGCACGCCGCGGATCGCGGCCTCAATCCGGTCCAGACCGCGCTGCTTCGCCTGCTCGATACTCTCCAGCACCACGATGGTGTTATCCAGCGTCATACCTATCGCGAAGGCAATACCGGCCAGGGAAATCACATTAATGGTACGGCCAAAGGCGAGCAAACCAATAAAGGCAGCAATAGTACAGATTGGCACGCCAATCACGCCAACCAGGGTTGCGCTACCCGAACGTAAAAACAGATACATCACCCCGGTAGCCAGCGCGGCCCCCAGCGCCAGGTTAACCCAAACATTGCTAATAGAGTCTTCGACATAGCGCACATCATCACTAATTAACATCAGTTGCAAACCATTACTGGCCAGCATATCGCGGTTAATCTGGGCCACAACCTGTAACATCGCCTCTTTAATGGCAATGACATTTGAGCCGGGTTCGCGCCGCACCGACAGGCCGAGTGTTTGCTCACCATCAGCAAACGACAAATCCCGCACTTCAAAGTGATCCAGCACCAAAGTCGCCACATCTTTCAGACGTACCTGATTATCGCCCTGCTGTGTCAGGATCAGATTTTCCAGCTCAGACAGTTGTTCAAAACGCCCGACTACCCGCAACAAATAGCGCCTTTTACCGCTATCAATATCCCCCGCTGAGCTGTCACGGTTGCGGGCACGGATCGTATCGCGCACCTGGGTTAAACTAATGCCACGCTGCGCCAGACGCGCCGGATCGACCAAGACCTGGATTTGCCGCTCGGCACCACCACTTACCCCGACTTCCGATACCCCGGGCACCCGCTCCATCTGCGGCCGGACAAAATCCTCCGCATAGTCGCGCAGCATATCCATATCAAGGTTCAGCGGATTACCGGCCAGTGGCATCAGTCGGAAGTACATAAAGGCGTTATTGGAAAAAGAACTGCTGAACAGCCGCGGCTGATCGACATTTTCCGGATAGGAGGAAACCTGACTTAACGCATTGCTGACCCGGATCAGCGCTTCATTCACATCGACGCCAAACGGGAATTCCAGCTCAATTTGCGCCGAGCCGGTGCTGGCGCGTGACACCATGCGTTTCAGATTTGGCAGGGTGCGTAAATACCGCTCCTGCTCAATCAGGATCTCTTTTTCGACATCCTGCGGCGTCGCCCCGGGCCAACCGGTTACCACACTGATAGTGCGGACTTCCAGATCAGGGATCATTTGCACCGGTATACGGAGCGCTGCCACTATCCCCAGTACACACACCATTAATACGGCTACCGTCAGGATGGTACCGCGACGAATACCTGCATCCAGCATCAGTTTGCTCCGTGACGATTGGCACCAGCTGGCGCGGTATTCAGGATCCGTACCTGCTGGCCAGCGCGCAAGGTTTCATTACCCCGCACCACCACCGGTAAACCGGCAGGTAAGCCTGATAAAATTTCCACACCGCGCTCACTGCTGCGGCCAAGCTGCACATTAAAGCGGTCAGCCTGATTATCGCGGTTCGCAAAGACGCTGAAGTTACCATCCGGATGACGTAACAGTGCATCGGGTGGCACCACCAGCACCTGGCTGTCTTCACGTTCAAAATATAAGGTCGCCCGGGCTGAGGTGCCGGGCAGTAACGGAGTATCGGCGGTAGTCACTTCAAGGCGGGCCAGAAAGCTGCGGGCATTACTATCGCCCACCGGCACTGTAGCCAGTAACCGGCCGCTCAGCACCTGCTGCGGCGCCAGATCCGAGCGCACTTCGATGCGGCGCAAATTAGCAAGATTGGCAAAATATTCTTGCGGCACCTGAATATCCAGTAACAACGGCGATAAACTGACCAGCTGAAACACCGGTGCGCCTAATGCTAACCACTCGCCCAGATCAGTATCGCGCCGAGCAATCACACCGGCAAAAGGTGCAGTTAAGGTATGCCGGCTGATAATTTCCCGTTGCTGCGCTAAGCGGGCATTGGCTTGTTGCAGCAAGGCTTCGGCCTCAGCTAATTGGGCGCGCCGAATTGCCAGCTCGGTTTGCGGAAACAGTTGTTGTGTGGTCAGTTGTTCCGCTTCAGCCACCAGACGTTGGCGCTCGGTTAACATAACCCGGGCCGCATTAACCGCTGCAAGCTGTTGTGCCAATTCATGCTCAGCCAGCGCCGGATCTAACTTTAACAGCGGCTGCCCGGCCTTGACCTCAGTGCCGGCATCCACCAGCAATTCAGCCACCAGGCCGGCAGTGCGGCTCGACAACTGGGCATTTTGCTGCGCGGTCAGACTGCCGCTTAACTGCAGCTGCTCGGCTAACCCCTGTTGTTGCGGTTGAACAACCTGTACCGGTACCGCTTCATCGGCATAGACAGCGGAGCACAGCAGCAGACAAGTCATGGCGGTTGGCAGCCAAACACGCATAAAAACCCCTTCTAACAACGAGAATGTTAAAGAGTATGGCTGACAAGGGGCTTCAGATCACCGTCAGTTCACTACGTAGCAGTGTTTGACTTGAACTTGCTGCCATAAACTCTGGCACAAGGCTTCGGGTTGCTGCCAGTTACCAGCCAGTAACCAGTCTGCGACGGCGGCAGCGACGTCCGGATAAACCACCTGTACCACAGGCGCGGTTTCCAGCCATTGGGCAATCCGCTCTGTGCTAAGTTGCCGGCAGGCCTGACCGTAACCCAGTTGACTTAATGCCAAAGCATTCGAGGCTTGCTCCATCTGGCCAAACACCGGCTTCACTAAAATGCGTTTGCCCAAATGCAAAGCTTCGCTGGCTAATTCAAAGCCGGCATTACACAGTACCGAGGCCGCACTTTGCAGTTGCAATTGAAAGCTCTCGCGCCCAAAAGGATGCACCTGGATTTGGCCATACTGACCGGCTTTAAGACCATCACTAAAAAAGTGGAACTGATAATCTTTAATCGGCGCCAATAGCTGCAATACGGTATTAGGGTCTTCAAATGGCAGATAGACCAATACCTGCTCCGGCTGCACTGGCCGCTCTGGCGCGGCAACATGAATAAGGGGTGGCAGGATCGGTGCATTAAAATGATGCCAGTGCGCGCCGAGCGCAATACTGGCCGGCGCAAACCAACGCATCACCATACTGGCGACCCAGTTATCTTCCGCTCTTGGCACCGCGTATTGAAACGCATACTGATGGCCAAGGCCAATACAAGGTACGCCGGCACGACGCGCAGCCCAGGCGGTAACAGGTTCAAAATCGGTGATCACTAAATCATAGTGTTGTAGCGACAACTGCTTGATATCGCGCCACAAGGTTAACAAACTGGCCTCTAAAGCCGTTTTGGCGTAATTGATCTTTCCGGCTTCAGTGGCAAAGGTCAGACCGCGTAGTACCTGGTAATCGCCAAACTGAGCCATGTCAAATAACTTGTCTTTCGCGCGACCGGAAAAAACGTAATCTACCTCAATATTGCGCTGCGCCAACGCCTGTTGCATCACTCTGGCCCGGGTAATATGGCCATTGCCGGTCGCCTGTACGCCATACAGAATTCTTATAGGCCCGGTTTTCATAGACTCATTTTTCATAAGCCCATTTTTCATAAACCCATAGTCCCTTGCGCCCAATTTGCCACCGTTAAGCCTAATATTGCGCCGACCAAAGTATCCGTTGGGAAATGCACGCCCAAAAATACCCGGGACATACCAATTGCTACCGCCCAGCTAAACCAGAACAGCAGTGCTTGCGGGAATAGCAACACCATAAAAGACGCGAATAAAAAGGCGCAGGAGGTATGGCCGGAGGGAAAACTGAAACGATCGGACGGTCGGATAAAACTGTGAAAATCACCAAGTGCGTCCTGCGGCCGGTTACGTTTAAATAAATTCTTGGCCAGCAGATAGATAGCGCGCTCAATACTGACGGCCAATAACATCGCCTGTAACAGCCCCGCTGGCAGCTCTTCTTCCAGCATAAATAACAGGGCAGTTAAAATAACGTACCAGGGCCCATCCGCTGACGCAGACAAGTAGCGGCTAAACCGCGTCAGACGCTCACGTTGTTTTAAACTCATACACCAGATAAAAGTTCTCACATCCAACGCATGAATTGAGGCTATCAGTTGTCGGGCCATTGCAAAGTCTCCTCAACACTCTGAAGCTGAGTGTGTGGAAAACAAATGACATTGCTGTGACCCTGAAATTAAGCTTTTATGACAACGCACCTCATTTGGGCTGAATTAGATCCCACTTATTGCCATACAAATCGGAAAACACCACCACGGTCGCATAAGATTCTTCGCGTGGCTCCTCATAAAATATCACCCCGTTGGCGCGCATTTGCTGATAATCCCGCCAAAAATCGTTGCTTTGCAAAAACAGAAACACGCGACCGCCAGCCTGATCGCCGACTTGCTGCAACTGTTGCGGATTACTGGCTTTTGCTAACAATAATGCGGTACCGCCTGAGCCTGGTGGCGCAACCCGTACCCAGCGCTTACCGCCTCCTAAGTCGGTATCTTCAAGCAAGCTAAAGCTTAGCTTTTGCGTGTAAAATGCTATCGCTTCATCATAATCGGCTACCAGCAAGGCAATGCTGGCAATTTGTTGTTTAATATCGGCTGCCATTTAAAGGTCCCAGGCTTAGGTTGGATATAAAGGTTAAAGCGCAGCAACCAGATAATCAACAAAGGCCTGCATAACGTTAAAATTAGTATAGTCTTTAACAGACGGTTTATTCGATTGGCCACGGCCGATGTTTTCTGGCTGTTAAAATCGCTTACAATTTTTTGCTGTGCTAACTGACAAAATTGGGCCATGCTGATAGCTATTCGAGCAGTACTGTGTGCCGGCTCCGGCAGCAACCAGCAAGAGGATAGCGAGATGGCAATTGATACCACAGGCGTAAAACTGCAAGACCGGCCTGTTGCTCAAATCAGGGAAGAAGTCATTGATCAACTGATTATGAACTACAGCCATGGTGTCATTTCCGAGCAAGCCTTTGAACGGCGGCTGGACATTGCCACCAATTCTGATGATCACTTGCTCTTGGCCGAACAGGTTGCTGACCTTACCTTATTACCCGATGCCAAATACCGTGCTATGTGGGCACAAAATTTTAACTCGCCGGGTCGCTATAATCAGGCGCACCAGCAAAGCGCGCCGACTGACTGTGATCGCCTGGTTTCGGTATTAAGCAGTGATGAGCGCAGTGGCCCCTGGCGGGTACCACAACATCTGACCATCATTAACGCGCTATCCTCAGTTGAGCTGGATTTTTCTGAAGCGCAGTTTGACCATACGCAGCTAACGATAAAAGTGCAAAACTGGCTGGGCAGCGTCACGATCAAGGTACCTGAACACGTTGCAGTAATTAGCGATGTGAACAATATCGCCTCTTCCAGCAGCAATAACGTCAGCAGCGGCGGCCCGGGGCAAGCCAAAACGCACTTTATCCGGGTTGAAGGTTTCTCAGTACTGGGCTCGGTCAGTATCAGCATAAAACGCACCCTACAGGAGCGCTTTACCGAATTTGCCAACTCAATCCGCTCAGCACTGGGATTAACCAAAAGTTGATAATGCCGCGCATACCAGAGTATCAATAAAAATTGGCAAGAGCTTTTGCAAAGCGTATCATCTGAACCGTTCGAAACGAACGTTTTGAGAGGTAAAGATGGAACGCTTAACTGCAGACAACGCTAAAAAGCATTTTGGCGAGCTATTGCTTAAAGCTCAACGTGAGCCAGTTCAGATCAGTCGTAATGGTAAAGCTGTCGCGGTGGTAATCTCTATGGCTGAATACGACGCTATTGATAAGATTAAACTGGAATTACTCAGACTCAGAGCAGCAGAGGCTGAACAAGCTACTGAGCTCGCAGACGTGGATACCGTCTTTGCTGAGCTGTTGCAGGATCTTTAGTTGGCCGCCGCAAAAGCAAAATTTACACTATCTGCCAGGGCTGATTTAGCCGAAATCAAGCGCTACTCTCTGGAGCAGTGGGGACCGTTACAGGCAAAAAGCTATTTACACACCATCAAGCAGGCAACAGAACTACTGGCGGAGCAACCGCGTCTCGGCAAAGCGAGGCCAGATATCAAAATTAACGCATACAGCTTCCCGGTAAAGAGTCATGTTATTTATTATCTGGCTTACCCAGAATACATTACCGTTTTTGCCGTGTTAGGAGAGTCCATGCTGCCGAAGCCTCATCTGGAAACGCGCCTGACAAACTAGCAAAACTTCCTAAATAGCTGATCCTAATTGTGATACACCCGCTTTAATCCATGTTTGCCGCCCGGAAACGGTGCGGCAGTGTCCATAAAGTAGTAAACCTGCTCCAGTAAATCATCCATGTTTTTGCACTGATGA
>Ga0181595_10006274_pt1 | contig 10243 bp, 11 predicted proteins | sample 041ome_7_FD_145604 | JGI IMG/M metagenome (GOLD analysis project Ga0181595, IMG submission 145604) | Coastal salt marsh microbial communities from the Groves Creek Marsh, Skidaway Island, Georgia - 041401AS metaG (spades assembly) | ecosystem: Environmental > Aquatic > Marine > Intertidal zone... | reverse complement strand
GATGAAAATAATTTGAATTTTTTTTTACATTATCTAAAAAAGTTTTTTTAGAAATTATATCAATTACTGCGTTGCCAACTGCCATTGCAAGTGGATTTCCTCCAAATGTTGAGCCATGTGTTCCTGAAATCATTCCTGATGCTACTTTTTTATTCATTAATACTGCCCCTATAGGAAAACCACCGCCTATTCCCTTGGCAATTGGAACAATATCAGGTTTAACTTTTGATTTCTCAAAAGCAAAAAAATCTCCAGTTCGTCCAATTCCACATTGAACTTCATCGAGTATAAGTAAAATTTTTTTTTGATCACAGATTTTTCTTAACTCCTTCAAACACCAATCGGGAATAACTTTAATTCCTCCTTCACCCATAATGGTTTCAACCATTATACCTGCTGTTTTTTTTGTAATAGATTTTTTTAGAGATTTATGATCTCCAAAATCAAAATGATCAAAGCCTTCTACCTTAGGTCCAAAGCCCTCAGTCATTTTTTTTGAACCACTTGCATAAATTGCAGCCAAAGTTCTTCCATGAAAAGAATTTCTCACACATAAAATTCTATTTTTTTGAGGTTGACCAATTGAATAAAAATATCTTCTTGCAACCTTTATTGAAGCTTCAGTTGCCTCCGCACCGCTATTTTGAAACATCACATAGTCAGCAAAAGTTTTTTTTGCCAACTTACTCGCGAGTAACTCTCCTTCTGGAATTATGAACGCATTAGATACATGCCAAAGTTTTTTTGATTGGGTATTAATAGCCTTTATTAATTTTGGATGTGCATGACCCAAAGAATTTACAGCTATCCCTTGCACAAAATCTAAATATTTTTCACCTTTATTGCTTATGAGATAACTACCTTTACCACTTTTAAAAGAAATTTTTTTTCTGTTATAGTTGTTAGCTAAGTGACTCATGAATAAATTTAGTTGTTAATAAACATTAATAGATACAAGTCATGATTGAAAATTAAATAAAAAAATCTATGTTAATAACTGTAACTATTTCCTTGTTTATTTTTTTTAAGTAACAGTATATTGTGATTTTAGAAAATAACTATACTAGATATTGAATTATGAGTTGGAATGAAGAAAAAGTTAACAAATTAAAAGAGCTTTGGGGCAAAGGCAATACTGCTAGCCAGATTGCTGAAATTATTGGTGGATTAAGCAGGAATGCAGTTATAGGCAAAGCTCATAGACTAAATCTATCAGCAAAAATTAAAACTAGAACAGCCACTTCAAATCAAAATTTTGAAAATTCGCTTAAGGATAATAGTGAAATTCCTCAAAAAAGAGGAAGAAAAAGTAAATTTAAATCACTTATAATTGAAAAAGATTTTGAAGCAGAAAACCCAAAACAATTAGAAGAATTAGATGAAAGTTCTTGTAAATGGCCAATTGGTCACCCTGATGAAAAGTCATTTTATTTCTGTGGAAGATCTTCATTAAAAGATTTTTCATACTGTAAATTGCATCTTTTGTACGCTTATCAACCTAAAGGTAAAAAAGAAGAGTTTGTTACAGATAAAGATGAAGTGCCAGAGTTTATTGAGAAAAAAATACAGTCAGCTTAGCTAGATTTTTAAATATTATCAGTTTTAATTTTTTTACCACTAATATATTTTTCTGTTGAAAACTGACCACCATCTCTCCACATATAAGCATATTTTCTTACTTCATCATCAAACTTTCTCAAACTTGGAACACCAATATCTGAATTAGTTTTATATTTACCTGAGATAACATTGTCATATCTTAAAAGTCTAAGTTGGTCTGTTGTTAATAAAGGGTTGGGTAATTTTTCAAATATTTTTGCTGAAAAATTAGCTATACTAAAAGGCAATGGAATTAATATTCTTTTTTTTTCAATAAGTATTAATAATTTTTGTAAAATTTCTTTAAATGTAATTGTTTCTGGCCCAACACATTCAATAATTTTAGAATATATATTTTCAGAAATTATTTTATAAATAATATCTGCTAAATCTGAACAGTGAATAGGCATAAACTTTGTTTGACCACCATAATAAAGTGGAAAAATTGGTAAACGACTCAACAAAGTCATAAAGTTAGTTGTAAAATTATCATCAACTGAATACACGATAGAAGGTCTTAAAATTGTAGCTAAAGGAAAATTTTTTATAACATTCATCTCTCCTTCTAATTTGCTTTTTGCATAAGTGGAGTCGATAGCATTGTTTACACCTAAAGCTGAAATGTGAATAAAATTTTTTAAATTATATTGCTTGCAAAGTTTTGCTATTAAGGAAGGTATAACTGAATGAACATTATTAAAGTTGTTACTTTTATCTTTTTCAAACAAAACTCCAATTAAATTAATGCAGATATCAGCTTTTTTAAAAAGTTTTATAATTTTTTCTTCCTCATGTAATTTAGCCTCAATAATGTCTATATATCCAGCATTAGCCTGAGTTTTTACCATGTAGCTTTTTTGGTGAATGTTTCTGGTTACTACAGTCACTTTATAATTATTTTTGGTCAACTTTCTAATTAAGTGTCTTCCTATTTGACCACTTCCACCAAAAATTAGACAATTTTTTGCTTTCATATATATATATTTAAAAATGAATATTGATATTAGACTTCACAAAAGCGATTTACCAGATGATTTAGATTTAGGCAATCTAATAGCAGTTGATGGTGAGTTTATGGGATTAAATGTTCAGCGAGACCCACTTTGCTTAATTCAATTATCCTCTGGAAAATCAGATGCACATATAGTTCAATTTGATAGAAAAAACTATAATGCTCCGAACTTAAAAAAATTACTTGAGGACAATAAAGTCAGTAAAATTTTTCATTTTGCACGTGCAGATTTAGCACATATTAAATTTTACCTTAAAGCGGAAACAACTAATATTTTTGATACTAAAATTGCATCAAAACTTGCAAGATCATATTCTGATAATCACTCATTAAAAACTCTTATTAAAGAATTTATAAATATTGATGTTAGCAAACAGTTTCAAAGCTCTGATTTTGGTGGAGATCTATCTGAGGCTCAATTAAAATATTGCGCTAACGATGTCGTTTATCTTCATAAAATCCACAGTGAACTTCTTAAAATTTTAAATAGAGAACAAAGAATAAATCTCTATGAGGATTGTTTAAAATTTTTAAAAACTAGAGTGGATCTCGATCTTGCTCAATTCAAAGATGATGTATGGTCACATTAAATGAAAAAAGAAAATTTTATTAAAACAGCTAAAAATGTAATTAATTTAGAAATAAAGGCTCTAGAGAATTTAAAAAAAAATATAAATAAATCATTTAATGATGCTGTGGATCAAATTGTAAAATGTCAATCTAAGGTAGTCTTATGTGGTGTAGGAAAAAGTGGCTTAATAGCATCCAAAATTGCTGCAACACTTTCTTCAGTAGGCACACCATCTTTTTATCTATCAGCAAGCGACTCTTCCCATGGAGATCTTGGTAGTATATCCAAAAAAGATATTCTTATACTGATAAGTAATTCAGGGCAAACACAAGAGCTTAAAAATATTATTCAATTTGCTAATAGAAATAAAATATTACTAATAGGCATAGTATCAAAAAAAAATTCAATTCTTTACAAAGCTTCTGATATCAAACTTTTAATTCCACAAGTAAATGAAGCTGAAGGAATTATACCAACTTCAAGCACAACAGCTCAGCTCGCATTAGGTGATGCTCTTGCAATTTCTACGATGAAAAAAAAGAAATTTAGTAGATTAGACTTTAAAAAAATTCACCCCTCAGGGAGTTTGGGTGCACAATTGAAAACAGTTGAAGATTTAATGCTAACTGGAAAAAATATTCCATTCGTTAATGAAAATGTAAAAATGAAATTAGCATTAAAAATTTTAAGTGAAAAAAAATTAGGTGTATTAATTGTATTAGGTAAAAAAAATACTACAAAAGGAATCATTACAGATGGTCAAATAAGAAGATTTAATCAAAAACTAAGCACTCTTCATAACTTAAAAACTAAAGAGATAATGACCAAAAATCCAATTAGTATTGAGAAAAATACTCTAGCAGTAAAAGCTTTGAACTTAATGAATGAAAAAAAAATTACCTCCCTGTGTGTTCACAAAGGTCAAAACAAGAAAAAAACAATTGGTATTCTACATATTCATAATATTTTAAATTCAAATATTCAGTAATGTCAAAAAATAAGACAGCTAAAATATTAATAGTTATATTTTTAGTGATAATTTTGATATTTATCTTGGATAAATTTATTGGAACATTAAATGATAATAATTCCAATCAAGTTAATGAAGATAACTTATATCAAATTAACAATCAGGAACAAAAATTTAGTTCAAATTTAATTAATGATATAAACTATATATCGGAAGACCAAAAAGGAAATAAATATATATTAAATGCCAGTCAGGGTGAAATAGATAGTTCAATGGAAAACATAATTTTTCTCAAAGGTGTGAAGGCTTCGGTACAAATGAAAAACTCAAAAATAATAGAAATAGCCTCTGATTTTGGGAAGTATAATATTAACAATTTTGATACAATTTTTTCAAAAAATGTAATAGTTAAATATTTAGATAATCAAATAAATAGTGATTATCTAGATTTTTCGTTAGTTAATAATAAAATGATCATTTCAAAAAATGTTGTCTACAAAAATAGTGAGATTAATTTAAAAGCAGATGTTATTGATGCAGATATTAAGACAAATAATTTAAAAATTTATATGCATGAAAATAAAAAAAAAGTAATATTTAATAATTAAATGGCAATCATTAAAAAATTTAGAATTAAATCTTATAAAAACATAATCCCAATCATTGAGTTTGAAAATATTTCCTTATCATATGGTAATAGATTAATACTTGACGATATAAGCTTTGCAATCAATCAAAGTCAAATATTTGGCATGCTCGGTCCTAACGGGGTTGGTAAGTCTACAATTTTTAATTTAATTACTGGCTTAATAAAACCTAATAAAGGCATAATAAAAATTAATGGAGAAGTTGTAAACAAATACCCAGTATATTTAAGAACAAAACATTTTAAAGTAGGATATGTTCCCCAGTATGGGGGATATTTTAATGACCTCACTTTGTTAGAAAATTTGAAAGCTATTGGTGAAATAGTAATCAGTGAAAAAAAAGACATACAAAATAAAATTGATTTTTTAATTTCTAAATTTGAATTGGAAAATGTAAAAAATATAAAAGCTAAATTTTTATCAGGAGGTCAAAAAAAAAAGCTGGTCATAGCTCTTTCTTTGCTTTCAAATCCAAAAGTATTACTTTTAGATGAATGTTTTGCTGCATTAGATGTTTTGACGATTAAAATGCTACAAAATATAATTGTTAATTTGCAACAAGAATTTCATATTACAATTTGTATTTGTGATCATCAAGCCAGAGATTTACTTGCTTGTGTGGATGAGGCTATGATTTTAAGTAACTGCAAAATTATAGCTAAAGACTCCCCTAATAATCTAGTAAATAATATAAATGCTCAAAATGCTTATTTTGGAAATTCTTTCAAATTTAATTAATATTTGATGTCTAACAAAATAATCATAAGAAAAAAAATTAAATCTTTTAATAGATCAATTACCGTAAATGGAGACAAAAGTTTAAGTATTAGATGGGTTTTACTGGCATCTCTCGCAAATGGTATTTCTAAAGCTACCAATTTATTGGAATCTGAGGATGTTTTTGCAGCTATAAACGCTGTTAAAAAATTAGGAATAGTAGTTAAAAAGAAAAAAAAAACTTATGTAATTTATGGTAAGGGAATTAATGGATATAATTACAAAAAAGGTATTACTATCAATGCAGAAAACTCAGGTACAGTTGGGAGATTAATACTTGGATTGTTAATTAATACTCCGAATAAAATAAAATTAATTGGTGACCAAAGTTTATCAAGAAGAGACTTCAAAAGAGTTGGCGACCCTTTAAAAAAATTTGGAGCTTCAATTCATTTAAAAAAAAAAAAATTTTTACCTCTGACAATTGTAGGTTCAAATAAATTAAAACCAATAAAATATCATGAAAAAAGAGGATCAGCTCAATGTAAAAGTAGCATTATTTTCGCAGCATTACGAACGGAAGGAACTACTTATATAAAAGCAAAAAAATCAAGAAATCATACTGAACTTCTATGTAAATATTTGAAATTGCCTATCAAATTAATTAAACATAAAAAATATGACTTAATTGAAGTAAAAAAAACAAATAATATTAAAACAATAAATTATAAAATTCCATCAGATATAAGTTCAAGTGCTTTTTTTTTAGTTTTAACTGCACTAACTGATAATTCTAAATTAATAATAAGAAATATAAATATCAATCCCTCAAGAATTGGGATTATTTCAATTCTTAAATTGATGGGAGTAAATATTAAATTTAAAAATACTAGAATGTACAAGGGAGAAAGGATTTCTGATATTCTTATTAAAAGTACAAAAAACTTAAAATCTATAAATTGTCCAACAAACTTAAACAGTGGAGCAATAGATGAATTTTTAGTAATTTTTTTACTGGCAGCAAAAGCAAAAGGTATATCAACTTTTAATGATCTTTCAGAATTGAATCAGAAAGAAAGTCCAAGATTAAAGTGGGGATCTAAAATATTAAACTTAATGGGTATAAGAACTTTTTTGACAAATAATTCAATAAAGATTTTTGGTAACCCTAATATTAAAATAAATAAAAAGATTATTATAAATAATTACCTTAAAGATCACCGAGTTTTTATGACTAGCGTCATAGCAGCTCTAACATTTGGAGGTCATTGGGAAATCCATGACAAAGATTCTATCAAAACTTCTTTTCCATCATTCTTGAAATTAATTAGTCAATTAAAAAAATGATTAAAAAAAAAAATATAAAAATTGCAATAGATTCTCCAGCTGCAGCAGGTGCTGGAACTTTAGCAAAATCAATATCAAAATATTATAATCTTTATTATCTTGATACTGGTAAAATTTATAGATTCATTGCTAATTTAAAATTAAGGTTTCCAAGTAAATTTAGTTACAATTTTATAAAAAAAAAAATAAAAAAATTAAAAATTAAAGATCTTAGTAATAAAAAACTTTTGACCAATGAAGTTGGAACTGAAGCGTCAATTATTTCAAAAGATAGAAATATTAGAAAACTTGTACATTCGCTTCAGGTTAATTATGCTTATAAGCCACCAAAAAATTTTAATGGCTCTTGTTTGGATGGCAGAGATATAACTTACAAAATTATTCCGGATGCAGAATTTAAATTTTTTATTACAGCCAACCTAAAAACTAGAGCTTTAAGAAGATATAAAGAGCTTAAAAGTATTAATAAGAATATTTCTTATAGTGAGGTCCTAAAAAGTATTAAAAAACGCGATAAAAGTGATTATAATAGAAAAGTATCTCCACTAAAGAAAACTAAAGATTCAGTATTGATTAACACAACAAATTTATCTAAAAGAGCGTGTTTTTTAAAAATAAAAAAAATTATAGACAGGAAACTTAATATTTAATGGAAATTTACAACGATCTATCAAACCCAGCCTCTAAAGAATTCGAAAAACTATTAAACAGTCAACTCTCAAAAGTCCAAATAGAAGAAGGAAAAATAATTGAGGGAAAAATTAATAAAATTACAGAAAAGTTTGTTTTTTTATTTGTCGAGGGTTTAAAGAGTGAGCCAGTTCTTGATATAAATGAACTCAAAAGTATGGGTTTAACTGAAAAGATTAAATTAGGTGAAACGATTTCTGTACTGCTTGAAAAAATTGAAGATAAAAATGGTGAAGTACTAGTATCTGCAAGTAAAGCTCAGAAAATCAAAGGTTGGGATAAACTAGTTAAAGCTTATGAAAATAATGAACCTATCATGGGCAAGATTACATCAAAATGTAAAGGTGGTTGCATTGTAGAACACATCGATACTGGTTCACTAATGTTTTTACCTGGATCTCAGATAAGTGATAAGCCCTTAAAGGATATAAGCCATTTAATGAATGAACCTCAAAAGTTTGCATTAATAAAATTAGATAAAGTTAGGGGTAATGCCTGCGTCTCAAGAAGAGAAATAATTTCTTCATTCAAAAAAGAGGATAAAGCAAAAATTATTGAAAAATATAAAGTTGGTGACATCATCAAAGGTGCGGAGGTTAAAGGCTATAGTACTTTTGGATGTTTCTTTAATGTAAATAATGAGCTTGATGTATTAGTACACTTGCAAGAAATTTCTTATTCTAGAGTAAACCATCCTGATGAGGTATTTAATATTGGTGAAAAACATGATCTAAAAGTTATCTCAGTTGATACCGAAAAACTGCAAGTAGGATGTTCAGTAAAACAATTATCTCCTGATCCTTTTGAACATATCGAAAATTACGAACTAAATAAAATTTATAAAGTAAAAGTCGTTAAGTTGATGGACTTTGGTGCATTTTGTGAACTAGAACCTGGTTTAACTACTTTACTGCATTCAAGTGAATTAAGCTGGACTAAAAAAAATGTATCAGCCAAAAAAATATTCAAAGTTGGTGATGAAATCGATTGCATTATTACTGAAATTGATAAAGAAAAACGAAGAGTTGCAATTTCACACAGATTAACACAAGAAAATCCTTTTGAGACTTTTGAAAAAAAATTCCCAGTTGGAACTATTGTTGAAGGAGAGGTCGTAAACAAAAATGAATATTCACTATTTGTTAAAGTAGAGGATTTAGATGTGGATGCATTTTTACATTGTAATGATTTAACGTATTTAAATAATGGTGAAGAGGAATTAGGTAAATATAAAAAAGGTGACAAGCTAAAGGTTAAGGTTTTAGAGGTTAAAGCAGCTGACCAAAAAATTAGGGTTGGTTTAAGACAAACTCAACCTGATCCATTTGATTGGTTTAATGATAAAAAAGTAAATCAAACAATTACAGTAAAAATAGTGTCAACTGATAATAAGGGTTTAGTTGTTAGACCTGAAGGTTGTGAAATGGACTTTCATATCAAAAAGTCTCAAATTGCTATTAATGCAGCAGATGCAAGACCATCGAGATTTACAGGTGGTGAAAGAATTGACTGTGCTATAGCTGAATTAGATTTAGATAAAAGAAAAGCAAGTTTAAGTATAAAACTACTAGAAGAAATTGAGAAAAAAGAAGCATTAGAAAAATATGGTGCTGAAGGATCAGGAAAAAATCTTCCTTTTTCATCACTTTCTGAAGATCTAAAGAAAAAAGAAGAAGATAAAGAGTAAAAGAAGATTTAAATTGGCTATTGTAAAATCAAAGCTTTTAAAACAACTCTCTGAAAACTATCCAAACTTCCTTAAAAAAGATTTAGAAAAATTTACCAATATAATTTTGAACGAAATTAAAAGAACACTAAAAAGAGGTGATCGAGTTGAGCTTAGAGGATTTGGAGTTTTCTCCACTAATACGCAAAAAGCATCAATTAGAAGAAATCCAAAAACAGGTGAAAAAGTAAATGTCCCTGAAAAAAAAACAATTCACTTTAAAATGGCAAAAGAAATGTTTAAAAAATTAAACAATGACCAATAAAAGTATTTTTGTTGCCTGCGATGTATCAAGTCAAAATGAAATTTTAGATTTACTAAATCAAATCCACGAAGATGTTTCAGGGATTAAAATTGGTTTACAATACATTACTCAAAGATCTCCAGAAGAAATAAAAGAATTATCTAAGTTTAATAAACCGATTTTTTATGATGCTAAATTTTTTGACATCAAAAATACACTGATTGAGTCTATTAAATCTCTAGAGAAACTGAATGTGAGTTATGCAACAGTTCACTTATTGAATGGTTTGGATGCATTAAAAGCTGCGAACAAAGTTGCTCAAGATATAAATTTAAAACTATTAGGAGTATCTGTTTTAACTAGTTTTAATGATGAAGATCTATCAAGTTTAGGATTTAAAGATCAGGTAAAAGATCAAGTGTTAAGATTAATTAAAATTGCTGATGAAGCAAATCTATATGGTGTCATCTGTAGTCCTTTAGAAATTAAAATGATTAAAGAAATTTCGCCTAAATTGAAATGTTTTACACCTGGCATAAGACAAGAGTCTTTAAATGATGATCAAAAAAGAACTATGAATGCAAAAGAAGCTGTAGATGCAGGTAGTGATTGTCTAATAATTGGAAGACCCATCACCAAAGGTAATCCTAGAGAAAATATAAAAAAAATTATTTCATCACTAAATTAGATGAAATTAAAGATTTGTGGAATTTCAGATAT
>Ga0181595_10006269_pt1 | contig 10249 bp, 9 predicted proteins | sample 041ome_7_FD_145604 | JGI IMG/M metagenome (GOLD analysis project Ga0181595, IMG submission 145604) | Coastal salt marsh microbial communities from the Groves Creek Marsh, Skidaway Island, Georgia - 041401AS metaG (spades assembly) | ecosystem: Environmental > Aquatic > Marine > Intertidal zone >... | reverse complement strand
AGAGATCTGTATGAGATTGCACAGCTCGATGTCAGTGAGGCTTATGCTTCAAATGATGAGGACGAGATGTTGGTCGAGGTCGAAGAATATATGCGTGTTGGCGTGATGATGATTTCTGAAGATCTGCGTATCAATGCACAACCTGAGGATGACCATGAACTCCACTGAGTTTGCCCGCCGTCGTAAGCAGTTGATGCGCATGATGGGTGAGAACAGCATTGCGATTCTCCCCACTGCGAATGAGCAAGTCCGTAATCGCGATGTTTTATTTCCGTTCCGTCCAGACAGTGACTTTTTCTATCTAACCGGCTTTTCAGAGCCTGAAGCGGTGATGGTCTTGCTACCAAATCGTAAGCAAGGCGAGTTTCTGATGTTCTGTCGTGAGAAAGATCCGGTCAAAGAGACTTGGGATGGTTATCGTGCCGGCCTTGAAGGTGTGATGCAACAATACGGCGCGGATGATGTATTTCCATTCTCAGATATCGATGACATCCTGCCGGGGTTGTTAGAGCAACGTGAGCGTGTGTTCTACGAGATGGGCTGTAATGCGGCTTTTGATGCGCGCATGTCAGAGTGGGTTCATCAAGTGCGAGGTCGAACACGCACCGGTGTCCATGCGCCAACTGAATTTTTAGCGTTGGATCATTTTGTTCACGATATGCGTTTATATAAAAGTCGCTCTGAGATCGCGACCATGCGCAAAGCGGCGAAGCTTTCTGCGGCAGCACACTCAGAACTGATGCGTACAACACAGCCAGGTGATGCAGAGTATCAATTGGCGTCTCGCTTCCAACACTACTGCCAAATGCGCGGTGCCTCACAACAGGCGTATCCTTCTATAGTCGGCGGTGGTAACAATGGCTGCGTACTGCACTATGTGGAAAACAAAGATGCGCTGAATCATGGCGACTTGGTGTTGATCGATGCTGGTTGTGAACTCGATTGCTATGCCTCGGATATCACGCGCACCTTCCCAGTGAACGGTACCTTTAGTGAACCACAGGCACGGCTCTACCAGTTGGTATTGGATGCGCAGCATGCAGCGATAGAACAAGTTCAAGTGGGCAATCATTACAACGATCCTCACGAAGCCGCAGTGCGCGTTTTAGCTAAAGGCCTGATCAAGCTTGGTTTGCTAAAAGGCACTTTGGCTCAAGTTCTGAAAAGCCAAAGCTATAAAAAGTTTTACATGCACAGCACTGGTCATTGGCTCGGTATGGATGTGCATGATGTGGGCGATTACAAAATCGATGGTCATTGGCGTGTGCTTGAGCCTGGCATGGTGCTGACAGTTGAGCCGGGTCTTTATATTCCTGTTGGTAGCAAAGGTGTTGCTAAGAAGTGGCAGGGCATTGGCATTCGCATCGAAGATGACGTGGTCGTTACAAAAAATGGCCCGGATGTTTTAACCTGTGATGTGCCTAAAGAGATCGCAGAGATCGAGGCCTTAATGGCATGAGTGAGATGCGAACCGATTTTGATGTGTTGATTGTTGGTGGCGGCATGGTCGGCGCGAGCTTGGCGATTGCCTTGTCAGAACATCAACTGCGTATCGGTTTGTTAGAAGCAGCGATTCCGTCTGACCCAGGTCGTCCGAGTTATGACGATCGTGGCATTGCACTTGCACATGGCAGTCAAAAAATCTTTCAAGCGATGGGCTTGTGGGAACACATCTTGGAAGATGCCACACCGATAAAAGATATCCATATCTCAGACCGCGGTCATTTTGGCTTTAGCCATTTGAATGCGGCAAAAGAGAATGTGGATGCGCTAGGTCACGTTGTAACTGCACGTCATTTAGGACGTCATCTTTTAGAGCGTATGAATCAGTGTGCTGATGTTGAAGTGATTGCGCCTGCACGTGTTGTCGCGGTTGACTCATCTGCTGAAAGCGCTTTTGTTGAAGTGGAACAAGACGGTCAGCAACGCACTATCCATACCAAGTTATTGGTTGCAGCTGATGGTGGTAAGTCCTTTATTCGCGAGCAGTTGGACGTGCCAACGCAGCGTTGGGAATATGGTCAAACCGCCGTGGTGACAAACATCACGCCGGAGCAGCCGCATAACAATGTGGCCTATGAACGCTTTACTGATTCAGGGCCGGTTGCTTTGTTACCCATGACTGAGAATCGTTGTGCCTTGGTGTGGACAGTACGTGATGAGCAAGTCGATGAGGTGATGGCCTTTGATGACGCGCAGTTTATTCAGCACTTCCAAGAACGCTTTGGCCATCGCTTAGGTCGTTTCACACGCGTGGGTAAACGTAACCATTACCCACTGAATTTATTACGTGCCAAAGAATTTACGCGAGAGCGTATAGCGATCATTGGTAATGCTGCACACACCTTGCATCCGATTGCAGGCCAAGGGTTTAACTTAGGTTTGCGTGATGTCTCTGCATTGGTGGATGTGATTCTAGCTGCGCAGAACGAACATGATGATGTTGGACATAGCTCAGCGTTAGATCGTTTTTCGCAGTGGCGTAAAACAGAACAAAAAAGCATGGCGTTAGCCACTGATGGTTTAGCGCGTTTATTTACTAATCCGCTGAAATCGATTCGACTAGGGCGTAATGCCGGTTTGTTGTTGGTTGATTTGTTCCCACCGTTACGTCGCGGTATCGCGCGAGGTGCGATGGGCTTGCTCGGTAAGCTGCCGCGTTTGAGTCGAGGTTTAAAGCCTTAATGAGCCACTCAAATGACATCATCATTGTCGGTGGCGGTATGGTCGGTGCTTGTATGGCATTGGCGGCAGCGCGTGAAGGATTCCAAGTCACCTTATTGGAGCCGCGCCAACCATCGTTAGACTGGCCGGGCGATGATTTTGATATTCGTGTCTCTGCGTTAACTCGTACATCCGAAACCATTCTACGTAATCTGGATGTGTGGTCGGGCATGCAAGAACGTTGTGTAACGGCTTATGAAAATATGCACGTGTGGGATCGCAAAGGTTTTGGTGAGATTCACTTTACTGCAGAAGATGTCGGTGCGCCGAACTTGGGGCATATCGTTGAGAACCGTGTGATCGTTGCTGGTTTATGGGAACAGATCAATCAACATGCCAATATCACTCATGTGGCTGATTTTGCGATCGTTTCGATTGAACGCGATGGTGATCAAACGAATCTGATCTCATCACATGATGACGTGTTGACCGCGTCGCTTGTCATTGGTGCTGACGGTGCGCGCTCATCGGTACGTGAGCTAGTTGGGTTAACTACTAGCACAAGCTCTTACGATCAAGAAGGAGTGGTCTGCACGGTAAAGGCTGAGCAGGGTAATGCGAGCACCGCTTGGCAACGTTTTATGCCCAGTGGCCCTTTGGCTTTATTGCCAATGAACGAAGATCATTTCTCTATCGTTTGGTCGACCTCACCTGAGCATGCGCAGTCCTTAGTCAATTCCACTGAAGAGAGCTTTAACCAAGAGCTTACTCAAGCCAGTGAAAATGTCTGCGGTATGCTGCGTGTTATCGGTGATCGTGCTGCGTTTCCGCTACGTAAGCTAAAAGCTAAGCGCTATGTGGTAGATGGCGTGGCATTGATTGGTGATGCCGCTCACGTGATTCATCCTTTAGCCGGTCAGGGCGTGAACTTAGGTATCCTCGATGCGGCGATGTTGATCGATGTGTTGATTGAAGCGCGTGCACATCGTGAGTCGATCGGTGGGATGGGTGTATTGCGTCGCTATGAGCGAGCACGTAAAGGGCATAACCTCGCTGTTCAATCGGCGATGGATGGCTTCAAACATCTGTTCAGCAACAACAATCCTGCGCTCACCTTGCTGCGTAATGTTGGCCTTGGTGTGGCCCATCATATCTCGCCGCTGCGACGTCAATTTGAGCGTGTTGCGCTAGGTGAAGGTGTGAGCTTGCCATCACTCGGTAAGCGACTATAAGCTGCTGTTTTTATTTATTATTTAACTTGATGTCCTTATCATCGATAGATTTAATGGTTAATAGGCTTGGCAGAGCTAGGGGCTTTGGTTAGCATCCACCTTCCCAATCGATATCTATGCAGGAGAGACCGAGATTTCTCGGCACCGAAGGCGCAAATTCCGCCCGGAATCGCTCAGGTAAAAGGACTGCATTTGGTGAGGACACTCAAGATTGGCTCTGGAGAGCTGCGCTGAAGCGCACACCGACGGGGTAAACTCTCAGGTTACCGGACAGAGGGGCGGATGATGTAAATCCATCGTGGGTTTAGATCATCCGCCCTTTTTTGTGTCCGATATTTAAGCCAGTGAGAGCCACGATGAGTGCTAATAAGAAAACAATTTTGAATGCTGTTCACCGCGAGATGGGTGCCCGTATGGTGCCGTTTGGTGGATGGGATATGCCGGTTAACTACGGCTCTCAGATCGATGAGCACCATGCTGTGCGCAACGATGCAGGCATGTTTGATGTTTGCCACATGACCGTGGTTGATCTGAAAGGTGCTCGCGTTCGTGAATTTTTACAAAACTTGCTTGCGAATGATGTTGCTAAGTTGCAGACCTCTGGTAAAGCGCTTTATTCGTGCATGCTTAAGCCAGAAGGTGGCGTGATTGACGATTTGATCGTCTACTTTATGAATGAAGAGTGGTTCCGCATGGTGATCAATGCGGGTACTACCGAAAAGGATATCGAGTGGATGCAGCAGCAAGCCCCGGCGTTTGATGTTGCGATTGAGCCGCGTTTTGATCTTGGCATGGTCGCAGTTCAGGGCCCAAAGGCGCGTGAGAAGGCGATCAGCATCATGCAGCCAGAGTTGGCTGTCGCAGCGAAAGAGCTCAAACCTTTTAATGCAGCGACAGACGGTCATTGGTTTGTGGGTCGTACCGGCTACACCGGTGAAGATGGTTTTGAGATTGTTGTACCGGAAAATGAAACCGAGCAGCTATGGCGTGATTTAGCAGCAGCAGGCGTTGCGCCTTGTGGCCTAGGTGCACGCGACACCTTGCGTTTAGAAGCGGGTATGAATCTATATGGTTCAGACATGGATGAAGGGCTCACACCTTTAGAGTCAGGTTTGAGCTGGACCGTGGCGATGGTAGACGATCGTCAGTTCATTGGTCGCGCAGCCTTAGAAGCGCAAAAAGCAGCCGGTAATATCGCGAAGTTTATTGGCCTGGTGCTTGAAGGCCGCGGCGTGCTGCGCGGACATCAAAAGATTTATGAAGGCGATCGCGAGGTCGGTGAAATCACTTCGGGTGGTTTCTCGCCAACGCTTGAGCGATCAATTGCGATGGCGCGTGTGGCCACTGATGCCGGTGAGAGTTTAGAGGTGGATATTCGCGGTAAGCGTTTGCCATTAAGAGTGGTTAAGATGCCATTTGCCCGAAACGGCAAGGCACAAATCGAACTGTAATTTTCCGGGATTCGCAAATCCCTTTGCACTTTTTGAGGATAGAAACATGAGCGAAATTCCAAGTGATTTGAAATACACCAAGAGCCACGAGTGGGTACGTGACGAAGGCGATGGCACTGTGACCATCGGCGTGACTGCGCACGCAGCAGAATTGCTCGGCGACTTGGTATTTGTTGAGCTGCCAGAAGAAGGCGCTGAATTCGACGCTGGCGATGAGTGCGCAGTTGTTGAATCAGTCAAAGCTGCTTCTGACGTATACAGTCCAGTGGGTGGTGAAGTAGTTGCCGCTAATGAGTTGCTCGCTAACGCTCCAGAGACCATTAACGACGATGCTTTTGGTGATGGATGGATCTTCACTTTGCGCTTGTCTGATGCAGGTGAGATGGACGATCTGATGGATGCTGAAGCTTACGCTGAGCACTGTGAGAACGAAGACCACTAATTGTTTTTACGGCGTGTCGCTTGCGGCACGCCAACCTAGGTTTGCTTTATGCCGTTTATTCCCCATACCGAAGAAGAAGTCCAAGAGATGCTCGCCGATATCGGCGCGTCATCGATTGATGATTTGTTTGATGAAATTCCTGAAGGTCTGATCGTTACTGAAGATGACCTGATTAGCATTCCGCAAGGTTTGCCAGAAATGGATGTCGCTCGTTTGATGCAGTCACGTGCACGTAAAGATGGACACGGTTTGTGTTTCATTGGTGCAGGTGCATACGATCATCACATTCCGGCAGCGGTATGGCAGATCACCACGCGTGGCGAGTTCTACAGTGCTTATACGCCTTATCAAGCAGAGGCAAGCCAGGGGACTTTGCAGTTGTTATATGAATATCAATCGATGATGACCGCATTGATGGATATGGATGTATCAAACGCATCTTTATACGATGGTGCTACCGGCGTTGCCGAAGCAATCTTGATGGCGATTCGCGGTAACCGTAAGAGCAAGTCTAAGCGTGTCTTGATGCCACGCACGGTACATCCTGCGTATCGTAAAGTGGTGCAAACCATTGTTAAGAATCAACAGATCGAAGTGGTAGAAGTGCCATTCGATATGGCTACCGGCCAAACCGATATGGCGGCATTGCAGGCTTATGCAGGCGAAGACTATGCGGCACTAGTTATTCCTCAGCCAAACTTCTTTGGTGTTTTGGAAGATGTTACGGGCATGACGGACTTTGCACACGCTAACGGTATGTTGGCGATTGGTGTAGTGAACCCATTAGCGATGTCTGTGATTACACCACCAGGTCAATGGGGTGAAACGGGTGCGGATATCGTTGTCGGTGAAGGTCAGCCATTAGGTGCACCTTTATCATCAGGTGGCCCTTACTTTGGTTTCATGTGTTGTACCCAAGCGCTGGTACGTCAGATGCCAGGCCGCATTATTGGCAAGACAACCGATCTTGATGGCAAAGACGGTTATGCACTGACACTGCAAGCACGTGAGCAACACATCCGTCGTTCTAAAGCGACATCTAACATTTGTACTAACCAAGGTTTGTTGGTTACCGCAGCGACGATTCATATGTCTTTGTTGGGTGCAGAAGGTTTGGCGCGTGCAGCTGCAAGCTCACATCAAAATACCAACAGCTTGGTAGAGCAGCTCACCTCAATTAATGGTGTTGAGCAAGCCTTCTCAGGCGCAGCGTTCCACGAGCGTGTATTGCGCTTGCCGGCTGAAGCTGAAGCCACTTTGCAGTTATTAGCTAATCAAGATGTCTTGGGTGGCTTTAATCTGAAAGATGATTACCCAGAGTTAGGTGATGCGATTTTGGTCTGTGCGACCGAGCAGCGTACTGAAGATGAGATCGCGGAATACGCAAGTAAGTTGGCCAAGGTGGTCGGCGCTTAAGCCGCAGGAGTTAAGACTATGTTGATTTTTGAACAATCTAAAGCCGGTCGTCGTGCCTTCGCACAATCTCCAGCAACACGTGTTGAGCTCAGTGGTATTCCTGCTGATCAACAACGTAAAGATAAGCCTGCCTTGCCTGAAGTGTCAGAGATGCAAGCGGTGCGTCACTTCACACGGTTGTCGCAGAAGAACTTCTCGATTGATACCCAGTTCTATCCACTCGGTTCATGCACCATGAAGTACAACCCGCGCGCATGTAACAGCTTAGCCATGTTGCCAGGTTTCTTGGCGCGTCATCCGTATGCACCCGACTCACATAGCCAAGGTTACTTGAGCTGCATGTTTGACCTACAAGAGATCTTGAAGACCGTGACTGGTATGAAAGAGGTTTCATTGGTGCCAGCAGCGGGCGCACAAGGTGAGTTTGCTGGTGTAGCGATGATTCGCGCTCACCACGACGCACGTAACGATGATGCGCGTTGCGAAATCATCGTGCCTGATGCAGCGCATGGTACGAATCCTGCGACTGCGGTTATGTGCGGTTACAAGGTAAAAGAGATTCCAACGCTCGAAGATGGTGATGTCGACGTTGAAGCATTGAAAGCGGTTGTCGGTCCTCAAACAGCTGGCATCATGTTGACCAACCCATCAACAGTGGGTGTGTTCGAACGTCGTATCAAAGAGATCGCAAAGATCGTTCACGATGCAGGTGGCTTGTTGTATTACGACGGTGCAAACCTTAATGCGATCTTGGGCAAAGTGCGTCCAGGTGATATGGGCTTTGATGTGATCCACATGAATCTTCACAAGACCTTTTCAACACCACACGGTGGTGGCGGCCCAGGTGCAGGCGCGGTTGGTGTATCGGCACGTTTGATTCCGCATTTGCCTGTCCCTATGGCAGCAAAGCATGAAGATGGAAGCTACGGTTGGATAACCGAAGAAGATCGTCCTCAATCAATCGGTAAGTTGATGGGCTTTGCCGGTAACGCGGGCGTGTTGTTGCGTGCTTACATTTATGCGCGTTTGCTCGGTCGTGAAGGCATGGTACGTGTATCAGAGTACGCAACCTTGAACGCTAACTACATGGCAGCGAAATTGGAGAAAGCTGGCTTTGAATTGGCTTACCCTGGTCGTCGTGCTACTCACGAGTTCATTGTGACCTTGCGTAAGCAAGCAAAGAACCTGGATGTTAACGCGATGGACTTTGCAAAGCGCTTGCTTGACTTTGGGTTCCACGCGCCAACAACCTATTTCCCGATCCACGTGCCCGAGTGTTTCTTGATCGAGCCAACCGAATCTGAAGCGAAAGATGCGCTAGATGGTTTCATCAAAGCGATGATTGCGATTCAAAAAGAAGCCGAGACAGAAGCAGAGATGGTAAAGGGTGCACCTTACACCTTGCCGGTACGTCGTTTGGATGATGTTAAGGCAGCGCGTGAGCTTAATCTGAAGTATCAATTAGATTGAAGATGAAAACGTGTAAGTGATTTATGAATGATCTTAAAACAAGGATGCTGTTATTTTAGTTTTAAAGTAACAGTTTTCACCTTATGTTCCTTTTTTCCTTCATTCCATGCATGGCTGTAATCATACTGATATAAGAATTCTGGATACGCATCACTTTCTTTAGTTGCTTCTGTGAATAAGTCCACCCTCATATTTGGAGTGTTGTATTGCGTTCGGTCACCATTAATCGTTGTTGGTAAGGGAAATATTACAGGTAGCCCAGGGGTTCTGATGTATAAATCAAGTCGATTAATTTTAAAACCAAAACTAAAACAGAAATTAAGCATTAATTCTGGGCTTATCTGATAAAAGCCATGATTGAGGAAATTATTTGCTGGATGCATACCGATATACCGACCACCAATATTTAGGAGTCTAGCAATTGAATTCAATGCATTTGGCACATGGTAAACATGCTCAAGGGTCCCCCCGTCTATAACAGAGTCATATTTTCCATAAAGACTCTCAGGGAGAGGCTTATTTAAATCATGGAAAACGTTACCTCCCTCATAGTCATTTATATCCAAAAAATCGAGTTCAGTTGCGCCCAGTTCTTTGAATAAGTTGTCAGCATATTTTTCGTGTATGAATTTATCTAAATTAATTTTAGAGCTATAGTGATTAATAACTACTTTAGCTAATTGAATTTTTTCTGGATGCCTAAGATTGTTATCTTGCCTTCCAAGAACTAGCGTTTTTCCCAAAGGTTCTTTAATTCCAACTAAAAATGCGAAAGGATTTAGTGATATTCCCATGAGTCTTAACCTATTACCTTTTTCAGATTACACATTGTTTCTTTTAAGTAAACTTTAGAGTCCGGGCCTTTAAAAGTGATCATTTGTATACCTTCTTTTTTTAGATGCTGTAATTGGTCCGAAGTTAAGACTTCTTTCGTAATATGGAGGTGCTTAGATGGATTTAAGAGCCCAAATTCGAGTTCGTTGTTATTAATTGCTATAAATAAAGAATATTGGTCCCCGTACCAGCGATGAAAGCGATCAGGTAGCGCTTTACAAATTTTAAGCAGATTGCCAAAAGTCTTAGATTGGTCACCGATAGTGGCGATAGCACCAAATAGGTAAGGCATGACTTGGTTAATCATCTTACCTGTAAATTCTGGGTAGTGCTCCGGGTATCTATCATTTATAAGAAAGTCCTGCAGCCTCGGTGTTAACAGTAAGTTTTTGCCATTCGCATCGACAATCAAGGGCTTTATAAACAAGCTATCCGCATCACAAAAAAAAGTAAGGCCGCTTGTGTAACGATATTTAGAGTAAGCCTGAAGTCGCGCGACCATAATATTCTTGGATAAAGCAAACCGCTGCGTTTTATTGCAGCCCGGCACTAAGGGTGTTTTTTTGTCCGTGAGATGAACAATTTCAACATCGTCCCCCATAACCAATCGTATTGATGCCACAAGAGCCGACGGAATTGATATGTCAGGGCCTACCCATAGAAATGCTATAGTTGATTTCATAATTAAATTTTACAGATATTGTTATATGTATACTCCTGATGATTATGACAAACACTCC
>Ga0181595_10006261_pt1 | contig 10256 bp, 8 predicted proteins | sample 041ome_7_FD_145604 | JGI IMG/M metagenome (GOLD analysis project Ga0181595, IMG submission 145604) | Coastal salt marsh microbial communities from the Groves Creek Marsh, Skidaway Island, Georgia - 041401AS metaG (spades assembly) | ecosystem: Environmental > Aquatic > Marine > Intertidal zone >... | reverse complement strand
GCTTTTCTTCGCTTTCTCGCTTTCAAACGCGTCTCTGTGTTGCGTGTGATACGAATAAGGTCTGCTGCTTTGTTTTTCTGGGGAAGTTTCTGAAACAGATATTAGGGTGAGTGTGTCTCTTTTTTTTACAAGCGTAAATGGTGTATTTCTTTCTCTCTGTGTGTCTCTCTTTCGTGTGTGTGTGTGTGTTTATTACGAGGTGCGTAACTCTCCATCTTCGTATCGCCAACCTTCTGGTAATGGACAGTTGTTGTCGAGGAGGTATTGTACACAGTCGGAGTGGTTGTTCTTGTGTGCCAAGAATACGCCCCAAGAGTCCCACGGCGCTTTGGCGGTTTCGCGCAAGTACTTCAAACAGTCTAACTGGCCGTTCGCGGCTGCACACTCGCACGCATATGCGGTATATTCATAATACTTACGCTCAACAAGATATTCGAGTATATGAAGGTGACCATTTTCAGCCGCCCTTTCGGCAGTTCCCCAATCCCAAGGCGCTTTGGCTTCTTCGCGTAAGTATTTGAGGCATTCGAGATGACCGTTTTGGGCAGCATTTTCACACGCCCACGTATTGATAGGACACTCATTTGCCACGCAATACTTTACCATTTCCAGATTACCTTTAAATGCGGCCACATTAATCGTCCTATAATTCCACGTACACTTTTTCTCCTCTCGTATCCACTTGAGCAACTCGAGTTTATTCGTTTTAGCAACTCTTACGCAGAAACATATTTCGTCCCATTCTCTCGGCCACAACGACTTATGCTCCCACGCAAACTCCAACGTCGATATCGACGACATCTCTTCAACTTTAAACCTCCCTTTCAACTCCTTCTCGCGTGACGATCTCTTAATCAACTTTCGCGTCTCCGTATTCACCTCGTACAAGAATTTGAGATCGGTCCCATTCAGTCTCGGAATGATATGTTTGAAACAAATATCGTCGTTATTCACGATCAAATCCCACACGTCTCTCTCCCCCATCCTCCTTTTCTGCGCTCTCGTCCTCACTCCAGACATGAGACGCAACGACAGAGAGAGAGACGCACACACACACAAACAAAAAACAAGAGCTTCTTCTCGTGTCTTTTTTTAGAGAGACATGTGATTATTTTTCTCGCGATGAAAAACGACCGTTTCTGACATCAGAGACAGTTGGAAAAAAATGGATAAACTCTTCATTTTGAGAGCATACAACACACGCACGATGCGGTCATCTCAGAAACGAGGACGGTTCGAAAAAGCTCTGATGATGAGAGCGACTTTGTTTCTGCGAACGCGACGAGAGAACACTTTTCATCGTCGTCGTCGCGATAATATCAGCAGCAGCAGCATCACCCCCCGCGCAGAGGACACGCGAGACCAACAGAATGCACCGTTTTCCCCTCACGGTGAGAGGACGCGGACGACGACGAAACAGACGCAACAGAGAGCGTTACACTATAAAAACGTCCTCCTCGTTTTAAAAGAAACCGCGTTGCTGAAATACACCTCCTTAGTCGGCGCGGCGGAAACGAACGAGAGATACGGAGATTCGTACGAAAATGTCGTCCGCTGGGACCGATTGAAAGCGAGACACGAAACGCACGAGAAGGCGGTTTTGAAAGGTACGCGATTACTACTGTTCTTATTTTCGAGTATTCTTACTGTTCTTATTCTTATTACGACGACATTAACGTTAACAACAGTGCAAACGTTCTTGAAAAAATGGCAAGAAGAGAGCGGCGGAAAGCTTAAATACGCGCTCGTCAAACGAGATTCGCTCTCGGAGAAGGATTTGGATGGGGTGGATTTAGTCGTCGCGTTAGGTGGAGACGGGACGACGTTGATTGCCAGTCACTGGATTAGTTCTTCTTTGTCTTCGTCTTTGTCCTCCTCCTCCTCCTCCTCTAGGAACGATGGCGGCAATGCGAAATCATCGTCACTCGCGAGCGATAGGCCTAAATTGATCGGGATAAACACGGACCCGGCGGTTTTAGCGCCGTGCTTAACGTTCACGAAAAAAGCCGAAGACGAGCGGCGGTCGACGGGATGGTTGTGCGCGGCAGATGCGAACGACGTGGAGGATGTGTTGAAGGAGATTTTGTTCGCGTCGTCGGAAGATAATAATAATAGTAGTAACGAATGTAGCGATAGCAACAACGACGACGACAACAAAGAGAGCAGTAGAAATAGCAGCGGCGTAAATAGTTTGATAAAACGGCGTCCAATTCGTGCGAATCGTATTCGGATAAAAGTAAACGGCAAGACGTGGAAGACGATGCCGCTGGCGTTGAACGACGTGTTAATTTGCCACAACTCGCCGGCGGCGTTGTCGAGGTATTCGGTCTTGCTCGAAGAAGACGACTTGGTCAATAAACCTCCAAAACACTCTGACGACGACGACGACAAAGACGACGAAGACGGAAATAAGAAGAAAAAGTTCGAAGCGTACTACCACATCCGCTCCTCCGGCCTCCGTTTATGCACCGCGCTCGGCGCCACCGCCGCGATGAAATCCGCCGGAGGTTTCGCCATGTCCCGCGACGACGCCCGCATCCAATTCCACGACCGAGAACCGATATATTACGACCACGAACCAAAACCTCCCGGTCGCGGTCGAGGCTTTTACCAAGCGAACAAAACGACCAAGTTTCGATGGAACACGCGAGTTGGAAAAATCTACGTCGACGGCGCGCACGTGTGCCACCACATTAAAATCGGCGACGAAATCGAAGTCGAGAGCGCGATTGGCGACGAGGTGGAGATTTATTGCAGGAATTTTAGGAACATCGCTTTGACTTGACGCACCCTGACTTCGTTCAGAGAGAGAGAGAGAGAGAAACGGTAGTTTCAATCGATAAATCGATTCCTTTTAAATCTGTCATATTTAGGAGAAAGAGCAGAGAGAGAGAGAAAAACACCGCTAAAACCTACACCCTAAACCAGAAAACGTCCAGATCGTAAGCGCGAGAAACTCTTCATTACGAAGAGGAAGAAGAAGTTTAAGAAGACAAAGATGACCTCAATACTCGCGGACACCCGAGACGCAAACAACTCCAACGCGCTCGGTCTCAAACCTTTCTTCAAAGGCAAAGTGGAAGCGTTAGAAATCGCCGTAAGGGACGGGACGCAAAATCTTCGACGATTGGAAGCGCAAAGAAACGAGTTAAACTCGAGAGGTTTGTGTTCGTCTTTTCATCGTCAGCGCGCGTGATACTCGCGCTCGCTTATCTTTGGTGTCGCTTTTCGACGCGCGTTTTTTTGTTGTTTTTGATCTTTGTCTTCTTCTTTGTGCGCGCGTGTGTCTGTTTGTAAACGTCTGTTTTTGGATGGGGATGGGATGATGTTTGAAAGATCCACCAGAGAGGCGAAAAGGAGCGCGAAACGAGACGAGACGACATTTCGCGATGAACACCCGTTTAAGAAGAACAAACGCTGACCTAATTTGAAAACTACTCTGTCGTTTATTTATTATCACGAACAGTTCGAGCGTTGAAAGAGGAACTCTCTTTGCTCCAAGAACCCGGGTCGTACATCGGCGAAGTCGTGAAAGTGATGGGGAAGACGAAGGTTTTGGTGAAAGCGCATCCGGACGGGAAGTACGTGGTGGATTTCGACAGGTCCATCGATTTAGCAAAGTTGACGCCGGGGGTGAGAGTCGCATTGAAGAACGATTCGTACGCGTTGCATTACATATTGCCGTCGATGATTGATCCGTTGGTGTCGCTGATGAAGGTGGAGAAGGTGCCGGACTCGACGTTTGATATGATTGGAGGGTTAGATCAGCAAGTGAAAGAGATTAAAGAAGTCGTGGAGTTACCGATTAAGCACCCGGAGTTGTTCGATTCGCTAGGCATCGCGCAACCGAAAGGGGTCATTTTGTACGGTCCGCCCGGGACGGGGAAAACGTTGCTCGCGAGAGCCGTCGCGCACCACACGGATTGTTGTTTTATTCGCGTCAGTGGTTCCGAATTGGTGCAGAAATATATCGGCGAAGGCGCGAGGATGGTTCGAGAACTCTTCGTCATGGCTCGCGAAAACGAACCGGCGATTTTGTTCATGGACGAAGTCGATTCTATCGGTTCGGCTCGAGGCGGCGGCGGCGGATCCGGCGGCGATTCGGAAGTTCAAAGAACTATGTTGGAACTCTTGAATCAATTAGATGGCTTCGAGGCGTCGAACAAAATCAAAGTCATCATGGCAACGAATAGATTGGACATATTAGACCCGGCGTTACTTCGCCCAGGGAGAATCGATCGTAAAATCGAGTTCCCGAATCCAACCGAAGAATCTCGCGTGGACATTTTGAAAATTCACTCGAGGAAAATGAACTTAGTCAGAGGCATCGATTTGAAATCGATCGCGAGTAAAATGGGAGGGGCGTCCGGGGCGGAGAGTAAAGCGGTGTGCACGGAAGCTGGGATGTACGCGCTGAGAGAGAGGAGAGTGCACGTGACGCAGGAAGATTTCGAGATGGCGGTGAGTAAAGTGATGACCAAAGATACCGATAAAAACATCTCGATCAAGAAGCTCACTTTGTAGTAGATACATTTTGCAATAAATAAAAAACACACGTATTAGTATGATAAAACAACACGCATTCTCTCCCTCTCTCTCTTTTATTAACTTTTCTCTCTTAAACTCTCTTAAAAATATTACTTATTTGACGCTTTTTTCGTACGCCTCCCATCCGGCTTTTCGATACTCGCTCGCCGCTTTCGCTGGATCTTGCGCTTTATAAATACCTCTCCCGACGATGATCACGTCCGAGCCGTTGTTGCAGATTACATTCATCGGAGTGTTGTATTGTTGGCCCATGCTATCGCCGCCAACTTGTAACTGCACGCCTGGCGTCATGTTGATCAAGCCTTTAGACCATTCGACTTTCCAGGCGTTTGGGTTCGTCGCGATGAAACCCATGACAAAATCTTTGTGGTCTTTGGCCATTTGGATGGCAGCTTCGGTGTACGCGCCGTTCGCCATGGTACCTTTAGAACTCATTTCTGCGAGGAGAAGTAACCCTCTTTTCTTGGGTAAACCGACAGATTTTAACCCGTCGATGATCCCGGATCCCGGCACGATGTGCGCGTTGGTCACGTGCGACCAGTCGGCGATTTTATGCACGCCAGAGGAGTACTGCCCGACGACCGTGTTGCCGATATCGGCGAATTTACGATCTTCAAAGATGAGAAAGTCGTGCTTTTTCGCGATCGCTTGTAACTTTTCGCCGAAATCTTCCGTGAAATCCGGGTACAAATCGCAGTGCGTTTTTAACATGCAAATTTCCGGGCCTAACGTTTCCGCGAGTTCGAGCAATTCCTTCGCCGTGTCCACGTCCGCGGCAACGCACAAGTTCGACTTCTTCTTCTCCATCAAGTGGAACATATCTTTCGCGCACTGGTTGGAAGCAATCTTCGCTCTCTCCGCGTACGTTTCTCTTTTCGTCTTTTCTTCCTTGGGCTTGTCGCCTCCGGTTTGGTTCGCCGCGATGAACTGTTGCACCTCCTCCACCAACTCCTTGCTCATTTTCCCTTCCTTCTCTAAAACTTTCAACACTCTGCTCAACGGCAACACCGCGTGCAATTTCAACCCGTTCTTCTTCAACGTCTGCTCCCCACCTTGCTCTCGATCGATCAAAACCACCACGTCCGTCGTCTTCAACCCGACGTGTTGCAACGGATGCACCGTCTCCATCACCGACATCCCGCTCGTCACTAAATCCTCAACCAATAAACACGTCTGCCCTTTCTCAAACGCACCCTCGATCGCCTTCTTCGTCCCGTAATCTTTCACCTCTTTCCTTCGCATGAGCATCGGACAATCGTGGTTCAAAGACATGCACGTAGCAATCGGAAGCGCCGTGTACGGAACCCCGCACATGTTGTCAAACTTCGCTCCATTATTCGATAAAACGTCCCACATGCACTCCGCCACCGCGGTTAACACGTCCGGATACGATACAATCACGCGTAAATCGATGTATATCGGCGATTGGAGGCCGGATTTTAACGTGAACGAGCCGAATTTTACCGCTTCAATCTAGATTTTTTATACGAGGAGAGATTTTTTGAAGAGAAAATTTTTGTCAATTTTGAACCTTTTTTTGGTCTGTCGTTTATGGAGAAAAAAGAAAGAGACGAAACAACACGGAGACGAAACCCGCCAGCCGGCTGCTTTTCCTTTTCCGAAGCGCTTCCCGTTTGGGAGGACCACCACCGTTTGAAAAGACCGCGCGGCGAATAACACCGACGATCTTCGAGACGAGCGCCTTCAAAAGACGACGACACAGAGACGACTTTTAACCCGGGAAAAATCTTTCAAAATGTTTGAAAATTCGAACGCAAAAAGCATGCGACGGACGAGACGATCGAGAGCGTAAGAATACCTCGTGTAATCGCAAAACCAACGCGTCGATGCGTTCGTCCATCGTTTTAACGTTGTTTTTATCGCTGCCAGTGCTCGAAGGGACGCACGAGCGGGTCATTTTGTTATTCGAGTTCCCCATTCTCGAGTTTAGTGTGGTGATTTTTCTGAGGTTTCGTGTGCTTGTGTTTCTCGTCGAAGTTATTTTCTGGTGTGCGTATGTATGCGCGGGGCGTGTTATTACATTAAGTTTTATTCTGATTCCCATTCTGCCACGATATGTAACTCTCCATCTTCGTATCGCCAACCATATGGTAATGGACAGTTGTTGTCGAGGAGGTATTGTACACAGTCGGTGTGGTTGTTCTTGTGCGCAAAATATACGGCGTCCTCGTCCCACGGCGCTTTGGCGGTTTCGTGCAAGTACTTCAAACAATCCAAGTGGCCGTGCGTGGCTGCATTTCCACACGCCCATGCGCTATATTGATCATACTTACGCTCGACAAGATATTCGAGTATGTGAAGATGACCATTTGAAGCCGCCCAAATGGCAGTGCCCAAATCCCAAGGCGCTTTGGCTTCTTCGTGTAAGTATTTGAGGCACGCGAGATGACCGTTTTCGGCCGCATTTGCACACGCAAACTCATCGATAGGACACTCATTTGCCACGCAATACTTTACCATTTCCAGATTGCCTTGTTCTGCGGCCGCATTAATCGTCCTTGAATTCCACGTACACTTTTTCTCCTCTCGTATCCACTCGAGCAATTCGAGTTTATTCGTGTAAGCAACTTGCAAGCAGAAATATGTTTCGTCGTCCTTTCTGAACATACCCCACGGATAATGCTCCCACGCAAACTCCAAAGTCGATATCGACGACATCTCGCTCACTTTAAACCCTTTTTTCAACTCCCCCTCGCGAGATGATCTCTTAATTAACTTTCTCGTCTCCGTATTCACCTCGTACAAGAATTTCACATCCGTCCTATTCAATCTCGGTAAAATATGTTCCTCCACGATGTCTCTGCACTCGCCGCCGTCCAACAGAGCGGTTTCCCTGAACAATCGCCACAGCATCGTCGGTTTCCTCTCGACCTCGAGCAGGACTTTCTCGAGCTCTTTCTCGCGTTTTCCAATCGCTCGTGCTCCTCTTCTGTCACGTAGTCCGAACATTCGGAATTTTGCATCATCATTCTTTCTTAATCAAATGTATACGTTTTGAATGCCATTTTCATCGCAACAAAAGAAATCGCCCCGCAAACAAAACGCGTTTTAAAGAGAGAGAGTGTGTGTGTGCGAGTGTCGCGTTTGTTTATGCACGACAACAACAACAACAACTACTTAAAGCAGTCCAAATTTGTATCGATTTTCCCCTTGAAAATTGGAGAAAAAAAGCGTGTTAAAATTTAGGGTGTACAACCCTAATACTCGTAATGGGCACATTTCCCTCCAACAAAAATTTTATCCGAGAAAGCGCGCGCGGAAACCCACACACTTCCCCCGCGCGCGAATACCAAAACGATGTCGTTTTCATTGCAGTGCTCGACTTCAACCCAATCCTCGAGAGTTTCGACGTCCTCTTTGACGTCCAACGCGACGAGTAAGAGAGTTGTTCAGAGAAAGGCGTTTCGCGTTCGCGCTGCCGATGCCGGTACGTGTTGATTCTTCTTTTTTTTTCTCTGTAACGCGCGCGCGCCGCATCGCGATGATAAAGAGAGATGCGACCAAAGACGCCAGGAAATCTCGTCAAATATACATCCAACAAACGTTTCTGCGCGAGATTTTATCGTTTTATAAATCGTTCTGTGCTGCTTTATCATCGAGCAGCGCTCTTGCCGTCGTCGGGTCGAATTCCGGTGAAAACCTGAAAGGAGGATAAAGAGGGCTGCTCTGCTTGTGTAGTAGAAAATACGCGCGAGACGAAGAGTTCTCTCTTCAAAGAGTGGCTCTCTTTTCTTTGTTCCCCAGTGCGACGCGCGATGATGACGTTTTCATTATTACACATCCCTTTTGTGTTTGCTGACTTGTGTTCCTTCTCTCTCTCTCGTTTACGTCAACAACAATTCACAGCCGCCGCGCCGGTCGCCGCGTCAAAGATTAGAATCCGCTTAAAATCCTTCGAAACGACGCACATGCAAGCCGCGTGCGACAAAATCATAGAAGCTGCGACGGCTACGGAAGCGCGAATCAAAGGTCCGATCCCGTTGCCGACGAAGAGACGCATTTATTGCGTTTTACGTTCGCCGCACGTGAACAAGGATTCGCGAGAGCACTTTGAAACGAGAACGCACAACAGAGTGATTGACGTGTACGAGCCGACCGCGCAAACGATTGACGCGTTGATGGGGTTAGAGTTACCAGCGGGGGTTGACATTCGCGTGAAATTGTAAAGTGTTTTTGTTTAACACCACCACTTTGTTGTTGTTCGTAGTATACATGCGTACAATTTTAGCTGATTTTTATATATACGTAGTAGAAAAAACTTTCTTATTATCAAATTAATGGTACAACCGAGCACAATCCACGACGCGCGTTTGTAGGCGGACGACGACGTATGCTGTGAGACGTATACGACCCCGACGACGCTTTTTTTCAATGGAAATCTTCCTCCATTTCCATGTACTCGTCCACGCTCATCGCTTTGCTCATTCTATTATTATTATCTGCCGCCGCTGCTGCTGGTAATGGTGGTTGTCTATTTTCCTCGTTTTCCTCGTCGCCGCCGTCTTTTCGTGCCTCGTAATTGTTACTCCCGAACGAACCTCCACCCGATGACGGGGTCTCTCTCGCTTTCTCTACGATTCTCGTCAGCAACTCTCTATCCATGGGTTCAAATTTTGAAGCGTGCGAGGATGCACTCACATCATCGTTTTCAAACAACTCGCTCGGTAAATTCACGTTGAACCATTCGTCTTTTTTGATATCCTCCATGGTTAACCGTTTCGCGACGTCGACCTGGAATATGCCGGCTAACAGTTCTCTGCACTTTTCCGACAACGCGACTTTCGACGGGAATCCGTACTCGCCGTTTAATATCCTCTTCACGGTTTTTCGAAAATTCTTCGGGTCTGTCTTATCTTCGAACGGATATCGTCCGCACAACATGACGTACAGAGTGACACCGCACGACCACACGTCCGCGGCTCTCCCATCGTATTGACCTTGTCGTTTGAGAACTTCGGGCGCGATATACGCCGGCGTCCCGACTGCCGATTTCGGCGCCGAATCAATCAGAGAGTGTTTCGAGTACCCAAAATCGCAAATCTTTAACCTCGGAGTATTATTATGGCTGTTATCGATCAACGCGTTTTCCAATTTCAAATCTCTGTGCGCCACGCCTTTGCTGTGACAATAATCCACGCCGGATATTAACTGTTGAAAGAAATACCGCGCCTCGTCTTCTTGCATCCTACCGTTCGTTAACACCCGATCGAACAACTCCCCACCGCTCGCGTATTCCATCACGATGGCTAAATCCGTCGGCGTTAACAAAACTTCGATGAACCGCACGATGTTCGGATGGTTCAATATCGCGTGGTTATGGATTTCCCTGTTTTCGTTTTACGTTGTTGTTATCATCGTTTGCGCCGAAACAAAGCGAGAAACGCGTTGAATAAAAACAGAATAGAAGCAATAGGTCAGCAATGAAAACAGGCGTCAAAAGGTCTCCTTGGAAAGAGCGAAACGTGTTTGGCTTTATATTCTCTCGAACAGAGCGAATGTGCGTCGAATATATCTCAAATCGAGCGCATTAAATAAAGCGCATCCTGTTCTCTCAACACACGAACAAACAACTCACTCGGAGAAGGAAACATTCGATCATAAAAAACCAAATCAAAAACAGAAGAAGAATACAACACAATACCACATCATTACCTCACCACGTTCTCGTCTAACTTTTTCCCTCTCGG
>Ga0181595_10006255_pt1 | contig 10262 bp, 6 predicted proteins | sample 041ome_7_FD_145604 | JGI IMG/M metagenome (GOLD analysis project Ga0181595, IMG submission 145604) | Coastal salt marsh microbial communities from the Groves Creek Marsh, Skidaway Island, Georgia - 041401AS metaG (spades assembly) | ecosystem: Environmental > Aquatic > Marine > Intertidal zone >... | reverse complement strand
CTTGTGTTTTTAAAAACACAAGTAGGGTTTAAAGGTCGACGTTCAAAGAATTTTAATTGTCCACCGACTCTGTGGGTTCCTTTTAGATACCGAGAAAGACTTTGACGAAGACGTGAAAATATCATCCACGCGCGTGGTATAATAAATCGTCTCGTTGATCATCAGGTCGACGGCGCACGGATGGCAAATTATATTTCGCGCGCGCGGCTCGTATGCAATACCCAACGACATACTCGTGGTACCTAAAAGAAACCCAGAATCATCATAAGATCCAACTCGTCGTATTTTTGAAAAGTCAACACCTGTCGTGCGTAAAAAAAAACGTTTTCACAAGAAGAACAGCTCTGTTTCGTCACAAAAACAAAAATAGCAACAACCCCTCGTCGTTCTATAACGTCGCCGCCGGAATATTCCGCGCTTAAGCGAGACTCCCAACGAGGACCTCACCATGGTGTCTCGGTTTCTTTCGACTCGTTCTTCCCGAGACGAAGACGACAAGAGCACCCCCATTACGAATATGCCGCGCGATAAAAAAAGAAACGCACGAGAAGACGAACGAACCTTCCTGGAACGCTACGCGATGTGGTCGCACCAAAATCCACTCCTCGCGTTGACGTGCATCGTCCTCGTCGCCGTCGGATGCATTTTAACCGTCGTTTTGAACGACGAGTTACAATTCGTGGAAACGAACGATCGAGAGTGGGTTATTTTGAAAGATGGGATCACCAGCGATGCGGATGCAGCCGCAGAAGGCACGAGATTGGTCGAAGAGTACGTTTATTATTATTATTAGTCGTCGCCGCGCATCGCATCGTATCTTGACCTTTTCTGTCGACCGAAAGATGTTTGGGGAATGTCGAAGTTTTATCCGTGGGAGTGTATTCCTTCTTCTCTCGAAAAATCGATTCGTCATCAGACGTGAATGAACAAAAACGCAAGGACAAAGCTTTCTCTTTTCCTTTTCGGAGAGATGCGTGCGCTTCATCATCGGATGATGTGTGTTCGAGAGAGATTAAGAGAGAGTTCTTCGACAAATTTCCCCTAAAGAGGAAGGAGGGAAGGTTTTGTTGTCTTGAGCGTTGCGAAGGAAAAGGACTGACATTTTATACATATATTCTTTATATAATCTCAAAAAACTTTACGACAACACAGGTATTCATCCTCGGATGTAATTTACGAGCGAGGCGAGGAGTCGCAGAGAGGTTCTCTGTTTTTCCAATTCGTCAGTAACGACGGCGCCGAGACGGTGTTTACGAAGGCGAACTTGTTGGCGATGCGGGAAATTCACCGAATCGTCGTCACGCATCCGAAATATAAACAGTATTGTCAGTTGAAAGACCCAAAAGTGATGAAAGATGATATTACCGACGATATCGAGAAGATTTATAGCAACTCCTCTGTGAGTTATTTAGACGTGTGCGTGAAACCGTTGACGCCGGTGAGCGTGTTTTTTCCTCCAAACGGCGAAGGCGAGTTGGTCGAGGATATCGACGCAGTCGTCAGGGAGATTGGGAGCGAGGAAAATAAGAAAATGTACGGATATTTCTTAGATGGAGCGTTCGATGTGCAAACGTTGGTAAATGGAGCCACTCGCGCGCGGTATCCGATGGGCGCGCCGGTTATCGGGTATAGTTCGCAAGAAGATAGAGAGAGAGAACAAGGCGTAGTTATAGGCGAGGCGATTTTGGACGACATAGAGAAAGAGTTGTTCAATCGATACGCGATGAAAGCTAAGTTTCTGAGCACGCCGTATATGAATAAAGCGATAGATAATAAAGCGTACGAAGAAGCCGATGGTGAAAAGGCAAACATGCAAACGAGATGGTACGCGGGGTACTTGCGTTCGAAAGACGCGGCGAATGTGATAAACTTTGACTTGGCGTGGGCGTTTGCGTCCATTCTAGCCGTATGGTGTTACATGGCATTTCACACTCGGTCGTTCTTCATCGCCAGTCTTGGAATGTTTGAAATCATCTGCTCGTTTCCAGTGGCTTTGTTCATTTACAAGCTCATTTATCGCATCGAGTACCTCGGCAACGTACAAATTTTATCCATCTTTGTGGTGCTGGGTGTTGGCGCAGATGATGTTTTCGTCTTTTACGACGCGTATAAACAGTCGCAATTTGAACCTAGAGAAACGGTTTCAGGTTCGACGTTGACCAGAGTGTTGTATACCTCTCGAAGAGCATCTAAAGCAATCTTCGTGACGAGTTTCACGACCATGGGCGCCTTTTTCGCCACGAGTTTATCCGAAGTCATGCCGATTTCCGCGTTTGGAATTCTAAGCGCGACAATGATTGCCGTTCTGTTTGTAGTAAACGTGTTCATGTTTCCACCGGCTTTGTTTCTGTACTCTCTGTATTTGGACAAATACAAAGTGTGTTGCTTTTGCACGAAAGCAGATTACAAGAGGACTGAAAGGTACGATTTAGAGACGGCGACGACCACTTTATCCATGGCATCTTTGGGAGACGTCGTCGCTGTCGATGAAGAGAATACCAAAGAGAAAACTGACGACGAAAGTAAGGAAGGAGGGATGAGCAAAGGAACAGAAGCTGCAACGAGCGGCGGTGGCGGCGGCGAGGACAACGCGTCATCGAATATACCGAGACCGATGGATACGCTCGACTCCGAGGCGAACATCAAACGCTTACGCCCAATTGAACGATTCTTCCGAAACCAGTTCTACGCGTTCATAAGTTACCGTCCAGTTTGTTATATTGTCATAGCTGCCTTCTTAACGTTGCTAGGAGTTTCGTTAAAACTCGCGCTCGAACTCGAAACGCCCGCGCAGCAAGAGCAGTGGTACCCGACGGCGCATTTGATGCAAGCGTACGCGAACGATCGCACACGCTTTTCGGTTTCCGCGGATGACCGAGTCGTACCTTTGGATATCTGCTTTGGCGTTTACGGTATGGATACGTCGAGAGCGAACCATTGGGACATCGAACAGCTTGGCAAGTTGCAACTAGACGAAACGTTTGATATCACTCTGCCGGCTTCGCAGCTTCACTTCTTACACGCGTGCGAGGCTTTGCGAATCGCACCATGCGACGCGAGCGGATGTCAAGATGGCCTGTTAGTCATGTCTCGACCAGTTATGTCGTCGTCAGACGATGCTGATACCGAGGGAGAAGAAGTGGATGCCACGCAAAAGAGCCTCGACGAACAAGCTGCCAGCGGCGTGAGTTGTTTCATGGAATCGTTCAAAACGTACATCGAAGACGAACGCAATCTCGTGTTTCCAATAGAAGATAAGACGACTTTTCTCGAAGAATTGTGGCGTTTTCGAGCAGATCCTCGGTTTTACGTTTTCAAAAACTCGATCGGTTTCTTACCGTACGATGAAACGAAACCAATCGTCCCCGGCGAGAACGAACTCGACATCTTCTTCGTCAAAGTGACCGTGCAAACCACGTTGAAGTACCCGACGACTGCGAAGGTTGCTCGACCCGTGTTTCGAGTCTGGGAGGCGTGGGTGAAAACAATGAACGAGGAAGCTCCGCCTGGAATGCAAAACGCCATACAAACCGCTTACACTACGTGGACGTGGATGGTCACGCAAGAAGCGTTGGTCCGCAACACTTTCCAAGGCGTCACAATCTGTTTCGTCATGGCATATCTCGTTCTCGTCCTTTCCACCATGAACTTTCTCACGGGCGCAATTGCAACCGTCACCATCGCCGGCGTCGTCGTTACCGTCATGGGCGTCGGCGTTCGAGGGTTCATGGGATGGGATTTAGGCATTGGCGAATCCATCGCCGCGGTGATTTTGATTGGCTTATCGGTCGATTATTGCGTGCATTTAGCCAACGCGTACACTGAAGCACCCGAGCTGTTTGCAAAAACTCGAGGCGAGAAAACGCGAAGAGCGTTGATGATTATGGGCGTCAGCGTCACGGCTTCGGCGATGACTACCGTCATTTCCGGGTCGATGTTGTGGTTGTGCGTGTTGAAATTTTTCTCGAAGTTTGCGTTTTTAATCACCATGACGATTACGAGCAGTTATTTGTGGTCGATTTTGTTCTTGCCGGCGGCGTTGATTTGCTTCGGACCAGAAGGCGACAGATGGAGTTTAGAACCCGCTGTGAAGAAGTTGAAAAGATGTTGGTCGAGAAGAGTAAAGGGAGGAAACGTTCAGGCGATGGCGGCGTAGGTGTAAAATTTTTAGAGGAGGTTGAGGAGGAAATTAGAAAAAAAAATGGAAAGTCATAGCAGCGAAATCTATTCGGCAAAGTGCGCACGCAGAAGAGTAGACATAATGAAGAAAGCTTTTGTTGAAGAGCTATTAGCAATTGTTATGTGTATGTTATTTAATATTAGATTAATATTACAAAGGTATAAATGAATGATTTAGTCGTATACAAGCGAGATTGTTTCGCAATTTACATCAACTCTCGATCGAGACTTCGCTTGGCAGCACCGAGTTGGTTTTCTTCCCCTTCTTCGCGATTCGTATTCGTGGTCTTCTCTTGCTGCTTGTTCGTTTCCACGTAAAAGCTTGAGTCGGGCGAAACGCCGTCCACATTCGCCGCGTTCTCGCGAATATTTTCAGAAGGGTGTCGCTTATCTTCCGTCATCAGGCCACCTCTTCCGCCGTCGTTTCGTTCCGACTTGTCGTCTTTATCTTCTTTCTCGCTGAGCGTTTGCAACGTCTCTTCGTTCGTTTTATCCGACTTTCCGTTGGACAGGCCGTGCGAATCGTCGTAACAGTTGTTGTTCACATCCTCTGAAGTCGTCTTTTTAGTGTCACCCGCCGCGGCGTTTGAATGCGACAAAGTCGCACCAATCTTCTTCTTCGCCGAACTCTTGTTGTTATTTTGTTCTTTCTCGTCGCTATCCTTGTTCGTCGGTTGCGAAGAGAAATGTAAAGCTCTCTTCAACGTCGAGTTTTCCAACTCGGACGCTCTGAGCAATCGTTCTAAATCCGAAACGCGTCGTTCTAAGAGCGACATCTCGCCTCCTCCGCTATTCTTACCGCTTTCGTTGGTGTTCTCGTCCTTACTCTTCGCGTTGACAACGTTGTCATCGTTTGCCGCTTTTTCGTTCGTAGCAAATAACATCTTTCTCGTCGTGTTTGCCACGTTTTCTTCTCCCTCTTCTTCTTCTTTTTCTTCTCGTGGGTTCGCCTTTGACGAATGGGATACAAACTTCTTCTCCAACTGCTCTAATCTTTTCAACACCGCTTCGATGGAGGACGACGATCCTTGTTCTTTGTCACCGGTAATACTGTTCTTATTCGAACCATTCGAAGGATAATGGTGATGATGATGAATAATCGTCGTACCCGAAGTTGGAGCGCCAACGGCGTTCGCTTGAGTCGTCGCCGGCAAGTTGGACACCGCGGTGGCAATATCGTGCGCGTTGTTCGCTTGCTGCGCGTAGCTTTTGTTCTTGTTTGGCGGGGAGACGCCGACACCCAAGCCACTCAAGCGACGCTGGTGGTGCTGCTGATGTTGTTGCGGGGTGATGATTTCGTTGTTGTTGTTATTGTTCGTGTCTAAGTGATCGAGCGCCGCCCAGAGGGAAAGATCGTCGGTCCAATCGCCGCTTCCGTTGTTAGTACCCGCCTCTACGGCAATATCAAACTGGTGGGCGTCAATCATGCTGCTGTTCTTGTTCATCTTTTGCTTGTTGTTGTTAATGTCGTTCTCGTGTTGGCGTTGCTGTCGTTTTCGTTTGGTTGGATTCGCATACATGGCGGCGTGGTTCAAATCTTTGCCAAACGAAGGCAAAGGCCCGTTGTTATAGAAAAGATTGTTGTTGTCGTTGAACTCGTAACCGTGATTTCCTTCGCCCTCTTCGCCGTCGTCGTCTTCAAACTCGCCGCCCGAATCGTCCCCGTTGCGATCGTCGTTTTCCTCTTCTTGATCTTCGTCGTCCTCTCCTTCTTCCTCCATGGCACCTCCGCTGTGATCCAACAACTCGTCCGCGTTCGTGTGCATCATCATTCGTTGCTGATCTCGCGCGTCCTCGTCCTCTTCATCCTCCTTTTCATCCTCCTCCGCGACACCCTCTCCGAAATCCGCCTCTTCCTTAGAAGGTGAAGAGTTCCTAAACCTCTTTTCCATCTCCTCCCTAACTTTCGTCCGTTCTTTCAGCCCAACTCCTTCCAACTCCTCCCAATCGTCCTCTTCCAACCCGCACCCGACCGCTATCCTCTCGATCGGCTGCCCGAACGACACGTGTAAAGGAACGTTCGACTTGTGTTTATACCCGTACACCAACCGATCTAAACTATCGTTGATGTAATGCGACACCGCGACTGATTTCTGCCTATTCGACGATCCGCTGAAAATTTTCTCCGCGTCGAATAAACTCTCGTATTTAATGTACATCGAAGAGACAGCTGCTTCCTCTCGCGTCTCCTCTTTTCCACCTTTATTCATCTCGTTTACGTTTACGTCGTTCTTCGTCTTTGTCTTAAAACCATCCTCCTCTGTTTCCTCCTCCTCGTCTTTCTCGTCTGCTTCTCCACTTTTGTCCTCCTCCTCCTCTTTGTCCGTCTTTCTCTTCTTCTTCGTAAACGTCGTCGTCGTTGTTACATTTTCTTCTCCCTCTCCTCGTGTCGTTGGGTTTTGAAAAGCTTCCTCGTCGCTTCTGTATCTGCTGTTGGAATCTCCCAACCCGCCGCCTTTATCGTCGGTGGAGGCGTTCGAGGTCGTCGACGCGGGTCCTCCTTTATCTGCGATGATCATTGTCTTCGCGTTGTTGTCGTCCTCTCTTCTTCTTTGTTGTTGTTCGCGCGTTGTTAAAGTCGTCTCCGAGACCATCATTTTGCTTCTGCGCTCTCTACCCTCACCCAAAACGACCGACGGATGGGGAAAGATTTTTACTCTCTTCTCTGCAAAAGTAAATGTACTGCTCTCTCTTTCTCTTTTGTCCGTGCACTTCTTTACGCGCAGACTTCTCTCTCTGGAGATGATGATGATACAGTGCGCCGCGCTTGTGCGTTTTGTGTATTATATATCTCCTCAGCTCTTCTTCTCTTCAAACGTATTATTATTACTCTGAAAGAACCAAACCGCTTTACCGCTTTTTTCAACAACAAAGTGTTGTTGCCCTTTTTTTCTCTCGGAATGAATTTTAAGCAGTCGAAACGGATGCGAATTCGCGGTTCAAATTTAGTCTCGGAGGATTTCGTTCGACCGTGTGTGAGTGCGTGAAAAACTGCCAGACGACCAAAAAAATTTGGCGGGGTTGCTGAAATTTTTTTGTTTTGTGTCTCGTGTTTTTTTTCTTCTTTTTTTCTCTTGTGGGGCAGCTTGATTTTATTTGAGAGAAAACGAAAGACGGCCGCCACTTTTTCTACCACGTAAAACCAGAGAAGAGGAAACACGCACACACGACGACTATCACAACAAGATGGGAGGCGGGAAAAAGAACAAAGTCAACGGCACGGGGAAAGTCCTCGCGAAATCAAAGCTGAAGATGAAAAAAGGCAACCTAGGAAAAAGCCGCAATTCGTCTTCAAACGCATCGCGATACGTGACCAGGAACGAAGCGCTGAACAAACTGCAGCTGAAATTGAGCGATTTTCGCCGACTGTGCATTCTCAAAGGAATACATCCCAGAGAACCGAAGAAGAAAGTCAAAGGCCAAGGGAAAACGTATTACCACGCGAAAGATATCGCGTTTTTACTCCACGAACCGCTGATGAAAACCTTTCGAGAGTTACGCGCGCACGAGAGGAAGATTAAGAAAGCGAAGGCGAAGAAACACTTCAACCAAGTGGACCGGTTGCGAGAACACAAACCGATGTATACGCTGGACCATTTAGTGAAGGAACGGTACCCGACGTTTCTCGACGCCTTGAGAGATTTGGACGATTGTTTAACGTTAGTGCACTTGTTTGCGTTGTTACCCGCGGCGAAAAGGCACGGGATTCCGCAAGATATCGTCGCGAAATCGAGGGAGTTGAGCTTGGAGTTTCAATCGTACGTGACGAGAAAACGCGCTTTGAGGAAAGTTTTCATTTCCGTGAAGGGCATTTATTACGAAGCTGAAATTCGAGGCGAACCGGTCGTGTGGTTAGTGTCGCACAACATGCAGCAAACGCTACCGGAAGACGTGGATTATCGCGTGATGTTGACGTTTTTGGAGTTTTACATCTCGATGACGACGTTCGTCAATCATCAGTTGTACCACGAGGACAATTTGAGGTACCCGCCAGTCTTGGACGTGGCTTTAGAGGATGCCGCGACTGGTGCGGTAGCAATCGTGCACGAACTGAAGAAAAAGATAGAAAACGCCACTTTAGTCGCGCAGGCGAGGGAAAACGCCGCAAAAGCGAAAGCAGACGACGACGTAAACGACGACGAAGAGAAACCGAAAAAGAGAAAGAAAACGTTAGCGGAGAAACTGAAAGAAATCGCGCAGTTTGAAGACGGCGAAGATGAGGACGATATCGCGGAAAGAGAAGCGGCTGAACGCGAGCGCGAGCGCGAAAACGAACAGTTACGAATGGAGGAAAACATCGAGATGATGACCACCGGCGACGAAGCCGACGCGCAAATGGCGACAACCATCACGGACGAAGAACGAAACGCAAACTTGTCCGATCGCGAGTTGTTAATTTTAGACCGAAAACGACGCGCGAATTTGTTCAACGGTTTGACTTTTCTCATCAAACGCGAGTGTCCTCGCGAAGCGATGGTGTTCATCGTAAAGTCCTTCGGCGGCGAAGTGTGTTGGGAAGGCGAAGGCTCGCCCATCGACGTCGACGAGGAGAAGGATAAAATCACGCACGTCATCATGGACCGCCCGTTGCCGAACGACCAAAAGCCAGCCGCGGAAATCTCTCGTGAGTTTGTCGTTCCGCAGTGGGTGTGCGATTGCGCCAACTATAGAATCTTAATCCCTACGGAAAAATATTTCCCCGGGAAGAAACCGCCGCCGCACTTATCGCCGTTCGTCGACCCGGAAGAGGAAGGGTATTACCCGGAATACTTGCTGGAGTTGATGAAGTTGCAACACGACTTTGGCGTTCCAGGGAGAAAGAAGTTACCGTCCTCGGCGTCTGGAACGGACAAGAAAAAGCCGAAGAAAACCGAAGAAGAGGAAGAAGAAGAGACGCACAGAAAAGAACTCGAGAAGGAAATCAAAGGCGTGCCGTATTCAAAGTCGTTGGAGAACGAGAAGATCGACGACGATTCGGACGATTCGGATTCGGATTCGGACTCCTACCCGGGCGAGGAAGGCGAATCGGAAGATTCCGACCCGGACGAGTCTTCCTCCGACGAAGATGACGACGACGAGACCGGCGAAAAGAGAGTGAAATCGAAACTCACGCCGGAAATGGCCATGAGAGAAAAAGACAAGATTGTTCGCGAACGCGTCCAAAAAGGAGGCGAAGAAGCCGAGTTGGACCACTTGAGATCTGCTTTACTTCCGAGAAAGAAGAGAGAGTTGTATAAAGCCATGCAAATTGGTCTCGCGAAGAAAGAGAAACGCGCGGAAGAGTTGAGGAAACGCGCGGCAGAGTTGAAACAAATGGCGAGAGATAAAGGCGGAAACAAACGAGTCAAAACGACCAAAGGCGCCGGGGCCGCCGGCGGCGCGAAGAAAAAACAAAAGAAGAAGTAAACGATGATGATGCGTGTTACTCTTTTAATTAATTAGTATGTAATGAGGTATAATATATATATATCAACTTATGTATGTGTGTGTTCTAGAATAATAACTTTTTTATACGAGCTTAATCACCCCCATCTCCGCCGAGTCTCCTCTTCTCTTCAACGTTCTCACGATTCTAGTGTACCCGCCGTTTCTATCGCCGTATCTCGCAGGCGCTTTTTCAAACAACGCATCCACAACTTCCTTATCGTAAATGTACCCCAACGCGGCTCTCTTCTTGTGTTCGCCGCCGTCTTTCGCCAACTGAATCATGTGTTCGATTGGTTTTCTCACCGCTTTCGCTCTCGCCATGGTGCACGTCACCGAACCGTGTCTCAGAACTTCCGTGGTTAAGTTTCGGAGCAACGCTTTGCGTTGGTCCGCCGGGAGGTTCAGTTTCGGTGATTTCTTGCCGTGACGCATCATGGTTACCACCGAACCGTTGGTCGTTTTGAACAAATCGTTTTGGTTGCCTATCGTGTCAAAGAGGTTATTTATTAGTATTTTAAGGAAAAGAGAGACCAGAGGTTTCAGATAGGGCCGGCGACAACGAGGTGAAGCAAAAGCGCGCGCATGAATACCACGCTCATCTCTCGCATATCCTCGACGAACGAGCACGCGATGGGTAAGTATTCTCCTCCGTGCGA
>Ga0181595_10006249_pt1 | contig 10273 bp, 5 predicted proteins | sample 041ome_7_FD_145604 | JGI IMG/M metagenome (GOLD analysis project Ga0181595, IMG submission 145604) | Coastal salt marsh microbial communities from the Groves Creek Marsh, Skidaway Island, Georgia - 041401AS metaG (spades assembly) | ecosystem: Environmental > Aquatic > Marine > Intertidal zone >... | reverse complement strand
CCAGAATTCTGAATCATTCCGCTCTGTGGCATGGTAATGCAGGATAAGAAAATCCCGGATCTTGTCATAGTCAAAATGCATCTGGCGGTTGAATTCGTCTATGTCGCTTTGGGCGAAGTTGCGATCAGGGAAAAAACTAAACAGCTTGGATATGGTGGCTTGAACCAGATGCAAACTGGTGGACTCCAGTGGTTCCATAAAACCGCCCGCCAGTCCTACAGCCAGACAGTTTTTATTCCAGAATTGTTTGCGTTTACCTGTGACAAAGCGGATGGGTTTGGGTTCTGCCAGTGCTTCGCCATCCAGATTTTTCAGCAAAATTGCGGTAGCTTCATCGTCCGACATAAAACGGCTGCAATAGACATGGCCATTGCCGACCCTGTGTTGCAAGGGGATACGCCATTGCCAGCCTGCGGGTTGGGCTGTGGCTCTGGTAAAAGGCCAGGGTTCAGAAGTCGAGGCGCTTGGCACTGCAATAGCCCTGTCGCAGGGGAGCCAATGGCTCCAGTCTTCGTAACCTGTTTTCAGGGTTTGTTCAATCAGCAGGCCACGAAAGCCTGAGCAGTCGATAAAGAAGTCAGCTTCATGCTCAGTACCATCAGCCAGGCGCAAAGAGTGAATAAAACCGTTGTCCAGCTGTTTGACCTCAACCACTTCACCTTCAGTGCGCTGCACACCCCATTGCTCGGCGAGTTCACGTAAATACTTGGCAAAAAGCCCGGCATCAAAATGAAAGGCATAGGCGATATTCGACAGCGGCGAATTACCTACATCCATGGACCGCATAAAACGCTGCTCAAGGCAGGCCAGCGAACTAAGGGTGTATTCATCCAACGGGGCCGCTTTACCCAAGGAGCGCATTTTTAACCAGTAATGATAAAACTGTAGCCCTTCCATGTTTTTGCCGACATCACCAAAAGCATGGAAATAGCTGCTGCCTGGTTTTTGCCAGTCGACAAACTGAATACCCAGCTTAAAGGTGGCTTGAGTGCGGCGCATAAATTCATTTTCGTCCAGGCCAATCAACTCGTTGTACAACATAATTTGTGGAATAGTAGCTTCACCTACGCCTACAGTTCCTATCTGTTCAGATTCTATAACCTGAATCTGGCAATATTGATTTTTTAATACTTTCCCTAAAGCTGCGGCTGTCATCCAGCCAGCAGAGCCTCCACCTAATACGATGATTTTTCTTATTTTTTCTATCATAACAACCTCAATGTGAACGCTGCTGCAGGCAGCGATTCAGGGTCTCCGCCTGAGTAGGCATAGCCGCAACTAATCTGCTGATCTGATGCTGTACCTGCTTTAATCCTTGTTGTATTTCTGTGTCTGTCCTGCTGGCCAGCAAGCTGGCCGGCAATTCGGGTCTAAGACCTAGTCCCTGTAACAAGCCAAACCATTGACCGGCTTTAATGGCATCAGTTTCTGTACTCAAAACGCGGCCTAAGCGGGCAAAAGCCCGGCCTGTTTTCGTGGCAAGGGGCTGCTGATGTAACAGCAAAAAGTCCTGCACTTCGGATTGAAACTGCTGCCAATGCTGGTTATACATCAGGGCTGTTGCAGGGCAACTGCTTTGATTTGGCAATAAATCCAGCCAGCGTATAACTAAATATTGCAGCGCGCTCAGGCCGTTGTACAGAGGGCAATCCACACTGGCAGCCGCTTGGCCTAAACGCAGATGATTACCTTGCCAGGGCAGAGCTTCGGTCTGCCGCTCTTTGCTGTCAAGCTGCCAGTCGGGAAGGCCTGTGATTTGGTGCAACTCTTGCCGGACCTTTGCCAAATCTGCCTCAGGACCTTGGTATTGGCTGAACCAATGGCTGCCATACTGCAAGGGCAGCCTGACTACATAACCCCATGACGTTTGGAGCACAGTGCTAAAAGGTTGGTGCAGCAGCTCTGCGTTATCTTGTGCAGAAAACAGATGCTGAGTCTGGCCTGACTTGTCAGAGTCCGCTCTGCAATCCAGGCAATAGCCTACTGGGATCTCTTCGCCTTGCTCCAGTCGCAGACTGCGGATCAGCCCTTGCGCGTCGTATTGCATCTGCAGTTTTTGGCTGGACAGCAAGCTGACGCCCAGCTGCTGATTAAAGTGTTTCAGACAAGAGCTGAATTCAGCTGTGTTCAGATGCAGGCCAAAACTCAATGCCTCAGCCAGATCCGGTCTGCTAGCCGGGGCCAGGGCAAATTTTCCTTGCTGTGCTGCTGTAGCCGCTATACAAAATTGCCCGGCTTTCGCGCTTTGGTCCTGTTGCAGCAGTTGCACTATGGCCTGTTCAAATTCAGTGGCAGCTGCATTCAGGCCGTAGTGAGCAAATGGCACAAACCAGCTGGAGGTTTTGCACTGATATTGACTGCCCAAAGAAAACACCCCTTTGGCTTTAGCCAATAAGAGTTGCAGTGGTAAACCCAGCATCTGACACAGTGTGGCCAGCTCAGGGCCGCAGGCTACAGCGGCAGGCTCTTGGTTTTGCGCCGGCAATTCCACAACAACGCAGCGAAAGCCAAAAGGTTGTAAGTGCTTTGCTACTATGGCAGTTGCCATCTGTAGCCAAAGGCCATGACCTATCAACACCAGAGGTTGTCGCATCTTTTTACCCCCTGTGTCCGTACAAGCTAGCAGCAGGGGCCACTGCGGCCCCTGCCAGAGCGTTGTGCTGTAAGACCTGAAAATGCTCTGGCATAGCCTGCACTAAGCCTTGCAACTGCTGCTGATATTTATTAAACCATGCCTCTAACGGCCTGGGGTCTAAAGCGCTGAGGCGCGCATCCAGTTGTGTTGGCTGCAGGCCCTGTCCCAGAAAAACAGCCAGCCAACTGGCTTGTTGAAACAGCCCCTGGCGGTATTCCAGCAGATGACCTGTTTCTTTAAACATCTCCAGTCGGTGCGCCAGACTGTCAGGCAGAGCCATTTGGGCACAAGAGCGCCAAAAAGCTTCAGGCCTGGTATTGAGCTTGTAATGCAGTATTAACAGGTCACGCACGCGCAGGTATTCGAGCTGCATTTTTTCGTTAAACAGCTCGCGCTCTATATGCCCGACCGGATGGGAGGGGAAATACTGTAGCAAGCTTTCTATAGCAACCTGCACCAGATATAAACTGGTTGATTCCAGTGGTTCCAGAAAACCCGAGGACAAGCCTATGGCGACACAATTCTTTACCCAGCTTTGTTTGCGCCGGCCTGTGACAAAGTGCAAAGCTCTGGCGGGCGCCAAAGCCTGTTCCTCCAGCCCTGCCATTAAGGCGTGCTCAGCGTCGCTGTCGCTCAGGTAAGAGCTGCAATATACCAGGCCATTGCCAGTGCGGTGTTGCAGTGGAATACGCCATTGCCAACCCGCAGCCATAGCTTTGGAGCTGGTGTAAGCCGGAGGAGTAGGATCTTGTGCGCTGGGCACGGCCAAGGCTTTATCGCAAGGTAGCCATTGCTGCCAGTTGTCAAAACCAGCCCGCAGGGTTTTTTCGATCAACAAAGCGCTAAAACCTGAGCAATCTATAAAAAGGTCACCCTCGATCAAGCGGCCATCTTCCAGTTGCAACTGTGCTATGTCACCGTTCGGTTGCTGACTGACTGCTGTGACTTTGCCGTCCAGCCACTCAACGCCCTGCGCTATAGCATGCTGGCGTAATACAGTGGCATACAAAGTAGCATCCAAATGATAGGCGTAGTTAAAGGCTGAAAGTGGGTTGGACAGATCGGCAACAGGACGGCTGAATTTACCTTGTTGTGCCATCAGTATGGCCAGCGAGTACTGACCATAGTCTTTTAAAGAAGTGGTTTTTTGCTGCTGTAACCAGAGCCAGTGTTGATGAAAAGGCAAGCCATATAAATCTTCACCACTTAAACCAAAAGGGTGGTAGTAGTCGCTGTCTGGTTGGCCCCAGCCACGAAAACGGATCGCCAGTTTGTAGCTGGCCCCTGTGGCTTGCATAAAGTCTGTCTCGTCCAGACCTATCCATTGATTAAACTGGCGAATATGCGGAATAGTGGCTTCGCCCACACCAACTGTGCCTATCTGTGCCGATTCAATCAGCTGAATACTGTAATGCTGCGCCGGTAAATATCTGGATAAAGCTGCTGCGGTCATCCAACCTGCAGTGCCACCACCCAGAATAACAATACGTTGTTTAGTTTGCATAATGACTGATGTAAAGCTCCCGGATAACAAGGTGCACTTTGGCTTTGAACACCAAAATGCACCTTGAATACTACAACTTCATAGTGTCACAGAGTGCCAACTTTAGAAGTTGCCACGCATCACTAAAGCGATACGACGGTCAGCGACAAACCAGGAACGGCCTGCTTCCAGCCCATCATTATTCAGCAGCATCAGGGTTTCTGATTGTGAGTTAGTCAGGTTGGTTGCCTGTAAACCTATGCTGAAATTATCTGTCATGTTATAGAAGATAGAACCATCTAACTGGCCACTGTCGTCGTACCAGAGTGGCGCTTTACTGATCACGTCCCTGGTTGTTAACAGGTACTTGGAACGCCAGTTGTAAGCCAGACGAGAGCTCCATTTGCCTTTTTCATACATACCGACCAGGTTAAAGGTGCGATCAGACTGACCCTGTAATGGCACATTATCCAGACTGACACGTATACCTGTGTCTGTGCTGTCATCGCCAATCCAGCTTTCATCTTCCACATCTATCTCGTCGTTTGGTACACCACTGGCATCGATGTAAGTGAAGCTGGCTTGCATACCTAAACCGTTCCAAGGCTCAGGTAACATGTCATAAAACTGTTGGTAAGACAGTTCTACACCGTCCATTTTGCCATCGCCACCATTGGTTGTGGTGCTCACCAACGAGGTTTGGCTGACACCGCTGACCGGGTTAGTCGTAGACTGCGCGAAGGCACCTTGCACAAAATAGTTTTTCAAATCTTTGTGGAATAAGGTGGCACTCAATTGGCCTACGTCAGCGAAATACCATTCCAGAGAAATGTCGTACTGCACCGACTCCATAGGCTTCAGATAAGGGTTACCACCACTGCCTGTCCAGGACGGTACATAGGCGCGTTCGATCATATTGTCCTGTGGCGGAGGCGGATTATCCGGATCTATCACCTGTATTGGTCGTACCGACTGTACTGATTCATTGCCCAGGCTCACTCTGTTTTGCACATCGCCCATATCAGGCAAAGCTACTGCTTTAGAGAAGGCAAAACGGCTAATCAGCTCGTCCGTCAACTCCACCTTAATGTTAAAGCTAGGCAGCAGCATAGTGAACTTGGTGTCTGCGGTCAGCCGCTCTTCAGCATCGTTACCAAAAGCCCTGTCATTGTCTGGCAGGTAGTTGATTGGGTCACCAGCCCAGCGATTTTCCGGTGCTTCTAATGCGGATTCGAGGTCGGCATAAGTGCCTGCTGCTATTTGCTGATTCAGGTAGTCCAACACCATAGGTTGAGTCAGCTGTCTGTTTTGCAGTGCTGTAGGTGGCAGGAAATCAGGGATCAGGTCCGGGAAAGTAACAAAACCATTGGCTTCGCGGTCTAGTACCACATAACGTAAGCCGATATTACCGCTGTAGCGCAGCTCACCATCGCCTTCAAAGTTCAGGCGCAGATAAACAGCTTTGTTGGTTTCTGTGGTGTCATTCACTTCACCCGGGGTAAAAATGCCAAACTTAGAATCTACCCCATCACGTTGTGGATAAGGAGTCCAGCTACCACCAGCAGACTGGAAGATTTGTCTGGCGGGGTTGGCACCCATAATAGAGCGGACATAAGCTTCGGTGGCATGTATGGTTTGATTGCCTGGTATATTGGCTACGCCGCCACCATGGAAATCTGACCAATCCACTAATTCAAAATCTGTCTCTGAACCTTCCAGCGTATCCAGCCAGCCTGCAGGGGCTGCAGAACTAAACTCTGGTGCCAAAGCACCCCAGTTCCAACTGGTATTGCGCACTGTTTGCTCGCGTTTTGCGTAACGAACACCAGCCTGGATAGAGGTCATTATACCTTTGTCTTCCAGATGGTAAGTTGCATCCAGGCGGGTGGCAAAAGAGTCACCTTCCGAACGTTCATAGTGATCCATGGCACTGCGCAGTAAATAGGAGGACGGGTCCTGGAAGTAATTGCTGTCTCCGGCTGGATCGCCACTAAAGCCTGGATAACCATTGGCAAAGTCTGCAGGATTAGCATCGCGATGCCCAAACCAAGGGTCAATTAATGACATGGTTGGCGTACTGCCTGTGACATTATATTCCTGACCGGCAAAAGCTGCTGTATGCACTACTACATCATCGTCGCTGGTTTCAGCCTGTACCACCTGGAAGTCACTGCTTAGTTCCCAGCGCTCATTAGGTTTCCATTTTAAATTCAGTGAAAAATCTTCCACTAAGGTTTCAGTGTCTTTGACCCTGCTATCAAACTGAGTGATATAGCCAAATTGGCTGCGGGCGTTATCACCCCAGGCTCTGGGGACACGGTCGGCATTGCCATCTGCAGCACGCCAGCCGTCTACACCCTGGGTAATAATGCCGGATTCAAACAAGCCTTGATCGTCAAATTCGAACTCTGTGCCTTCGAGCGGACGGGTACGACGATTCTCTATGCCGTAATAACCACCCTGATATTTCACCGCCTGTTCATGCCAGGACAGGCGTGAGTCAGAACGGATATATTGGAAAGTACCGAGGAAGCTGTCATCACTATTTTGCCACTGTAAGGCGGTTGACATACCAGTACGTTCACGGTCATCAAACTTTTTCAGTAAGTTAGCTGCATTAGGTAACCAGACAGTGCCATTGCCATCTGCGCCGGCAAAATCTTCCGCACCAGCCAGTGTCCGTGCATAGGTCTGCACATAGGCATCTGACTGAATACCATGAGATTCGCCATACAGCTGAGAGTGGGCTGCGTTTAACAAAATGCCAAATTCGCTGCCATTGTCGAGTTGGTATCTGTCGCTAAAAAGCGCAGATAGAGTAGGGCTGCCTTTTTCCGCCAAATCACCGTAAGAATAGTCACCACTGATGGCAAATAAACGATCGCTGGCATCAAATGGTTTTCGGGTTCTCAAACTGACAGTGCCACCTATACCGCCTTCAATCATATCGGCAGTCTGGTTTTTATAGATGTCCACACCGCCCATTAACTCTGGCGAAACGTCCTGGAACGACAAACCACGACCTGAGTTGGCGGTAAACGAATCCCGGCCATTAAACTCACTGCGGGTTTGTGTCATACCGCGGATAATAGCGCCGCTACCTTCCACACTAAAGTGGTCCGGGTCGTCCGGACCAGCAAAACGTTCTATCGAAACGCCTGGAACCCTTTGAATAGCCTCCAGTACGCTGCGATCAGGCAATACGCCAATGTCTTCAGCCGAGATACCATCTACCACAGTATCGGCCAGACGTTTGACGTTCTGAGCACTTTGCAAATTCGCTCTGGTGCCTTTTACCTCTATGATTTCGACACCTTCTTTTACTGCTTCCTGCTCTTTAGTTTTATCGGCTTCCTGAGCCTGAGCAGAAACTGACATCCCCACTATCGCCATCGCCAGCAGCGATCGTTTAAAGATGGGCCTGTCAGGCTTTTTGTGTAATGCACTTGTAGTCCGTGCCATCAGCACTCTCCCCTTTTGTTTTTTGTGTTGCCACTTAACAGCAGTCAGTTCTCAACTGCTGTCCCTGTGGCGCTGTTTGCCAGCTATTATTTTTTTCCTGTACTTCCAGGCAAACGTACTACTTTTTATACCGTTATGTATCGTCATAGCTGCCCAGCCTGATAGTGCGTTTTGTCTGTTTAGACGTCAAACCGTCTCCGAAAAAACAGAATAGCAAAAACAGAATTCGCACCTTTTTTGATCGGCAATGCATTAATCTGGTGCAGGTGAAATCTAACGAGATTTGAGGAAATACTGGCAGGGGGCAAACACAGGTGAGCAGTTTTACGGTTAGTTTCGAATGGATTTTGTAGCATAGAACAATGCGGATGACGAAACTTGTGGCTACAGATGTTTATCTGTTTTAGCTCTAACTGACAGGCATTGTCTGCTGCCTGATCCCTGGTTTTTATCTGACAGACCAGACGAAAGCCAAGCCTGTCTGTATGGAGTTAAAGCACTTTGTAGCTATGTAACTGATCTTTGGCAAAATAATGCACACCAAATAACAAGCCACCCACATGGGCGTCGTCAGTGGGTTTACCTGAGCAACGTAAAATCACATGGTCTGCTGTTTCTTCCACCAGATCTTCGTTTGGGAACACCATAATGTCTGGTGATATTAAACCCGCCATTTTGCTGCCTACTATGTAATAACTGCCAAAATTAACCTTTTTACCACTGGATTCCAGCTGACCTGCTTTATCCCGCTCAATTAATCCAAGCAAAATATCAGCACCTGTGGTCAGTTCAGCTTTGAATTTTGCCAGCTCAACCTGTGATGGTTTTTTAATATCCTTCACGGGGATTTTGGTCGGTAAGTGGTATAAGTAACGGCCCGTCCAGCCTGGTTCTTCCAACTGGAAAATCAGGGACATACGATAAAGATCATCAGCTCCTTCCTGGATCACCACATAAGGATATAGTGAAGCTTTTGTGCCTGCACCACTGAACAGAGGCCTGCTTTTGCTGAGATCTGCAGTGATCTGATAAGGGTCTATGCCAATAAACTCGTCTTTGTAGTGTGAGGTGGTGGACTTGTTATACGCATCCACAGCTAGCTCACCGACAAAAGGAATAGGATTCAACATCAGCGCTGCACTTTCCGCCTGGACAAAAATATACTGTGAGCCAGCAAAGCTACTGCCTTCAGACGGAATGGCTTTCGGCAATGCATGCACCACTGTAATTTGACCTACAGGGGTAGCTTTTGCCAACGAGGTACTGGCGGTTGGGCTGCTGCAACCTTGTAGCAACAGAGCACAAGCGCCGATCATCAATATCAGAGTTTTGGTTTTTATCTTAAGTGAATTCATAACCTTCCTTAGTCATAATGGAACACCACAATTTGTAGCAAAGTTTTAAACGGACGGCCAGACTTTCGCCTGAAAACGAGCTCTGAATTCCTCTTTAAAACGTCGGGATAAATTCAACTTTTCTCCGCTGTTTAATAAAATTTCACCATCACCACTGGGGTCATAGCTGATACTGTGAATGGCATGATGATTAACAGCTAAACTGCGATGAATGCGGCTAAAACCTTTGCTTTGCAGCAGTTGCACTGTGTTGGCAAGAGTAGCGCGCAGTGGGTAAATCCGGCCTTTGCTATGTAAATTGACATAGTTGCCGGAGGATTCTAACCAATCGATATCGTCCACTTTCACCAGAAATTCTTTATCCAGTTTACGTACCAGAAAATGTTCAGGTGTGGTGTCGCTTTGGGTCACGGCTGGCGTGTCTTCATTTTGCTCTGCACCAATCAGCATGGCATCGCCTTTTAAGCGGCGATAAACAAACTGTGCCAGATGAAACAGCGCAAATAAAAACAGATAACCCCAAACGTCTTTGCGGTATTCATAGAGGAATTCACGACCTAAAGGGCCAAAATCATAACCTCTGCCCAACAGGCCATACACCAACTTGCGCAGTGCCACCATCAGGCCGATATGGCCAATACAAAATAATAAACTAGCGACAAAATGCAGTGACAATTGTGAGCGTACAGCGCTAAAACGAGGTGGCACCCGCCGGAAAAACCAGGCTAAAGCTGGCATCAGCATCAATGTACCAATGGCGCTGCTGTATTCCCAAACTAAAGGTTCCCACCATTGCAATGCAGAAAATGGGTCTCTGTGGTGTTCCATCCAGACCGAACTGGCGTTAATGCTGTTGTTGATCAGCAAATACAACGCAAACAGCAGGTAGCTATACAGCACCTTGTGTTGGTCAAATGTTTCAAACCAGTTTTTAGCCACAGCCTTCGTCCCCACCAGCCACCTCTTATCCCTTAATTCCACCACCAACCTATTCAGCCCTGTTTGCCTGCGTTCACAGCAGACAGAATCGAACCAGATAAAACACAATTTCACCCTAAGTAATTGATGTTGCAGAGAGGCGACAAGTGCTTGAGACCCCAGGAGCATAGTTCACCTATGTGACTGGGGCGACAGCGCGCAGTCAACAAAGCTGCAGCTTCAAGTACGACGGGTGCAGGAGGCTTAGAATGACACGAACTGATACAGGCCGTCGATATGAACTCGACTGGCTGCGCACCTTGGCTTTTGCTTTGCTGATTTTGTACCACATTGGAATGTATTATGTCGCCGACTGGGGCTGGCATATTAAAAGCGAACAGACTTTTACTGGCTTGCAGG
>Ga0181595_10006245_pt1 | contig 10275 bp, 3 predicted proteins | sample 041ome_7_FD_145604 | JGI IMG/M metagenome (GOLD analysis project Ga0181595, IMG submission 145604) | Coastal salt marsh microbial communities from the Groves Creek Marsh, Skidaway Island, Georgia - 041401AS metaG (spades assembly) | ecosystem: Environmental > Aquatic > Marine > Intertidal zone >... | reverse complement strand
AATGCAAACCACCTGCGTTCCAGACGCCGAAGCTCTGGCCTGCAGTACCTACGCAGTTAATGACGATAGGGTCTGTTGCCATACCCTGATTGCCATGATGACGGGCTATCAAACCAGATAAAGCCGCACCCACTGAACGGTCGGTATTGCGGATAGGCACAGTTAAGCGGCCACCGGTTTTATGCACAACCATATCTTTGCAGCGTTTCACCAGTTCCTGGTTTAAATCGCCATTGTCAAACGGGTCATTGTTTTGTACACAGAACAAAGGTTTATCTGATTTAACACCAGAGGCCAATAAAATTGGGCTTAAGTCCAACTTCAATTGTTTTTGCGTCTCGGCGTCGCGCACAGAGAGTAAATCTGTACGACCAATCAGCTGCTCTAATGAAGTGACTCCCAGTTCTGCCATCAGCTCACGCACTTCATGCGATAAGAACTTAAAGTAGTTCATTACCATTTCTGGTAAGCCGTTAAAGTGATCGCGGCGTAAAGTCGCATCCTGAGTGGCTACACCAGTCGCACAGTTATTCAGGTGGCAAATCCGTAAGAATTTGCAGCCTAAAGCCACCATAGGGCCAGTACCAAAACCGAAACTTTCAGCACCTAAAATAGCGGCTTTGACTACGTCTAAACCAGTTTTTAAACCACCGTCCACTTGCAGACGAACCCGGTCACGTAAACCGTTTTCCACCAGCGCCTGATGCACTTCAGCTAAACCCAGCTCCCATGGTGAACCTGCGTATTTAACTGAGGTCAGCGGGCTTGCGCCTGTACCACCGTCATAACCGGATACGGTAATTAAATCGGCATAAGCTTTAGCCACACCGGTCGCAATAGTACCAACGCCTGGTTCTGATACTAATTTCACGGAGATCAGCGCTTCAGGGTTGACTTGTTTTAAGTCAAAAATCAGCTGCGCCAAATCTTCAATCGAATAAATATCGTGATGTGGTGGTGGTGAAATCAAGGTCACCCCTGGCACCGAATAACGCAGACGCGCAATTTCAGCTGTGACTTTTTCACCAGGCAACTGACCACCTTCACCCGGCTTAGCGCCTTGGGCTACTTTGATCTGAATTACTTCAGCGTTTACCAGATAATGAGGTGTCACACCAAAACGACCCGAAGCCACCTGTTTGATTTTGCTGTTTTTCTCAGTGCCAAAACGGCGTGGATCTTCACCACCTTCGCCTGAGTTAGAACGGCCACCTAAACGGTTCATCGCTATAGCCAAAGCTTCATGCGCTTCAGGGCTTAACGCACCAATAGACATAGCTGCGCTGTCAAAACGCGGATACAGCTGCTCAGCAGCCTGCACTTGCTCCAAATCGACCGGAGTAGCATTGGCTTTGTTTAAGCTGAATAAGTCGCGTAAATGCGCTACAGGGCGCTGATTCACAAAGTCGGAATAGACTTTGTAATCGGCATATTTGCCACTGCGTACAGCTTTTTGCAGGCTTTGCACTACATCAGGGTTATAAGCGTGGTATTCGCCATCATGTACGTATTTGAGCTGGCCACCGTGATTCAGAGGTTTACGTTTTAACCAGGCACTGTTGGCGCGGATTTGCACGTCTTGCTGGAAGTCAGCAAAGTCAGCCCCCTGAATACGCGAAGGTAAATCAGGGAAACACAGCTTCATCACGTTCTGATTAATACCCACAGCCTCAAACAGGTTCGAACAGCGATAGCTCGCTACAGTCGAAATACCCATTTTTGACATGATTTTGTACAGGCCTTTGTTAATACCTTTGCGGTAATTCAGCACGGCCTGACGTGCTGTCAGGTTCAGACTGCCTTTTTCTACCAACTGCTCGATAGTCTCATAAGCCAGGAATGGATAAATACCTGTAGCGCCGAGGCCTACCAGCACAGCAAAGTGATGTGGGTCACGGGTGGTGGCAGTTTCGATAATAATGTTCGAGTCACAGCGCAGCTGGTTATCGACCAAAGCGTGATGCACTGCGCCTACAGCCATAGCGGCCGGAATAGGGATCAGGCCTTGTTCGATACGACGGTCTGTTAAGATCACCAGCACCACTTTGTCTTCACGCACCACACGCACTGCTTCAGCGCAAACACGGCGCACTGCGGTTTCTAAGTCTTCGTCGTTCGGGTCGAAGTTCAAAGAAATAATATGGTGTTTGTAGTATTTCTCGTCAGCCGCTTTAAGCTGTTTTAAATCGCTGTACATCATCACAGGCGATTCAAACTGAATACGGCGGGCATAACCTGCAGTTTCACTGAAGACGTTGTGTTCGCGGCCTATGCTGGTTGCCAGTGACATCACATGAGCTTCACGTAATGGATCGATAGGTGGGTTGGTGACCTGCGCAAACAACTGGCGGAAATAGTCGTAGAAAGTACGGGTTTTTTGCGACAACACAGCCATTGGCGTATCGTCACCCATAGAACCTACAGCTTCCTGGCCATCTTTTGCCAATACAGTCACTACCTGTTCAATTTCTTCATAGCTGTAGTTAAACAGCTTATGGAACACCATCATCTGATCGTCAGTGAAAACCCGTTTGCCTATTAAGTCAGTTTCAAACTGCTCGTACGGCACCAAACGTTGCACGTTAGTGGACAACCACTTGCGATACGGGTGGCGAACCATTAAATCCTGGTCAATTTCTTCTGAGCGCCAGATTTTTCCTGTCTGCGTATCCACAGCCAGCATTTCGCCCGGGCCAACGCGGCCTTTTTCCTGCACTTCATCAGGTGTGTAATCCCAGATGCCAACTTCAGAAGCCAGCGTAATTAATTTATCTTTGGTAATAACAAAGCGGGCAGGGCGCAAGCCGTTGCGGTCTAAGTTACAGGCCACATGCTGACCATTGGTCATTACAATACCGGCAGGACCATCCCAGGGCTCCATATGCATGGAGTTAAACTCGTAGAAGGCCTTTAAGTTGTCGTCCATCACTTTGTTGCCTTGCCAAGCTGGCGGCACCAGCAAACGCATAGCACGGAATAAATCCATACCGCCTGCTAACAGCAATTCCAGCATATTATCTAAAGAGCTGGAGTCTGAACCCGACTGGCTGACAAAAGGTGCAGCAGTGGGCAAATCTGGTAACAAAGGCGAGGCAAACTTGTACTGACGGGCTCTAGCCCATTGTCTGTTGCCAGTAATGGTATTAATTTCGCCGTTATGCGCTAAAAAGCGGAATGGCTGAGCCAAAGCCCAACGTGGCATAGTGTTAGTAGAGAAGCGTTGGTGGAATACGCAAATGGCGGTTTCCATCCGAACGTCTGCTAGGTCCAGATAAAAGCGCGGCAAGTCTGCCGGCATCATCAGGCCTTTAAATACGGTCACCAGACAAGAAAAGCTTGGGATATAAAAATCTGTATCGCTGGTCAGCTGCTTTTCGATACGGCGTCTGACCATATAAAGGCGACGCTCTAAATCGTGTTCGTTCCAGCCTGGCTGGGCACTGACAAAAGCCTGCCTGATCTGTGGCATAGAAGAGAGTGCTAAATCACCCAGCACTGACGAGTCTGTTGGCATATCACGCCAGCCGACCAGGGTCAGTGTCTCACGGGTAATTTCTTGTTCAATAATAGCGCGAGCCAGTTCGGCTTTGACCGGATCCTGACTGAAGAAGAAGATGCCCACCCCATACTTTTTGCCCAAAACCCAGCCTTTTTCCTCTGCAATAGCACGGAAAAAACTATCGGGTTTTTGCATTAACAGGCCACAACCATCACCTGTTTTCCCATCCGCTGAAATTCCACCTCTGTGCTGCATGCGGTCTAAACCGCTGATAGCAGTGCGCACAATACGGTGGCTGGCGACGCCTTCTAAATGAGCGATCAGACCAAAGCCACAGTTCTCTCTTGCCTGACTGTGGTGATACAACGCCATGACTCTTCCTCCAACTTGTCCTGAAAAATATCCCTGCTCAGTTGAAGCCACAGCTATATAGTGTGCTGTAACCTCAACTTGATTGGGTAAAAATGTTAATTTATTGAATTATTATTCTTTTATTTGGCGTTTTTATCCCTGAAAGAAAACAACAGCTCTGCTTTCAGTCAGTTAGGTGGTCCGCATAGTTGTTTTTATGGCGTTTAGACGTCTATCCATAAATAGACGATTAGATATACCCAGTTCGGACGGAAATTGCAAGACCAGTCTGACGCATTTATTGGACTATTTTGCCGAAGGCTATTATGAAGTGGTTTTGTAATTAAATTACAGAAACAAGGCTTTTTTCTGGCTTTTAGAGGGCTACTCAGAAAAAAAAGGCCGCACAAGCGGCCTTTTTTTGTAATTTAAACGATATTTTTATGCGAAACTTATGCGTGATAACCGTTCGCAATACCTTTGACTGTGACTGCGACTGCATCATGAGCATGTAGTGACTCATAATGGTTGACGCGCAACCAAAAATCGTCAAATTCAGACAACTGGTTCAGGCTGTGTTTTAAACGACGGGCTGCATCTTCACAGAACATCAGGTTTTGTCCGTTCAAGCGGGCAAACTCTTGCTCGTCGGCGCGTTTGACTGCGGCCTGTACCGGAGTTTGGAGCGCATCCTCAATTGCATCAATTAATGCAATCACCGGGAAGTCCGTGACTTTATGGTTCAGCTGTACTTTTATTTCAGCAATAGAACGCTGACTGTGCGGTGTAGCCACTATGCCCTGAGTGGTGCCTAACCAGTCTTTCACTTGTTCCGCATTGACCTGAGCGTTGCCTGCGAATTTAGCCACAAAAGCTTCCTGAATAAGCTGACGTGCTAGGGCGGCTGAACAAGGACAAGTGGAAGAGTAAGGCACGTCAACTTTCATTTCTACGCCTAACTTGCCATCTTTTAATTGGCCTGTGATAGTCACTGGGTAAGCTTTCCAGCCTTGTTTTTCAGTGATCAGTGCTTTGCGGCGCAAATGCAGTTCGAAATCAAACTTCACAAAAGCATGAGTACTTAATTCTTCATGGCTGCTGATAAAGCCGTGCAATAGTTCGCTTAAGCTGGCAAAACTTAAACTGGATTCGGTCGACAGCTGATCCAACAGCAGATAAAGCCGTGACATGTGAATGCCTTTAGCTTTTGGATCTTTTAAGTTTACAAAAGCTTCAACTTTGGCGCTGACCTGGCGTGGTGCTTCGCCTGCAACACTAAACATCAGTGGCAGTTCTATATTGCTCATGCCAACCCATTCCAACACACCTTCAGTGGTGGCGGATGAATGGTTAGCTACATCTGGCATAGTGGTCGGCATGAATACTCCAATGTCCATCAAATGCATAGATCATGCGCAGCATGATCTGGCTGAAAATTTGGCGCACTTTATACCATATTTTGCCGCCGGGGCCGGTATAAAATCTGTGCACTATAAGCTGATTTTTTTCGAATAGCTTAAACGAAAAAAGCGAATACCCGACTAAATCTGTCGGATATTCGCTAGATTGGGATGGTGGAACAGAAATTCAACTCTTTGTTTTTAAACCTACTGCTCAAAAGTGCCTTTAACTATGGCCTGACCGTTTTGAACTAATTGACGGCCTTTGGCAAAGACATCACGGATAGTTAAATCAGTTTTATGCAAAAGCACTAAGTCAGCATCCATTCCTGCGGCAACACGCCCCTTGTGTTTTAATCCAAGTACGGCGGCTGGTGCGGCCGTAATAGCAGTGATGGCATCAGTTAAAGGCACTTTATATTCAAGTACAGCCTGACGTGCGACTTGATACAAGCTTTGTACCTTACCAACCTCAAGCCCAACCAGCTCTCCATTGTCGTTATAAATAGGCAAGCTGGCATTGCCATCTGAGCTTAATGTTAAGTTCATCGCTGGTACTCCGGCTTGTAAGGCGCGGGCTAAAGCTTCTGCTGCTGCAACTTCACCATGTTGTAGATCATAAGCCGTGGTGCTGGTGGTAAAATCAATAACACCACCGGCTTTGGCAAACTCAATACCAGCCTGGAACAGCGCCTCGTTGCGGTTCATATGAGTAGGGTAGAACTGGGATAATTTAAGTTCTGTGCCTGCTACTGCTTGCCACAGCGGCTGTAATAAAGACTCGCCACTGCCCACATGCACACTGACGACACCAGCTTTACCCGACAAAATACCACCTACTTTAGCTGCAGCCGCTACTTTACGTATTTCTTCAATGGTCGGCTGAGAGGAGCGGAAATCACTGATAGCAATTTCGCCAACCCCAATAAACTTGTCGATCAGGATCAGGTCATCCGTGATACTGCCCATTAAAGTACGGCATGGAATTTGGTAAGAGCCTGTATGGCAATAGGTAGTAATGCCTTCGCTCTCCAGCGCATGTGCTTTAGCCAACAGATTAGTTAAAGTCCGGGTCGTTGCATCAGTGCCAAGCACACCAATAGCTGTAGTGACTCCGCCTAAAGTGGCATGGGTGAGTTGCATTTCTGGAGTGCGGCTGGCAAAACCACCTTCGCCACCACCGCCAATAAAATGCACTAACGAATCGACAAAACCCGGTACTAAATAACAGTCACTGGCGTCTATCACTTCAACAGGTAGGTTTGAATTGCCAATGTCTAAATTCTCACCCAAAGCCGCGATCTGCTGGCCAGCGACCAGCAGATCCAACACACCTGTATCTTGTGGGTTTAAAATATGGGCATTCTTAAAAAGTTTGATGTTGCTCATTGATAGTCCTTTGTAATTCTTATTGGTAGCCAATAGCAACTGCCACTAAAACAGCGAGACTTGCCAGGGCAAAAAGCCAAAGCTGTAGACGCCAGGCAAATTTTGCCCATAACATCCAGTCCACCCGCACTACACCTAAGCAACCAATCAGAGATGCTGAAGTTGGGACTATGCAGTTAGTTAAGCCATCCCCTAATTGGAAAGCTAAAACTGCAATTTGACGGGATACTCCAACCAAATCGGACAAAGGCGCGACTAAAGGCATAGTTAAAGCGGCCTGGCCTGAACCTGAGGTGACAAAGAAGTTAAATACGGACTGGAAGAGCAGCATAAACCAGGCTGATACATAAGTGGAAAAGCCATCAAAGCTACTGCCTGCATAATGCAATACGGTATTAAGCACTGATGGCTCTGTGGCTTTATCGCCGCCTAACAGCAGTACTATGCCTTTGGCCATACCCACTATCATGGCGGCTGGCAGCAACTCAGCTGCACCTTGTTTAAAGGCGTCCGCTGATTCATTTACCGTGATACGTTTTCCTGCAATCGCCAACATAGCAGTGGCTATACCTAAAGCGAAAAACTGTGTGGCAATTTCAGGTATGTAGTAACCACGAGCGACCACTCCCCAAATCACCCAAACAATACCGGCGACAAACAGCAATAAAATAGCGCCATCCAACTTGCCAAAAGAACTACTTTGTTGTTCTTGCTGCTGTGCACGAAGTTTTTGATCTGAAGTAAAACTGACAGAAAGTTCTGGGTTCTTTTTAATTTTCGCCGCATAACGCATGGTAAAAACAATACCAAATAAGGTGAACAGCAGCCAAAGTACAATACGGTAATCGGCTCCTGACATCAGAGGTAAACCCGCTATACCCTGAGCTATAGCCACACTAAAAGGGTTCATCCAGGAGGTCGCAAAACCAATCTGAGTGGCAATGTACGTCACCAGCACAGTAGTGATAGCGTCGTAGCCTAAGGCCAGCATTAATGGCAGCAGCACTATACAAAAGGCGATGGCTTCTTCACCCATGCCAAAAACGGCGCCGCCCAAAGAGAACAGCAGAAACATCAGCGGGATAAATAAAAAGTCGATGTCTTTGGTTTTAGCTATTAACGCCAGAATGCCGTTATTAACAGCACCTGTTTTCATAATGATGCCAAAGGCACCGCCTGTCAGCAGAATAAAGGCAATCACGCCAATGGCGGCACCCATTTTGTCGCCGGATACCATACCTTCAAAGGCATAGTTTAAAAAGCCAACCTGGCCGCCTTCACCAAACAAGGGCACCGCTTTATTTTGTTCCGTTGCGAGCTGAAAGCTGTTTGGATCAATACGGGCTTTGACTGTTTCGCCAGCGGCATTAACAGTTTCCGGTAACATCTGAAAATAACCGGCCGGAATAAGATGAGATGCAATAGCTGCAGCTATCATCACAAAAAAAAGTATGACAAAGGCATCCGGCATGCTGACCGGTTTTTTAGTTGTAACTTGCATGAGAATCTACCTGTTGAGTTGATATAACAGTGCCAACTTTGACTGGAAACCTGAGGTGTAACTCCGGTTTGTGCTGAAAAAGTTCGGCGTAAATAACCAGAACCAGCAATGAACTGGTGGTTTGGCTACTCGTTAAACCACTCCGAAAGGTAGTAAGGCGAGTAGTAATATGTAGTCAGCGACAACGCATTCTTTAGCATATTACAGGTCAGGTTTAAAAAGCTAAGGGGCTTTAGAATGAACCTTTTAGTTAATTACTGTCAATCGAAGTTGTATTAGATTTCGACTTTCTGGTTGAAAAGTGAGCGCTTCACCTGGTTTCACGCTGATTTTGGTTGGCGGCTTACGAAAATTTACAGGACAAGCGCCAAGCGGATCTGGCAGACTTGATATTCTCTATTTAGTGTTTTTGCGCTCAGCTCTTTTAGCAGGCATTTAATGCAACAAAACGTTCATCCTTTAGTCAGGCGTCTGGCCGGGTTTTTAAAGCAATGGGGCTGGTTACAGTGTTTTTGCTTGTGTTTTATCCTGTTACAGGCTTTAACAGGGGTGATGACCGGCTTATACAGCTTGTTGCTGCATGATATGGTGCTTTGGTCCATGGTATTGGGCGCCTTATTGTTCTCCGCTTCTATCACACCATTTTTTTTACTTTCTGGTTTTTACTTAGTTCGCCATTTAGATGAGGCCTTGTTTTATCTGCAGGATTCGATACGGCAAGAGAAGCTGCTGAATCAGAATATGCAGGAAACTATTCGCCAGCTGAACTTTGAAATTGAAGAGCGGAAAAAAGCCTTTCAGGCTAAACGCCGCGCTGTGGATGAATTACGTCGTGAAATTACTGAACGCCGTAAAACCCAGCAGGAGCTGGAAGAACAAAGTTTGTTAATCCGCTCTATAGTCGACAGTTCGCCTGATTTATTCTACTACCGTGATGAGACTGGCCGTTTTGTCAGTTGCAATAAAATGTTTGAAGTCATTATGGGTAAATCGGCGAAAGAGCTGATAGGACATTATCCGGCTGAGCTTTATGACGCTGAATCTACTCCTATTGCTATTCTGACCGATCAGGAAATCTCCGCCAGCCGTGAAGAACTCACCTTAGATGTGGATTATCAAACGCCGGATGGCCGCATGTTATGGTTTGAAATGCGTAAAGTGCCATTTTTCGATAAACAGGGCCGTTATATTGGTTTATTAGGTTTTGGTCGGGACATTACCTCGAGGAAACTGGCTGAGCAGGCACTGGAAAAAGCCTATCAGGACAAAGGTAAGTTTATTGCTACTTTAAGCCACGAACTGCGTACGCCGTTAAACGGTATTGTAGGTTTAACCCGTCGTTTGTTGGAAAGTCCTTTATCGGCTGAGCAGCGCAGTTGGAGCAATACTATTTTCAGCAGTGCTGAGACTTTAGGTAATATTTTTAACGATATTATCGACTTAGATAAAATCGACCGGCAGGATTTAGACATAGTTTATCAATCAGTCCAGCTCAGTGATTTTGTGCATGATATCTGCAACTTTGCCCACTTAATTTGCCAGCAAAAAGGTTTGAACTTTATTGAGCCTGAAGCTGTAGCAGGCCAGTTGTATGTACGGTTGGATCCAACCCGGGTGCGACAGGTATTGTGGAACCTGATTAATAATGCGGTGAAATTCACCGCCCGAGGTTCAGTGCAGCTTGCTGTGTCTTTAAGTGCAGATGATCCGGCCGAACTTTGTTTTAGTGTGACTGATACAGGCATAGGTATTGTCGAGTCTGAGCAGCAACGTATCTTTGATATGTACTATAAATCCAGTGATGGCAGGCGTTTAAGCATAGTTGGATCAGGTATTGGTTTGTCGGTATCACGGGCTTTAGTGGAGGCTATGTCTGGTCAGATCCGACTGGAAAGTACAGTAGGCAAGGGTAGTACTTTTATAGTTTCTTTACCCGCTGAACTTACATCAGCACCTGTAGTAGTGCCACAGGCTCAATATCCGGCTTTAACTATCTTGTTGATAGAGGACGTACCGTTAAATGCTGAGATAGCGACCAACTTACTGGAGCAACGTGGCCATCAGGTGATTCTGGCGGAAACAGGTGAAGATGCTTTAGCTTTGCTGGAAACTGAAGATGACATCGATCTGGTGCT
>Ga0181595_10006243_pt1 | contig 10280 bp, 5 predicted proteins | sample 041ome_7_FD_145604 | JGI IMG/M metagenome (GOLD analysis project Ga0181595, IMG submission 145604) | Coastal salt marsh microbial communities from the Groves Creek Marsh, Skidaway Island, Georgia - 041401AS metaG (spades assembly) | ecosystem: Environmental > Aquatic > Marine > Intertidal zone >... | reverse complement strand
GGTTTACCACCCCAATCCCGGGCAATTGAATCGGTAAACGCCTGACCATAGCCGGTAGAGCCGTGGAAGTCGATCATCACTACGCCATAACCCTGAGCTGCCCATAATTGAGCGTTCCAGCGGTAGTTAAACATATTGCCAAAGCTGCCTTGTGGGCCACCGTGCACAATAAAGGCGATTGGGTATTGCTTGCCTTCCTTGTAATTGACAGGTTTCATCCAGTAGCCATGCACTGTTTCGTCATTGGCACCTGGGAAATTAAACTGAGCAAATTCAGCAAATTGAATATCAGCCAAGGCTTCTTTGTTGATCTGAGTTAAGGCTGTTGGCGCACCGGTTTCAGCAGTGATTTGATAAATATCAGTGGGTTTGTCCAAACTGTGATTGGTAAAAATCAGCTTGTTGCCCGCTACATTTAAATCATTGGCTGTGCCGTCAGCATACACTTTACTGATATCGCCAAAACTGGTGTTAATAGAGAAAATACCATGCTGGCCTGTGTCCTGCGCTGTGACATAAATGGTTCTGTTGTCTGCACCAAATTTATAGTCACTGATCGATCTGTCCCACTCAGGTGCCAGCTCTTTACGTTGCCCTGTCACCATATCCAATAAAATCAAACCAAAACGGTCGGCTTCGTAGACTGGTTTTTTCATCGCCAGATACGCCATAAAACGGCCATCACTGGAGAATGAAGGTTTAGCATCCCATGCCGCATTGTCACGGGTTAAGTTAATTTTTTCGCCACCTTTGACCGACACCTGAAAAATATCAAAGTTGGTATGCCAGGCCTGATCCACACCAGGAATTTTGGCACTGAATACCAGATTTTTACCGTCAGGCGTAAAGGATACTTCGCTGATCCCAGCTATATCTGTATTCCATTCCGGCAATAAGTCTTTGGCGTCTGTGACTTTTTTTCCGGTTAAATCAGCGACATATAAATGACTTCTGAATTCGTCCGCCCAGGTATCCCAATGCCGCACCATCAGTTGGTCGTAGACCATGGCACTGTCTTGTTGCCCTGCTTTGACCTGCTTAGCTTCGACTGTGCAAGATAAAGTTTCACAACCAGGTTTAGCAGTCATTTGCAGCACTATTTTGCTGCTGTCATCCGAGACTAAAAAGCCATCGACATCTAATGGCAAGTCGGTGATTTGCTGTGCTTCACCACCAGCAACGGGCAAACGCCAAACCTGAGAACTGCCAGAGCGTGCTGCAATAAAATACAAAGCGCTACCGTCTTTGCTCCAGGCAACAGAATGTTCTTTGTCATCGTTAAAGGTTAAACGACTGACTTTATTGTTTTGCTGCAAATCGATTAAATACAAATCCGCACTGGTGTCTGCAGGTGCCAGACCACCATTTTTCTGGCCGTAAACCAGATAACGACCATCAGGCGATACCACCACATCGTAAACTTTGTTCAGTTTGTTCAGGTGTTCAATAGTCAGAGGGGTTTTGGCGACAGCAGCACCGCTTAATAAAGCTGCGGTAAGAAAGATCCAGGCTTTCATACATTCTCCCAGTAGAAAAACGCCCTGAGAGTCAGGGCGTTGTACATTATTCTTAGTTATCGGCAAGTTCAGCTATCTTCACTTTCCAAATAGCAGGTCCTTGTTTATGCACGTTATTTCCCTGACTGTCAACAGCCACAGTCACAGGCATGTCCTCTACGTCAAACTCGTAAATGGCTTCCATACCTAAATCAGCAAAGGCCACCACGCGGGATTTTTTAATAGCTTTGGATACTAAATAAGCAGCACCGCCAACCGCCATTAAATACACAGCTTTGTGCTCTTTAATGCTTTCTACGGTTTTGTCGCCGCGCTCGGATTTACCAATCATGCCCAGTAAGCCGGTTTGACCTAACATCATGTCGGTGAATTTATCCATACGGGTTGCCGTAGTTGGGCCAGCTGGGCCTACCACTTCAGTACCCACTGCATCCACAGGGCCTACGTAATAGATAAAACGGTTTTTAAAGTCTACGCCTTCAGGCAATGCTTCGCCTTTGGCCAGCATATCCGCGATACGTTTATGCGCAGCGTCGCGGCCTGTTAACATTTTGCCAGACAGCAATACAGTTTCACCTGCTTTCCACTCCAGCACGTCAGCAGGAGTCACAGTATCTAAATTGACACGGCGAACATTGTTACCCAGCTCCCAGGTCACTTCTGGCCAGTCTTCCAGCTTCGGCGGTGTTAATACAGCAGGACCTGAACCGTCTAAATGGAAATGTACGTGACGGGTGGCGGCACAGTTAGGGATCATCACCACAGGTTTAGAGGCAGCATGAGTAGCGACAGATTTGATTTTTACATCAACAACAGTAGTTAAACCGCCCAGCCCCTGAGCACCAATACCCAGTTTGTTGACTTTGTCGTACAGCTCTACACGCAGCTTTTCATCGGCCGTTTCAGCACCTTTTTCCAGCAAGTCCTGAATATCCACAGGTTCCATCAGCGCTTCTTTGGCAAGCACTGCTGCTTTTTCAGCTGTGCCACCAATGCCTATGCCTAACATGCCTGGTGGACACCAGCCTGCACCCATTTTCGGCAGAGTTTCCAGCACCCATTCGACCACTGAGTCAGATGGGTTGAGCATCACCATTTTGGTTTTGTTTTCGCTGCCGCCGCCTTTGGCTGCGATAGCCACTTCAACGTGGTGACCCGGGATCATATCGATATGCACCACAGAAGGTGTATTGTCCTGGGTATTTTTGCGGGCACCTGCAGGGTCAGCCACTATAGAAGCGCGCAGCGGGTTATGTGGGTTCAGATAAGCACGGCGTGTGCCTTCGTCCACCATTTGCTGCACTGTCATATCGGTTTTGTCCCATTTCACGTCCATACCGATTTTTACGAAACAGGTCACAATACCAGTGTCCTGGCAGATAGGTCTGTTGCCTTCGGCCGACATACGGGAGTTGATAAGAATTTGAGCTATGGCGTCTTTAGCAGCCTGGTTTTGTTCTTTGTGATAGGCCTTTTCCAGTGCCTGGACAAAATCCAGTGGATGATAAAAAGAGATGTACTGCAACGCATCTTCGATGCTGTCGATAAAGTCTTGCTGGCGAATGACGGTCATATTGTGCCCTTCCATTATTCCCCGTCGCTCCTGAATCTGCAGCTTTGTTGACTGTGCTCTTCGCCCTGGTTACATAGTGGTCTATGATCCCGGGACTCACTCGCTTGTCATCGCGCGGCAACTCCAATTACTTAGGGTAATATAAGTTCTATGATTGTGAATGTTCCTGTTGGCTGTTCTGCATCCAGCCAAAAAGGCTTTTCCTGTGTTCAGGTTAACTAATATCAGTTGGGCTGGTATCATACAGCGCAACAGATCCAGCGGCTAGTCAACAAGCATATTTTTGCCGGAATTAGCCCGTTTTATGAGACAAGCTATGTCACAGTATTTAAAGTTAGATGCCAATACACCGCATCTGCTGGAGTATTTTTCGCCCCTGGCTGCAGAGCCTTGGGCCATGTTGCTCGACTCAGCTGCAAGCCAGCATGTGAACAGTCGCTTTGATATTCTGGTGGCTCGTCCTGTCGCCACCCTGGTCTATCAGAAGGGTCAGGTAACCCAAACCGAACAAGGCCAAAGCCAACTGCTGCAAATGGACCCTTTTGGTGCTTTGCAGCAACTGACCAGTCGTTATTTTCCGGATAAACCAGCGCTTTCAGACCATGCTGATTTACCTTTTGTCGGTGGTGCCTTAGGTTATTTTGGCTATGACCTGGGTTCTGTGATTGAACCTGTGCCACAAGCCGCAGATAGCGGAACTTTGCTGCCTGATATGGCAGTGGGAATTTATCTGTGGGCGCTTGTTCTGGATAAAGAACAACAGCAACTTTGGTATGTGGATTACCGGGGTGATGCAGCAAGTCACTGGGCACAAACTTCAGAGCTTTTTACTGCAACAGCAGAAACTAAAGCTTTTGAATTAACCTCCGACTGGCAGGCCAATATGGACAAGGCAAGTTACAGTGAGAAATTTGATCGGGTCCAGAGTTATCTGCGAAGCGGGGATTGTTATCAGATTAATCTGGCTCAGCGCTTTACTGCCAGTTACACAGGCGATGAGTGGCAAGCTTATTTAACCTTGCGCAGTAAAAACGCGGCACCTTTTTCTGCCTTTTTGCGTTTACCGCAAGGAGCTGTGTTGAGTTTATCTCCTGAGCGCTTCTTACAGCTCAAAGCTGGTCAAGTTGAAACCAAGCCAATAAAAGGCACCAGGCCCCGCTTTGCGGATCCGCACCTTGACCAACAAAGTGCAGAAGAGCTAAAGGCAGCGCCGAAAGACAGAGCCGAAAATGTGATGATAGTGGATTTGCTGCGCAACGATTTGGGTAAACATTGTGTGCCCGGCACTGTGAAAGTTCCGGCTTTGTTTGCTATTGAGTCCTTTCCTGCAGTGCATCATCTGGTCAGCACTATTACCGGCACCTTAAGCCCTACTGCTGACGCTTGTGACTTATTGCGCGGTGCTTTTCCGGGCGGCTCTATCACAGGCGCCCCTAAAGTACGGGCTATGCAGATTATTGCCGAATTAGAACCCAACAGCCGCTCTGTGTATTGTGGTGCTGTGGGTTATATCAATAGCTGCGGCGATATGGACACCAATATTGCCATCCGTACTTTGGTGATGACGCAAGGTCAGGCTTATTGCTGGGCAGGTGGCGGCATAGTGGCGGACTCCAAAGTTGATGCAGAGTATGAAGAAACCTTTCACAAAGTGAACAAGATTCTGCCACTGCTTAAGCAGCGCCTCTCTTCTGCTGTTATGGACTAACCGCATGAACCGGCAGCAGTTTTTACAGCGTTTTCTGTTGCAGCCCGCTACACAACCCGCGTTACTGCAGCTGGAAAAAGCGAAAGCTGCTGCCGTTTTAGTGGTGCTGCGGGAACATCAGGGCGAATTGCAGTTATTGCTGACCAAACGCAGTTCAGATTTACGCCATCATCCGGGGCAAATCAGTTTCCCTGGCGGTAAAATTGAAGCCCATGAACAAAGCCATCAGGCTGCTTTGCGTGAAACACAGGAAGAAACCGGCATAACGCCAGAGCAGCTGCAGTTGATTGGACAACTGCCCAGCTATGCTACAGGCACAGGTTTTTTAATTCACCCCTGGATGGCGTTGTTAACCCAAGACAGCGGACTGAAGTTGCAAGCCTCTGAAGTAGAATCAGCATTTTGGTTGCCTTTGTCATTCTTATTGGAACCACAAAACACCCACAGTGACTATTTTGCCATGCATGGCCAGTCGCATTTGGTGCATTTTATACCTTATGGACCTCACCTGATCTGGGGAGCAACAGCAGCTATCTTGCATTCGCTCAAACAGCAGCTGCATTTTTATTAATGCCAGGGGCGTTACAAAACGCCACCGCGGTGTCATTAGACGGGCGGGGACAAGCCCACGCCGCTACGCCCGCACGTCTGACTGTAATCAATTCCGCACAGTACTGCTGTAATAAGCACCGACCAGTTACCAGATGAGTTACGAAATCCATTCGCTTCCGTTAGAATGGCGCCCAATTCTTATAACGAAAAGCAGGATCCGAATGATTATTAGTGCTTTTGATATGTTCAGCATTGGTATTGGCCCATCCAGTTCTCACACCGTAGGCCCAATGCGTGCTGCCAAAAAATTCTGCGAAAACCTGCAGGCTCAGGGTTTATTTGATCAGGTCACCAGTGTCAAAGCTGAACTCTTTGGTTCTTTAGGCCAAACCGGTATTGGTCACGGTACAGGCAAAGCAGTGATTTTAGGTTTATCTGGTTTTTTACCGGAAAACATTAATCCGGATGCGATCCCCGCTTTATTAAAATCAGTGGATGACACTCAACAAATCCTGTTGGATCAAAAGCATTCAGTCGCCTTCCCACGGGAAGGCGCTATTGTGTTTCACCGCCGCAAAACCTTAAAAGAGCACTCCAACGGCATGGAATTAATTGCCTATGCCGGGCATGAAGTGCTGTTCAGCGAAATTTATTTCTCGATAGGTGGCGGCTTTATCGTCAAAGCTGAAGATTTTGCCAAAGAAAAAGAAGCCGCCAGTCAGTTTGCCGCCAGCAATCCACCGCCTTTCCCTTTTGAAAGCGGCGCCGAGTTAATGAAGCTGTGCAAGGAAAATGGCCTCTCCATTGCAGGGTTGATGATGGAAAACGAGAAGGTGCTGCGCAGCGAACAACAAATTCAGGACGAGCTGGGCAAGATCTGGCAAACCATGTATGACTGCGTACAAAGGGGTATTCGTACCGAGGGTATTTTACCTGGTGGCTTAAAAGTAAAACGCCGCGCTCCTGCCCTGCATAAACGCTTAATGGCAGAAAAAAGTGCAGATCCGCTGCAAGTGATGGACTGGGTCAATTTGTTTGCTTTGGCGGTGAACGAAGAAAACGCAGCAGGCGGCCGTGTCGTGACGGCTCCTACTAACGGCGCAGCTGGCATTATTCCGGCAGTGCTGATGTATTACGACAAATACATTCAGCCAGTGACGCCAGATATCTATTGCCGCTACCTGTTAACTGCAGCAGCCATAGGTATTTTGTATAAAAAGAATGCATCGATTTCCGGAGCTGAAGTAGGTTGTCAGGGTGAAGTGGGCGTCGCTTGTTCTATGGCTGCAGGTGCTTTAACCGAGATTTTAGGTGGCTCTGTTGATCATGTGGAGAACGCCGCCGAAATTGGCATGGAGCATAATTTAGGCTTAACCTGCGACCCTGTGGGTGGTTTAGTTCAGGTCCCTTGTATTGAACGTAATGCTATGGGTTCGATTAAGGCTATCAATGCTTCTCGCCTGGCGCTGCGTGGCACGGGTGAGCACAAGGTTACTTTGGATAAAGTGATTAAAACCATGTGGGACACGGGCCGTGATATGCAGAGTAAATACAAAGAAACGTCGCGTGGTGGGTTAGCAGTCAATATTATTGAGTGTTGATTAAAAACTCTTTTGAAAATGGGGTCAGATCACATTAGTTATACGTAACTAATGTGATCTGACCCCATTTTTATTACTTCTGCAGCGGTAACTCTTCTACCGGATAAGAAGTGTCTTCAGGCTTTTTGCTTTTGAATAAACCTAAAAAGTCATCCAAAATCACATACAAAGCAGGGATCAGAATCAAGGTGATTACTGTGGCAAACAAAATACCGTAGGCCAATGAAACCGCCATAGGGACCACAATTTGCGCCTGTAAACTCTTCTCCAGCACTATAGGAGCCAAACCTAAGAAAGTGGTTAAAGAGGTCAGCATTATAGGTCGGAAACGGCGGGTACCAGCTCCAACTACAGCCTCTTTTAACGGCAAACCGTTACGGCGCGATTCATTCACATAATCCACCATCACCAGTGAGTCGTTGACCACAACGCCAGCCAGCGCAATCAGACCAAACAAGGACATAATGCTGACACTTAAGCCCAGCAACATATGGCCTAAAATGGCACCAATCAGACCAAAAGGGATCACTGACATAATAATCAGCGGCTGAGTGTAAGATTTCAGCGGAATAGCCAACAACGCATAAATAACAAACAAAGCCAGCAGGAAACCTAAAGCTAAGTCCGTCATCGCGTCTGCTTCTTCCAGACTGGCACCTTCCAGCGCTGTTTCGATGCCGTATTTTTGTGCCAGTTGCGGCAGCACTTTTTCTTGCAGCTCTTTGGTGATTTTCATCGGCTCAGCCAAAGCTTTATCCACTGAAGCACTGATGGTGACCGATCGTTCGCCGTCTACCCTGTTTATAGCGGAATAACTGGGTTGTGCCTTGTATTCAGCAACCTGAGAGAAGGGTACTTCAGCACCAGAAGCTGTACGAACTTTCATATTCTCCAGATTGCCCACGGAGCGGCGTTCTTCTTTCGGATAACGCACCATGACTTTTACTTCTTCACCATCACGCTGAATACGCTGTGCTTCAGCACCGTAAAAACCATGACGCACTTGGGTGGCTAAATCCGATAAACTAATGCCCAGCGCCTCAGCCTGTGGTTTAATTTTCAGCACTATTTCATCGTTACCACCGCTGATACTGTCTTCAATATCATAAACGCCCTGATAAGCCCCCATTGCAGCTTTTAAGTCTTCAGTGGCCAACCGCAATTGATCTAACTCTTTACTTTTAAGCTGGAAGGAAATATCACCACCACCGCCACCATTGGTAGAAGAGAAGATCTGCAGCGTTTTAACCCCTGCAATCTCAGGTATTTGCTCACGCCACAAACGCACAAATTCATTGGCGTCGATGTTACGGCCCTCGCTTTTCTCCAGCTCGATCACCAACTCACCACGGGTGTCTGACGAGGTAAAGGTTAATCTGTGCTTTACCAGCCCTTCTTCGCCTTTCGCCAAAATTTGCTGGTTGGTTTTGACCAAGGCCGCTTCCAGTTGTTGCATGGCCTGCACTGTCGCCTGACCAGAAGAACCTTCCATCATGGTTAAATTGGCATTAATGAAGTCGCTTGGAATATTTGGGAAAAACACCCAACGCACATGACCGCCGGCCATTAAGCCGATCATCAGCACCATCATGGCGAAAAAGCTGGTGGCTGTGATATAGCGGTACTCAATGCACCATTCGATAGCTCGTTTATAGCGGCCAAATACAAAGCGATCTGTCGCGCCTGATACTTTGACCCGGACAAACTTTAAACCATTGCTGCAAGAGCGGCCTAAACCATAAAACAAGCCTTTTCTGTGCTGATCCCAGGGTTTACTGTCCATCGCTATTAAGTGCGCTGGCAGAATAAATTTGGATTCCACCATGGAAAAAATAAGGCATAAAATGACCACCCAGGCGATAGATTCCCAGATTGGTCCTTGTGGGCCACCTACCATCAGCATGGGAATAAAGGCAGCAATAGTGGTCATTACACCAAAAGTAGCAGGCATAGCCACGCGCTGGGCGCCGCGGATCACGGTTTCAGCCGACTTGCCGTACTTCTCAATTTCAGTGTAGGCGCTCTCCCCTATGATAATGGCGTCATCCACCAAAATACCCAGTACCAGGATAAAGCCAAACAAACTGATCATATTGATCGATACATCAAACATCGACAACGGCATCAGGGCTATGGTGCCAAGGAAACACACTGGAATACCAACCATAACCCAAAAGGCGACCCGGAACTCCAGAAACAAGGTTAAGCTAATCAGCACCAGCAATGCGCCCATCAGCATATTGTCGGTCATCAAATCCAGCCGGCCTTGCAGGTAATAACTGGAATCGCCCCAATAATCTATGTTCATACTGTCAGGTAAATCGGCTTTTTTCTTCTGGACGTAGTCTTTTACCACTGCGGCAATTTTTAAGGTGTTATCTTCACCAACCGCATCAACTTTAATAGAAACAGAAGGCTTGCCGTTAAAAGTGGAGTACGACTCCATTTCAACAAAGCCGTCTTTAATTTTGGCAATGTCACCGACCAATAAACGGGTACCATCAGCCCTGTTGATCAGCACTATGTCAGCGAAATCCTGTTGACGATAAGCCTGACCTTTAGCGCGTAACAAAATATTACCGTTATCGGCTTTAATAGAACCGCCGGGCAGGTCGACAGAGCTGCCACGTACCGCATTCACGATCTGGTTAAAAGTTAAGCCATACTCACGCAGTTTGTGTTCTGAGATTTCTATCGAAACTTCGTAATCCAGAGCGCCTACCACTTCAACTTTGCTGACGCCAGGCAGCTTTTTCAGCTCATCCCGCACATCTTTGGCAAATTCCTTTAAACCGCGCTGGTCCGTGTCTCCATAGACAGACAGCCACAGCACGTTACTTTGGAATTTAGTGTGATAAATGACCGGACGTTCGGTTTGTTCAGGGAAAGACGAGATGGAATCCACCTGCATCTTTATTTCGTTCATGACTTCCTGAATGTCATAACCTGATTTAATTTCCACATTGACAGTAGCCTGGCCTTCCACAGCATTCGAGCGGATTTTTTTTATGCCATTGAGGCTTCGTAGCGACTCCTCAATTTTATCGACTATGCCCTCTTCCACTTCCTGCGGTGCGGCACCTAAGTAAGCTACCCTAATAGTGACCTGCTCCAGCTGAATTTCAGGGAAGGTTTGTTTTTTTATGGTCAACACACTGGCGATGCCGGCCAGTAACAAAATAACCATCAACAAGTTCGCTGCCACGCTGTTGCGGGCAAACCAGGCTAACCAGCCTTTATGGGTTTGATCCAGCTGCTGCATCAGCGTTTTTCTCCGGATTCAGTGGCGGCGAGAGCTGCTTTTTCCTTTTCTGCATCATCAACCACAG
>Ga0181595_10006229_pt1 | contig 10291 bp, 6 predicted proteins | sample 041ome_7_FD_145604 | JGI IMG/M metagenome (GOLD analysis project Ga0181595, IMG submission 145604) | Coastal salt marsh microbial communities from the Groves Creek Marsh, Skidaway Island, Georgia - 041401AS metaG (spades assembly) | ecosystem: Environmental > Aquatic > Marine > Intertidal zone >... | reverse complement strand
TCTTACCGATGGAGCGCATGTTTTGGTTGGCACCAACGCGACCAGCGTTGACCTTTTCCGGGTAGACGCCATCCTTCGGGTGCAAGTATTGCACTTCGCCGGACGGGAAGACGCGGTAGATGCAGCCGTTCGCGATCTTCTTCGCGCGAAACGTAGTCACCAAAGCCATGCACTGCTCCTTTCTCGCGAGCTTCAAGAGGTTCGGGCCTTTGCGCATGATCGCCGCACCACCAGTCGGCATTTCAAAGATTTGTTCTTTCTTCGCTTCCCACGTCAAGACGTAGAACTCTTCAACCTGATTATTTGAAGAGAGAAAAAGAGAGGAAAGAGGAAAATTTTAGTTTGAAACAAAATATTTTGAACAAAATAAAGGAAGAAAAGAGAGAGCGAGAGATCGGGCGATTCTCTTCTGTGCGCATCATCGATCGATTTCCAACTCTACACGCGCACTCGCGAAACGATTTTCGTCGAACGAGTGCGATATTCGTTAGGAGAAAAGTGCGCTCGATCGAACGCGATGCATTTCCAATCCAGAAATAGGTTCCATCCGTGGTAAAAACGACGATACGCGCGCGAATGCGAATTTTCATATCTCCGCTCTTCTACGAAAAAATGTACCAAAACCAAGAGAAAGAGTTCCCTTGGTTTTGCGATACAGTTTGTTTTAGAGGGAGAAAATCCGACCGAAGCATCCATCGCGCGCTTGCGTTTACGCGTAAGGAAACTATCAATCTATCAATATACGCGAATAAACGTACCTGCGCCTTTCTCAACAAACCACCGGTGGAACCGCCAAAGATTGGAGACGGAGTGTTCGGGTCCAACTTCGGGGCGGACCACGCCGGAGCCGCCTCGCCTTCCGCGCGCACGATTTGGAACGATTGATTTTTTCTCCCAAAAGAGGAGGCAGATTTGTTGTTGTTCGTAAATTGCGCTCTGGAGTTGGTCTTCGAGGACAACTTCGGCGAGGATTTGATCGCGAACGCGACGGATGAAGTTAAAGAGGCCATTTTACAATTCAAAGTTAGTGTTGGTATCTCTTTAATACGTGTGCTGTTATGAGGAATATACGCTCAGAAACGAAACGAAACGAGAGCTTTTCCGCTTTAAAATTTATTTTTTTGCTCTTCTTCCCTCGACAGTCAGTGTGATTTCCTTCTCTCCTCGATTCGCTTTTGTTCACCAGTCTGTCATCAGTTGTTTTTGACCAAACCCATGACCAAAATAAAAAAAGAACTCGTCTCGTCTCCTCCACAAAATTGAGAATCGAGAAGAAGAATGGAAAACAACAGCTTACGAGAACAACCCCAAACAGGAGGACGATGATACCAACAACAACAACAGCATCGCGGGGCGCTTTCATCGCAACTACCACCACCAACAATAACACAAAGAAGAAGAAACAGACGAACATTTTTTTTGCGTTGAAAAAAAAGCAACAACAACAGAAGAAGAATGCGAACAACAACGACGACAGTTGGTCTTTGCTCGACGAAGAGATGAATCGGGCGGCCAAAAATGCGCCGATAAACGAAAATTTTGCCACGCGAAGAGCGCTGGGAATCGATTACGGGCTCTCGAAGACCGGGTTGGCGATATCCAGCGGCGGGTTCGCGCCGAGACCTTTGGAGAGTTTGTTGTGTAAAGGTAAGTCGAGAGTGGAGTTGATTCGAGAGATTGTGGACGTGGCGGAAAGGGAACGGGCGGACGTGTACGTGGTTGGATATCCACGACAAACGCGAGAGGAGTTGGAATTGCTCGAAGAAAAGATACGAGAGGTGACGGAGAGTAACGCGCAGAACAAGGAGAATAAAAAAGTTCCGATTCGCATGCATCGAGTGTGCGAGCAGTTTGCGGAGGCGTTGGCGCAAGTCTCCACGACTGCCGAACGGAAAATTCCGGTTGAAATGTACGACGAATCGTTCACGAGCGACGAGGCGATGAGCATGAAGCGTGGGTCGTTGGCGAGCGACGATCCAAAGTTGGATTCCATCGCGGCTGCTTTGTTGTTGGAGAGGTATTTCGAGCAGACGGATGGAGAACCGATTCGTATTACGCCATCTTCGTCGTCGTCGTCGTCTTGGGGGAATAGAAATAAATAGATTAGAAGGGGCAGGTTTTATGTACTAGCATTTAGCGTGTGACCTGTTGTATTGTAGACTAGTATTTAGGTAATTTACACGTATCGAACTGTAGAGAGTCAGTCCATAAGCTATGATTTCAGTTTCTGCTTAATACCACCTCTAAAAATCCTCCTCCTCTGATTCTTCTTCTTCTTCTTCTTCTTCTTCTTCTTCATCTTCTTCTTCTTCTTCTTCTTCTTCTTCTTCCATTAACGCTCGTTCGCGCTCCTCCTCAGCCATAGCCGTCGCTTCCAGCTTATCTAATTTATCTTCTAATTCTTTAACAGCTTCGTCTAATCCTTTTAAATCGTACCCGTCCGGAGTGTTGAAAATTTTATCCTGAAACTGTAACCTATCGCTCTCGTCTTTCGCGAGCAACTTGAAGTTGTGTAAAAGAACGTCAAAGTGTACGGTGTACGCGATTGGAATCGAACACTTCACCGGAAAGTAATTCTGCCTACTCGGTTCGCTTCCCCAGTTTGTGAGTAAATTTCGAAAACGTTTCATGTTCTTGTTCGCTTGCGAGGCAACTTCGACAACCGGGAGCAGATCTTGCACTTTGAGAGGGAAATTTTCGACGAGCCAAACGCGGCAGCTCATTTTCCGTCCCATCGTGCCGTCGTCGACGTCTTCCAAAGTCTCACCGCCGCCGCCGTCATTTATACTGCTGCCATTAATACCACTGTTACGCTTCTTCTTCTCTTTCCTCTTGTTCTTACTCCTTCGCTTATCGTCAAACTCGAAATATTCGTCCTCGTTTCGTTGTTTTTTACCCACCGAACGTATTCTCGTCACGTCTCGATAAATCGGTCGGTCTTGAAACTCCTTCGCGTCGCTCGCGTAACTCTCGAAGTCGTACGTTTCGTCCGCGGGGAGAAATCCAGAGCGATACTTCCTCGTTTCCATCGCTTTCCCTTTCGCTTCCATGACTCTTGCGTATCTTCCATCGATTTTTGACTCTTTCGTTCGTTCGGACACTCCGAGATACGAGCCCCAGCTGTCCACCGGCGAAAACGTATACTCTTGCGGTTCGTAGACGCCGCGCGAGGGGTTTTCAACGAACAAGAGATCAGCTTCGTTTTCAAGTAGCTCTTCTGGAGTCATCGCCGCTATGTCTTTGAGCAAATCGCTCTGAGGTGGAGGAGGAATATTCGAAGATTTCTTGGAAGTATTTTCTTCTAAAGCGTCGATGCATTTTTTGTTTTCGTGGTCAAAATAAAGCATCGCGGTGTTTATGTTACCGCCGCTTGTTTTTGCATCTTCTTCCTCCTTTGGATTCGCTAAGAACACGATCGAAAACGGCGCTCGGTGCCACACCGGTAAAAGTCCACCGCGTCGTTTCTTCCCGTTCTTTTTGCTCTTCTTCTCGTTTGTCCCGACATCAGACAAGGTGATGAAATCTCCACCGTACTTGTTGTTGTTTTTATCGTTGTTGTTATCGCGAGCAGTCCCTTCCACGGTCGTCTTCTCTTCTAAGCTTTGCCCTTCTACGTCTTCTATTCCTCTCAGCTCCCCATCTATTCGTACTCTGGTTCCGATTTTTGTCAGCGTGTACGTATCGCTCGGCGCGACTCTTCTCAAAATCGGTCCAAATATTGGAGAATTCAACTCCCACTTCAACTTTGCGGTAAAGTCCGGCGCATCCATCAATCGTTGCATCAATTTCGGCGTGTTCGTATCCAAACTTTCCTTCGCTTTCCTTTTCTTCGCGGTTAGGATGTAAATCGCCGCCTGTCTGTCCTTCACGTGTATCGCTTCGTCCAATGGTTTCCATCCGTGTACGCAGTTTCTCACGTTCACGTCCACGAGAGGATGTTCGGTTAAAATTTTCACAATATCCGTGTTTTTCCTCATGATTGCCAGATGTAATGCGGTATTACCTCTCGAATCGAACGAGTTGAGTAAATCAAAATCGTATTTTTCTTCTTGTTCTTCTTCTTCTTCTCGACGACGGTTCCTATTTTTGCCCTCGCTCGACGAACTCGTTTTCAACCTCTCCGCGGTGACTAGAAAGTCCTTCACGGTTTCCCGGTCGTTCTCAAAGCACGCCTTGTGAAACGGAAACTGTTCCGAGAAAGTATTATTGGTGGTCGTAGTAGTAGTGTTCGCATTCGAGGTGGAAGCTTTGTTTCCTCCTCCTCCTCGTCGTCTTGTTTTTTCTTCTTCTTTGTCTTCTTCTTCGATATTGGACACGTTCGAAGACTCATCAAAATTTTTTCCACGACCTCTCCGGTGGTCGTCCTCGTCCTCGTTTTTGACGCTTTTCTTCACCGCTGCTTTTCCTCTCTCTTCTTGGTCTTCTTCTTCATCATCATTATCCTGGAAAGATAATTCGGAAACCGCGTCGTCAAAGTCTTCTTCTTCTTCTTCTTCTTCTTCTTTGTCTTCTTCTTTTTTCATCGTCTTCTCTCAATGATTCCCTCCCGAAAATGTCGAAGATTTTATGATGACGATGATGAACCAAACGTCGTCAAAAAATCTTCTTCTTTGTCTTCTTCTATATCTGATACGCGAAGACGAGGTAAAGACGATTCACCGTAGCGCGTGTCCTCTCGTTTCCCCCAAAGAGCGTTTTTGTGTATTATCTCAGATATAGAAGATTGTGCCGCAGATGACTCAGAAAAAATGTTCATGTGCGGAAGTTTTAGAGTAGTTTTTCTCCCCGTGTGTATTTAAAAAGCCACATCAGAGGTCAAGCAAAAAATCGCTCTCGAAATTTCAATTTTCTTCTTTTTCGTTTGCTTCTTCTTTTTTTTTTTTTTTTCTCTTTCTTTTGTTTTTTGGTGAACAAGTTTCCTCAGAAAAAATTTATATATCTACACAAAGAGGGGAGAACGACATGAAACGAATGCTAAAACAACTGCTCATCAATAACTCAAAGTCTTCTATTTCTTTAACTTCTTCTCGATTTAGCGAAGTCGTTCTTCTTGTTGGAGGTTTTTGTCGAACAACATTCGTGACTCCTACTACTGTCGCTGCTCGTGGTGTTTCGAGTGCTTTTACTACTCGATCTTCATCGCGCGATGATGGAAAAAAATCCATCATCGCGACTTCTTCGACGGCGTCGTCGTCGTTTTCGTCGCTCGATGGGAACGACGATGAAACTGCAAACACCGCGAGTGGTGCATCAAAGAAGAAAAACAAGTACCCGTCCAAATTCGATTCGAACGAGAAAGTGAACAAAGATTTCACGCCGAACAGGTACCAAACGCAAGAGGAAAACGAACTGAAAACAAAACAAATGAGAGAAGTGAAACGGAAGGAATATTTGGAGAAGATTGTGAAAAGCGAAAACAATCGAGATTTTCAATCGAGCGATCACGCGAACGCGATCGGAGGAGACGGGACGGTGACGAAGTATTACGAGAACGTGGATATCAGAGAAGTCTCGTCGACGCAAAACCAATACGAAATCTTATTAGACGGGAAACCGTTAAAGTCGCCGAAACGCGCGCAGTTTATATTACCGAACAAGTTGTTAGCGAGCGCAATCGCCACGGAATGGGCGACACAGGAGGACGATTTGATTCGGCCGTTTACCATGCCGTTGATGCAGTTATCGTCCACGGCGTTAGATCACATGAGCGACTACGCGACGTTTGATTTTCACGTGAAGAAGTTGCTCGAATTTTTCGACGCCGATCAAGCGGTGGTGGCGCACCCGAGCGGGAGCGAATTAAGAGAGATCCAGTTGAAAACATTGAAGAAAGTGCACGATTGGGCCAGGAGGGAGTTTGGGGAGCAGTTGAATTTAAGTTCAGACTCGATATTCGCGCAACCGCAGCCGGAGGAGGTGAAACTTTTGATGGAGAAACGTTTGCGGTCGTTGTCGCCGTGGGAGATGACGTGTACGTTTGCGGCGGCGGCGGCAGCCAAATCGCTCTTGATCGGATTAGCGTTGAATAGAAATATCATCGACCCGGAGGAGGCTTTGAAGTGCGCTCGAGTAGAGGAAGATTATCAAATCGAAAGGCACGGATTCGTCGAAGGCGGGCACGATATCGACATTTCCGATTTGCGGGTGCGATTGACGGCGCCGCACGCTTTAAACTTAATTTTGAAAGCGAAAATGGGGACGATGTAGACATACTAGTTCGTAATAGTTTTATGTAGTATATTTATAGTGTAAAATAGTGTAACAATTGGGAAATACCGCGCGCGGTATTATAATACGTGTTGTTTGGTAACTTATTATTATTATTATTATTCGTTGAACTCCTGCAACGCTTCTCGGCGTCGAGACGAACGCGTCGGTTGAGGAGTCACCTTCGCCAACGGCACGTTCAAATCGTCCTCGACCCATTTTTCGGACGCAACTTGTGCTGCGGCTCGTTTAGACCGCTCTCGCGCCGGTGCTGCCATGACTTTTTCTTTTAGTTTTGATACTTTTGGTCCTTTACGATCGTAGAATGGTAAGTCTTCGCTTTGCGATAACTCGCTCGCGTACTTTTCGACGCCTTCTGCGTACTCCGCGAACTGTAAGTCTTCGTTAAACAAGGATTCCACTTCGTCTTCACCATCTTCGTTGTCGTTGTTGATGTTGTTACTGTTACTAGAAGACGAGGAGGAAACGCCCAACGAATCGTGAATTCTATCTTTCGCAATGTTGATATCTTTCAAGGCGATTTTCTCCTTCGGACATTTCTTCGTCGCCATCTTCATCGCGACGAACGCTTCGGACAATTGCAAAGTAACGCGTTGCTTCGTCTCCTCGGAAACAATGCTTCCATTAACGGCACTACCATCGTTTGGTTGAGATGTTAACATTGATTTTACATCCGGAATCGGTACTCTAGACAAGACCCTGGAGATGGCGGCGTGGTACGCCTTGACTTGCGCTCCGGCGACGCCGGTGCCGAACGGTTTCGCGTTCAACGCCAAGATTTCAATCGAAAGCGATCGAACGAGTTCGGCTTCACCGGCATCAGATCGTTCGATAACACCATCCAAATTCTTGTTCTTGTCGGTATCGCTGTTCGATGCTTCATCTCCTCCTTCTTTGTGGTTGGATGACGACGATATTCCCGTCTCGAGTTCTAAGAGAGACGTCAGAAAGGCGGCAACTTTCGCGACGCCCTTCTTTTGACTCGCCATTCTCAACGACGGTAACACGGCATCGATCAAGCACGCTCTGACCTTTGCATCTGGTGCAGACGCGATGGCTGGGAAAAATACCGCGAGACATTGCGCCAATCTGGGCGTTTCTTGCGCGTTGCACGCGAAGATGGCGCCCAAGAGCGTCGAGATGACCAAAGACGGTTGCTCAAAGGCGTAGTACCCTCTTCTCAAAGCGAGTTTCGCGAGCGTTTCGCACGCGATGGTTTGCGCGGAGTTCTCAGATTCAGTAAACGCCGCTTCATTCATCGCGTCGATGTTTTCGGCGTCCAGTTCTTCCAGATCCGTTTTATCCTTCGGGTTTTCAAACGGTTCACACGCCGACTCGATGATTCGAAGAAGTTGCTTTTCCAACGTGAGCTGGTACCCGGCGGTTTCATTTTCTTCGCCGTCGGCGTCGGCGTCGGCATCGTCGTTATTCTCTTTTTCTTTCTCATCCTCTTCTCTTTCGTCGTCGTCGTCGTCGTCGTCAAAACGGACGTGAATGCCCTTCTTTGGCACCGGCATATCTCGTCTCGCATCCAACGCTTTCGGTCCGTATAACATGGCGGCATCACCGAGCGCGCGCAACGCCATGCACTTAACCGGCTCCGATGGATCAACATCAGCAGCCGTACGCAAGATTTGCACCGTTTCTTCCGTCAATGCGTTCGTTCCACACATTAACAGTAATCCGAGTAACTTGATACCTTCGCGACGAACGCCGGCGGACGCGTGCGCGACAGCCGGTCGAACGAGCGACTGCATGACAGCTTCAGTCGCGTGCGCGGGAAGCTTGGATGACGACGAGTTATTCGCCGTTTCAAAGAGCGAAGAGGCGATGAAGAGCGCTTGCGTTTCAGCGTAGACGTTGGTGTCGTCGTTTACGTCGTCGTCGTTTTTGTTGTTGTTCTCTTCATCGGTAACGGTGCCTCGAAGACTGTCGCAGGCGCCCAAGACGACGGCGACGTGTTCGTTGTCGTCGTGCACGCGCTTCGCCAAGTCAATCAACTGCTTTTCCCACTCGCCGTCACCACCTCGCGCGTAACACGAAACGTCGTTTTCGTCGTTTAAGTCGCCAATCGATCTCAATCGTTCGTAGACGAGCGTCGCGGCGCCTCTTCGCAAGGCGCCGTCGTTCATATCCGAGCAGTTCAACGTCATCATCAACTGTCTCGCCGCAAAGACCGAGGACGTTGTTTTCCCGTCGGCGTGCATAGAAATGGCGCGGAGCAAATCCATCGAGGATTCTGGCAAGCACTGATCCAAAGCATCTTCGACTTCTTCGGTTTCGGCTTGGAGCACCGCGCGCGCTTGACCGACGGCGAGAGACGTGTCCTTCCCTGAACTCGACGTTTGGTTCGCGAGCGCTTCGACGATGACGCGCCAGAACAACGCCTCTTCCGGCGAAAAGAGCTCAACCACACTTACTTTCTCTTCTTCTTCTTCTTCTTCTTCTGATTTCTTGAGAAAGAATCTACGCAACCCGCTCGTTTCGCTCTTCTCCTTGGTCGCGTACGCCATCGCTTTCACCGTCTTCGTTTCAATCAACGTCTTCAACGCCATCTCCGAAACGTTCGGGTGCGACTCCGCGTCGAGTAATTTCAACAACTTAATCGGGTCGTTCTCACACACGCTCGAGGACATCCACTTCTTGAGCATGTCAACGCATGCCGATCTCACTGAAATCGATCGATCGTTCAAGCCTCTTCTCAATACCAACGCGCGATGTTCGATCGAGACGGATTCCACCGGAACCTTCGCGGCCAACGCCAAAAACGCGATGCGTCTCACTTCCTCGGAAATGTCTCTCGTTCTCTCCACGACCACGGAAATCGTGTGATCAGAAATCGCCAACGCGCCTAGAATAGCTTTCCTCGCGTCTTTATTCTTCTCGCCTCCGATCAACTCGATAAACGCCGTGGTAATTTCGCTGTTGCTGAAATCCGCGTCTTCCCCGCCATCTTGCAATCTCGATAACGCTCTCGCCGCTTGCGCTCTCACCGCTGGCGTGTTATCTCTCAACCTTTCCAACATCGTCTCTTCCATCTGGTCGTATAAATCGTCCGAAATCTCCGCATCTGGTCCGAGCGCGTTCAAAATCCCCGCCACCATTTGACACGCTCGAAACCGAACCGCTCGATCCTTCGCCGCGGTGACGTTCAACAAAAACCGAATCAAAGATTCGCAAAACTCGTCCGCTTCCTCCTCGTGGCCTGGTTCTCGGTGTGAAGTGAATGCGATTATAAATCGAATCACCCGTTCCGTGTGTAAGTCTCTCTGTTGTTATTAATAAATGTTGTTGTTCAAGAATAATATAATATGAGCGCTTCGTTTTATTCATCATACGAATAATACTTTGAAAATCAAGAGACACAAAAAGGGGAACGATGAAAAAAGAAAAAAAATTTGTATCTCTCTCGTCTCTAAAAATCCATTTCATTCTCAAAATCACTCTCTTCTCAAACGAGGATAAAGACGCGACGATATAAAGACGACGAAAGACTACTTGATATACCTTGTATTCCAATAAAACGTGCAACAAGCACGTGCACACGTCCTGTAAGAACTTCTCGTTACCGCTCACGTGTCGTAATTCTGTCATTTGTCTCACGATGCGTTTGTGCATGGCGACGCCTAACTGCGTTTCGTTTAACAAACGCGCGACGGTTATTTGGGGTAACTTTTTTACGGCACTACTCGGCATCGTCTGTTGTTCTTCTTCTTCTTCTTCTTCTGGTAAAAAGTGTTGTTCTTTCGCAGGAGTTTTTGCGTCGTCCTTTTCTTCTTCTGCAACAAAAGACGGAGGTGTTGTTGTCTTCGTCTTCTTGGACGATGTCTTTTTCTTCGTTGTTTTCTCCGTCATTTTGTTCGGAGAGTTTTTGTTTGAAAAGAAGTGAAGATTTTCAGTTATTTTATTTTGTCAGTATATAGTAGTGTAGTAAATTTATATCGTCTTCATCTCTCTTTTTCTCCCTTCAAATCTTTCTCTCGATAAGAATAATCTCTCATCACGTGGCTGGAATAAAGTCGTCGTCGTCGTAGTCGTCGTCGTCGTCGTCCATGTCGTCGTC
>Ga0181595_10006225_pt1 | contig 10293 bp, 15 predicted proteins | sample 041ome_7_FD_145604 | JGI IMG/M metagenome (GOLD analysis project Ga0181595, IMG submission 145604) | Coastal salt marsh microbial communities from the Groves Creek Marsh, Skidaway Island, Georgia - 041401AS metaG (spades assembly) | ecosystem: Environmental > Aquatic > Marine > Intertidal zone... | reverse complement strand
GACATTGGCCGATATTCGTGCAACCAATGACAATTTATGGAATGACTGGAAAGGCTCATTACTACGCGAGCTGTATTTAGGCACGCAAAAAGCCTTCCGCCGTGGCCTGGAAAAGCCAATGGATTTGCGCGATCTTATTCGCGAAAACCAGGCCGAAGCTATGAAGCTACTTCAGAAACAAGGCTTTACCGAACAAGAAGTGCTGCAGTTATGGGGTCGGATCAAGGCCGATTATTTCGCCCGTTACAACCCAAAACAAATTGTCTGGCACTGTGAACATATTTTGCGCCACAAAGATCCACACGAACCTTTGGTGCTGGTGGATAAAACCCCTTACCGGGGCAGTACTCAGGTGTTTGTCTATACACCGGATCAGGACAACTTATTCGCTCATTTAGTAGCTGCGCTCGATAGCAAAAAAGTGAATATTTTTGATGCCCAGATCATGACCAATAAAGATGGTTATGCCATGGATACCTTTGTGATCCTGGAGCAAAACGGCGAACCTGTGACCTCACCTTCCCGCTTACAGAGCCTGAAACGTGCGCTGGAAAGCTATATTAGCGGCAAACCGGACTTGTCTCGCGGTAAACAACGTTTATCCCGCCAGATGCGCCCCTTTAACATAGCGCCCAAAGTAGTGTTTATTCCCGGCGCCAATAAACATCGCACTATGGTGGAAATTACCGCTTTGGATATGCCGGGCTTACTGGCCGATATTGGTTCAGTTTTCCAGCAATGTGAGATCAGTATTCACGCCGCAAAAATCACCACAATAGGCGAAAAAGCCGAAGACTTCTTTATGATTTCAACGAGACAGGATCAGGCGCTGGATGCCGATCAACAATCACAGCTACGCCGTGTTCTTGTCGAACAATTAACTCATGTGACAGAGGGATAAAGTTTTGTCAGATTTAAAATCCGTTATCGAAGCCGCGTTTGAACAACGTGCATCCATTACTCCAGCCACTGTAACTGCTGAAGTCAAAGCTGCCGTCACTGCAGCTATTGAACTGTTGGACAGCGGCAAAGCCCGCGTAGCCGAAAAAATCGCTGGCGAGTGGGTGACGCACCAATGGCTGAAAAAAGCGGTGTTATTGTCCTTCCGTATCAATGACAATCAGGTGATGGACGGCGCTGAAAACCGTTTCTTCGATAAAGTACCGATGAAATTTGCGGACTACACACACGAGCGTTTTGTGGCTGAAGGCGTTCGTGTTGTGCCTCCTGCAGCTGTTCGTAAAGGTAGTTTTATCGATAAAAACGTGGTGCTGATGCCGTCCTACGTCAATATCGGCGCTTATGTCGGTGAAGGCACTATGGTGGATACATGGGCCACTGTGGGCTCCTGTGCCCAGATAGGTAAAAACGTGCACTTATCAGGTGGCGTAGGCATTGGTGGTGTATTAGAGCCACTGCAAGCTAACCCTACTATTATCGAAGATAACTGCTTTATCGGTGCCCGCTCTGAAGTCGTGGAAGGTGTGATAGTAGAAGAAGGCGCAGTGCTTTCTATGGGTGTCTATATCAGCCAGTCGACCCGTATTTACGACCGTGAAACCGGCGAAATTACTTATGGCCGTGTACCAGCTGGTGCAGTAGTAGTACCAGGTTCTATTCCATCGAAAGATGGTACACACAGCCTGTACGCCGCTATTATCGTGAAAAAGGTTGATGCCCAGACCCGGGCTAAAGTAGGTATCAACGCCCTGCTGCGCAGCATCGACTAAATCAGTCGTACTTGAAGCTGCAGCTTTGTTGACCGCACGCTCTCGCTTGATGTTGGAACGGGTAATGTAGGGGCCGCGGCTTGTCCCGGCCCGTCAATGGGGGACCGCTGTGTTTTGTCTATATTAAACCGCGGTATCATAAGACGGGCGGGTACAAGACCCGCCCCTACGTTGTCGCCCGGCTACAACTCCAATGAATTAAAACTGCTGTTCTATCCAGGGTAAAGCCAGGTCTTCCGCCTGCAGCGTTTCACCTGCATCAATCTCTAAGGCAGGAGCCAAAGCAGTACCTTGTAATTCAGCCAATAACTCGGAAAACTGTTGACCAGCACCACAAAAGGTATCGCCATAACCGCTGTCGCCTAAACAAATCACAGCGTATTTTTTGCCTGTTAACAGCGGGAATCTGTCTTTTACGTCGATAAAAAAAGGTAACAAGTTATCCGGAATATCTCCCTGACCAGTGGTCGAGGTAATCACCAACCAGATATCAGCAGCAAAAGCTAAGACGTCATTGAGCTTAGGTTCCAGATTCAACTGAGTCAGATAACCTTTGTTTTGTAAAATTTTTTCGGCTTCCTCGGCAACAAATTGAGCACCACCGTAAACAGTGCCCACCATAATGGCTACTTTTTTCATAAATCCCCTGTTTTATAACTGCTCTAAGCCCATTAACTCAGTTTGATCAAAAAAATGACTGTACCAACTGTCAGCTGTGGGCCAACCACAAGTTTTAAATAACTCTTCGACTTCACCCAGCGGCGCTTCGATCACTAAATCAACACCGCTCACCGGATGTTTTAACTCCAGCCTTTTGGCGATTAATAATAGCCTGTGGCTATTCAAATGCTCTGCAAACAAGCGGTTATGTTTGCCTTCACCATGCGTAGTGTCGCCTACTATAGGGTGGCGTAAATGCGATAAATGCCGCCTCAGCTGATGTTTACGACCTGTTAAAGGCTGCAATGCCACCAGTGAATAACGTGCCACCGGATACTTACCTATAGCTATAGGTAACTCAATCTGGGCCAAAGGCCACAAGGCCGTTACAGCATCCTGTTTGTCTTTATCCTGATCCGCCATTTTGTCAGCAATTTTATCCAGTTGCTCTTTTAGCGGGTAATCCAAAATACCAGCTTGCTTAACAAAACCACGACATACAGCCAGATAAAACTTGCGCCAATGCTGCTCTGTCAGCTGCTCTGTTAATAAACGCGCTACATCAGCAGATAAAGCAAATAGCAACACACCAGAGGTCGGCCTGTCGAGCCTGTGCACAGGAAATACATGCTGCCCTAGCTGGTTACGCAGGGTTTGCATCACAAATACAGTTTCATGTCTGTCTAAAAATGAGCGATGCACCAGCATGCCAGCAGGTTTATCTATAGCCACCAGAAACTCGTCCTGATACAAAATATTTAGCACAGGAACTGGCGCTAACTCAGGCTCTGGCACTACTTTGCTCACGCTTCCCACTTAATAATTCATCCAAATCTGCAATACGATTAATCAGCAGCAAAGTGCGATTTTCCATATGTTTAAACGCCTCTTCGGCCATAGGACAAACCGCAATTTGTTGCGGTAAAGGCAAACGACCTTCCACTAAAGCACGCATTCGCGGCAAAAATACAAATTGCAGCCAGTTTTCCAAAGGCATAGTGTCGCAAAAAAAAGGAGCCGTGCTTTGCATTGCCCGTGCATCAGGGGCGGCAAAAGCCCAAAGCTGCGCTTGTTTTAACTCGTGTTCAATCTGATTTAATAAATCTGTGACCTGTAAATACATACTTGTGCCGAACCGATTTAACCGGCAAAGATTTTATCACAGGGCAGACCTGAGCTGTCTTGCAAAATTACCAGGGCGTCGCCATTATGCTTGTTCATAACAAAGGAGTAATGATGGATTTTGTCTGGTTATTATTGTTAGGTATGGCATTTGTTTATGCCTTTTTGTTACAGCGTAAGCAAGACGAAACAGCAATTAAGCTGGCCAAACATCTGTGTAAACAACAGCAACTGCAGTTTCTGGAATGTGCCAGAGGCACACATCAGTTCTCAAAACTGGACAACAGATGGCGCTGGTTTACCAGCTACCAGGTGGATTTTAGTGGCGATGGCGAAAGTCGTTATCAGGCCGAATTGCGTTTATCTGGCCTGCGTTATTTAAGTTTTCAATTACCGCCTTACCGGATTTAAGGCGTTTTCTATAATTTCTGCAGTTTCTGCTCAAGCTGTCCGGTCAGAAAGTCTTTATACATCACCCAATCTGCCGCCAAACTATAAAACGGATATTTAAAGGTGGCAGGTTTGTTGTGTTCAAATTTAAAGTGACCCACCCAGGCAAAACCATAACCTGCCACTAACATCAGCCACCAATAGCCCCAAAGACCTGTCACCAACAAGGTAACAAAAATCGCCAGCACTAAAGTCGAGCCCATGTAATGCAAACGGCGGCAAACTGGGTCTTGGTGCTCAGATAAATAATAAGGATAAAACTCGGAAAAACTGCGAAAGCCGGACATCTGTGTTTACTCCACCAGAGTTAAAGGACTGCTTTGTCGTGGTCTGAACATTAAACTACCTTTGACCTTGCTGAAATTCAACTCTGTCACTTGCTGGTAGTGATCGGCGCTAAAAAAAGCTTTGTTTTTATCCAGTGTAACAAAAACGCCAATGCCTAAAGAAGCCGGATTTTGCTCGACGATCGAATCCACAGCGTGCATTAAATAATGCCCTAAACCTAAATGCTGATATTGAGGTGAAATGGCGATAAATGCCAGCATATGATAATGCTGTACCGGCATAGCGGCATGAATACGTTGCTCTTTTTCCAATAATTGTTTAGTAGATACATAACCTGCTGTCAGTAACATTTTTAAGCGCCAATGCCAAAATCTGTCGCCACTTAATTTAGAACCCGGTTCTGTGACACAAGCTACGCCTAACAATTGCTGCTCAATAAAAATACCTATCACCGGCTGTTCTTCCTGCCAGAACACATTCAGCTCTTCACGGATAGCAGCTCTTAAGCGTTGTTCATAGTCAGTTTTATCCGCCTGGAAAATATCCATAAAAACCGGATCATCGTGATAAGACTGGTATAACAAAGATGCTGCTAATTTCAGTTCATCAGCAGTTAATAACTGTGCTTTAAGCTGATTCAGGTCAAGAGCGGGTTGATTTGGCATGGTGTGTCCCTGTTATTTTTTCTAGTTTGAGTATCAACATAGCAGCCAAGCTGCAGATTGCCAATGCAGATACCTGGCCAGACAACTATAGTTAAAAGACACAACACAAGGAGTATATTATGGATATGACCACACATGACATGGCCACTTTGTTTGCTCAGCTGGGTCTGGACAACAGTCCGTCTGCCATCAAGTCTTTTGTCGCCAGTCATAAAATCCCGGCTGACATGTCTTTGGCTCAGGCATCCTTTTGGACTGATGCGCAAGCCAGTTTTTTAACAGAGAATTTAAAACAGGATGCGGATTGGAGTGATGTGATTGATCAACTCAACGTGCTGTTGCGTTAACAAACTGCTGCGTCGCGCTTAAAAAAGGGAGACATTACCAGATTGGCAAGGTCTCCCCACTCCAGGGATTGTTACAGCTGGCGATAAGCTTTGTCGCCCCAGCCCGTTAGTACGCCATTCTTAAATACCAACGGAGTGCATTCGTCTTTGCTGGTTTCGCCGTCACTGTGTTCATGATGGGTGCGGTAAAACAGCACCACAGTTTCATTGCCTGCATCACGGAAAGATTCGCTAAAATCTGGTGTACCTAACTGGCCGCGCACTGAAGTTAATTCTGCACCCAAATTCAACTGGCTAATCACCTGATTATTTAATTTTTGCGTTTTTTTCCATGAAGAATTATTGCCGCCGTCATGGTCGTCATTGTCACCTATAGCCACCACGCAACCAGATAAGGCCATCATGGCTGTTGCTACTGTTAATACCTTTAAATAATTCATTGCTTTTCCCTTTGAGTTTTAACTTGTTGATTATGAAAAGCAAAAGCGGGGCCAACTTTTAATACCCTTATATAACAACAACTTAGAAAATCAGGCTAGAGATATGAATAACTTAGGTGGTAAATTTCACTAAATTTTAGTGAAACTAAAGAAAATGATGGAACAACTCAGCCAACAAGTCGCAAAAATTGCAGCCCAGCTGCAACAAGAAGGCAAGGAACCTAGTCTGGCTCTGGTTAAAGCCCGATTAGGCACTGCAACTATGAGCCCGGCTTTATTGCAGGCTTATCAGGCATGGCGTAATGGTGCTGTGGCCCTGCAGCCAGATACGGCACCACTATCACAACCTTTGGCTGAATCTGCCCCTGATTCTGATATCAAAGCGGATCTGGCACGTATCGAAGCCAAACTTGATCTGATCATCAAAAAACTGGGGATCTGATGTTAGTCGCAGAGCTGGAATTTAAAATTATTGCCGATACCAGCTTTGCTGAAGCAGAAAAAGGGATCCGCCATTATCTGGAAAAGCTGATTTTTCAAGGCCAGATCTTAGGCCGTGAATTCCCGACTTATCAGGCTAAAGACAGTTTTTTCAGCCGAGTTGTGTTGCCACAAGCTGACGCTTTGGACAACAAATCACACAGCACAGCTGGCCTTTATGCATTAGAGCAATTGCAGCAGGTAGGCTTAAGTTACCCAAAACTAAGCATTCTGGGTGATGATTTAATGTCCAACCATACAGATCCATGCCCCAGTCATCAGGCGTTGATTTTATTCTGTAGTTTTTCGGCTACCAATTCAGTCTTGTACTGCGCCGAACATTTTGCGCCAGTGCCTTTGTACAAAGTGGGCAGAACAAGCGGCGAAGATTTTGAGTCTTTAGTGCGCTGGCAATTGCAGTATCAGGCACTGGATGAAATTCAGATGCAGGAAGCAAGAGTGCTGTTTAAAAGCGCCGAACAAAGTGTGCAGGGCTTTTACAGTGCTTTAAACCAACAAGGCTATAAACAGGCCAGAGCGCTTAGTAAAGAGCTAAACAAACCGGTTTATTATTATCTGTACAGCGGCAGCAGCGCTAACTGCGAGCTGGATGCAGAGAAAAAATGCCCGTCTTGTGGGGCTAACTGGAAACTTGGTCAGAGCTGGCATGGTCTGTTTGATTTTTGCTGTGAACCTTGCCAGTTGTTATCTAATATAGCGTTTGACTGTCAGCCCTGAGCCTTGAAGCGGCTTAGAAACTTAGCTGAGTTAAAAAAGTGGCTAAATCCGGTGCCAGCAGATCTTTGACTTCCATCCCAACTTGCTCTAAGTACACTTCACCTGTTGCCACTAACACTGATATTAAATAATCGTCGTGATCAGTAGCAGCAATAAATACAGTTTCACGCTGTTTTAAGCGCCTTTTCATCAGAATATGCGCAATGATATTTTGCTGCAGTCGTTCAAAATCAGCCTGATGCCAGCTCATCAACAGCTCAAGTTCACCTCTGTCATGACGAACCTTTAAACCGCCACCAAAATAGCTGGTGTAAAACTCTGTCAATTGTGGTGGGAATTGCCGTTCCAGCGCTTGTTGGGTTTTGGATAAATCCAAAGCAGGTTCAGCTTTAACCGGACGCCAATGCACCTCGCCGTCCACCACCTCACCATACTGACAAGGAGAATCCTGCTCAGGGTCAAGCCAGCTGATTAGTGTTGGATGTTGTTTTTGATAAGACTCTACAAATTGTGCAAATTGTTGATGGAATTGGCCCGGCATGGTGATTCGCTTCTGTGCTAAAATTGCCGCCATTCTAACTTGGTTGTTGATGTTATGACAAAAATACAAACTGAGGTGCTTGCTGGCTTAACTCTTGGCCAGGCCACTGCTTATATTGATCACTATAGTCCTGAATTATTGCAGGCTGTGCCACGCACTTTAGGCCGCCAGGCTATAGGTTTAGGCACTGAATTGCCTTTTGTTGGTCAGGACACCTGGCATGGCTACGAGTTGTCATGGCTGACTCCTAAAGGTAAACCTATGGTGGCGCTTGCTACTTTTGTGGTGCCTTTTGATACACCTAATCTGATTGAGTCCAAATCCTTTAAACTCTATTTAAACAGTTTAAATCAAACGAAGTTTGCCGATATCAGCCAGCTCTACCGTACTATGAAAACCGATTTATCAGCCTGTGCCGGCGGTCCTGTGCAAGTGACTTTGCATAACGTCAATGAGCTGACCGCCTTTCAACCTACCTGGTTACCTGGCCGTTGTATTGACGATTTGGATATCGAAGTTGAGCACTACGACTACAAACCAGAGCTGCTGCAATTAAACCCAACAGGCGCTTTGGTCGACGAAAAGCTGCATTCGCATTTGCTGAAATCCAACTGCTTAATCACCTCCCAACCAGACTGGGCCAGTGTTTATATTCATTACAAAGGTAAGGCGATTGATCATGCGTCCTTACTGAAGTACCTGATTAGTTTCAGAAGCCACAATGAATTTCACGAGCAATGTGTAGAGCGAATTTATCTGGATTTGTGGCAGCTGTGCGAACCAGAGTTTTTAATGGTCTACGCCCGTTACACCAGAAGAGGCGGCCTGGATATCAACCCACTACGCAGCAGTGAGCCTTGCGACCAGCCTAATGTACGGTTAACACGGCAGTAATGGGTATGGGGTAAGTTTTATTGCCCCCCCAAAGCGACACTCAGAGTTTCTCTGCTGCCTCAAGCCCGACGCAATGACAGTTTGCACCTGAGCTATTTGCGTATCAGGTTTGTGAAGCCAGACTAAAAAGCACCACTTACAAACCTGAAGATTGGCAAGCACCAGGGCTTGCCATCGAATAGCCGCAAGTCGCTGATCCCTAGAGCGAGGGAACAGTGCCGCCGTCAATCCTATATTCTGCCCCAGCGATAGAAGCGGATCGCGGGGATGCCAGAAAGGCAATTAAATCAGCAACCTCGGTTGGCTTGGCTGGTCGGCCTACAGGGATCCCGCCCAGCCAATCCATAATAAGTTTTTTACCACCCTCGTAGTCCGTTCCGGCCTCGGCCGCCATTCGCTCAGCGAAGACCACGGACGCCTCGGTTTCAATCCAGCCCGGCGCAACGCTCAGCACACGAACGCCCTTTGGCGTCACCTCTCTTGCCAGCGACTTGCTGTAGGTAGTGAGAGCCGCCTTAGCCGCGGCGTATGCTGTAGTGGATTCGGGCAGAGGCAACACGCGCTGGATGGAGCTAACGTGGATGATGACACCCGAGCCCTGAGCCAGCATAGTTGGCAGAAGTGCACGATCCAGGCGAACGGCAGGCATCAGGTTCAGATTCAGCTCGGCGAACCAGTGCTCATCACTAATAGCAGCGAAACCACCACCTGGAGTCTTTGAGCCACCAAGTACGTTGATCAAGATGTCTACCCCACCCCAATCCTGCAGGACAGTCTGAGCAAGATGACGCACACCTTCTGCCGTCGACAGGTCGGCAGCTACGTAGGTTACCCCCTGGACTTGCTGCGCTGGCAAAGTGCGCGCGGATGTCGCCACCCGGACACCAGCTTCCACAAGAGTTTGAACCACTGCTGCACCAAGGCCAAGTGTACCGCCGGTAACAACTGCCCGCAGGCCATTCAGATGAAGGTCGAAGCTCATACAGTGATCTCCAGTGATGCGATAAGGCCGCGTTCAAGGCGGAAGTGATAGGACAAAACGATCGGGCTGCCAGGGAAGTTGCCGCTGACGTTGGCGCGGACGAGTTGGAAGCCGTTCTCCAGCGCAATCGAAAACGGCACGCTCGTCGCGCCGTACTTAGCTGATGCCTCGGCCATAAAGGTCTTGATGGCGTTAATCCCAGTGCAGGTATGACCGACATCCTTCATGACGGCTTGCGCCGTGAAGCAATGCTCCAGGGCCTCAGGGTTATGCTCGGCCGCAAAATACGCGGCAATAGGTTCGGGCAAAGTTAAAGCAGACATGATGAACTCCTTGGTTTGGAAAGTTCACACTATGCTCCCTTGCTTTACCTTAGTGAATACCGCACAATCAGGATGGGTTATGTAGGAAATCATATATAATGCGTGGATCCGATTTTGCTGAGCTAAAGGCTTTTGTCGCTGTCGTAGAGCGTCAGAGCTTTGCACGAGCGGCAGAGCATCTGGGCCTATCGCCTTCCGCTCTCAGCCAGACCATTCGGCAGCTGGAAGGCCGCATCGGCGCACGTCTTCTGAATCGCACAACCCGAAGTGTTGCGCCATCGCCAAGTGGCGAACTGCTCTATATGCGCATAGCGCCATTGTTTCGGGAAATAACAAATGCTGTCGCCGATGTCAGTGAAGCAACAGGACAGGTGAGCGGCACGCTGCGCATCAACACGCTGGGTATCGCTGCGAGAACTATCATTGCGCCTAGGCTTGCACGCTTCCATCAAGTACACCCAGAGGTAATTCTCGACATAGTTGTCGAAGACGCACTGACTGATATTGTCGCTGGCCGCTTTGATGCGGGCATTCGCGTTGGTGGAAAGCTGGAAAAAGACATGGTTGCCGTCCGCCTCACACCTGACCTGGACATGGTTGCTGTAGCGTCCCCGGATTACCTCGCGCGTTGGG
>Ga0181595_10006200_pt1 | contig 10318 bp, 10 predicted proteins | sample 041ome_7_FD_145604 | JGI IMG/M metagenome (GOLD analysis project Ga0181595, IMG submission 145604) | Coastal salt marsh microbial communities from the Groves Creek Marsh, Skidaway Island, Georgia - 041401AS metaG (spades assembly) | ecosystem: Environmental > Aquatic > Marine > Intertidal zone... | reverse complement strand
GCCCGACACCGGGCAGGACGAAGTGGCCGACCTGGCCCGGCAGTTCAACGCGTCGGCCGAGCGGATCGAAACCCTGGTGAAGTCGCACAAGTCGCTGCTGGCCAATGCATCGCACGAACTGCGTTCGCCCCTGACCCGCATCCGCATGGGGCTGGAGCTGATGGGCGGCCAGCAGCCCTCGCCTGCGTTCCGCGAAGAGATCCTGCGCAACATCGCCGAGCTGGACCAGCTGGTGGACGAAATCCTGCTGGCCAGCCGGCTCGACGCGCGCGAGGCCGACGTGGGCACGGTGGAACTGGTGGACCTGATTGGCCTGGCTGCCGAGGAATGTGCGCGCGTGGATGCCGACCTGGACGTGAGCGCGAGCCCCGATTCGCTGGAAGTGCGCGGCGTGGCCAAGCTGCTGCGCCGGGCCATCCGCAACCTGCTGGAAAACGCACGCCGCTATAGCACGGGCGAGATCACCGTACAGGTTCTGCGACGCGGCGATACCACTGAAATCCGCGTGAACGACCGGGGCCCGGGTGTTCCGGCTGACGAACGCGAACGCATTTTCGAACCGTTTTACCGGCTGCCCGGGGCCAGCGAACGCGCCGGGAGTGTGGGATTGGGCTTGGCACTGGTGCGATCGATAGCCGGACGCCACAACGGCACCGTGCACTGCGAAGACCGCGCGGGCGGTGGCGCCAGCTTCGTGCTGCGTCTACCCGGCGGACCAGCAAACCGGATGCCCTAACAGGCCGTTGAAAAATCCTTCGCCGCCGCCCGTGTGGGCCGCTACGATCTGAAGCCATCCAAGAACGACCCAGACAAGAAAGATGAGAGGCAACCAAGACTTCCAGGGGGCGATGTTCAGCTACATCAGCCTTGAAGAGCGCGTGCCAGCGGCACACCCGCTGCGCAAGTTGCGCGCCGTGGTCGATGCGCTGCTGGCGACGATGCACAGCGAGTTCGAAGCGGTGTATGCCCGCCGCGGGCGCCCCTCGGTGCCGCCCGAGATGCTGCTCAAGGCCTTGCTGCTGCAGATCCTGTTCTCCATCCGCAGCGAGCGCCAACTGGTCGAGGCGGTCAACTACAACCTGCTGTACCGCTGGTTCGTGGGCCTGAACATCGAAGACAAGGTCTGGGACCACTCCACCTTCAGCGCCAACCGCGAACGCTTGTTCAACGAAGACCTCGCCCGTGCCTTCTTCGAGCGCGTCAAGCTCAGCGCCCAGTGGGGGCGGCTTGCCAGCGACGAGCACTTCAGCGTGGACGGCACGCTCATTGAAGCCTGGGCCTCGCACAAGAGCTTCAAGCGCAAAGACGATGACAGCGACACGCCGCCCGGACGCAATCCCGAGGTGGACTTCAAAGGACAGGAGCGCTGCAACGACACCCACCAAAGCACCACGGACGCTGATGCACGGTTGTTCAAGAAGAGCGCGGGTGACAAGTCCCGCCTGTGCCACATGGGGCACATCCTCATGGAAAACCGCAACGGGCTGATCGTGGATGTTGAGATCACCCACGCCAGTGGCACCGCCGAGCGCGAAGCGGCGCTGGCCATGCTGGGGCGCCGGGGCAACAGGAACAAGCGGGCCACGGTCGGGGCCGACAAGGGCTACGACAGCAAGGCCTTCATCAAGGGCTGCCGCCGGCTTTTGGTCACGCCACACGTGGCGGCCAAGGACAAGCACTCGGCGGTCGACGCCAGAGTCACGCGGCACGAGAGCTACAAGACCAGCCTGAAGGTGCGCAAGCGCATCGAGGAGGCCTTTGGCTGGATCAAGACCGTGGGTGGTCTGGCCAAGACCAAGCTGATCGGTCAGGCCAAGCTCGCGGGCCAGGCGCTGCTGTGCTTTGCCACCTACAACCTGGTGCGCATGGGCAGTCTGGGTGGCTGGTGGGACGCGCATCATGCGTGAGCCATGGGATACGTGCGCCCGAAACGGGCAAAACGGCCTGCAAACAGGCCGAAATGGCCCTCGAATTTGATTCGTGGGCGCGTCTGGGCGACTTGCTTCTTCGAAATCCACGACCTTGATGCGTTCGAAGAGCACTTTTTCAACGGCCTGCTAAAGTAGATAAAACACCCCACAATAGGGCCATGACGACCGCACTGTCCACCCGTTTCACCGATCGCTTCCAACTCAGTACCCCTGTGGCGCTGGCTCCCATGGCACTGGCATCGGGCGGCGCACTGGCCTCCGCAACGGCACGTGCCGGGGCGCTGGGCCTGGTGGGTGGAGGCTATGGCGACCTCGCCTGGACGCAGCGCGAATACACGCTGGCGCTGTCGGCCATGGGCACCGGGCGCATCGGTTGCGGCTTCATCACCTGGAAGCTGGACGAAGACGCCAGCGCATTGGACTGGGTGTTGCATCTGCCCCCCGAAGACCGCCCACGGGCCCTGATGCTGTCCTTCGGCGACCCGCGCCCCTATGCCGCCCGTATTGCCAAGGCAGGCTGTACCCTGATCTGCCAGATCCAGCGCCTGGAACAAGCCCCCCTGGCGCTCGAGGCCGGTGCTGATATTATCGTGGCTCAGGGTGTAGAAGCCGGTGGCCACGGCATGAATGCCCTGAACGGCCGCGCCACCCTGACCTTCGTGCCCGAGCTGGCCGATTGGCTCTCCGCCCACTCGCCTGACACTCTGCTGCTGGCCGCTGGCGGCATTGCCGATGGCCGCACACTCGCGGCGGCACTGGTGTTGGGAGCCGACGGCGCCCTCGTGGGCTCACGCCTGTGGGCCACCACCGAAAGCCTGGCGCCCGAGGGCGCCAAGACCCAGGCCGTGCACACAGATGGCGACGGCACGGCGCGCAGCGCCGTCTTCGACATCCTGCGGCGCAAGAACTGGCCGGCACCGTACGACTTCCGCGCCATCCGCAACGAACTGCACCGTACCTGGGAAGAGCGCATCGACGCCCTGCGCGCCGCCCCCGAGGCCGCCCGCGCCGCCTACGATGCGGGCGTTGCTGCGGGTGACTACCGCTTCGCCCATGCCACTGTGGGTGAAGCCGTGGGCCTGGTGCACGACGTACCGGACGCGGCCACCGTGCTGCAGCAAATGCACACCGAGGCCCAGCAGCGGCTGGGTGAGCGCTGAGAGGGCCTGCATCGATGCGCATTCTCAAATTGCTGCGGGACCAATCCACCAACGGCATCACCACCTACCACCGTATGCTGACCCAAGCGCTGCTCGCTCAGGGCCATGACGTCATGCTCTGGCCAGGCGAACAGAGCCGCCTGCGGCAGGACCCGCGCACCTGGTTGCTGCACGACCGGCTGGAGCCGCTGGTGCGCAGCGCGGTGGCCTCCTGGAAACCCGATGTGATTTATGTGAGCCACTACACCCAGGCCCGCCTAGCGCACCGCCTGCGCGAGACGCTGGGCATTCCCTGGGTGACCTGCATGCACAACGGCCATTCACCCAAGCGCATGGCGCAATGGGCCCAGCTGCTCACCAACACCAACGGCGTGGTCACCATGAGCCGCACCATGGATCAGCTGTACCAAGACCTGGTCCACACCCCGGATTGGCCCGCTGCCGCGCCGCGCCCCGCCTTTTTACTCAGCCGCCTGCCGCTGGTTCTGCCGCCGATGCGCGCGCCGCACGACCCTTCCCAGCCGTTGACCCTGACCTACTGCTCGCGCCTGAGCGGCAACAAGGGACCGCGCTGCGCTGCATGGCTGCAGGCCGTCGCCTCCTTGCCCGAAGCGCAGCATTTTCGGCTGCAGGTCATTGGCGGCGGCAGCCATCTGGCCACCCTGAAAAAGCAGGCCCAGAACCTGGGCCTGGCCGTGGAATTCACCGGCATGGTCGCCGACCCCGGCCCTTGGCTGGACCGTACCGACGTGATGACGGGCGCGGGCTACGCACTGATCGAGGGCTTGGTGCGCGGCTGTGCGGGCGTGGGGCTGGGCTTTGGCGGCTGCTTTGGCGCCATCACCCCCGAAAGGCTGGACGAGGCGTTTACTATCAACTTTGGCGACCATTGCCCCTACCCCTTGCCCGAAGCGCCCGAGGCCATTGCCCAAGCTTTGACGCAGGCGATAGCGATGTACCGCCAAGGGGTGATGAGCGCTGTGGTGACTCAGCGCTGCCGAGCGCAGTTTGACCCGGCAGGCATCGCGGCAGAGCTGGCAGTGTTCTTGCAGACTGTGGCGCGCTGAACCATTGACGGAGGTCCATCGACATCCGTGTGCTTGTGCGCTGTTTAAAACCGGGGCAGGCGTCGCCGATGCCAAGCGTTGCCCGCGGTTAGGGCAAGTTTCATGGAAAACTTGCGCCCTCGCTGGGCCAGCGTGAGGGTATCGCGCCCCTCCCCCCAAATCGAGCTGACTAGGCTGGTCTCGTCCAGTTCCACCACCGCAGGCGAAACGCCCAGCGTGCGAAACGGACCGCATTCCCACCAAAAACGCAAGTCCACATCGATCGGTCGTCCGAAAGGTTGCCGATGCGCCAGGAGCTTGGTCGCACCCGAGCGACTGATGACATAGCCGGCAGCCAGGCTGGGCACCCGGGAGTAGTCCAGCAATGCCATGCCTGATAACAAAGCGCGCTGCGAGCGTATTTTTTCACTAGTTCGGCCCAGCAGCTTCACCATGTCCCAGGGTTCTGACAGCGCCGCAATGGCCTCGACCGCGGCGACAAACTGCGGACCCAGACGCACGTCGTCCTCCAGCACTACCAGCGCGGGCGCATCGCCGTCGAGCAGTTGCCGCCACACGCTCAGGTGGCTGGCGTAGCAGCCCTTCTCGCCATTGCCCAGCGGCTTGTAGTACTGGCGGGCGTTGAGCGTTTCGCTGTACCACTGCTGCGCCTGCGCTGGCGGTATGTCGGCCCACCAGACAGCGGGAAAACGTTGGCTCTCTAACGGAAGTTGGTGCAACTGCGCCAACAGTCGTTCCCGCCGCTCTACATCACGATCAAGGTTGATAAAAACGACAGGCGGCATCATGGATGGGCGCGGCATGGCCGCCGCGCAGGCCCTGGGCGCCCAGGCGGTACAGATGGGCACGGCCTTCCTGGCCTGCCCCGAGTCGGGCATCGGCCCGGCCTACCGCGCCGCCCTGGCACGCGCCGACGCCACGCAAACACGCATCACCCGTTCCTTCTCAGGCCGCCCGGCGCGGGGCATCACCAACGCGATGATGGCGCGGCTGCAGCCGCTGGAGCACACCTGGCCCGCCTACCCTGTGCATAACGCGCTGATGGGCCCGGTGCGCCGCGCCGCCGCCGAAGCGGACGACAGTGATTACCTGGCCCTGTGGGCGGGCCAGGGCGTGGCCGCCGCACGCGCCCTGCCCGCAGCCGCGCTGGTGCAGGAACTGGTCCGCGAGTGGCACGCGGCACGCCTCCGAATCGCGGTGTAAGGCGCGCCCTTAATTGGGCGAAAACCGCGTGCTGCGCAACGAACAACAGGGCAGCCCCTTACGTATGCCCCCGAAACGCCCCAAGTACAATCTGCAGCGCCTACCCCCACGTAATGAATCATGCTGCACGTTATTACAAATACACAAGATACCATCGCCGGATTTATTTTGCAAGGCCTCGCCGACAAGAACGAAAATCGCATCATTGAATTCCCCAGGGGGCGGCGGACTCCATGGCAAAAAATAATTCGACACATCGAATCACTGCAAAAAAAAACATCAAAAAGCCGTTATCTCGCGCAGGATTTCCAGAAACAAATCGCATCCATAAAAAAAGAAGATACCGTCCTATTTTTCGATATTGATTACCACCGCGATCTGAAAATCATCAAAAAACACCTTCCGCCGCACAAAAAAACCTGCCTTTTCCTCTGGAACTCCATCTTCCAGCACGACTCGAAAGGCAGCGCTGCGAAGAAGGCTATCCTGTTCCGTGATTTGTTCACCGAAACGTACACCTTCGACCCGAAAGATGCCGAAACCTATGGATTCCGGCTGATTCCGCAGCCCTACCGACTCCTTGAGCCCCCGGTTTCCACGAAGAGAGAAAACGACCTATATTTCATCGGGACAGACAAAGGACGAGTGGGACAGCTGCAAAAAATCAAGGCAATGGCCGAATCGGCAAGTCTGAAATGCCAATTCCACATCACACCCAACAAGAAAATAAAATACACCCCACAGCAAACCGCTTTACTCTCCACACATAGCCTTTCGTACGCAGAAAACATCGAGATTGGAAGAAAATCAAGGTGCCTACTTGAAATAATACAGAAAAACCAGACCGGAGCCACCATGCGGGCGATTGAATCCATATTTCTTAACTGCAAGCTAATCACCAATAACCCCTACGCACAGACCATGCCAGGCTATTCGCCCGACCGTGTTCTAATGCTCGATGATGTCACCCCCGAAACACTCAAGGCATTCCTGGATAGCCCGCACGCGCCCCCGCCAGCCTCGGCCCTGGCGCAGCACGAAATAAACCACTGGATAAAAATTTTCCATGCCTGATGCAAGCCCCACGCAGGACAACAGGCGATCGGCGATCCTGTCCCTATGGGCGGTAGGCCTGGGGTATTTGATTTTCCCCATCAGCTTGAAATTCGGATTTAACCTGATCCTGCTCGGCATCGTGCTTGAGCTGTTCCGAAGAAACCTCCAATCCGACTGGGCATACATACGGACCGATCCGCTTGCCATCGTCCTGGCCGCGTCATTTCTTCTGGCCTTACTGGGGGCGAGTTACAGCGTTGCATCCTGGGACAACGGCATCAACTGGGCCCTGACACGCTATTGGAAGTATATAGTTGCGATATTATTGATCGCACTGATGCGGGATATTGCGTTTAGAAAAATAGCAATTTATGCGTTTTTCGCCTCCATTTCCTTCATCGTCGTATCGATGTATTTGAGCATTTGGTGGCAGCTACCTTGGTCCGCAACAAAGAACCTGGGATTCAACCAGAACCATACCGTCATCGGAGACTACATAACCCAGAACCTGATGGTGACGTTGTACATACTGATAGGCATTCATTTCGCAATCGACGCACCCTCCTGGACCAAAAAGACATTCTGGCTAGCGCCAGCGGTTTTCGGGACGATTGCCATATTTTTTTTCTCACCGGGAAGAACGGGTTATTTACTCACAACGTTTGCCGTCAGCCTTTTTTTTCTAATAAAGATAAAGAGTAGATACAAATGGCTCGCCCCCATTTTTTTGACCGCCTTTGCCTTTACCGCCTACAAAACCAATGAAACCATCCATGCCCGCGTCAATACCGGATTTCAGGAAGCAAGAACGGCCATTGCACAAATAAGCAACAGCGTTGAACCTGATTTCAGCAGCATCGGTGCACGCATCTACATGTGGGAAAGAACCTGGGAACTCATCAAGCAGCGCCCTTTTTTCGGATGGGGACTCGGGTCATACAAGGTAAAATGGTGTGAGCAGGTGAATTACTCCAGTTGGTGCGATCCTGCTTTCAGCGAACACCCGCACAACCAATACCTGATGGCATGGGTCGAGCTGGGCCTACCCGGGGTCATTCTGCTGCTCTTGTTCATCACCATACCTGCCCGTAAAGCGATGCAGGCGCCGGAATACGCCGCGCTCATGGTTTCATTTATTGGATTCTTCGCGCTGGACTGTTTTTTTAACGGCCCTTTGTGGGTCAGAATGGAATACCACTTCTTTTTGCTCATGATTCCCGTCGTCTATTCATTGGCAATCCATGCAAAAGCAGACACTGCCCCTGGTCTTCATCAATCTTGACAAGGACAGCGAACGCCGCACCCGCATCGAGGGCCAGCTCGCCCACCTGGGCTTGCCGGGCGAGCGCCTGCCCGCCGTATGGTGGAAGCACCTGCCACCCGCGGAACAGTCCTTGCTCTACAGCGCCGAACGCAACCACAGCCAGTACTACCAGCCGCTGGTCGATGGCGAGAAAGGCTGCTACGCCAGCCACATTGGTGCATGGCAGCAACTGCTGGCCAGCGATGCACCCGCGCTGGTGGTGCTGGAGGACGATGTGCGCCTGAGGCCGCAGTTTGCTGATGTGGTGAACGCGATTGCCGCCCTGCAAGAGCCGTGGGACATGGTCAAGCTGCTGGGCCGCGACCGGGAGAAGACGCGTTCGCAGCGGCCCCTGACGGGCAACACCCTGCTGGTGGACTACGCCCGCGTGCCCAGCATGACCGCGGGTTACGTGATCAGCCGCGCCGGTGCGGCCCGGCTGCTGGAGCGCCGCCAGCCCTTCGGCCGTCCCATCGACGTGGACCTGCGGTTCTGGTGGGAATGCGGCGATCTGCGCATTCTGGGCGTGTCCCCGGCGGCCATCGAGCTCGATGACACCAGCCTGGTCAGCTCCATCTGGGATGAGCGCGACACGCTGACACCCGCGCAGCGCTGGCGCAAGTTCTGCATGAAGATGGCGCTCACGCTGGGCAACGCCTGGCACCGCCGGCGCCTGCCCAGGCTATAGCCTGGGCTGTCAGTGTCCGGCGGACACCTTTTCGCCAGCGCGCAGGCGGTATTCGGTGCCGCAGTAGGGGCACTTGGCCTGCCCCGTATGGGCGACATCCAGGTACACGCGCGGGTGGCTGCTCCAAAGCGCTGCGCCCGATTGCGGGCTCGGGCAGGCAATAACGCCCCGCGAGTCGAGGTCCTTGGCTTGAAGTTCAACGATTTTTTGAGACATTGCGTCGTTTTCCAGTGATCAAAAAGAGGTGCAAGCCCTGCAATGCCACACTGCACGGACGGGCCGCATTATCGCGCGCGCGCCAGCGCCAGTTCGCGGAGGTAGAAGGCCTCCACCTCGGCCGTCTTGGCTTCGGCGCTGAACGCCTCCATCGGCCGGCTGCAGCGCGGCGGGCGTTGCGCGTACTGCGCCTTCAGGGCTTCAGCCAGTGCTGCGGCGTCTTCCAGCGGCACCATGCGCGCGCCCAGCGCCGCGCTCAGGTGCCGGGCCCCTTGCGTTTCTGTGGCAATGATGGGAAGCCCCGCTGCCATGGCCTCCAGAAAGACCAGCCCGAAAGGCTCGTCGCGCGCAGGGCTGACAAAGCCGTCGAACGCAGCCAGCCAATCGGCGGGTTGCTCGGAGAACCCCGGCAGGATGATGCGGGGCATGGCGCGTCGGCGTAGCGCTTCGAGTTCCGCACCGCGACCGACGATGACCAGGTGGGCGTCGTCGGGCAAACGGGCACGCTCGAAGGCGTCCAGCAGCAGATCAAAACCCTTGCTGCGGTCCATGCGCCCCAGGGCGCCAAACACCCACGCATCCGGCGCAATGCCATGCTGGGCGCGCAAGCGCTGGCGTGCGTCTGCTGCAGGCCGGTAGGGCAGCGTCCAGTTGTCGATCTGGGAGGTGTGTGCCCGCAGGGGTGCGGGGATGGCATTCATCTGCCAGCTGGCAATGGCCACCAGCGCGTCCAGCCGCGCGTGCTGCTGGGGCTTGTAGCAAATGTGCAGGGTGGCCACCCGCAGCACCTGGCCCTCAAGCCCCGACAGTCCGCCCAGGGCCTTGCACCCATCGCTCAGGTGCGCATGGGCCACGTCCGGGCGCAAGCGCTGCACCAGACGGCGGGCCTGCCACCGCCCCAGCCACTTGCCCACCCACAGAATCCGCACCCGCGGGTCTACCCGGTGCGCGTACCCGCCGGGCCGGCCGCTCTGTGCCGACTTGCGCAGGATCAGCGTGACCTCGTGGTGCTCGGACTGCGCATTGGCCAGCTCGATGGCGTGCCGCTCGCTGCCTGCAAAGCTGCGGGTCAGCAGCAGATGGACGATGCGCATGAAGAAGGAGGGGTGGTTGCCGGTGTGACGCAGCGCCGACACCGCGCCGCAAACCCGCACGGGCGGCGTACGGCAGAGGCGGCGCTGGGGGTCATGCCCGGGTCAGACCTTGGTGAGCCAGTGGGCGTACTTGGGATTGCGGCCGCCCACGATGTCGAAGAACGCCGACTGGATCTTCTCGGTGATGGGCCCGCGCGAGCCGGTACCGATTTCGAGGCGGTCCAGCTCTCGGATGGGCGTCACTTCAGCGGCGGTGCCAGTGAAGAAGGCTTCGTCGGCGATGTACACCTCGTCGCGCGTGATGCGCTTTTGCACGATCTCCAGGCCCAGGTCCTTGGCAATGTGGAACACCGTGTTGCGGGTGATGCCATTCAGGGCACCGGCCGACAGGTCGGGCGTGTAGATCACGCCGTTCTTGACCACAAAGATGTTTTCGCCAGCGCCTTCGGACACAAAGCCGCTGCTATCGAGCAGCAGGGCTTCGTCGTAGCCGTCGTCCGTGGCTTCCATGTTGGCCAGGATGGAGTTGGTGTAATTGCTCACCGCCTTGGCCTGCGTCATGGTGATGTTGACGTGGTGGCGGGTGTAGCTGCTGGGCTT
>Ga0181595_10006195_pt1 | contig 10324 bp, 5 predicted proteins | sample 041ome_7_FD_145604 | JGI IMG/M metagenome (GOLD analysis project Ga0181595, IMG submission 145604) | Coastal salt marsh microbial communities from the Groves Creek Marsh, Skidaway Island, Georgia - 041401AS metaG (spades assembly) | ecosystem: Environmental > Aquatic > Marine > Intertidal zone >... | reverse complement strand
GTTTGGAACTACTTGCATCGTCGTGGCATTGTTACGCGGCTTCGTCCTGAATGGGATTCGGTGCTGAGGTTTCATCCAAACTTGCCTTACCATGATGAAGATGGTCTGTTTATCGATAGCTACCCAGCGCTGCTAGGTAAAATCGTTACGCAGCAAGGGCGTTCGGCCACGTTTCATCGGATCTACCTAAGTGAAGATGGATTCAAAGCGCCGGTTGAAAAGCCTAAAAAGATGATGCCGATACCAAGTGACAGAACAATCACTGGTGGTGCCATTCCGATAGGTGAGCCTAGTGAGGTATTAGGCGTTTCTGAAGGTATAGAGACGGCTTTAGCTGTTACCAGAGCAACGGGGCAAACATGTTGGTCGGTTGTGAATTCAACCCTACTGGCTAGGTTTGAACCACCAAGTAATGTGAAAATGCTGTACATCTGGGCAGACCACGATCTCTCTGAGACAGGCCTGAATGCAGCGAATGAACTCAAGAAAAAATCCTGGCAGAAAGGCATTCTGACACAAGTACTGATCCCCCCGATACCAACGTCACTCGGCGTGAAAAGTTGGGATTGGAATGATGTGCTGAATGTTTACGGTGCCATGGGCTTTCCGAAAGTTCATATCTGATCCAAGGGGCTTCGGCCCCTTTTTTTGCGCCTTGCATATTTGAAAAAACATGGAGAATGAAAAATAGGTAACCAATAGGAGAACAAACATGATGGTATTAACCCTGTTAACAAAGCAGATTGATGGTGAGTTTACGGTTTACTGGAAGACCGGCCTTCGAAGAGGTGGTGAGCTAAAGGTCGATTTTGGTGAGCAATACGACAAGCTACCTGAGCAGCAAAAGCCAATTGCAGCTGAGCTCTATGCGATTCATCACCTACTGTCAGTGAAAGAGGTGATGGGGAGTAACCGAAGCGGTAATGGCCTTCAAATCCGGGTCAGTAAAGGAGCTATCAAAAAGTTACAGAAACAACGCTCAACTCAGCATTCACTTTACAGCCTGACTAGGTTTTTGCTCACTCGATACCAGGAAGCACAGATCTCGGTAGAGAAGCGGGACGATTGGCTCTCACATTCCTTCGGAGAATACAGCGTCGATAATGCTACAGTGAGAGACATCGATGAAGTCATCAACGTTCCGAACATTGGACCTGTCGTGGTGACTCGTCACGCGCTTGAAAGATTCGTGGAACGGCTTTCAGACGGCGTACCTAAGCATCCTTGGAAGGCTTTGTGCACAAAGCTGCTATGCTCGGGGTTAACCAAAGCCCAGTTACCAGAAAGCGTCGCTATCCAAAAAGCAAAAAAATATGCTCAAGAAGCCGAGTTCTGGCAACATGTTGGTAGCAAAATGCACTTTGTTATAGTGCCAAGTGCTTCAATAAAAACATTAGTGACAATCTTTTGTGCAAATGATTCGTAATAATAACAACTAACTGAGAGCTTTCGGCAAAATTAAACTGGTTGATGCGAATGTTGCTTACCATTTATCAGTCTGTATTGCAAGATTAATTTACGCTAAATGCAAATTTTATGTAGATGCAAATGGTAGTTGATGTGGTTTTATGATATGATTACAAATAAATTTTAATCTATTCAAAAACAAATTAGAGTCCCATGGCCAGTTCAAACCACATTAAAGCGCTCATGCAGTCGCATATCGATAAGGATGACGATAGATTTTTATCTATTGCACTCCAAGTTGCTGCTCATGAAGCTAGAAATGGACATGAGAAGCTTGCGCAAGAACTTAAAGGTCTAGTTGATAAAGCCCGTCAGAAGAGTTTAAATAATTCACCGATATCAATAGCAAGTGGTGTAAAAGATTCAACTGGCTTATTGACTACTCATTACCCTAAACTTCGATTTGGGGATCTTGTTGTATCCGAAAATATTAAAGCAAGACTTGAGCGTATAGTTCGAGAGCAAAGGCATTTGGTAACACTAAAAAATCACGGTTTATCCCCAAGGAAAAAACTTCTTCTTGCCGGAAAGCCTGGCACAGGTAAGACCTTTACAGCATCAGTTTTGGCAGGAGAGCTAAATTATCCTTTGTTCGAAGTCAGGTTGGATGCTGTGATAACTAAGTACCTTGGTGAATCATCTGCTAAGCTTCGACAGATTTTTGATGCAATTCGAGAAGTTAGAGGTGTTTATTTCTTTGATGAGTTTGATGCTTTGGGTTCTCATCGCTCTTCAACAAATGATGTTGGTGAAGCTCGCCGTATCCTAAACAGTTTTCTGCAAATGATAGAGCAGGACGACTCTAACAGTGTCATTGTTTGTGCTACTAACCATATAGAGGCGTTAGACCACGCATTGTTTAGGCGTTTTGATGATGTTATCCGTTACGAGTTGCCGTCTGAAGATGAAATTATAGCCTTATTCAAGTCTCGTTTACATACTTATGTTGCAAAAGGTTTCTCATGGAAAAAGTTAGCTCAAGTAGCGAAAGGTTTAAGTAATGCTGAGATAACTCTTGCTGCTAATGATGCTATCAAAGAGATGTTAATACACGACCAATCTTCGATTTCCATATCGATGCTTAATCTCGCAATTGAAGATAGGAAACATATTAGTCAGCAGTTCACTAGCTAAGGACGCTGAATGCCGAAATATAACTTCGATAAGCCCCACTTCTTTCTCGATTCTACAGTTACAACACAGAACTTTATTACACCAATTGGCGGAGGTAATGGTTCAGTTGATATTCCAGCCAGAAATAGAATTCAGCACAGTGGAAAGCTAAGGGGAGATTTAGCTACCATTAATGCTAGCTTTATCGATGTTAAAGAAAGTGCAGCTGAGCTCTCCCTACAAATGGGTATCGGTGTTCAAGTTGAATTTGAAAGTTATCCAGGAATTGATCTTTTAGTTGAAGGCTTAGCTAACGCAACTCAAGGCATTGACTTACACAATGTTAAAATCGTGTCAGATGAAGGCCAGACTAAGACAATCGCCACTGTTTTTATACCCGATGGCAAGTTAACTGTCTTTGAAAATAAACTTGATAATTACGTAAACTATAAAACGGACAAGAATGGAAAACCTTTAGATAATCAAAAGTTAATTGATGCTATTCAAGCTGTATATCCAGCTAGCTTTCAATCAGTGTGGTCAGATCATGACACTCTGCTACCCGAGAGCGAAGAAGATGTGGTTTGGTGGGAGGTGTGGTTATCGACGCCGATGCGAAGCAGAGAAACATCCAGCCAACACGAAGAAATATTAGCAGATTTTTCTTCAATTGCGGCAAAGATTGGCATTGAAGTTTCTCAGTATCGTTTAAGATTCCCTGAACACACCATTGTCCAAGTTAAAGCATCGAAGTCTGAATTATCTAGTAGTGCTTTGCTCTTAAGTCGAATTTCCGAAATTCGAGCTCCTCGTGTCACCGCTGAATTTTTTGATTCTTCGACGTCTATTGAGCAATCTCAGTGGTCCCAAGATCTATTAGGTAGGTTAAAACAACCAAAGAATGGAAACGAGCCATATGTTTGCATCCTTGACACTGGTGTCAATGTAGAGCATCCACTCTTAGCACCTTTCGCAAATATAACAGATCAGCTTACGGTTACTTATGACAGATTCGCTGTCGATAACCATGGGCATGGCACTGGTATGGCTGGCTTAGCTATGTGGGGGGATCTCACAGAGGTTTTGAGTGGTGATGGTGATATATCGGTTAATCATAAACTTGAGTCTGTTAAAGTAATTGATAATGATGGTGACAATAAGGATAAACCTCTTGGGCGCGTAACAGCAGACGCCGTTTCAACAGCATTTATAGCAAATCCCGGAAGAGAGAGAGTATTTTCAATGTCGCTATCTTCAAATACCCCTTCAGATCAAGGAAGAGCATCCTCCTGGTCTACGGCCTTGGACGCTCTTGCTGCTGACTCTTTTAACAATGGAGATACTCCATGTTTGTTTACCGTATGCGCTGGTAATGCTGAATTTAACTGCTTTGCTCCTCATGATTATATATACCCAGAGTACAACAGAAAACAGGGGGTTTCAGACCCTGCCCAAGCTTGGAATGTTGTGACTGTAGGTGCATATACTAGTAAAACAACTCTAACAGAGTCCGGCGATTATAACCCACTAGCAAAGTGTGGTGGCATATCTCCTCATACAACAACTTCTTTAAGTTGGGACCGAAGTAATGCTCCTATTAAGCCAGAAGTTGTTTTTGAAGGCGGAAATATAGGGAAAAGTGAACTTGATTACAGAGATGACTTGTATGATTTACATCTGTTGACCACTAATAATAATTTTTCTCAAAGGCATTTTCAGACTAGTTATGCTACCAGTGCTGCTACTGCGTTGGCTGCACGATTTGCTGCAATGGTTAAAACACATCATTCAGGTTTATGGCCTGAAACAGTCCGAGCTCTAATGATTCATTCGGCTGATTGGACAGATGAAATGTTCAACTTGATATCCGTTAATCGTAATGATAAATCAATAAAAAAGGGGGATATGGTAAATCTTACTCGAATGGTAGGTTTTGGTGTTCCCAATCTTGATAGAGCTCTTTGGAGTGCTAAAAATTCACTGTCTATGGTTGTCCAAAATGAAATCCAACCCTTTCACAAAGATGCCAGCTCTATTAAAACAAGAGATATGCACCTTTATGATCTCCCATGGCCAAAGGATGCTCTTTTAGACTTAGGTGACATAGAAGTAGAGCTTACTATAACGTTGTCCTATTTTGTAGAACCCAATCCCTCGAGTCGAAACATTCTAAACAAATATAGTTATGCTAGTCATCAGCTCCGCTTTGATGTAAAGAGACCTTTAGAGTCAGCAAGTGACTTTCAAAAACGAATCAATAAATCGAACAGAGACTCAAAAAATGACAAGCCTACTTCAACGGATGATTCAAACTGGAGGATTGGTAGTGATAATCGCCATAAAGGTTCTATTCACAAGGATATATGGCGTGGAAGTGCCGCAGAGTTAGCTGAGCGTGGCCAGATTGCTATATTCCCTGCAAGTGGATGGTGGAAAACTCGTCCCGCACAGAATCGTTGGGAATCTAAAGCTCGTTATGCATTGGTCGTGTCAATAGCGGCACCAGAATCTGATGTCGACATATATACTGAGGTAGAAACTAAGATTGCAGCTTTGGCAGCTGCAAAAGCAGTTGTTACAACTTGACCATTATTTTATGGAGATCCTAAGATCTTAGCACCAACCTGAATATGATTAATTTGAGCAAGGTTGACATTTACCGTAAGCAACATTAAAGGTTAAATAGTAAGCTTGCAATGCAAGCTATAGGAAAAGGCGTTAGGCTTAGTTGGTAGTAACTCATAATTGGTCAATAGAGTGTTAGAGCTAGTCGACGTTGTTTGCCAAAAATATCATCGTATGAATTAATCCTTTATTTAAGCCACTCAAGCCTGAAGATTTAAAGCCTTTTTTAAACATATCGGGTACTCAGAAACACGCACGATTCATTCATCTATCTGGCCAATCGCTCTTACTGGGATCTTTAGCATGTTAGCTCTGTGAAATTTCTGGAGCTGACAATGAGAACGCCTTTGTTACCTTGGTTCATCCTATGGGTGACCATCCCAATCATTATTTTCTTTCTATTCATCTTGCCCGCCCATGCCAGTGATGGTCCATTCTATCAGCGTGGTCAGGAAGGCTGGTTTTGGTATCAGGTCATTCCTGAACCAACGGAAGCTGAAGAGCTTATAAAGCCGGAACTTGGTTCCGTTGAGTCCAGTCAGGACGAGCTAAAGCCCTTCAGTGCTGCTTGGTTTCGTGAGCACATGCAGTCGTTCATGGACAAGGCAATTGATGAGCCGACGAATGAGAACGTCAGAGCCTATCTGTATCTCCAGCGCGTCATGATGGATAAGGGCTCACAGTTTGCTGATGTTAGTCAGCAGGTGGTCATGGGCGATCCTGTCTTGGATGAAATCAGTCGCAGACCCTTGGCTACCTATGCTGCCAATCGGATGGATCGAGAAGCTGGCTCTCAACGAGATATTGCTTTAGGTGAAGTAGCAAAACGGGCTGGCTTGTTCTTCTTCTATCGTTCGGATTGCCCTTACTGCCATGCTCAAGCGCCTATCATCGAATCCATGGCTTTGAACTACGGTTTCGAGGTGTTTGCTATTGCTGTCGATGGCTTGCCTTTACCCGGTGGAGAGTTTCCCAATTACAAGATCGATTCAGGACAAGCACAATCGTTGTCCGTTACGACTGTTCCAGCGGTCTTCTTAGTAGACCCGCCTAATGTCATCACTCCGATTGGCCAGGGCGCAATGAGCCTTGATGAGCTCAATAATCGAATCATTCTTGCAGCCCATCAAGCCGGTTGGATTGACGATCAAACTTACTATGCCACCAGACCTGTTCAGCCCGGCGTTTCACTCGCGATGTCAGCCCAAGAGCTTAACGAAAAAATATTACAGGACCCTGAGTTCCTTGTTCGCTATCTGCGTGCACAAGGAGGGTTATAACGATGAAAAAAGTATTCCAAGTATCGCTAATCGCCTGTGCGATTGGTTTTTCATCTATGAGCCAAGCAAGCTTGCAACAGGAGATGAATCAGTTGTTTGGTTCAATGACCAACACCACTGCGCCTGGTGTATTCGAGAGTCAGCGGCGTGGCGTTATATCTGGTGGAAGTGTTGTTGTTCGTAACAGGATCATGAACGAGAACCTCGTCTCTATGGTGCCTCCGTCATTCCAAGCCGGTTGTGGCGGCATTGATATGTTCGCTGGAAGTTTGTCATTTGTTAATGCAGATCAGTTTGTTCAATTACTTCGCTCTGTAGCGGCAAATGCCAAGGGATACGCATTCCAATTGGCGCTCAGTGCTATGTGTGAGAAATGCTCCCAGCACATGGAGACACTGCAAAAGAAAATCCAGCAGTTGAACGAGTATTTTGGCAATTCCTGTCAAATGGCTCAGGGAGTCGTGAACGATACCCTGGCCGCCTTTGGTAAGAAGGGGCAAACAGAGGCCAGCATGTTGAGCTCACTTAAAGGGGCTGGAGACATTTTTACCAGTTGGAGTGAGTCCAATGGTAAGAACCCTTACGAGAATGCTTCAAGTGTCGCGGCATCTGATGTGAACAAAACGATTAAAGGTAACTTGGTCTGGCGAGCACTGAAACGTCACTCGGCATCAAGCTGGTTTGCATCGGGGGATGACCGTTTTCTTGAAGCGGTTATGTCCGTGACGGGCTCGATCATCGTTGGTGATTTAGCGAATGCGGCTGATGGTCAAGGTAAAGCCCCAAAACTGACCAGACTGAATGGCAATAAAGTGACTATTGAGCATCTAATTCATGGCGGTAACGTCGCTATGTACCGATGTGACACAGTGACACAAGACGGCTGTCTAAATCCGACAATCACTAACGTGACCCTAACCGGGTTATCAACTCAGGTCGAAAATTTACTTCTTGGTACAGGTTCTAGTAACGGCATTATATTTAAGTTTGCTCGAAATACTGGGGCAGCTAGCACCACCGAAAAGGCTTTTATGACCTCGGCTCCTGCAAGTATTGGCGGCATGATTCGAACACTTTCTGCATTAAATGAAGGGGCTGCTAGGTCGTTTGCTTCAAGAGCTGCGCCATTTATTGCTGTTGAGATGGCCCGAGCATTGGTTGAAGACATGCTCAATGCAGCTAGAAGTACCTCCGGTGTGGAAGATCATGCCTATGCGAAGTTGTTAACGGAAGACCTTGAACGTGCACGTCGCCAAATCAATGAGGAATACGCCGCGTTACAGCGAAGATACGGTTCAGAGCAAGAATTGCTGGCGCATTTTAACCAGGTGATTCAGACCATTCGCAAGCAGCGTTATTACACCGTTAAATCTACGGCACTGGGGGAATAGGTCATGTGGGAGATCTATTCCATCGGGGATTCGGCATTTTTAGAGCAGGTCTTGAACGCTGTCGCGATGATTACTGGTACAGGCGACTTTACTTCAATGGTTCGCATTGGCTTGCTCATTGGGGTATTGATGGTCTCTGTTCAGGCCTTAATGCAAGGTGGTCGAGGGATTAACTTTCAGCACGTTTTAGTCTCATGGATAGTCTTTGCAACCATGTTTGGACCCAGTACCCGTGTGAGCATTGAGGATGCGTACACGGGACAAGTTCGAGTGGTTGATAATGTGCCCATCGGTGTTGCTGCCGCAGGCAGTACAATTTCGACTGTTGGATTTCAAATCACGCGATTGTTTGAAACGGCGTTCTCAACTCCCGCCATGACGGAATACGGCTTTGCATCCAGTTTACAGACACTGATTAAAGTGAGAAAACAGGTGATGGATCGCTCTGGGTTGGGTGATGCAAATCGTGTCGGCGGCTCGGATATCGAGCAATCTTGGTTTAACTACATTAAAGAGTGCACCTTGATTGGTATCGACATTGGCCAAAAGAACCTCGATCAGGTGCTGAGTGATCCTAACCCGATGACTGCGATTAGGTTTGATTCGCGCATTTATGGCACGCGCATCATGCTCAGTGGTAGCAGTAGCGATTTGGACTGCACCGATGCCTATAGCCAACTGAAACTCATGACAGAATCAACCTTCATTCCAAGGCTTAAACAGGTTCTGTCAGCCTCATTGGGAACTTCGTCAGCCACTGATACTGATGACGTGATCCGAAATGCACTGAATAATCTTGGTTTGGCCTCGGTTAACACCCAAGAGTACATGACCGCGTCGGTGCTTTTACCTATTTATGAGCAAAGCGTGACGGGCAAGTATATGGATGATCAAGCTTTCACCGCAGCCGTTATGGTTAACCAAGCGATTGAACAGCGCAATACACAATGGGCGGCGGAGCAGACCCTGTTCCAAAGTATCGTTCGTCCGATGATGACGTTTTTTGAGGGTTTCATTTACGCCATCACCCCTTTGATGGCCTTTGTGATAGCCCTTGGCCAAATCGGGATGCGAATGGCTGGGAAGTACTTGTTAATCCTGCTTTGGATTCAACTTTGGATGCCTGTCATGGCCATCATTAACCTGTATATTCATTTAACCGTTGCAGGGAAAATGTCGGCTCTTGATGCCTTTGCAGGTACAGAAGTGCCATCTTTTGCCGGGATGATGCAGATGGATTCAGTGCTGCAAACCTGGATAGCGACTGGCGGCATGTTGGCGTCGAGTGTTCCGGCGATTTCGCTCATGCTCGTTTATGGCTCAGCAATAACCGCTACCCACTTGGCTGGACGTCTTCAAAACGGTGATGCCATTGATGAAAAGATGACAAGTCCAGATGTCGCGAAAAATGCCCCGGTAATGCAATCACAGTCAATGTTCCAAAATTCAGCCCTCACTGGTTCTGCTATGACCGGCGCGTCAAACCTACTAAGCAGTTTCTCTGTAGGAAACGCAGTGGGTTCAATGGTTGGCTCTGCAAAAGAATCCATGACTCAAGCAACCCAAGCCTTTAGTCGTCAGGTTGGGAATACTATGAGTCGAACTTTTGGTGAAAAGCTAAGTTACGACAACCTGTCTTCGGTTGGACGTCAGATCGGCTCATCTAACTCCGCATCTAGCGCCGTTGTTAATCAGGTTACTGATGACCTGCAAACTCGGTATGGTTTTGGAGACGATAAAAAAGATGCTGTACGTGGCTTGGTATCTGGTGTGTTATCGGGAGGCCTAAGGGTCGGTGGCGATGGAACCATTACAAATACCGATGATAAAGAAGTAGCAGATAAAGGGTTCTTGGGAAGATTACTTGGTACAGGAGGGAATGACTCCCCACAAGGCAACTTACCAGGAGTGGATAAGCCAGAATCATCAAGAGTGCCAAAAATATCACGGTTACGAGCAGGCTTGGATTTAGGTGGTAACTTTAGTGGCCAAGTTGAGTCATCAGAAGGCAGTTCTCGATCTACGACCGCAAATACCCTCACTGGGGAGATGCAAAGCTTGGCTTCAAGTGATTCACGACGCGCTGAGTATCGCGATGCAATGGTTAAGGACCTTTCAGATTCAAGACGTTCTGGCGTTGAGATGTCCTTGTCTAACCAAGACTATCAGTCTCTTCAGAGTTCAGCACAAGACGTTGTCACGGCATCAAACCGCTTTAGTGAGCTTGATCAGGCCAGCTACAGTCTATCAGGACAAAGAAATACTGATGGTGCGACGTTAACCCGACTAGCGGCGGATAATCCTGAAGTCATGGATTATTTAGGTCGCTATATGAACCAGCATGTTGAAGCCGGTAACCGATTACGTGAAAACCTTCCAATGTATCAGCGCTTGCTACCTGATGATAATCAGGCGTATGTGGCCGCAGCTATGGAGTCTTTGACCTAT